>FTCZ01002196.1_pt1 | contig 20856 bp, 35 predicted proteins | sample 1658871 | NCBI WGS metagenome assembly FTCZ01 (sample SAMEA3914864, study PRJEB12502) | metagenome | biome: forest; material: soil | place: USA | collected 2012-03-12 | depth 0.3 m
AGCTTGCCCTCGGCCGCGAGCAGGTTGCGCCGCGCGATCAGCATCGCGACGATGCTTTCGCCGAGCTGGTTGACCGCGGCGAGGCCGGCCATCAGTCGCCCGCCTTCGGCGTGTCGCCATCGGGGATGCGGCCGAACACTTCCTCGTATTCGGACACCGCGCCATTGACGGCATTGGCCAGGCGTCGCAGGTGCACCGGCGTCGTCACCAGCCGGCTGTGGACATGACGCTGCCCGACCTGCTGGAACGCCTGCCCGAAGCTCAGGCAGACCTCCGACAGGGAGGTCTCGATCGAGAACGAGTTGGTGTAGATCCAGTGCGACTCGCCACTCAGGGCCTGCGCCGGATCAGGGGCCGGTTTCGCTGTCATGCCCTTTCGATTGCACGGTGCATGCCAGCTTGAAAACGTCTGCAAGTGCTTGATTCACCGTGGATCGGGCCCGCGGGACGCGGCGCGGCGTTACAGGCGGGCGTCACACCGGCCGCGGCGCGGCGTTACAGCGTGACAGTGTCGTCGTCGCTCACGCCCAGCCGGCGCATGCGGCGATACAGCGTCATGCGCGAGCAGTTCAGCCGCTGCGCGGCCAGGCTCTTGTTGCCGGCGGCGTCGTCGAGTGCGGCGACGAGCAGGGACCGCGCATCGTCGGCGGGGAGCGCGGTGTCGGACGGTTCGACGTGGACGTCGAGCGTGGAGGGCAGGTCGGCGATGCCGATGCTGTCGCCCTCCGCGTTGATCAGGGCCACCTCGAGCGCGTTGCGCAGTTCGCGGACGTTGCCGGGCCAGGAATGGCGGGCGAGGGCGCGCTCGGCGTCGGCGTCGAGGCGGGGCGGGCGGCGCCCGGCGTCGGCGCACAGGCGCTGCAGCAGATGGCGGGCGATGGGCAGGATGTCGTCCGTGCGTTCGCGCAGCGGCGACAGCCGCAGCTGTGACACCGCGATGCGGTAGTACAGATCCTCGCGGAAGCGACCGGCGCGCACCTCCGCGAGCAAGTCGCGGTTGGTCACGGCGATGAGGCGCACGTTGAAGTGCGTGGGCGCGCGGGCGCCGAGCCGCCACGCCTCGCCGCTCTCGATGGCGCGCAGCAGCTTGGCCTGGCCGGCGGCGCTCAGCTCGCCGATCTCGTCGAGCATGAGCGTGCCCTGGTCCGCCAGCTTGAGCTTGCCGGGGTAGGCCACCGACGCGCCCGAGAACGCGCCCCGCTCGTAGCCGAACAGCTCGCCTTCGATCAGCGCCTCGGGGATGGCGGCGCAGTTCAGCGCCACCAGCGGCTGCCGCGCGCGCCGGCTCTGGCGGTGGATCAGCATGGCGACCACGTCCTTGCCGGTGCCCGACTCGCCAGTGACCAGCACTGTCGAATCGGTCGGCGCGATCTTGCGCACGAAGGCCCGCAGGCTGGAGGTCGCGGCGCTGTCGCCGACCAGGCCGTCCGCGGGAGCCGGCGGGTTGGCCTCGTCGAGCGGCCGGAAGGCGGGCAGATGAAGCGCCAGCACGCGCGCGAGCTCGGCGTCGCCCGCGCCGAGGCAGACGAAGTCGTCCGCGCCGGCTCGAAACGCGGCCACGGCTTCGGCTTGCTCCGATGTGAGGCCGACGATGATGATGCGGGCGCCCGCGAAGACACGGCGCGTCGACTCCACGGCTTCGCGCGAGCCTCCGTTCACCAGCAGCACGACAGGGTGATCGGGCATGGGCTGCAGCGGGATCGCCGCCAGCGAGGTGGATGGCACACGCAACATGTCGACGACGGCCAGCATGCGGGCGCGCCGCTGCGGATCGGCATCGATCAGCATGATGCGGCCGCGATCGTGGTGCATGGTGACTGCCTCCCGTAGCCGCGTCCGATCCCCTGGAACGGAACGCCAGACATCAGCCGCGTCCTTCGTCCGCGGCCGCCTTCGCAGGCCAGGCATTCGATCCGTATCCGCTGCCCGTGTAGGTGTCCTGCGACCCTCGCGGTGCGAATCATGTCGGACGGGTGCTGGACGGCAATCCCCTAGACGCGCGAGGTCCGTATGTGCCGGGTGGTAGGGGCCCGATGATCGTGGGGGACGCGGTTTGGGGCGACATTCTTAGGTTGACATAACGCACAAAGAATCGGCTTCCGATGCTTGAGCGGGAGACGGCGAACCAGCGAACGAAGCCGCGAGCATGAACACCGCCGCGGCGGCCATCGGTGCCTTTCGCAGGCGCTCGGCGATGGCGAGCCACATGCCGCGCGACTCGTCGTCCTTGGCGCGGCCCGCGGCCATCTCGGCGAGGTAGGGGGCGGGGTCGACGCCGGCTAATTCGGCCAGGCGGATCGTCATCTGCTCGTTGGGCAGTGCGCGGTCGTTCTGCCAGTTGGCGACGGTGTGCACCGTGACGCCGAGAACGTGCGCGAGTCGATAATTCGAAGGAATGCCGGACGCGGACTTCGCGGCCGTCATGAGGTCGTGGACTGCAGGCATGGAACCCCCCGGTTCATGTAGGACAAGGTGAACGATAGGCCAATCAACGTTTGGCCCCAAGACCTCGTTGGCAATTGGCATTCCCTTTACTTAGGGTTACCCAGCACACAGGCCTAATGGCGCTTTAGGCTAACATCGCGACCGTGCGGCCGGGTTAAACCATGAACCCCCCTGTTCCCCGGCCGCACCCCGTGAGGGGTGGGGGTTCGGAACGGGGGTTCCATGAAGTCGACTCTGAATCTGTCCGCTGGCGTGGCGAAGATCGAAAGCGCCGTCGGCATCGTCCATTTCAACGGCGCGCAGCTCCTGCCGCACGAGGCCATGCTGCTGGCCGGCGAAATCGAGCGCGCCGCCGTCAAGGCCCAGCGCGAGGCCGAAAAGGTGGGGGCGCAAGCGCGCCTGGCGGCATGAGAACCGCCGCCAACGTGCTGGCGCTGTTGCGCCAAGCCGAGACGCTTCAGAGAGCGGGCAACCCTCGCGCGGCTGAAGCGCAGTACGCGAAGGCGCACGTTCTGCTCGGCCAGATGGCCGGCGATGACGCCGTGATCGCCCGTGGCGTCAAGGAAATGGCGCAATCGGTTCACCTCCTGGGCATGCAGCGAGACGAGCTGCGCGGGCTGCTGCAGTACGCGCTCGACTCGTTCGCCCCGCACGTCGAGGGCGGAGAGGCACACGAGTGGGTCAAGGCCGCGCGCGCCGCCGTCGCGCGGGCCGGCGGAGCCAGCGAATGAGCGCCGACGACCTGCTGTCCGCCGACAGCTACACGCCCGGCCCGCGTGACGCGGCGGTCTACTTCCGCGACGGCAAGCTGCTCGCGGTCGAGACGGCCGCCGGCACGTTCACGCTAGACGCCATCATGCGCCGCAGCCTCCTGTCGTTCACGGACGGCATCATCCTGAACCAGCTCGCCGGCCGCGTGGAAACGCTGCGCGGCCAGCTCGCCAAGCCGTGAGCGCGCGCCGGTCAGTACTCGATGCCGGCTGGAGGCTTGGTGAAACGAATGTCATCGCCATTCGTCGTCACCCAGTGGAACCAGTCCTTCAGGACGCCGCGCTCCTTCGCGGGCACGCCGTCCACGGTGCCAGAGCGGTTGCGAAGCGAGCGGATGACGATGGCGGGCGCCTCGCCGGGCGGCTTCACGGTGAACACGATCACCTTCGCGTCGGGCGTCTCGGGGGCGACGGTCACGTCGCACCAGTAGTCGAACTTCACGACGCGCGTGTCCGAGCCCTTGCATTGGGCGCGGTAGTGCGGCGGGTCATCGGCGAGGGCCGCGGTTGCGGCGGTGGCGAGCAGCGCTCCGAGCGCGAATTGCTTCAAGGTCATTCCCGTTCCCCTGTTGTTGGACGCGGGCATTGTCTCGCACAGGGCCTGACGGCCGCCGCCATCTCGATAGGAGCGTTCGCGGGCCTGCTGTGGCTCGCGCAGGAGGTCATTCGATGAGCGCCGGCGCCTACGAAACCTTCGCGCGGCCGGAGCCGCACGTCCGCGCGGCGCGCCCGCCGGCCGAGTTTGCCGAGCGCCTTGCGGCAATCCGTACCGTCGAACGCGAGGCCGCGCTGCCGCGTCTGTGGCGCGAACTGCCGCTGTCGACGCGCATCATCCTCGTGATGCTCGCGGTGAGTCAGCCGGCGACGGGCCCGGGCAACTTCGAAGAGCGCATGCGTCGAATCGCGCAGCAGCCGTGGGAATCGTTCTCGCGCGTCGATCAGGAGGCCATCGCGAGCACGTCGCGCGCGGTCGTCGTCGACCTGTCCAAGCTCGCGGCGGTCGCATGAAGACCGGCCCGGTGCGAGCCACCATCGTCCTGACGGAGATGCAGCGAGGCCGCGTGGAGCGCGCCGAGCTGTCGCCGGCATCGCGCACGCGCTCGCAGCGCCTGCAGGAGCTGGTCGAGCTGGGACTGCAGGTCGCCGAGCGCGCGCCAGCGATGCGCAACCGGCTGGGCGATGAATACCTGAAGTCAGTCGGGCTCGGGGGTGGGGTGTGATCAAGTCGCGCCGCGTCTACGTCGGAAAGGGCCTCACGCGCGCCGCGGCGCTGGCGAAGGCGCGCGCCAAGTCGCGGGGCGACTATCGGTGCTTCACCTACAGCGCCCGGACGGGCTGGGCGACCCTGACGTGATGGAGCGAATCACGCCGCTGCCGTCGCTGGGCGAGCTGCAGGAACGCGGGTACGCGAACCTGCCGGTGCACGGGCGCCAGCGCATGCGCATGCTCATGGCGCAGCAGGCGCTGGCCGACGAGCTGCGCGATGACGCCTGGGAGACCAAGAACCGGGAAACGCTGGATCGCATCGCCGAAAACCGCGAGGCGTGGGGCAAGGCGAGGGCGGCCAGCTACCCAGCGAAGGCGGCCCGCCAGCTCGCGGCGTCGGTGGATCAGGTCGAGGCCGTCAAGCGCGCGAAGGCAACCCAGCCGGTGCACTCGCGCATGGTCGATGCCGAGCTGCGCGGCCTGGCCGACCGGCGCGCCGCGTTCATGGGCGACCGCATCGACGGCCTGACCGTGGCGCTGCCGGCGGAAGCGCTGCTGGGATGGCTCAACGACCAAGTGCACGCGCTCGACGCGCGCCCCGACGCGTTCGCCTTCGGTGGCGACATGCCCGAGGACGAACAGTTGCGCCAAGCGTTGGCCCGCGCGCGCTGCCCCGTATGGTGGCGGCGCCAGCTCAGGCAGCGCAAGGGCGAGCTGCGCGAGCGCGAGGGCAGGGCGCGCGGCGAAGTGTGCGCGCGGAAGCAGCTCTACGTGACGGACGACACCCTGAGGGCGCGCATCGAGCAGAACCAACGCAACGCGGCCATGATGGAGGCGACCGAGCTGGAATCCGAGGACGGCGAGGTCATGCGCCTGGCCGTCGCGGCCGGAGCGAGCACGTCCAATCGGAGCATCCGCCGCGGGGAGCTGATGACGCGCATTCGCGGCTGCGAGGAATGGGCCGAGGGACACGGGATGGCGGGCCTCTTCACGACGAACACCGCGCCGAGTCGGTTCCACCCGATGCGGCACCATGAGTACGGCGGCGGCGCCAACCCGAACGCGGACGGCACCTATGGCCCGATGCAGCCCAACGGCCCGCGCGACGCGCAGGCCTGGCTGCGTGGCACGTGGGCGAAGGCCCGCGCGCGCCTGGCAGAGCTGGGCGTGCCGTTCTTCGGGTTCAGGGTGGCCGAGCCCCATCACGACGGGTGCCCGCACTGGCACATGCTGCTGTGGACGGCGCCCGAGCACGTCGACCGCCTGCGCAAGACGCTGCGCGCGCAGTGGTTGAAGGATCACCCCGACGAGCCGGGCGCGAGCGAACACCGATTCAAGGCGGTAGCGATGGAGCGGGGCGGGGCGGCCGGCTACATCGCAAAGTACATCGCCAAGAACATCGACGATGAGGCCATGCCCATCGAGGGACAGTCGGATGACGAAGCAGGCCGCGACATGTTCGGCGGCAACGCGGCCAAGCGCGTCGAGGCGTGGGCCGCGGTGCATCGCATCCGCCAATTCCAGGCCATCGGGCAGCCACCGGTGACTGTCTGGCGCGAGCTGCGCCGTATCGAGGCCGAGCGCGCAGCGGGCGGAACGCCGGCCGTCAGGAATGCACACGAGGCGGCTACTCGGGGACTATCCCGGCGGGCCGACTGGTGCGCCTACATGCAGGCCCAGGGCGGGGCGATGACCGGTCGCGACTACCGCGTGCGCATGCTCACCGAGAAAACGGAAGTCCTCGGCCGCTACGGCGTGACGCTGGAGGACAAGCCGCTGGGCGTCGTCGACGCGGCCCGGCCGGACGCGTGGATTCTGTCGAGCCGGCGCGAGTGGCGACCGCGCGGCACGTGGGACAAGCCGGCCGAGGTGCGAACGCAGTTCGTGCCCGCGCTGGGCGTGTGGATGGGGGCTCCAAGGGTGAACAGCCACGGGGAGGGCGCCGACTTCGCGGGCGCCGCGCGCCCGCGGGCTGTTCACCCTTGGACTCGTGTCAATAACTGTACGGACGAAGGCGGCGTTGCCGCTCTCCTGAACGCCGGCCTGGTGGGCATCAACCTCCGGGCGCTGCAGAAAAACGAACCGGGGGGTTCGCAACCTGAAGGGAAACCCCCGTGTCCATCGTCCAGACCATCGAATCCGCCGCTCACACCGCCGTCGAGGCCGTCGAGCATCCGTTCCTCACCATCGGCGCGCGCCTGAAGGCGGCCGGCGAGCACATCGCCACGTTCCTGGGCCACCCCTACGCGGCGCCGCCGCTGCAAGACGCGCTTACCACGCTCCACGGCGTCGTCGTCGACCTGGCGCAGGAGGTCGCGGAGCTGCGCGTGCCGTGCCCGTGCAAGCCGGCGCCGACCGCGTCGACCACCGTCGAGTCCGGCGATGCTGGCCAGGCGCCCGCGGGCGATGACGCCGAAGCCGCGGCGAAGGCGGCCGTGTCGCAGACGACGGACGGCGTTCACGTGGTGATGGGCGCGGCCGAACTCGCCGACTACGAGGCCTGGAAGCGCGCGAAGGCCGGCGCCGCGGCGTTCACCGGCCAGGCCTGACGCCATGGCCGGCGAAATCGTCGGCCGCACCGGGTGCCCGGAATGTGGCTTCGCCAGCGCGCACGTCAAGCGCTCGGCGAAGACCCTTTACCGGTATTGCCCGGACTGCGGAGCGCAGTACATGGCGACCGGCCCGCGGCGCGAGGCCGAGCTGCTGGCGAAAACGCGGCTCGCGGCGCCTTCGGGCGGCCATGCCAACACCGAGCCGGAAAAAACGCCGGAATCGGCCCCTCCGGCCCCGGCGCTGGCCATCCCTACCGCTAGCGGCGGTAGCGGTGCGCCCGCCCCGGTGGCGGAACCTCAACGCAAGCGCAGCAGCCTGTTCGGGCTGTAGCGGTAGGAGCAACCATGGAAGAACTTGAGGCGATGGGCAGCGCCATCGCGGGAGTCGACGACGAGTTGACTCCGCGCACGCCCGAAGAGCGCGCGGCCGAAGAGAAGGCGGCGGCCGAGGCCGACCCAGAGTTCCAGGCGAAGGCCTGGGCGGCGATGGTGCAAGCCATCGGCGGCATGCTGTCGATGATCGCGCCCGAGCTGCAGCAGGTCTACACGGACAAGGCGTGCCTGGAGTGGGGGCGCTCCGTCGTCCCTGTGGCGGAAAAGTACGGCTGGAACGGCCCGAGCAGCGTCCCGGAGCTGGGCCTGCTCATCGCGACCGTGCCGCTCGCGCTGCCCACCGGCTTCATCCTCCACGCCCGAATCAAGGCGCTGCGCAAGGCGAAGGCCGAGGCCGACGAAGCGCGCACCGTCGACATGCCGGCGCCGGACGGGAGCGCATCGTGAGGGGCATGCGCGCAGGCTGGGCCTCGTTGCTGGCCGCCGCGGCGCTCGCGATGCCGCCCCTCGGTCAGCAGCGCACCCTAGGGGTGCTGACCGGCTCGGGCATCGTCAGGCGCAGCGGGCCGGCACCGAAGCGCCGAGACAGCGCGCGCCAGGCCGCGGCGCAGGCCAAGCGCGAGCGCAAGAACGCGAAGCGGCGCCGCGACTGGTATCGCTGCTGGCTGGGCGATCCCGGGTGGATGCGGGTGACTGAGCGCGGGGTGGCATATGGCGAGTGACGCAGAAGCGCGAATCTGGGGCGCGATGGGCGCCAGCGGCAGCGGCAAGGGCCTGTGGGTGAAGTCGAAGCTACGCGAGCTGAAGCCGCGCCGGCTGATCGTCTGGGACTACATGAGCGAGTATCAGGAGTTCACCGGGGAGAGGGCCGACGCGGCCTCGCGCCTGACGCTTGACGACGTGCGAAAGGCCATGATCAAGGCGGGCAAGGACGGCGCGCTCAAGCTGCGATACGAGCCCCGCGGCGCGAGCCAGAAGCAGGCGTTCAAGGAATTCGAGGCGCTGTGCAATCTCGTCTATGCATGGGGCAACTGCACGTTCGTGGTCGAAGAGCTGGCGAACGTCACCATGCCGAGCTGGGCGCCGTGGGCCTGGGGAAAGATGAGCACCAGCGGGCGCCACAAGCTCGTGCACATCATCGGGTGCACGCAATCGCCGGCCTTCATCGACAAGAAGTTCCTGGGCAACTGCACGTTGGTGCACTGCGGCCCGCTCGGCGAGGACGCGCACCGCAAGGCCGCGGCCAGGTCGATGAACATCGACCAGGCGCTGGTCGACGAGCTGGTCAAGTTCCAGTGGGTCGAGAAGGACAAGGAACGTGGCGCCGTCACCACGGGATGGGTCGCGCCGCCTGGTCAGCGCGCCAAGCCGGCAAAGGTGATCGCCACTACCGGCCCTAGCCCTACCGGTAGGGGCACGCGGGCACCTTCCAAAGCGGCGGCGAAGTAGGCAACGTGGAGGCCGTCAACACCGGGCGGCCTTCGCCCACCCCACCAACCACTACGGAAGTGAACCATGGGCATCAAGGAAAAGGCGATCTTCGCCGCGGAAGTGCTGGTCGTCGTCGGCCTGTGCTACTTCATCCAACAGAACGTCATGAGCGTGCCGCTCCTGGGCCAATACCTGCCCGGCTACAAGCCGTCCGCCGCGTCCTGACCAGTTGAACAGACGCCCGCCGATCCCCAGGGACGGCGGGCTCTCCCGTACGCGAGAGCGGGAGGCGAACCGGGGGGTTCGAGGCTTCTAGGAACATCCATGGGCTACAAGCTCCCCCTGACGAACCTGCAGAACGTCGCGGCCTCCAGCACCGCCACGCTCAAGTGCCCGGCCGGCCCCGGCGCACCGACCTACGATCAGATCAAGCTCGTTCTGAGCGGCGGCGCCACGCCCGCCATGATCACCAGCATCCGCGGCAAGGCCAATGGCCGCATCTTCCTGGACGAGTCGGGCGGGGGCACCGTCGTGAACCTGCGTGACGCCTACAAGAACGTCACCGTCAACGCCGGCTTCGTCGTGATCGACTTCACCGAGCGCCAGTCGCGCAACGGCGCGGCCGAACAGCTCGTCGCCTCGGTGCCCGGCGCGCTGCTGCAAGACCTGACGTTCGAAATCGGCCTGTCCAGCTCGTTCGTCGGCTCGATCCAGGCGTTCGCGAACTACCGTCCGCCGACCACCAATCCGTACATCCGCAAGCTCCTGTCGACCACGCAGAGCTTTCCGGCGGCCGGCACGGCGGGCTCGCCCTGCATCATGTACCTGCCGGTGGGCGGCGCGGGCGGCAAGCTCAAGCGCGTCTGGATTCGCGAGTCCGTCGCGGGCACCACGTCGGCGGTGCAACTGCGCATCGCCAACAACGTGGTGTTCGACGCGCCGCGCACGTCCTACGAGAACGACCAGGTTCGCAATCTCCTGGTGCCGCAGACCGGCGTGACGGTGCTCGACTTCATCGAGGACGGCAACCTGGCCGGCATGCTCGACACGAGCGCGGCGCCGAACGTCGAGCTGCGCCTGGTCAATGGCGCGGCCTGCACGTACAACGTCGATTACGAGCTGATCGACCCCATCGGCCGCCTCTGATCCGGGCCCCCACGAAAGGAGGCCAGGCATGGCAGGCAGCAGCGACACGTTCGGGAACGACCCGCTGGACTACGGCTCCTATGGGTCGGGCTCGGTGCAAACGCTCGTGGACGCGTCCTCGGGCATCAATTCGGGCTGGGCGTTCGATATCCCGAAGACGCCCGACACGGCCACCACGAACGCCATCCAGAGCATGGCGCCCGTGCAGGCCGCGTCGACCAGCGACAACGACTATTCCCGGTTCTGGCAAGGCCTCGTGGGCAGTGTCGTGAATACGGGAGTGGCCGTCGTCGCCAAGCAGAACGGCCTCGTGCAGCCGGCCAGCACCACGCCGGTTGCGACCACGCCCCCGCCGAACCCGAACCGCGGCCTGCTGCTCGTCGGCCTGGTCGTTGTCGTGGCGCTCGTCGTCACGCACAAGGGGTAGGCCATGGCGGGCGGAATGGCAGCGGGCGGCAAGTCGGGCGGCGGAGGTGGCTACAGCAACCAAACGGCGGCGACGGCGTCGGGTCAGCAGGAGGGTATGTTCAACGACTCGGGGTTCGTCGTGAACTTCAAGTCCAGTGGTAGCGCCGCGGCCAGCACGGGGGGCAGCAACGTCCCGGGCTGGTTCTATCCGGCAATCGCCATCGGGGCGGCCCTGTGGTTGGCTCGCAAGCGCTGAGCGTGCGGCCCATCGCGGCCGGCGAGGCCGCGCGCCGCTTGGCCGGCGTGGCCGAACTCGACCCGTCCGGCGTCACGTCGAGCGCCGACGACCTGGTGCGCCACGGTCAGGCCTTCGCCATCGACGCCGAGGCCGGATCGGCGGTTTTCGTCGTGGTCGTTCGCAACGGCTGCGCGTTCGTCGTGGCAGCCAAGGGGGAAGGGCAGATCGACATGACGCGCGTGCTCGATGAGGTCGTCACGCGCGGCGCCACCAACGAGGGTTGCAAGTCCATCGGACTGCAGACGGCCCGGCCCGGCCTGGTGCGCAAGCTGCAAAAGCGCGGCTTTCGCGTCACCGGCTGGGTCATGAAAAAGGAACTCCCGCGATGAGCGGCGCATTCAACTCCGATCCGGGGTCGAGCAAGTCGACCAACTCGCAGACCACCACGAGCATCGACGGCCGCGTGGTGGGCGGCGACCAGAGCACGAACCTCAGCCTCAACGGCAACACCGCGCCCGTGACGATCAACACCACGGACGCAGGCGCGATCCATGAGTCCCTGGCGCTCGCGCTGGCTGGCGTCGAGGGCGCCAACCAGACGGCCGCCGCGGCGACGACCAGCGCCATCACGGCAGTGCAGCAGGGGCAGGCGCAATTCACCAGCGCCATCGAGCAAATCAAGACGGGCGACAAGACCACGAAAGTGGTCGTCATCGGCGCGGTGATCGCGGCGGTGGGCATCGCCTACGCCATGCGGAAGGGCTGACGTGCAGTACACCATCAACCTGCCGGCGAACACGCCGATCAGCCAGGGCACGAGCGGGCGATTCTTCCTGCTCATGGACACCGGCAGCGCCACGAGCGTGGACATTGCGTTCCGCGTGCACGCTCAGGTCGCGGAGCACGTGACGACGGCAAAGCGGGGGCTCAAGGCCACGCTGCAACAGGGCCAGTCGTTCACCCGACTGGACTTCCTGTCGACCGTCGCAACCACCATCACGTTCATCGTGTCGGACGGCGTGGTCGATATCTCGCAGCTCGACGGCGCGAACGTCAATGCGACCATCGCCAACGCGTTCCCGCTGCCGGTCAGCAACGACCGCGGCTCGCCGGGATCGCCGGTCTACGTCAACGGCACCATCGCCGGCAACCCGACCGCCGTCGCCATCGCCGATGACACGCCGGTCGCGGTGGCGGCAACGCCGACCGTGCCGACCGCGCTGCTCGCGGCGCTGTCCAACCGCGTGTCGATCCGCTTCACCAACACGGGCACGAACCAAGTGGCGCTGGGCGGCTCCGGCCTGACCTGGGCGAAGGCGACCGTGTTCCTCAACCCGGGCGACACCTGGGTGGAAGAGCGCGCGGCCAACCTCGCGTGGTATGGCGTGTGCAACACGGGGGCGGCGTCGACCGTCGCGATGCAGGAGATCACGGGATGATCGGCTCGACCCTCATCCGATCGCTGTCGGCCAAAGCGGGGTGGGTGGGCGCCGTCGTGCGCTTCTTCACCGACAAGCTGTGGGAGACGATCAGCATCCAGGACTTCGGCGCCAGGACGAGCCTCGCGGACAACTACGCGGCCGTCCTGGCGGCGTACAACGGCGCATCGGCCGGCGCCACCATCATCGTGCCCGCGGGCGTCTACAACTTCACCACGCCGCTGGTGCTGGGGTCGAAGCGGGTCGCGTGGGTCGGGCAGGGCGCGCGGCAGTCGGTCTTCAACTACACCGGAGCCGGCACGACGGCCGATTGCTTCACGTTCGGCGACGGAACGACGGGCGTCGTCGGCGCGCGCATCATCGGCCTGGGCTTCTCGTCGTCCACCGTCATGACGGCGGGCGCGGGCGTGCACCTCAAGGGCTTTTGCCGGTCGATCCTGACCGACGTGCTGTTCGACCATCAGGACGGGAGCGGAAACTTCTGGCACGCGGCCTGGTTCGACGGGTTCGACTACGTCACGTTGGACGGGTTCCAGGCGCGAGCGCAGCAGGACGGCATCCGCTACAACGGCACGTCCCTGGGCAAGGCTGACCTGTTCATGAGCAACGGCAAGGTGGGCCAATGCATGGTGGGCCTGCATGCCGCGGGCAACGGGGGCGGCGTGGCTGTCGGCAAGGTCGACGTCATCAACAACGCCACGAACCTGCTGATCGACCAGGCCGTGGTGGCCTCGAACAACCGGGAGCACTTCTTCTCGTCGACCGTGGCGCTCGACACCGCCGACACGACCCGCACCGCGACCACCTACAACGGAATCTGCGTCGACATCCAGGACACCAACGGGCTGATCCAGTTCGACGGCACGTGGATCGCGACGGGCGGAACGCTGATGCGGGTGGGCGCCAATTTCGCGGGCGACGTGAAAATCGACGGCGGCCGATTCTTCAACGCCTTCACGACCTACGGCGGGAACGGCAACGCTATCCAGCTGGATGGAACGAGTTCGATCATCATCCTCAACGGGGTGAAGTTCGCCAACGTGCAGGGTTGGGGCGTCACCAGCACCAGCGGCACCCACAACAACGTGTCGCTGCGCCTCCCGAGCTTCACGGCCGTCACCAACCTGGTGAACAACTGCAATTCGGGCTCGGGCGTGGACGTGCTGATGGGGCGGGTCGTGGGCGGGGGATTCACGACCTTCGCGTCGGCCATCGACGCCAGCCCGGCGCAGACTTTCTACCAGAACGCCGCGGGCGCAGGCGGCGCGATGGCAATCGGCTATTTCGCGGCCAACTCGTCCAACGGCTGGGTGGACTTCTGCAAGAGTCGCAGCGCGACCCTGGGCGCCCACACGATTGTCCAGACCAACGACGCCTTGGGCGGCATCAACTTCGCCGGCTCGGACGGATCGGCGTTCGTGTCGTCGTCGCGCATCCGGGCCGTCGTGCGGGGCACGCCGGCCGCGGGCGACGTTGCCTCACGCATCGAGTTCTCGACGACCACGCCGGGATCGCTGGTGCTCACGGCGCGCATGTACCTCACGGAGTCGGGGAACCTGATTCCGTCGACTTCGGGAAGCTATGACCTGGGCGCGACGAGCACGGGCTATTGGCGCAACGTCTACGCGCAAAACATCGTGCTGACGCCGCCTGCCAGCGCCACGCCGGCCAACAACGGCGAGGTGACGTTTCAGCTCACGTCGAACACCTCCCTGACGTTCAAGGTGAAGGGCTCGGACGGCACGGTGCGAAGCGGAAGCATCGCTCTCGCATGACGATCAATCGGCCGACCGTCGTCGCGATGCTGCTGGTGGGCGGCGGGCTGTTGCTGCTGGGCGGAACGCGCAGCGGTGGCCCGGTCGACGACGACGGCGACGGAATCTCCAACTGGAACTTGGACGCACTCATGGACAACCTATCGAGCCTCTTCAACAGGGCGCAGGACGCGGCGGCGAGCGCCGTCGACACCACGCCCGTCGACCAGGCCGCGACCAACTGCGCGGCGTGGATCGCCACCATCGGCCAGGCCGAGGGCGCCGACTACTCGACCTGCTACGGCTATTCGATGACGATCACCGATTTCAGCGACCACCCCGCAAACCTCGGTTGGCCGGGCGTCAAGCTGTCGGACGCGATGTGCATCAAGGCGAAGTTCAGCCCCGGTTGCGTCAGCACCGCGGCCGGCAAAGGCCAGATCACGAGGCCGACGTGGAACCGAGTCGCGGCGAAGCTGGGATTGACGGACTTCTCTCCGGCCTCGCAGGACGCGGCGATCCTGCAGCTCACGGCGGAGCGCGGCGCGCTGGAGGCGGTCAAGTCCGGCGACCTGGCGACCGCTGCAGATCGCTGTCGCAACGAATGGGCGAGCCTACCCGGGAACTATGCAGGGCAGGGGCAGCGGACGCTCGACCAGCTCGCGCAGTGGTTCGCGGCGGCCGGTGGCCAGGCGGTGCAAGCATGAGCCTCAACCTCAAGCCCCAGCACCTTTTGACCGTGGGCGCCGTCATCTTCGCCGGCTTCGCGCTGTACGAGTTCACAAAGAAGCCGGGTGGGGCGGTCAGCTCGCAACCCGGCCAGCAGGAACGCGATGCGGGCCTGTCGCAGTGGCACGACCTGACCTTGCAGCAGGCGGCCGACATCGCCGGCCTGGCCCCATCAACCGCCCCCATCCTCTGAGGCAACCCATGTCCACGAAACACCTGATCCTCATTGGCGGCGCCGTCGCGCTGCTGTGGTACGTCAAGACCAAGTCCAAGTCGGCCGCGACGGCCGCCGCGGCGAATTCGCCCAACGCGAGCACGCAGTACACGACCACGCAGTCCGAGCAGGCCGCGCAGTGGTGGAACTACGCGGGGTCCTGGGCGGTATGAACGCACCGAGCCTCAGCCAGGCCGAGGGCACCACGTTGATGGTGGCCGGCGCCATCGCGCTCGTGGCCGTCGTCTACGTGCTGCGCAAGGCCCCCGCGGCCGTCGCGGGCGCGGTCAGCGGCAAGAACGCGTTGACGGCCAACGCGACGAACGCGGACGGCTCGGCGCAGACCGCCTACTACGGCGCCGGCCCGGCCGGCACGCTGGGCGCTGCCACGAACGCGGCGTCGGGCGGCTGGCTGTCGACGCTGGGCGACTGGATCGGCACCAAGGTGGGGGACGCGACCATCGCCGACCCCAACGCGCAGGCGAACGCGGCGGACGCCGCCAAGGCCGCGGCCGACCTTCAATCGAGGCCGTTCGACTACGGCAACGAGGCGACGAACCCCTACGGATGGTGAACCAATGAGCGACCTTCTCGATGCCTTCAAGGCCGTGGCGACCAACACGCCAGGCGGCCTCATCATGTCCACCGTGTCGAACGTGCTCGACCGGTTCCTGCCGCAAGACCCGGCCGCGCGCCAGGCCGCCGCGCTGGAGCTGGCGAGGCTGCAGGCCGAGGGCACGTTCGAACAAAAGGCCGACCTGCAGACGCAGACCGCGCAAATCGCGGTCAACCAGGCCGAGGCGGCCCAGCCCGGGGCACACTTCCGCGATGGCGCCGGCTGGGTGTGCGTGGCAGCCTTCGGGCTGATCGTGCTGCGACCGCTGGTCGAGTGGGGCTCGATCCTCGCGGGACACCCGGTGACGCTGCCGGCCGTCGACACGTCCGAGACGAATACCGTCCTGTGGGGCCTGCTGGGCCTGGGTGGCTACCACGCGGCGCCGGCCGTGATCGGCGCATTCCGGGGCAACCAATGACCGCGGAAGCCTGGCTCGTCATCATCGGGGCGATTCTCAACGGCGCCACCACGTGGGGCGTCGTGTCCACGCGCATGGCGTGGATGCGGCGCGATATCGATGACCTGCGCGCCTGGCGCGCCAGCGTCGAGGCGCGGCGCCAGGAGGCCATGGCGTGAAGCTGCTGCCGTCGTCCTCCACGCTGGCGCAACAGGTCGTCATCGCGCTCGTCACGGCGGTGGCCGTGGCGTGGATCATCGGCCACGTCCCGCCGCTGAAGGCGTTCCTCAAGAGCGAAGAGAACTAGCCGGCGCGGTAGATCGGCGAGTTCGCGGTATCGGACGGCGCCGAGTCGAGCGCGCGGCGAAGGCGCGATACCTGGCGCTGGGACGCGATGAGTTCGTCACGAAGCAGCCGCGCCTGAGCGGCGTGCATTGTCGCGTCGTTGTAGGCGGCGGCGTCGAGCGCCGAGGCGCCCCAGCGGGTCAGCCAGAACACGGCCAGGCGCGCCACGCGCGGCGCGGCGTCGTGGTCGATCCATCGGGACAGGGTGCGGGGATGCACGTCCAGCACGCACGCCAGCACGGCGCGTGAGCACTGCACGTCGTCGGCCATGGCGGCGAACGGCGGGAGGTGGGCGGGTAGTCGGTGCTGCATGCTGGGTTGTCGGCCTCGGCTGAGTGGGGCCTGACGGGTGAATTCACCGACAAATGCAATGTCGGGTTCTGGACAGGATTTCCGTTCAGTGCGCGCGGGCCTTTTTGATGGCTTTTCCGAGGGAAGCGCGCAGGGCCTTGTCCCGACGTCTGCGGGTTGACATAACGCACATTATGCACATGTCAGGTATGTTTTAGCCTGTTGCACAGCCGAGTTCATGGGAGCTGACTTGCCGCAACACCACTCGCCTTTCTGGCAGGTTCTCGTGCTCGGTGCCCGGCGCCCGCCAAGACTGGTCGTCGCAAATGCGTATGAACGTTCTGAACCTTACTCAGCAGGTAGCAGGAACAGCGCTTTAGCGAAATAACTGAGGCGCACCGCCATGAGCAGGAACTTCCACAAGGCGAGCGCGCCGGACTCGGCGTTCAGTTCGCGCCGCCAATTCGTCACAACGGCGTGGGTTCGCCGCACTCGATGCCGGTCAGTCCAGCATCGGCGACGAGTCGCTCAATCTCGGCACGGCCGGCGTCGTTCAAGTAGATCTTGATGACCCCCATGAGCGGATCCTTGAAGACCGCAGCCTCCTTGGGCACCTTGGACTCAAAGAAGGCTTCCTTGACGACCATGATGCCGTCTTCCCACTCCGAGTTTTCCTTGTCCACGCAGTCGATCATGTTCGTGACGTTGTAGAACCAGAGCGTGTCGCCGCCAAGGTGCAGTTCCAACAACTGTCCAAACTTCGACAGGAACGATCCGAGTGCCAGCTTAGCCTTCGCATCGAGCACGAGCGCGCCGTGCTTCATGAAGATCACATTCGCGCGCGGCGGCTGCTTCTTCTTGCGCGGCTGCACGACAAACTCAACAGCCGGACGGTGGCTCCAGTCCTTGACCGAGCCGTCGACCGTGAACAGTTCAGCTTCGTAGTCGGCGTCGTCCAGCGCCACCAAGGGTGCGAAGTCGTTGATGTCCGCGCAGCGCAATTCCGAGATCATTCTTTCCTCCAAGGGAACGTGCCTGCGACGAGCTTCTTCTTGATCGTTCGCAGTATGACCCGGCAAGACTCATTGTCGTGCGGGCGGCCGAACGTCAGATAGCCGGCGACTGCACCGTAGTAACGCGCTCCTTCCTCATCTCGGCAAGCAGGTCGTTGCGAAGCTGATAGGCACTGATGCCGGTGTTGGCAGCGATCCGATTGATGATGAATGTGAAGCGAGCCATGCTGTCGGCGAAGTCTTCGTCATCGATGCCAATGCCGGGCTTCTAGCAATGTTTGCGGCCAATGTTTTCTCCCATATCCACTCTACGAGTCTGACCGATTTCGACGGCATGCGGTGGCATTGCTCGTCTGCCATGGCTGCTGCGGCTGCCAAGTCCGGTTGATCACGACCAGCAGCGCGGTATGCCGACCATGCTGCTCGTCTGTGGCGCAACCTGGCTCATCTGGTGAGCCTCGAATGCTGAACAGTAGACCGAGCAACCGCACGTGCCACTGGAGACCAAGAGTGCGTACTACTGACGCTCCGTCGGCCGACCCAGGCACTCAGGCGCCTGTAGCGGTCACTCGTACTTGGCCATGATGGTCTCGAGGCTCGGATATACGCGTTCCTGCCCTTCACGTTGAGGCTCGTACAGCGCACCGAGCTCACCGATGGCCTGCGTCAGCCGGTCGAGGTCGTCGTTGAGGCCATCGAGCTCATCGGCATCGAAGTCGTCGTTGTCGAGGCGGGTCTCGACGCTCTTGCGCTCCTTGGCCAGAGCGTGGAGCGAAAGGAGCAAGGTCTGAATGGACACGATCATGATGGTCAACCTTACGCCTTCTTCAGGACGGCCTCGAAGCCTTTGAGATGCTGCAGGAACAGCGTGAACGGCATGTTGTTCCGCGGCGCAATCGTATGGTGGAGCGGCTTGCCAGGAAGCTTGATCCCGTCACGGGTCACGGCCAGGCCAACAGGGATTTCAGTTCCCTCAGGAATATAGAACCATTCGACGTCCTTGGCCCGCGGATTGATCTCGTCGAAGGTTGACACGCCGCGGAAGTCGCCGAAGGTGTCACGGCAGCCGCGTACGGTGTACTTGGAAGCATCGGCGATGAGCTGCTTGGTCACAGGCTTGCTGCCGGTCTCTCGCACCATGCCTTCAGCGTTGTATTGAGGCGAAGCACCGCTCTCGTCCGTCAGGTAGATGTCGGGCGGCCTCGGACGTTCCTCCGGGCCGAAGCCGATGAGCGTGGGCTGCATGATGGAGGTCTTGTCGCCTACTTTGCGCCGACGAAAGAGGTTCGTCGGCACGGTCGTTTCAAAGAAGTTCGCCAACAGGCCCTTCTCTTCATACTTCTTCTTGAGAGCGTCGCTCATATCCCTGGTCGCTGAGTCAGTGTCCGTTCGATCATAGAAACGCCCTGAGCGATCCAGCCTCCCCCAATTTCGGGGTCGATGTAACCGAACGTCAATACCGGAGGCCGTATCCGGCAACGCCCCACGGTTGGACTCGCGCGCCTGCTCACTGGCAGGTTAACTATCCCCGCCCTGCTTCCGCCCCGCCCCTCTCCCTTCGGACGACGGCTGCGGCACGCTGCTATTCCAGCGGAGGCTGGATGTCCGACACCCTGGTGGACGGCCAGGTCAACTCCGCGAGCCAGCAGCAATGGATCTCGCGAAACAGCCAATGGGGCCAGTGGGTCGGCTCCAACTGGAACATGGTGTTCGTGGGGGTGCAGAACGCGCCTGCCGGGAATTTCCCCACCGCAGGCCAGCGCTACACCAACGTCAACCAGACGCCGGTGGTCCGCGAGAAGCCGTACCTGTTCCTGGACGCCAACGGCAACTACGCGGTGCGCGTGCCCTCGCTGGGCCACAACACGAGCGGCATCACGTGGGCCAATGGCGGCACGACGCCTGGCACCACCGTGCCGCTGTCGCAGTTCTACCTGGCCCACCCGGGCGACAGCGCCGACACGCTGAACAACCAGTTGGCCTCCGGCAAGAACCTGTTGCTCACCCCCGGCATCTACGTGCTGACCAAGACGCTGCAGGTCAACAACCCGAACGCCGTCGTGCTCGGGTTGGGGCTGCCGACGCTGCGCTCGGACAACGGCCAACCGCTGATCAAGACCGCCGACGTCGACGGCGTCACGTTGTCAGGGCTGATGCTCGAGGCCGGTGCCGTGGAGTCCGGCGTGCTGGTCGAAGTCGGCCCGCACGGCGCCACCGCGAGCCACGCCGGCAACCCGAGCGCCCTGCACGATCTGTTCTTCCGCATCGGCGGTGCGCAGGCCGGCCGCGTGGGCATCGCGCTCAGCCTGAACGCCAACAACACGATCGTCGACCACACCTGGCTCTGGCGCGCGGATCACGGTACCGGCGTCGGCTGGACCACCAACCCGTCCAACAACGGACTCTGGGTCAACGGCAACGACGTGACGATCTACGGCCTGTTCACGGAGCACTTCCAGCAGAACCAGGTCGTGTCGAACGGCAATGGCGGACAGGTGTACTTCTACCAGTCCGAACTGCCGTACGACCCGCCGAGCCAGGCCGCGTGGAACAGCCCGACCGGCAAGGGCTACTCTTCGTACAAGGTGGCCGACGGCGTCACCAGCCACGAGGCCTGGGGCCTGGGTGTCTACAGTGTGTTCACCAACGGCGGCATCTTCGACGATCGGGCGCTGGAGGTGCCCGCGACGACGAACGTCAGGCTGCACGACATGATCACCGTCTGCCTGGGATCGAACGGCGGCATCAATCACGTCGTCAACAACACGGGCGGACAGACCGGTTGCAACGTCTCGAACACGCCGACGGTGACGTCGTTCCCTTGAGATCGCGCGCGACGCCGGCCCCTGCCCCGCAGCCAGTGTGTGTCGCCCCGTAACGCCTTTGGCAGCGTTGCCAAAGACCCTTGTCCCGAGCATCCCGCGAGCCGGATGGAACCGCTTCCATCACATCTCCTCACAACTGCCCGGAACACGGTATGGCGCAGCTGGCCACGCTGGCTAGACTGCGACGCGCCCTTCAACACGAAGCGCCGCAGCTGGCGCCGCCCAGGAGACTCCCGATGACCGTTCACGCCAAGACCCTCCTCGCCGCCGCGCTCGCAGTCGCCGCGGCCGCCGCACAAGCCGCCCCGCCGCTGCTTCACGCCAGCGGCCGCAACATCGTCGACGCCAGCGGCAAGGTGACTCCGCTGCGCGGCGTGAACCTGGGCGGCTGGTTCATCATGGAGAAATGGATGGCGCCGCTGGACAGCGGTTCGCTCGTCGATACCTACAGCGTGGTACGCGAACTGGACAACCGCTTCGGCGTAGCCGCCGAACAGGCACTGATCAAGGGCTACCAGCAGAACTGGATCACCAGTGTCGACCTGGACGACATCAAGGCATCGGGCTTCAACGTCGTGCGCGTGCCGGTGTGGTGGGGCCAGTTCTATCCGCTGGACAACGTCTCCAACAGCGGCTGGCGGGCGGATGCCTTCGACGTCCTCGACGCGCTGGTCGCGGCCTGCGCGCAGCGCGGCATCTACGTG
>FTCZ01000416.1_pt1 | contig 20838 bp, 19 predicted proteins | sample 1658871 | NCBI WGS metagenome assembly FTCZ01 (sample SAMEA3914864, study PRJEB12502) | metagenome | biome: forest; material: soil | place: USA | collected 2012-03-12 | depth 0.3 m
GCCGACGATGCCGAACAGGTCTTCTTCCTTCAGGATCACATGGTCGACGCCCGCCAGCTTGACCTCGGTGCCCGACCACTTGCCGTAGATCACCTTGTCGCCGACCTTCACGCCGAGCGGCTGCAGACGGCCATCCTCGAGGCGCTTGCCCTTGCCGACGGCGACCACCTGGCCCTCCATCGGCTTTTCCTGGGCCGTGTCGGGGATGATGATGCCCGACTTGGTCTTGGTTTCGGCGGCCATCGGCTTCAGCAGGAGCCGGTCATGCAGCGGCTGGAATTTCATGGTGTTCTTCCTCGTTCTAAGAGCGGTGCTGCTTATAGGAAGCGGGCCCGCGGGGTGTCAACGCGGTCCGTTTTCGAGTTGCCGGCGGTCGAACTGAGCGGAGGCCGCCGCGTCCAGGGCCACCGTCAAATGAGCCATTTCGTCGTCGTCGCGGCGGCTGCGGACGTCACCGTGACGATAGAGCCAGGCAATGGTCGCGCCGTCGCTCAGCGGCACATCAACCACCCGGGGCGCGCCCGCCGTGCTGAGGAAATCGGCGATCGCCTCGAGCAACTGGTCGACGCCCTCGCCGGTCAAGGCGGAAATCGGATAGTGCCGCGCGCGCTCGGAGCCGGTCGACGACCGGGTCTGCAGCACCAGCCGCCGCTCCTCCGTCAAGGAGTCGATCTTGTTCAGCGCCTCGATGAAGATGGCGCCGCCCTCTTCCAGGGCTCCGAGTTCCTGCAGCACGTCCTCGACATCGGCCCGCTGGGTCTCACTGTCCGGATGGGCAATGTCGCGGACGTGGACGATCAGGTCCGCCTCGATCACCTCTTCGAGGGTCGCGCGGAAGGCCGCCACCAGATGCGTCGGCAGGTCGGAAATGAATCCGACCGTATCGGACAGCACGCAATCCTTGCCGTTCGGCAGCTTGATCGAGCGCATGGTCGGATCGAGCGTGGCGAACAGCAGATCCTTGGCCATCACATCGGCGCCCGAGAGCCGGTTGAACAGCGTCGACTTGCCGGCGTTGGTGTAGCCCACCAGCGCCACCGTCGGCAGGCGCGCCTTCTTGCGGCCGGCGCGGTTGACGGCGCGGGTCTTGCGCACGCCTTCGAGGTCGCGCTTGATCCTGACGATGCGCTCGCCGATCAGCCGGCGATCGATCTCGATCTGGGATTCACCGGGGCCGCCCAGGAAGCCGAAGCCGCCGCGCTGGCGTTCCAAATGGGTCCATGACCGGACCAGTCGGCCGCGTTGATAGTCGAGGGCCGCGAGTTCGACCTGCAGGCGGCCTTCGTGGGTCCGGGCGCGCGCGCCGAAGATTTCCAGGATGAGACCCGTTCGGTCGATCACCTTGGCGTTCCACTCCTTCTCGAGATTGCGCTGCTGCACGGGCGTCAGCTTCTCGTCGACTACGACCAGGCCGATCTCGTGCGCCTCGACCGCGCCCTTGACGCGCTCGACGACGCCCTTGCCGATCAGGGTCGCGGGCGTGATGCGACGCAGCGGCACGCTCTGCGCCACGCGCACGTCGAGATCGATCGCGCGCGCGAGTCCGACAGCCTCTTCGAGCTTGGCCTCGCTGGCGCGCTCGCTGGCGCCGCGGCGGCCTGGCTCGTAGGGACTGAGCACGACAGCAATCGTCGCCGGCCGGACTGTCTCCAGCGGCGTGCGCTTGCGCTTGTGCTGCTCTTCGCCGTCGATGTCGTCGGTCAAATCAGCCCGCTGCGTCGGCCTTGTCCCCGTCGAACAACTGGACCGGCGTGACCGGCATGATGGTCGAGATCGCGTGCTTGTAGACGAGCTGCGAATGACCATCGCGGCGCAACAGCACCGAGAAGTTGTCGAACCAGGTGACGATCCCCTGTAGTTTTACTCCGTTCACGAGAAAGATCGTGACCGGCGTCTTGTTCTTTCGCAGATGGTTCAGGAAGACGTCCTGAACGTTTTGTGCCTTTTCGCTCATGTTCTTGGCCTCTTGCTGGGCGTCCCAACGGCCCGAGAGCCGCCGGTTGGAAGGTACGGGTCGATACCCGCTACCGAGTTGCATCAAATATAGGCGGTGTCCGGATCAAAGCAATGCCGCGAGTGCATGACAATTGCGTGCATGCAAACGAGGGGGATGTTCCCGCAGTATCTCTGTCAGTTCTCCGGTCCCGCCGAACAGCACGGGCAGAACGCCCGCCGCATGGGCGCATTTCAGATCGGCCGGCGTGTCTCCCACCATCCATACGTCGTGATCAGGGGCAATTCCCGTGCCGTCGAGCGCCATGAAGATCGGATCCGGTGCGGGTTTGTCGCGCCTGGCGTCCCGCGCGCCGACCGCCCTCCTTATCCATTTTCCCCAGCCGAGATGGGCCAGCTCGACCCTCAAGTTGTCCCCAACCTTGTTGCTGACCACGCCGATGTAGCAGCCGGCGTCGTGGCACTTGCCCAGCAGGTCGGTCGCGCCGGGCAAGGGCTCCAGCCGATCGAGATGGATCCGATGGAAGGTTTCGTAGAAGACGCGCTCGGCCTCGCCGGCGCGCTCGCCGAACAGCTCGGGGAAATGATCGCGCAGGGAGCCATGCGCCCGGGCCTGCACTTCCTCGATCGTCCAGGGTGCCAGGCCCAGTGCCGTGAACGTGTCGCGATAGCACTCGGTGATCGTGGGCCAGGTGTTGACCAGCGTGTTGTCCCAGTCGAACAGGATGGCGCGCGGCGGTTTCACGTCACCGCCTCTCCCTGGTCGGAGAAGCGCACATATTCTTCGCGCAGGCGCCGCGCCGTCGGGCCGACCTTGCCGTCGCCAACCGCCTCGCCATCGATCTTCACGACGGGCGTCACGAACGATGTCGCGCTGGTGATGAACGCCTCTTTCGCCTTCTTGGCTTCCGCCAGGCTGAACGGCCGCTCGACGAACTTGAGCTGCATGGAATGCGCCAGCGACTTCAACGTGTGGCGCGTGATGCCGGCCAGGATGCCGTTGTCAGTCTGGCGCGTCACCAGCTCGCCCTCCGGCGTCACGATCCAGGCATTGGTCGAGGCACCTTCGGTGATGCAGCCCTGCTCGTCGATCAGCCAGGCCTCGTAGGCCCCGCTCTCGCGCGCGGCCTGCTTGGCCAGCACGTTGGGCAACAGCGCCACCGTCTTGATGTCGCAACGCTCCCAGCGGATATCACGCATGCTCTTCACGGCAACACCCGCGCCGGGATCAGCGCCGAGATGCTTGGTGTTCTTGGTGGTGAGCACAATCGCGGGCTTCACTGGCGTAGTCGGAAAACCATGGTCACGTCGTGCCACGCCGCGCGTCACCTGCATGTAGACCAGCCCGTCGCGCAGGTGGTTGCGCCGCATCAGCTCGCGGATGATGAATCCCAGGGTCGTCCGCGCCACCGGCCAGCCGATGCGCAGTTCCTTGAGCGAACGATCGAGGCGATCGATATGCAGGGTCTCGTCGATCAGCTTGCCGTCGCGCACGCCGACGACCTCGTAGACGCCGTCAGCGAGCTGATAGCCGCGATCCTCGATATGGACGCTGGCCTTCATATGGTCGACGTACTGACCGTTGACGTAAGCATACCGTCCCATGAACGCCCTCCTTACTGCTCCGACACAGGCTCGATGCGCTCGTCGAGCGAACCGCCATGCAGCCCCAGCGACTTTAGCTTGCGATGCAGCGCCGAGCGCTCCATGCCGACGAAGGTCGCAGTGCGCGAGATGTTGCCGCCGAACCGCGTGACCTGGGCCAGCAGGTACTCGCGCTCGAAGACCTCGCGCGCGTCGCGCAGCGGCAATTGCATGATCTCGCCGCCCTTTTCCCAGCGCAGCACCGACGGCGCATCCTCGCTGACGTCGCTCGGCAGCACGTCGGCACGGATCGGCCCGCCGTCCTGCGGCGCCAGAATCAGCAGCCGTTCGATGACGTTGCGCAGCTGGCGGACATTGCCCGGCCAGTCGTGACCCTGCAGCGCCGCCAGGGTGTCCTCACCGATCGTACGGCTGGCCAGGCCGGTCGCAGCGGCGACACGTTGCAGCAGGTCGGCCGCGAGCTCGGGAATGTCCTCGCGCCGCTCGCTGAGCGGCGGAATGCGAAGCGAGACCACGTTGAGGCGATGATAGAGCTCCTCGCGGAACCGGCCGGCCGTGATCTCGTCGGGCACGTTGCGGGCCGTGGTCGCCAGCACGCGGACGTCGATCTCGACCCGGGTCTTGCCGGCATCGCGCGTATAGGACTGTTCGTGCAGCACGCGCGCCAGCCGACCCTGCAGCGGCAACGGCAGGTCGGCCACTTCCTTCAGCAGCAGGGTGCCGCCGTGCGCCAGCTCGAACGCGCCGGAGACGCGCAAGGTATCGCCCGCGGTCTCGCCATCAGTGCCGAAGAGCTCGATTTCGAGCCGTTCGGCGGGCAGGGTCGAACAATTCACCGCGACGAAGGGGCCGTCCGCCCGCTTCGAGCCCTGGTGGATCAGCCGGGCGACGGTCTCCTTGCCGCTGCCCGAGGCGCCGTTCACGAACACGCGGCTGCCGGTCGGCGCGACCTTCTCGACCTGGCCGCGCACGCCGGCGGCAGGCCCGGAGGATCCGACGAACGTCACGTCGCCGCCGGCGCGGCGCCGTAGCGTGGCGTTCTCGCGCTTCAGGCGGTCGGCCTCGACCGCACGATCGACCACCAGCAGCAGCCGGTCGGCCTTGAAGGGCTTTTCGATGAAGTCGTAGGCGCCGTTCTTGATCGCCGAGACGGCGGTGTCGATCGTGCCGTGGCCGCTGATCATGACGACGGGGATCGGCGGGTCCTCGCGATGGATCACTTCCAGGAGTTGCAGCCCATCGAGCTCGCTGCCCTGCAGCCAGACGTCGAGAATCACCAGGGCGGGTCTGCGCTGGCGGACGGCGTCCATCGCCTCGGTGCTGTTGTGCGCGCGGCGAGCCGTATGGCCCTCATCTTCCAGGATGCCGGCGATCAACGTGCAGATGTCGCGTTCGTCGTCGACGATGAGGATATCGTGGCCCATGTCTCTTCAATCGTCCGCTATGAACCGCGGATCATTGTGCGGCGGTCGCATGACGATCCGCCGACGCGATTTCTTTCGCGTCCCGCCGGAATACCAGACTGATGCGCGCACCGCCACCCTCGCGGTCGCCGAGCGCCAGGCTGCCGCCATGGTCTTCCATGATCTTCTTCACGATCGCGAGACCGAGGCCGGTGCCCTTGCTGCGCGTCGTCATGTAAGGCTCGGTCAGCCGGTCGCGGCCCTCCTTCGGCAATCCCTTGCCGTTGTCGGTGACCGTGATGCTCACGCTGCTGCCGTCGTCGCGCAGGGTAAGCGTGATCTCGCCTTGCGGCAGCGTCGTGCCGGGCGCGGCTTCGCGGCCCTCGATCGCCTCCGCGGCATTCTTCAGGATGTTGGTCAGCACCTGGCCAATCTGGCGCCTGTCGCAGACCAGCGGGACTGGCCCGTCGGGCCAGGTCGACTGATAGCGGATGTCGGCATTGCCGTTCCTCTGAAGGAACAGCGCCTGCTGGCAGAGTTCCTTCGCATCCTCGGGCTGCACGGTCGGCCGCGGCATGCGCGCGAAGGACGAGAATTCGTCGACCATGCGGCCGATGTCGCCGACCTGGCGGATGATCGTGTCGGTGCAGATCGAGAATGTCTCGGGATCGTCCTTGATCTGCTTCAGGTAGCGCCGCTTCAGGCGCTCGGCGGAAAGCTGGATCGGCGTCAGCGGGTTCTTGATCTCGTGCGCGATGCGCCGCGCGACGTCGCCCCACGCAGCCATGCGCTGGGCCGACATCAGGTCCGTCACGTCGTCGAAGGTCACGACCGCGCCAGTGTCGGACGCGGCGCTGATACGCACCAGGAGCAGCCGGCGGGTGCCGTGCTGCAGGGTCTCGATCTGCCCTTGCGTGGATCTGTCCGGCCGCTCGGCGGCCTGGGCGATCAGTGGCGCGATCTCGGGCATCAATGCGATCAACGGCCGATCGAGCACGCCGTCTTCCGGCAAGGCCATCAGCTCGAGTGCCGAGCGATTGGTGCGGGTGACCATGCCCCTCGAATCCACGCTGAGCACGCCGGCGGACACGCCCGCCAGCACGGCATCGGTCAGACGGCGGCGCGTGTCGAGTTCCTTGTTGGCATCGACCAACTCGCCGCGTTGCTGTTCGATCTGGCTGGTCATGCGGTTGAACGACCGGGCGAGCTGGCCCAGCTCGTCGTTGGGCGGTCCCTCCTCCACCCGTGCCGCCAGGTCGCCGTCGCGCACCCGCTCAGCGGCGGCCATCAACCCGCCGATCGGCGCGGTCAGGCGCGTGGCGAACAGGATCGCGAGCCATACCGCTGCCAGCAGCATCAGCAGCGCGATCGCGCCACAGATCACGAAGATGACGAGCTGGCCCCGCCGCAGCGCCTCCTCGATCTGCGCATAGAACTTGCCGGCGAACTCGATGCTCTTGATGTAATCGACAACCTTGAGATCGACGGCGTGGCCGGTCACCAGGAACAGCGGCTCGCCGACGAACAGCTGCATGACGAAGTACGTCCCGCCGACGGTGCCGCCTGCGGCGAATTCGATGGGCCGTGGCTGGTTGACCGCAAGCCACAGGATCTGCGCCGGTGGAACCGGGTTGGTGGCCTCCTTGGCCTCCGGATTGACGGCCCGAGCGAGCAGACCCTTGTCGCCATCGACCACCGCCGCCTCGATGATCGGCCGGCCGGCGATCAATCCCTGCAGCAGCTTGTCGATCGCCTCCTTGTCGCGCAGTGCCGGACCCGCCAGCTCCTGGAGCGGAGCCGAGATCGCGGCGATGTCGCGCAGGATTTCCTCTTCGCGAGCGCGGCGCACCGGCTCGCCGATCGCACGCGCGGCCTCATAGGAATCCTGCGCCGGCTTCACGACGAAATCGGTGAGGTTCAGCAGCAGCAGCGACAGGATGATCGAAACGATGATGGTCGGCGTGATGGTGAAGACGCTGCAGACCAGCACCAGCCGCATGTGCAGGCGCGAGCCTGCCGCGCCGCGGCGCCGGTCGAGCCAGAGCTGCGTCAGCCGCACCGCCAGCACGGCCACCAGGGTAACGGCGATCACGAGGTCGGCGACCAGCAGGCCGGTCATCCAGCCGTTGGTGCCGAAGGCCGCCGGCACGAAGCCCGCCAGCCACGCATAGGTGACCGCGCCCGCCAGGGCGGCGAGCGCCGCCAGCGACACGGCGGCGATACGGCCGGAGAGCGCCCTCCCCACCGTCGTCATCGCGTCGCCAAAGCGTGAAACGCTCCGCGAAGTTGCCACCAAATCACCCGCCTCTGCGGACCTGCGGCGTACGAACCACGGGGACGTCGAGGTCCTTGATCTTCTTGCGCAATGTATTGCGATTGAGCCCCAGGAGACGGGCCGCGCGCAACTGGTTCCCGCGTGTTGCCCCCAACGCCAGGGACAACAGCGGCCGCTCGACCTCTGCAATCACGCGGTCATACATGCCGTCGGGCGGTAGCCGGTCTCCGTGCGCCGCAAACAGGGCCTGAAGATGGCGATCGACCGCGTCGGTCAGGTTGACGTCGCCGCCGTTGGCGCCGCTTGCCGACGTTTCGGGCTCCGGCGCCAGGATTGCATCGGCCAGTTCGGTCTCGATCGTCTCGAGGTTGATGACTTCCTCGGAGTAGAGCGCGGACAGGCGCCGCACCAGGTTCTCGAGCTCGCGGACGTTGCCCGGCCAGCGATGCTGGCGCAGTCGCGTCATCGCGTCGGGCGACAGCACCTTGGTCGGCAGGCCGTCGACGGTGGCGGCGCGCAGGAAGTGGTTCGCCAGCTCCGGAATGTCGTCGAGCCGCTCGCGCAGGGGCGGCAGGCGGATCGGCACGACATTGAGGCGGTAGAACAGATCCTCGCGGAACAGGCCCTGCTGGATCAGCCGGCGCAGGTCGCGATGGGTCGCGGCCACGATGCGGACGTTGGCCTTGATCGGTGTGCGGCCGCCGACCGTCATGTACTCGCCTTCCTGCAGCACGCGCAGCAGGCGGGTCTGGGCCTCGGGCGGCATGTCGCCGATCTCGTCGAGGAACAGCGTGCCGCCGGCGGCCTGCTCGAACTTGCCCGACGAGCGCTGCACCGCGCCAGTGAAGGCGCCGCGCTCGTGGCCGAACAATTCGCTCTCGATCAGCTCGCGCGGGATCGCGGCCATGTTGAGCGCCACGAACGGCCCCTTGCGGCGCTTGCCGTAGTCGTGCAGCGCGCGCGCCACGAGCTCCTTGCCGGTGCCGGATTCGCCGGTGACCATGACCGTGAGGTCGGTGGCCATCAGGCGTGCCAGCGCGCGGTAGATCTCCTGCATCGCGGGAGACCGCCCGATCAGCGGCAGGCGCTCGCTCTCTTCCGGCGGGTGCGAGCCGCGCGGCATCGAGGCCGCCGGGGCGGAGAGCGCGCGGTTCACGACCGAGACGAGCTCGTTGAGATCAAACGGCTTGGGCAGGTATTCGAAGGCGCCGCGCTCGGTCGCGCGCACGGCCGTCAGCAGGGTCGACTGCGCGCTCATCACGATGATGCGCAGGTCGGGCCGCAGCTTTCGGATGCGCGGCACCAGGTCGAGGCCGTTCTCGTCGGGCATCACCACGTCGGTGATGACCAGCTGGCCCTCGCCTTCCTGAACCCACTGCCAGAGAGTGGCGGCGGTCCCCGTGCTGCGCACGGTATGGCCCTGGCGGCCGAGCGCCTGGTGAAGGACGGTGCGGATCGCGCGATCGTCGTCGGCGACGAGGATTGTCGAGGTGCTCATGAGCTCGCTTGGGCGGTTTGCAGCGGCAGCATCACGCGGAAAGTCGTGCGGCCGGGCTCGCTGTCGTATTCGATGGCGCCGCCGTGATCGTTCACGATCTTCGCGACCAGCGCCAGACCGAGACCGGTGCCGGTCGGCTTGTTGGTGACGAAGGCGTCGAACAGATGCCCGCGGATCTCGTCCGATACGCCGCGGCCGTTGTCGCGCACCGACACGACCAGCGGCAGGTTCACCCTCGTCTGTTGGCCGGGCACCGCAATGCGCAGGCCATGGCGGAAGGCGGTCGACAGTTCGATCTCGCGCTCGCCGTCGCCCGGCACCTCGCAGGCGTTCTTCACGAGGTTGAGGAAGACCTGGATGAGCTGGTCGCGGTCGCCGAAGACGTCCGGCAGCGACGGATCGTAGCTTTCGACGAAGCGCACGTTCTTGCCGAAGCCGTTCTGCGACAGGCGTCGGACGTGGTTCAGGACCTGGTGGATGTTGAGCGCGCCGCGATCGATCGGGCGGCCGTCCTCGAAAGCTTCCATGCGGTCGACCAGCGCCACGATGCGGTCGGTCTCCTCGCAGATCAGCGTGGTGAGCTCGCGCTCGCTGTCCGGCACGGATTGCTCCAGCAGCTGTGCGGCGCCGCGGATGCCCGACAGCGGGTTTTTGACCTCGTGCGCCAGCATGGCGGCCAGCGCGCTCACCGAACGGGCGGCGCTGCGGTTGGACATCTGCCGGTCGATGCTGCGCGCAATCGACTGTTCCACCAGCGAGATCGCGACCAGCCCGTCGCTCTCCACGATCGGCGACAGGCGCAGCGCGCAGAAACGGTTGCCGATGCGCGGCGAGACGAGCGTGACGCCGTTCTCGGCGACGCCGCCGCCGGTGGCCAGCACCTGCTCAAGCAGTGAGAACAGCGGCGAGTCCTCCGGCACGAACTCGTTCAAGGGGTGGCCGACGAGGCGCGCGCGGCCGACGCCGAAGAACTGCTCGGCCGAGAGGTTGGCGTAGCTGATCGTTCCGGCGCCATCGACCACGACGATCGCCTCCGACAGCGAGTCGAGGATGGCGCTCGGGAACTGCTCGCTGGGCGAATCGGCGCGCTTCAGGGGACGCAGGGCCATCTTACGCCGCCTGCCGGTCGAGGGCGGGCAGGAAGAACGATGCCAGCAACGAGCGCACCTTGGCGGCCTCGGTCTCGCGATTCACCGCGAAACGGAACTCGGCCGAGGCCGGCAGGCCCTTGGAGTACCAGCCGAGATGCTTGCGGGCCATGCGCACGCCCGTCTCCGAGCCGTAATGGGAAAGCATCGCCTCGAAATGGGTGCGCACGGTGGCGTACTGCTCCGCCAGCGACGGATCGGGCAGGCGCTCGCCGGTGCGCAGATAATGGATCGCCTGGTTCGGGAACCACGGCCGACCATAGGCGCCGCGGCCGATCATGACGCCGTCGGCACCGGACTGTTCCAAAGCCTGGTCGACGTCGTCGAGCGTGTTGATGTCGCCGTTGGCGATCACCGGCAGCCTGGTGGCCGCCTTGACCTCGCGGATGAAGCCCCAGTCGGCATGGCCGTCGTAGAACTGGCAGCGCGTGCGGCCATGGACGGTCAGCAGCTTGATGCCGCAATTCTCGGCGATGCGCGCCAGGTTAGGCGCGTTGCGGTTGGTCGCGTCCCAGCCGGTGCGCATCTTCAGCGTCACCGGAAGCTTCACGGCGTTGACGGTGGCCTCGAGGATCTTCGCGGCGTGCACCTCATCGCGCATCAGAGAGGAGCCGGCATGGCCGTTCACGACCTTCTTTACCGGGCAGCCGAAGTTGATGTCGATGATCGCAGCCCCGCGGTCCTCGTTCAGCTTGGCCGCGTCGGCCATAACCTGCGGCTCGCAGCCGGCGAGCTGCACCGACATCGGGAATTCTTCCGGGGAGTTCTTCGCCATCAACAGCGTCTTGCGGTTCTCGCGAACCATCGCCGCCGACGCGATCATTTCGGACACGACAAGACCCGCCCCGTTGCGCTTCACGGCCTGGCGGAACGGCATGTCGCTCACGCCCGACAGAGGCGCGAGGATGACCGGGTCATCGATGCGGACGGGGCCAATGTCGACAGGCTGGAGGCGAGGAGTCAGTGTCATTCTCTGATCATATTATAGGCATGTTGTGCACTGCACAATAATTGGGCGAGCAATAGCGGGTCCCGACGAGCCGCGCAAGCGTCGCGAGTGCGCCCCCGTTAAGCCAATGTTATCTAAGCATTCGTGACGACTTGCACCGCCCTTATCGTGGCCGCCGGGCGCGGAAGCCGCTTCGGCGGCCCCCTGCCCAAGCAGTACATCGACCTAGATGGACAACCCGTCCTGCGCCGGACGGTCTCTGCGCTGCGGGCCTGCGATGCGATCGACGAGATATGCGTTGTGATCGGCCCGGGGGACGACGCTCTCTACGGCCAAGTCGTCGCCGGCCTCGCATTGCCGCCGCCCGTCATAGGCGGGGCAAGTCGCCAGCAATCGGTGCTGAACGGGCTCGAGCGGCTGGCCACCGCCCCGCCCGACTTCGTCGCGATCCATGACGGCGCACGGCCGTTTGTGCGCCCGCAGGATATCGCGGCCTGTCTCGCCGCCGCCGGCCAGGCCGGAACCGACGGCGCGATCCTGGGCACCCCACTTACCGATACCTTGAAGCGTGTCGACGGCGAGGGAGCGATCGCCGCGACCGTGGCGCGCGCGGGCCTGTGGCGGGCGCAGACGCCGCAGATCTTCCGGTTCGCTCCCCTGCTTGCGGCCCATCGCGCGGCCGCATCGCTCGGCGCCGGTGAGGCCACGGCGCTGACCGACGACGCCGCAGTGGCCGAACGCGCGGGAATGAGGCTTGTCATGGTGCCCGGCCACGAGGACAACACCAAGATCACCACGGCCGACGATCTCCTCCGCGCGAGCACCATGGAAATACGCACCGCCTCCGGCTTCGACGTCCACGGCTTCGCGCCGGGCAAGGTGGTCATGCTGGGCGGCATCGCGATTGCGCACACCCATGCCCTCGCCGGCCATTCCGATGCCGACGTGGCGCTGCATGCGCTGACCGATGCCGTGCTCGGCACGATCGGCGCCGGCGACATCGGCAAACACTTCCCACCCTCCGATCCGCAGTGGCACGGCGCCTCGTCCGACCAGTTCCTGAAACACGCCGTCGATCTCGTGGCGGCACGCGGCGGCCGCATCGTCCATCTCGACCTCACGCTGGTGTGCGAGTCGCCGAAGATCGGACCGCACCGCGAGGCCATGGTCGTGAACATCGCACGCATTGCCGGCGTGGATACCGATCGCGTGAGCGTGAAGGCGACCACGACCGAAGGGCTGGGCTTCACCGGCCGCCGCGAAGGGATCGCCGCGCAAGCGATCGCCACCGTCGAATTGCCGAGACGTTAAGAGGGTCCGATGTTCGATCATGAGATCCGCGACGCTGCCGAACGGGTGCTGGTGTCCTGCCGCAAGGCCGGGCTGAAGGTGGTCACCGCCGAGTCCTGCACCGGGGGGCTTGTCGCGGCGGCACTGACGGCGATCGCGGGCTCCTCCGACGTCGTCGAGCGCGGCTTCGTCACCTACGCCAACGAGGCCAAGCACGAGATGCTGGGAGTCGCGTGGGATACATTGGAGAACCACGGCGCCGTCAGCGAGCCGGTGGCGCGTGCGATGGCGCGCGGTGCGCTGACGCACTCTCAGGCCGAGATCGCCGTATCGGTGACCGGCGTCGCCGGCCCTGGCGGCGGGAGCGCCGAAAAGCCGGTGGGATTGGTGCATTTCGCCGCCGCGCGTTCGGGCTTCGAACTCATCGCTGAGCGTCACGTCTTCCCGGGCGACCGCGACGGCATCCGCCGCCTCGCCACCATCACCGCCCTCAGCCTCCTGGCCTCGCTCGCCGAGCGCTAGGGAGCCACAACATCTCGTGGCGGTTACCTGAAGTGACGGTTTTAAAAATGGACGGATATTGAGCCAACGCTAGATCTTGCGATGCGCCGTGTCATCCCGAGCGAAGCGAGGGATCTAGAAGTGGCATTCATCATAGATTCCTCGCTTCGCTCGGGATGACACGAGCGGGGCGATTCTAAGCGCGTTCGCGCCAAACTCCAATTACGGTCGTTATATCCGGTAAAAGTCTAACTGGTCTGGCTTTTGGACTTCCCACCCTTCCCGTAGAGCTGGGTCGCGCGCGCCTCGAAGGCGGCGACCATGCGCTTCACTGCCTCGGCAAACAGCACGCGCACGGTGTGTTGCAGGATCAGCGAGCGGAACTCGAACTCGAGCGAGAACTCGATCTCGGTGCCGTCGGGATGCGGGTGGAACTGCCAGCGGCTCGCCAGGTGCCTGAAAGGGCCTTCGATGCCCGTGGTCTCGATGCGCGGTCCAGTGGGATTGTCCGGAGAGAGAACAACGCGCGACACAAACTTCTCGTGGAACGGGCCGAAGCCGATGGCGACTTCGTCGACTTCCCGGCTCGGTCCTTCCTGGCGGCGCACCCGTGCGGCCGTGCACCAAGGCAGGAACTCGGGATAGCGCGGCACGTCGGCCACGAGATCGAACAGCTGCTTGGGCGCGAAGCGCACGACCTTGCGCTCGGCGTGTTTGGTGATCGCCACGACGTGACTAGGACTTGAGCTGTGCCGCGCGCGCGGCCCGCAGGCGTGCGAAGTCGTCGCCGGCGAGATAGCTCGAACGGGTGAGCGGCGAGGCCGAGACCATCAGGAACCCCTTGGCGCGCGCCATCGCGGCCAGCTCCTCGAACTCGGCCGGCGTCCAGAAGCGGTCGATCGGCGCATGCTTGGGCGTCGGCTGGAGATACTGGCCGACCGTGAGGAAGTCGACGTCCGCGGCGCGCAGGTCGTCCATCACCTGCAGGATCTCCTCGCGCGTCTCGCCCAGCCCGACCATCAGGCCCGACTTGGTGAACATCGAGGGATCGATTTCCTTCACGCGCGCGAGAAGCCGCAGCGAGGTGAAGTAACGCGCGCCCGGCCGGATCGTGAGATAGAGCCGCGGCACCGTCTCGAGATTGTGGTTGAACACATCGGGCCGTGCGGCCACCACGACCTCGATCGCGCCTGGCTTGCGCATGAAGTCAGGCGTCAGCACCTCGACGGTCGTATCGGGAGCCGACTTGTGCAGCGCGCCGATCACCTCGGCGAAGTGCCCTGCCCCGCCGTCCGAAAGATCGTCGCGATCAACCGAGGTCACCACGACATGGTCGAGGCCGAGCCTGCCGACGGCTTCGGCGATGTTCGCGGGCTCGTGCGGATTGAGCGCACCCGGCTTGCCGGTCGCCACGTTGCAGAAGGCGCAGGCCCGTGTGCAGGTCTCGCCCATGATCATGAAAGTCGCGTGCTTCTTCTTCCAGCACTCGCCAATGTTCGGGCAAGCTGCCTCCTCGCACACCGTCGAGAGCTTCAGCTCCCGCATCAGCCGCTTGGTCTCTGCATATTCCGGCGAGTTGGGCGCGCGCACCCTGATCCAGTCCGGCTTGCGCTGAATCGGATTGTCCGGCCGGTGCGCCTTCTCGGGGTGGCGTTCGGCGCGGGTCAGAAGGGGCTTGTCGTGCGAGCCGTCCATAGGACGCTAGATATGGAGCGTCCGGCCGTATGCCGCCAGTACCGACTCGTGCATCATTTCCGAGAGGGTGGGATGCGGGAAGACCGTGGCCATCAGCTCGGCCTCCGTGGTCTCCAGCGTCTTGGCGATGCTGTAGCCCTGGATAAGCTCCGTCACTTCGGCACCGATCATGTGTGCGCCCAGCAGCTCGCCGGTCTTGGCGTCGAAGATCGTCTTGATGAAGCCCTCGGGCTCGCCAAGGGCGATCGCCTTGCCGTTGCCGATGAAGGGGAACTTGCCGACCTTGATCTGCAGCCCCTTCTCCTTGGCCGCCGCCTCGGTCATTCCGATGCTGGCCACCTGCGGCTGGCAGTAGGTGCAGCCCGGGATGTTCTCGCTCTTCATCGGGTGCACGCCTTTGACGCCGGCGATCTTCTCGACCACCAGCACGCCCTCGTGCATCGCCTTGTGCGCGAGCCAGGGCGGACCGGCCACGTCGCCGATCGCATAGACATTCGGCTCGCCGGTGAAGCCCCACTGGTCGATCACGATGTGGGTCTTCTCGACCTTCACCTTGGTGCCCTCGAGGCCCAGGTTCTCAACGTTGCCCACGATGCCGACGGCGGAGATCACGCGGTCGACGGTGATCTCCTGGCTCTTGCCGCCCGCGGTGATGGTCGCGGTGACGTTATTGGCGCCCTTCTTGAGGTTCGACACGGTGGCGCCGGTCAGGATCTTCATGCCCTGCTTCTCGAAGGCACGCTTGGCGAAGGCCGAGACCTCCTCGTCCTCCACGGGCAGGATGCGCGGCAGCACCTCGCACACGGTCACCTCGGCGCCCATGGTGCGATAGAAGCTCGCGAACTCGATGCCGATCGCGCCCGAGCCGATCACCAGCAGTGACTTCGGGAACTCCGGCGGCACCATCGCTTCCTTGTACGACCAGACCAGCTTGCCGTCGGATTCGAGGCCCGGCAGCTGCCGTGCCCGCGCGCCGGTCGCGATGATCAGGTTCTTGTAGGTGAGCGCCGTGCTCGTCTTGTCCTTCAACGCGACGGCCACCTTGCCGCTGCCGGCGAGCTTGGCCGTGCCGTCGAAGACGGTGATCTTGTTCTTCTTCATCAAGCCGGAGACGCCGTTGCTCAGCTGGTTCGCGACCTTGCGCGAACGCTCGACGATCTTCTTGGCGTCGAACGACACGTCCTTGACGGAAAGCCCGAACGCATCGGCGTGCTTGATCAGCCCATAGACTTCGGACGTTCGCAGCAGCGCCTTGGTCGGGATGCAGCCCCAGTTGAGGCAGATGCCGCCCATATGCTCGCGCTCGACGACGGCGGTCTTCATACCGAGCTGCGCTGCGCGGATGGCCGCGACGTAGCCGCCCGGCCCGCCGCCCAGGATAACGATGTCGAAACTGGTCTCGGCCATGTCTGCCTCCTAGACCAGCATCGCCGCCGGTTGCTCGATGTACGACTTGAGCGTCTGCAGGAACTGCGCGCCCAGGGCGCCGTCGACCACGCGATGGTCGACCGCGAGGGTGACGCTCATCATGTTGCGGATCACCATTTGGCCCTTGCGCACCACGACGCGCTCTTCGCCGGCACCGACGGCCAGGATCATCGCCTGCGGCACGTTGATGATGGCGCCGAACTCCTTCACCCCGAACATGCCGAGATTGGAGATCGTGAAGCCGCCGCCCTGGAACTCCTCGAGCTTCAGCTTGCCGGTCTTGGCGCGCGCGGCGAGGTCCTTCATCTCGATCGATATCTGGGCCGCGCCCTTCATGTCGGCGTTGCGCACGATCGGCGTGATCAGCCCGCGATCGGTGGCCACTGCCACGGAGATGTCGACCGCGCCGTACTGGATCATCTCGTCCTCGGTCCACGAGGCGTTGCAATCCGGATGGTCGCGCAGTGCCTTTGCGCAGGCCTTGATCACCATGTCGTTGACGGAGACCTTGGCGTCCTTCTTGCGAGCGACCTCGTTGATCGCCGCGCGTGCCGCGAGCAGTGCGTCGATCTCGAGTTCCATCGTCAGATAGAAGTGCGGGACGGTCTGCTTGGACTCCAGCATCCGGCGCGCGATGACCTTGCGGATCGCCGTATGCGGGATGCCCTGGTCGCCTGGCGCGGTGACGATCGGCTGAGCCATCATCGGAGCCGCTTTCGGCGCGCCCGACGGCACGGCCGCAGGAGCGGCACCCGGCTTCGCGCCCTCGACGTCGGCCTTCACGATGCGGCCGTTCGGTCCGGAGCCTTTGACGCCGGCCAGATCGACGCCCTTCTCCGCGGCGATGCGCTTGGCCAGCGGCGAGGCGAAGATGCGCTGGCCATCATGCTTTTCCAAACCGCGCGCATCCTGCGCGCTCTGAGGCGGGCTGGAAGCCCGTGGTCCAGGAGAGGCTTCGGCTTTGGGTGGTTCTGCCTTGGGCGCTTCCGCCTTTGGCGCGGGAGCGGGCGGCGGAGCAGCGCCGGCCTTCTCGCCCTCTTCCAGCAACACGGCGATGACGGCATTCACGGCCACGCCTTCGGTGCCTTCCGGCACGACGATCTGGCCGATCTTGCCTTCGTCGACGGCCTCGACTTCCATCGTGGCCTTGTCGGTCTCGATCTCGCAGAGCACCTGGCCCGACGTGACGGCGTCGCCCACTTTCACGTGCCACTTGGCGAGCTTGCCCTCGGTCATGGTGGGCGACAGCGCCGGCATCAGGATGTTGATCGACATGGTCCCTGCTCCCGGCCTTAGCGATTGCAGACCGCGCGCGCGGCCTCGACGATGTTGTTGGCCTGCGGCAGCGCCAACTTCTCGAGGTTGGCCGCATAGGGCAGCGGGATATCGAGGCCCGCGACGCGCTTCACCGGCGCATCGAGATAGTCGAAGGCCTCTTCCATCATCAGCGCGGAGAGCTCCGAGCCGATGCCGGCAAAGGGCCAGCCTTCCTCGACCGAGACGAGACGGTTGGTCTTCTTCACCGAAGCCACGATGGTCTCGGTGTCGAACGGGCGCAGGCTGCGCAGGTTGATCACCTCGGCGTCGATGCCCTGCTTGGCCAGCTCGTCCGCCGCCTGCAGCGCCTTGCCGACCATGATCGAGAAGGCGACGATTGTGACGTCCTTGCCGGGACGCTCGATCTTGGCCTTGCCGATCGGGAGCACGAAGTCGGGATCCTCCGGCACGTCGAACTGTTGGCCGTACAGCATCTCGTTTTCGAGGAAGATCACCGGGTTGGGATCACGGATCGCGGCCTTCAGCAGGCCCTTGGCGTCCGCCGCGCTCCACGGCGCCAGCACGCGCAGGCCGGGCACATGGGCGTACCAGCTCGCATAGCACTGCGAATGCTGCGCGCCGACCCGTGCGGCAGCACCATTGGGACCCCGAAAAACGATCGGGCAGCCCATCTGGCCGCCCGACATGTAGAGCGTCTTTGCGGCAGAGTTGATGATCTGGTCGATCGCCTGCATGGCGAAGTTGAAGGTCATGAACTCGACGATCGGCTTCAGGCCGCCGAACGCAGCGCCGACTCCCAGGCCGGCGAAGCCCTGCTCGGTGATCGGCGTGTCGATCACACGCTTGTCGCCGAACTCCTCGAGCAGGCCCTGGCTTACCTTGTAGGCGCCCTGGTACTGGGCGACCTCCTCGCCCATCAGGAAGACCTTGCCGTCCTTGCGCATCTCCTCGGCCATCGCGTCGCGCAAGGCTTCGCGGACCGTCATCTTCACCGTCTTGCCGGAATACTCCGGCTCGGGTGCGGAAGCGTGAACCGGGGTGGCGGGCGCGGATGGCGCGGCCTTCGCGGCGACCGGCGCTTCCGCGGCCTTGGGCTGGGGTTGAGGAGCGGCCTTCGGCGCGTCGGACACCGTCTCGCCTTCGGCGCCGAGAATGCAGATCGGCGTGTTCACGGCCACGCCTTCGGTGCCCTCCTCGACCAGGATCTTGGCGACCTTTCCTTCGTCGACGGCTTCCACTTCCATCGTGGCCTTGTCGGTCTCGATCTCGCAAAGCACCTGGCCCGACTTCACATCGTCGCCGATCTGCACGTGCCACTTGGCAAGCTTGCCCTCGGTCATGGTGGGAGACAGCGCGGGCATCAAAACGGGAGTCGACATGACAATCAGGCTCCCACCAGCACGTCGGTCCACAGTTCGGACGGATCTGGCTCAGGGCTATGTTGGGCAAACTCGGCCGCGTCGCCGACGATCTTGCGGATCTCCGCGTCGATCGCCTTCATCTGCGTGTCGTCGAGGATTTTCTGGTCGAGCAGGCGCTTCTTCAGATGATCGATCGGGTCGCGCTCGTTGCGGAACTTGTCGACCTCTTCCTTGCTGCGGTACTTGGCGGGGTCGCTCATCGAATGGCCGCGGTAGCGATAGGTCTGCATCTCGAGGATGTACGGCCCGTTGCCGGCCTTGGCATGCTCGACCGCGCGCTCGCCGGCCTCACGCACTGCCAGCACGTCCATGCCGTCGACCGCCTCGCCCGGAATGCCGAACGCTTCGCCGTGCTTGTAGAGTTCGGTGATCGCCGTCGAGCGCTCGATCGAGGTACCCATGCCGTAGCGGTTGTTCTCGATGATGTAGATGACCGGCAGCTTCCAGAGCGCGGCCATGTTCATCGACTCGTAGACCTGCCCCTGGTTGGCCGATCCGTCGCCGAAGTACGTGAGCGAGACGTTCTTGTTGCCGTTGTACTTGTGCGCGAAGGCCAGGCCCGTGCCGATCGGCACCTGGGCGCCGACGATGCCGTGGCCGCCGTAGAAATTCTTCTCGCGGCTGAACATATGCATCGAGCCGCCCTTGCCGTGGGAATAGCCGCCGCTGCGGCCGGTGAGCTCGGCCATCACGCCCTTGGCGTCCATGCCGGCCGCCAGCATGTGGCCGTGGTCGCGGTAGGAAGTCACGATCGCGTCCTTGCCGTCGATCGTCGACTGCATGCCGACCACGACCGCTTCCTGGCCGATGTACAGGTGGCAGAAGCCGCCGATCAGGCCCATGCCATAGAGTTGTCCGGCGCGCTCCTCGAAGCGGCGGATCAGCAGCATGGTTCGGTAATAGGACTTCAGCTCGTCGGGACTGACACTGTTGTCGCCGGCTTTGGCCGCTTTGGGTTTGGCCGCAGATGCCTGCGCCTTCGGCTTGGTGGCCGGTTTCGCCATGGACATTTCCCCTCAATGAGCCCCGCAGCGGCTTATAGCATCGTCCATCCTGATGTGGTTGATCTAGCAACAAAATATTGGTTTTAGCGCTGACGCACCGCAGCAATTGAGCCATTGCTTGCGTTTGGAAAAGCGTGCCGGAAAGTTTCTTTCGGCCAGCCGCTTTGCGAAGCTGCTCCGCGAGCTGTGAAGGCGCGTCAGCGCGTCGGCGTGAAGATGATGATGTCGTCCTTGCGCGCGTAGTTCAGGAGCGCCCGGGCGCGTTCGTCGAGCATGTCGGCATCGAGGCTCTGGTTACGCAACTCACCGACGCGCCGCTCCCAGATCTTCCGGGTGGTCTCGGCTTCGGCAAGGTTCTGATTCGCGATCTGCACCTCGCGCTCGAGCCGTGCCATGGCCAACAGGCCCCGATCACCATTCACGAGGTGATAGCCGAAGTAGCCAAACAAGGTGGCGAAGATAACGGGAGCCAGAATCTGGCGCGGTCTCAACAACATATGCCTGTTTCCTCAGGCCATATGCCAACATATGGTGCTGAAAATCAAGGATTTTTAGCCAAACCCATCCGGACCCGCCGGTTGTGGCGTCCCTTGTTGTCGATTTTGAGGATGCGAATCGGAGGTGACTCGCGACAGGTGCGTGCCGCCGCAGGCCTGGCGATCGAGGCCGGCGATCTCGACGATGCGGACCTTGCCGTCCGGCGTCGGTGGCGGCGCCACGGAGCGGCTGCGAATCAGCCCACGCTCGGCCTGCGCAACCGACATGCCGATATAGGCGAAGGTCACCGGGACGTTCTGCCGGATGGCGTCGTTGATCGGCCCCTCAAGCGCGCGCAAGCGATCATTGTCGGCGCCGGGCACGTCGAAATCCATGCGCGCCGTGCCGTCGGCCGCCATCTGCACGCCGGTGACCAGGGCGCCGTCGAAGCTCTGGAAGACGAAGGCATTCAGGATGTGCGTGCCGGTGTGGAGCTGGCGCATGATCCGCCGGACATCCCCATCGACCGACGCCTCGACATGCCCCGCAACCTCCGACGGCCGGTCGAGCAGGTGCCAGACCTTGCCGCCGGCGATCTCGAAGCCGGTGACGGTTGCCTCGCCGCCGTTCCATTTCAACGTCCCGCGATCGGCGAGCTGGCCGCCGCCGCCGGGATAGAACGGCGACTGCGCCAGCACGACCTTGCCGGGCTGTGCGTCGACGATCTCGGTTTCGAGGGTCAGGATCTCGGGATTGTCATGGCAGAAGAGATGCATGAGCGTTTCGTAGCCCAGGCATCGTCTCCGCTATTGGCGAAAATTGCCTAGGCGGCCGCAGCGCGCGCGAACTGCAGCGGCGTGATGCCGTAGCAGCGTTTGAAATGCTTGGTGAGCGCGCTCTGGTCGTAGAAGCC
>FTCZ01007582.1_pt1 | contig 20826 bp, 18 predicted proteins | sample 1658871 | NCBI WGS metagenome assembly FTCZ01 (sample SAMEA3914864, study PRJEB12502) | metagenome | biome: forest; material: soil | place: USA | collected 2012-03-12 | depth 0.3 m
GGTGCCGCCGACTTCACAGAGCACGAAATCGAGATCGTCGGTTTCGGCCAGCGCGAAATCCTTGATCGCGTCGGTCACGTGCGGGATCACCTGCACGGTCGCGCCCAAGTAGTCGCCGCGGCGTTCCTTGGCGATGATGTCGCGATAGATACGGCCGGACGTGATATTGTCGCCCTGGTGGGCCGAAACGCCGGTGAAGCGCTCGTAGTGACCAAGGTCGAGATCGGTTTCCGCACCGTCGTCGGTGACGAAGACTTCGCCGTGCTGATACGGGCTCATCGTGCCCGGATCGACGTTCAGATAGGGATCGAACTTGCGGATGCGGACGCGGTAACCGCGTGCCTGCAGAAGAGCCGCGAGGCTCGCCGCCATGAGACCTTTGCCGAGCGAGGAGACCACGCCGCCGGTGATAAATATATGCCGCGCCATGGGAGTCGGCCCTTAAATTGCATGGGGGCACGAGGGCAAGAGCCCTGTGCCGCAATCCACAAAACAAAACAGATCAAATGCCGCCTGACAACGCCAGACGGCATTCGCGTTACAGTGATACGCCGGAAGTTACCGGATCACGTCAGTGACCGGCAGCACCCGAAAGCGGATCGTTGGCCGGAGTCTGCTGACCTGTTGCCGGGGTGGCAGCCGGGCTCGCAGGAGCCCCACCGGCCGGAGCAGCGGCCGGATTGGCCGCGCCGGCGAGCGGATCGGACTGCGCGGGCGCGGCAGGCGCCTGCGAAGCGGGGATCGCGTCACGCTGAAGGGAAGTGTCGACGTCGTCGCCGGTCTTGCCGACGGCCAGCGCCGCAAGGACGATCGAAAGAATCACGAAGACCGCAGCCAGGCCGCCAGTCGCGCGGGTCAGGAAGTTTGCCGCGCCGCGTGCCGAAAGCATGCCCGAAGGGCCGCCCCCGCCAACGCCAAGACCGCCGCCTTCCGACTTCTGGACCAGAATCACGAGCACCAGCAGAAGGGCGACGATCGCCTGGACCACGGTCAGGAAAGTGAACAGCATCGTGTAAGTCTCGATCTTTCGAAGGGGACGGCTAACCGTCCGCGATTCAAGCCGCGCAGATAGGCGCTGTAACGCCCCGGCGCAAGCCGTCAGCCGGGCCGAGCGACATCAACGTCCGCCCGCCCCGGCAAAACCCGGAAAATTCAGCGTCAGTCGGCGTCCAGCAGAGCCGCCGCGCCGATGATGGCCGTGAAGCTTTCGGCGCTCAGGCTGGCACCGCCGACCAGCGCCCCGCCCACGTCGGGCACGGAGAGCAGTTCGGCCGCGTTCTCAGCCTTTACAGAGCCGCCGTAAAGAATGCGCACGTCCGCGCCGCCCTCGCCATAAAGCGCAACGAGCTTCGCGCGGATCGCCGCGTGCATTTCGGCCACGTCCTCGATCGAGGGCACGCGGCCGGTGCCGATGGCCCAGACGGGCTCATAAGCGATCGAAAGCTTTTCCGGTGCCCCGTCCACGCGCGGGCAGGAACCTTCAAGCTGCGCGGCAACGATGGCGACGGCATCGCCCGCATCGCGCTGCGCCTCGGTTTCACCGACGCAGAGAATCACTGCAAGTCCCGCGCCCAGTGCGGCCTGCGCCTTCGCGTTGACGTCTGCATCGCTCTCGCCGTGGAGCGTGCGACGCTCCGAGTGGCCGAGAATGGTGAAATCCGCGCCGGCATCCTTCAGCATCGGCGCGGAAATATCGCCCGTGAACGCACCGCTCTCTTCAGCACGGCAATCCTGCCCGCCGACGCCGATCAACTCCACCGCATCGCGCATGCGAAAGATCAGCGTGGCCGGCGGCGCCAAAGCAACCTGCACCTTGGGGAAGCGTGCGGCAGCCCGATCGATCGCGCGCGCCTCTGTAAGCATCGCGCGCGTGCCGTGCATTTTCCAGTTACCGACGATGTAAGGCAGTGCAGCCATTTTCAACTAAAACCCTGATTCATTTGTCTGCATCCGGCTGCCCATCTACCACTTCGTCTACCACGAGAGCGGGAATCGGCCGAACGCTTGCGAGGCGCTGCTAGGCAGACGGGCCGGAATTGTCAAAATTCGGACCGACCGGTTAAGGCAAAACCGCCTGCACGGGGCGCAACACCGCAAGCCGGCCAGCACCGACGCACCCCGACAACCTGAGGGCAAGTCAGCCTGAACGCAGCCCCGCGGCATTCCGCCGCCACGTCAGCCATTGCAGGATCGCATTGCGCCCCCTAAAGCCTGCGCCCGCATCGGTTATCCCTTTGCGCTTGTCCGTACTTTCGTTTCACGCTGATCGGCCCGGTCCATGCTCTCATTCTTCCGTAACTTCCTGAAGTCCAAGATCGGCGCCGGTATCGCGCTGGCAGTGCTGGTGCTTATCACCCTTGCTTTCGCAGGCGGCGATATCAACGGTATGCGCAATTCCGCCGGCCTTGGCAGTGCCACCGCGGTTGCGACCGTCGGCGGCAAGAACATCGAAGCTAGCGAGCTTTCGACCGCGGCCAATTCGCAGCTTGAACAGATCAAGCAGCAGAATCCCACCGCGACGATGAAGATGCTGGTCGCCGAAGGCGGGCTTGATCACATTCTTGACGAGCTGATCGCCCGCACCGCAATCGGCGTGTTCGGCAAGGACGTGGGCGTTGTCGCCAGCAAGCGCCTGGTCGACAGCGAAATCACGCGCATCCCCGCCTTCCAGGGCGTCGACGGCAAGTTCAGCCAAGACGCGTTCCGTCAGGCGCTGGCGCAGAAGGGCATTCCCGAACAGGCGCTTCGCGACGATTTCTCGCAAGGGCTGATCGCTCAGCAGGTGATGGTGCCCGCGCAGTTCGGCGCCACCATGCCGCTCTCGCTCGCCAAGCGCTACGCCACGCTGCTTCAGGAAAACCGCAAGGGCCAGGTCGCCACCCTGCCCTCGGTCGCTTTCGCTCCTACGCAGGCACCTTCGCAGGCTGATCTTCAGGGCTTCTACAATAGCCACACCAGCATGTTCGTGCGCCCTGAGCGCCGCGTGATCCGTTACGCGACTTTCGGCCAGGACACGCTGAAGAACGTCGCCGCGCCGACCGACGCCGATATTGCCAAGCGTTACGCTGCCGACAAGCCTGCGCTCTACGCCGCGCGCGACGATCGCAAGATCACCCAGCTGATCGTGCCGACCGAAGCTGCAGCCAAGGCCGTTGCCGCCGAAGTCGCGGGCGGAAAGTCGCTAGAACTGGCTGCCACCGAAAAGGGTCTTTCCGCCGCCAAGCTCGAATCGTTCACCCGTGACGAGCTTGCCACGCAGTTCTCCCCCGCGATCGCCGATGCCGTTTTCGCAGCACCGGTCGGCAAGCTTGCCGTGCCGCAGAAGAGCGCGCTGGGCTGGCACGTGATCCGCGTGGATTCGGAACAGAAGACGCCGGAACGCCCGCTTGAAGCGGTCCGCGCCGAGATCGTCAGCAAGCTGACCGACGAGAAGCATCGCGCTGCCTTCACCGATCTGCTCTCGCGCATTGACGAGCAGTTCTCGAACGGCGCCAGCCTTGTCGAAGTCGCCAAGGCGATCGGCGCCACGGTCGAGACGACCCAGGCCGTCACCGCCACCGGCGCCGTCTACATGAAGCCCGGCGAGAATCTGCCCGCGCAGCTTCAGCCCATCCTGTCGACCGCTTTCTCGATGGATCAGGAAAAGCCGCAGCTTGGCCAGCTCACTCCCGGCACCAGCACCCCCGCCACCGCCGGCTACGTCATCTATGACGTGACCGAGATCACCCCGTCCGCCCCGGCACCGTTCAAGGACATCGTCGCCGACGTGACCGAGGCTTGGAAGCTGGACAAGGGCTCGACGGACGCCAAGGCCGCCGCCCTCAAGGTCATGGCAGCGGTACGCGGCGGCAAGTCGCTGAACGAAGCGCTCGCCACGCTCGGCAAAACGCTGCCCCCGGCACAGGACGTGTCGATGAGCCGCCCGATGCTGACCGAAGCGATGCGCCAGGGCCGCCAGGTTCCGCCGCCGGTCTCGCTGATGTTCCACATGGCCAAGGGCACCGTGAAGGTGCAGTCGGCCGGCGCTGGACGTGGCTGGTTCGTAGTGACCCTCAATGACGTCCAGACCCCGGCTGAAGAGAACGACACTGTCGTGAAGGGTACGCAGCGCGAACTCTCCAGCCAGCTCGGCTCGGCCTATACGGACGCACTGGCCAACGCGATCCGCAAGCAGGTCGGCGCACAGAAGCATGATGCGGCGATCAAGACGGTGCGCAACCAGCTCGCCGGCGCCGCTGCCGCCAACTGATACATCCCAAGGAAAGAAGGACACCCATCGGCATGAAGCGCGAATCGGATCGCGAAGAGGCATTGTCACGGCTGCGCGAGGGTAAGCCCGCGCTGCTCTGGCGCAGCCTTGTCGCCGATACCGAAACGCCTGTCGGCGCCGCGCTCAAGCTCTTTACTGAAGGGCGCGGCGACTTCCTGCTCGAATCGGTGGAAGGCGGCGCCGTGCGTGGCCGCTACAGCCTGCTGGGCCTCGATCCGGACCTGGTATTCCGGGCCGAGGGCCACGCCTGCGCGATCAACCGCAAGTGGCAGCATGACCGCGAGGCGTTCGAGCCGCAGCCCGGCGACGCACTCGCCGAACTGCGCGCCTTGGTCGAATCGTGCCGGTTCGACGTTCCGGCCGAGCTGCCCAAGGCGCTGGCTTGCCTGGTCGGCTACTTCGGCTACGAGACGATCGGCCTTGTCGAAAAGCTGCCCCGCGCGCCGCAAAGCCCGCTCGAACTGCCGGACATGCTGTTCGTCCGCCCTTCGGTAATCCTCGTGTTCGACCGGCTGAGTGACGAGCTGTTCTGCGTTGCTCCGCTCTGGCCTGAAAACGGCGTGCCCGAAAGCCTCGTGGAAACCGCTGCCGAGCGAATCGACGAAGCTCTGCGCAAGCTGACTGCCCCGGTTCCCGCCTCGTCCGCCATCGCGGACTTGCCGGAGCCGGTGCGCACGCCCGTGATGGCCGCCGAAGACTACAAGGCGATGGTCACCCGCGCGAAAGACTACATCGAGGCGGGCGACATCTTCCAGATCGTGCTGGCCCAGCGCTTCACCTGCGAATTCCCGCTGCCGCCGGTCGCACTCTACCGCTCGCTGCGCCGCGTGAACCCCTCGCCATTCCTCTATTTCCTCGATCTGCCCGGCTTCGCACTGATCGGTTCGAGCCCAGAAATCCTCGTGCGCGTGCGCGAAGGTGAAGTGACGATCCGCCCGATCGCGGGCACCCGCCCGCGGGGCAACACGGTGGCGGAAGACAAGGCCAACGAAGTCAGCCTGCTGGCCGATCCCAAGGAACGCGCCGAGCACCTGATGCTGCTCGACCTTGGCCGCAACGACGTGGGCCGGGTCTCTGCCGCCGGCACGGTGGAAGTGACCGACAGCTACACGATCGAGCGTTACAGCCATGTGATGCACATCGTCTCGAACGTGATCGGCCGGCTCGATACCGAGAAGCACGACGCGATAGACGCAGTCTTCGCCGGCTTCCCGGCCGGCACCGTCTCGGGCGCACCCAAGGTTCGCGCTTGTGAGATCATCGCCAGCCTCGAACCCGAAACGCGCGGCGCCTATGCCGGCGGCGTCGGCTACTTCGGACCAGATGGCTCGGTCGATTCGTGCATCGTCTTGCGTACCGGCGTGCTCAAGGACGGCGTGCTCCACGTACAGGCCGGCGCCGGCATCGTTGCCGACAGCGATCCGGACTATGAGCAGCGCGAATGCGAGGCCAAGTCCGGCGCCCTGTTCGCCGCCGCACGCGAAGCGATCCGCGTCGCCGGAGAACCGGGTTTCGGCCAGTGACGGGGCAATCGACGAGTTCCGGACAGTGAAGCGCGCCGCTCTGGCGGCTGCGTTTTCTCTCGTCGCCTGTTCATCGGGCGCCCAGCAGCAGCAAAGGCAGGCGGAAGCCCCGCCTCCGCCACCCTGCGAAGGCGCTTCGTTCGAAGGCGCGAGCTTCACGCACTGCACCGCCACGCCCGGCCGCCACACGATCCACCTCGTGCTGGGGCCGAAGAACGGCGCGCCCTATCGCAGCCTGTCGCAGCTGGCCGTAAGCCGCCCCTCGGGCAGCCCGGCGGTCGCCTTCGCGATGAACGGCGGTATGTTCGATACCGACGGCAAACCCATTGGCTATGCCGTGATCGAGGGCCAGCGCGTCCACGCGATCAACACCAACAAGGGCTGGGGCAATTTCCACCTCCTGCCCAACGGCGTGTTCTTCGGCGACGCTGCCGGCCATTGGCAGATCCGCACGAGCGAGGATTTCACCGGCCACGTCAACAACCGGCCGGACTTCGGCACCCAGTCTGGCCCGATGCTGGTGATCGACGGCAAGTTGCACCCGAAGATCGATGCGGACGGCCAATCGCTCAAGCTACGCAATGCCGTGGGCGTAGACCGGCAAGGCCGCGCGCACTTCGTCATCTCGGACGAGCCGGTCTCGTTCGGCAAGCTGGCGCGGCTGTTCCGCGACAAGCTGGATTGCCCCAACGCGCTGTTCCTCGACGGCAGCGTGTCCTCGTTGTGGGACCCCGAACATGGGCGCGTGGACGGCGGACCGCCGCTCGGCCCCTTGATCGTCGTCGAGAAAAGCGCAAAGGGCTCTAACGGAAAGGACAGGCCATGATCCTCGTCATCGACAACTATGACAGCTTCACCTGGAACCTGGTCCATTACGTGATGGAACTGGGTGCCGAAGTCGAAGTGGTGCGCAACGATGCGCTTTCGGCCGGTCAGGCCATTTCCAGCGGCGCGCAGGGGTTCCTGATCTCACCCGGCCCCTGCACTCCCAATGAGGCAGGCATCAGCCTGGACCTCGTGGGCGCGGCGGCGGACGCCGGAAAGCCGCTGCTGGGCGTCTGCCTTGGCCACCAGTCGATCGGCCAGTACTTCGGCGGCAAGGTTGTGCGCGGTGGGCTGATGCATGGCAAAACGTCGCCCGTCACCCATGACGGCACCGGCGTTTTCGCTGGCCTGCCCTCGCCCTTCACCGCCACGCGCTATCACTCGCTGATCGTGGAGGACATTCCGGAGACGCTGGTTGTGAACGCCCGTTCCGACGACAACCACGTCATGGGCTTTCGGCACGCTACGCTGCCGATCCACGGCGTACAGTTCCACCCGGAAAGCATCGCCACGGAACACGGCCATGCGATGCTGGCGAACTTCCTGCGCAGTTGCGGAATGGATCCAAAACTTCCCGCCCGTCTCGACACCGGTTTGGCAGCGGCATGACGACCATGATCCTGCCCGACCCTCTCCACCCCATCGAGGAAGCCGAAGCCGAAGAGGCTTTCGGCGCCATCCTCGATGGGCGCGTGGGTGACGACGCCGTCGTCCGCTTCCTGCTGGCCCTTACCGAACGCGGTGAAACCGCGAGCGAGATCGCCGGCGCCGCGCGCGCCATGCGCAGCCGCATGATCCCAATCGAGGCTCCTGCAAACGCTATCGACGTCTGCGGCACCGGGGGCGACGGACACCATACGCTCAACGTCTCGACGGCGGTGTCGCTGGTCGTTGCCGCTTGCGGTGTTCCGGTCGCCAAGCACGGCAACCGCGCTGCCAGTTCCAAGGCCGGCGCGGCCGATACGCTGGAGGCGCTTGGCCTCAATCTCGACCGCGCGGCCGAGACGGCGGAAGAAACGCTGGGCGACCTCGGCATCTGCTTCCTCTTCGCCGCCCGCCATCACCCTTCGATGGGTCGCATCATGCCGATCCGCAAGGCGATCGGCCGCCGCACCATCTTCAACCTGATGGGCCCGCTGGCAAATCCGGCGAACGTGCGCCGCCAGCTCGTCGGCATTGCTCGCCCAGCCTATGTGCCGATCTATGCCGAAGCCCTCATGAGCCTTGGCAGCGAGCACTCCTTCGTCATCTCCGGCGATGAAGGGCTCGACGAACTGAGCCTAGCCGGCGGCAACGAAGTGGCCGAGATCAAGAACGGCGAGCTTTCGATGCGCCGTGTTTCACCCGAAGACGTCGGCTTGGCGATCGCACCGGTCGGTGCGATCCGGGGCGGCGACGCTGCCCACAACGCCGATGCGCTGCGCCGCCTGCTGATGGGCGAACATGGTCCCTATCGCGATGCCGTGCTGCTCAACGCCGCCGGCGCGCTGATCGTCGCGGGCGAGGTGGAATCCTGGCGCGAAGGCGTCGAAGAAGCCGCTGAAGCCATCGACAAGGGCCTCGCCAATGCCCTGCTCAACTGCTGGATTTCCGCGCTCAAGGCCTGAGCCGCGCGAGAGGGTTACAATGTCCGACAAGCTTACCGAGATCTGCGACACCAAGCGCGAAGAAGTTGCCGAGCGCAAGGCTGTGGCCACGATGGCCGACCTCGATGCGCACGCTGCGCACCAGACCGCCCCGCGCGGTTTTGAGGCCGCCCTGCGCGCCAAAGCCGAGAGCGGTTTCGCGCTGATCGCAGAAATCAAGAAAGCATCGCCGTCCAAGGGGCTGATTCGGCATGATTTCCGTCCCGCCGAGCATGCCGTTGCCTACGAGCGCGGTGGCGCAGCCTGCCTCTCGATCCTGACCGATGCACCGTACTTCCAGGGTCATGAGGACTTCCTGATGGATGCCCGCGCGGCCTGTACGCTGCCGGTGATCCGCAAGGACTTCATGGTCGATCCCTGGCAAGTCGCCGAAGCCCGGGCGATCGGCGCCGATGCGATCCTGATCATCGTCGCCGCGCTCGATGACGTCTTGATGGCCGAGATCGAGGCCGCCGCCCACGAACGCGGGATGGATTGCCTCGTCGAAGTTCACAACGAGTCTGAAATGGAGTGCGCAAGCCGCCTGAAATCACGGTTGATCGGCGTGAACAATCGCGATCTCAAGCGCTTCGTGACGGATATCACCACGACCGAACGCCTGGCTCCGCTGGCACCGGAAGGCACGCTGCTGGTCAGCGAGAGCGGCATCAATACGCACGCCGACCTCGAAAGACTCGCAGGTTGCGGCGCGCGAACTTTCCTCGTCGGCGAAAGCCTGATGCGGGAGGCCGATGTCGAGGCGGCAACACGTGCCCTGCTGACCGGTCGTTGACCGTCAGGCCAGCGGCAGCATCAATTCGGTAAGCGCCTCTGTCGCGGAAAACTGCGGATAGAGGCGCACCCGCTCGCAAAAGAGCGGAAAGTCGCGCAAGGTTTCGCCACTCGCTGGCAACCAATCGCGATAGAGCCGCAAGGCAGGCTCCTCCAGGTCCATGGCGGGCCCGGTTACCGGCAGGACCGCACAACGTCCTCCCGGAATGTCTGAAACGGATATACCCGCAGCTTCATCGCCATCGAACCATCTCGGAACCGACGCACACAGCATGACGCGATACTCGCAATCCGCCCGAGTATCCGTCGGGAATATATTGAAAGTGCGAGATTTTTCCGGCGTAAATCCCGCTTCGCGCCGCCATTCGATGAAGCGGCGGATTGTATCGCCAATGCCACCGGGATCGCCACGATGTTCCATCACCGCCACGCGGACGGGGGCGAAGTCGCGAATATCAATCTCTGCAGTGTCGGCCTCAGTCATGGTTCTGCTCCTTGCTTCCTGAAGTGCATTGCTCATCGCCTTCCATGCCGACCAGTGCGGCGCGGCGCGAAATGCCGAGGGCGCCTGCCCAAGCCGAGCACGAAAAGCCCGCGCGAATGCCTCAGGCGTCTCGTATCCAGCATCCAGTGCCGCATCGATCACGCGCGTGCCGGGCCGGAAAGCCAGTTGCATACCCGCGCGGTGCAGCCGCGAAAGCTGAACGAAGCGTTTGAGCGGCAAGCCCGTCAGCGCGCGGAATTGGCGATGAAAGTGAAACGGCGAAAACCCCACCCAAGCTGAGATCGTTTCGAGATCGTGCTCGGCATCCGGCTCGGCTTCGATCCGCGCAATCACGCGCGCCATCTTGTCCAGATAGCGCCTTCGGAAAAGCTCAGGTGGTTTCGAGGTTTGCGTCATGGGATTCTTCTTGCCACGACCATCCCTGACAGACCTGACCGATCTTGCGAATATCGTCTCAGGCTTACTGTCCTACCCCCGCTAAATCTGCCATCGAATGATCATGGCTTGCACCGCGTCCTCCGTTGAAAGCCCACAAATCCGCCGATCAGACCGAGACGCGAGTTTTGTTTCAGGACCGTGTAAACTGTGTCAACCGTGTCACCTTACAGCCCGAGCAAGAGGCAAAAATGACCAAGAGCCTCACACATATCGATTCGGACGGAACCGCGCGCATGGTCGATGTCGGCGCCAAGGCCGAGACCCGCCGTATTGCCATCGCCTCTGGGCGGATCACCATGTCGGCGGAAGCACTGGAAGCCATCCGAGCCGGAAACGCTCCGAAGGGCGACGTTCTCGGCACTGCAAGGATCGCCGGCATCATGGCGGCGAAGAAGACAGCCGATCTTATTCCCATGTGCCATTCGCTGATGCTCGATGCGGTGAACGTCGATTTCACGTTTGAGACTGACGCCATCCGCGCGACGGCGACAGCCTCACTCTCGGGCAAGACTGGTGTAGAAATGGAGGCAATTACAGCATCTTCTATCGCGCTCCTGACAATCTATGACATGGCAAAGGCGCTCGACAAAGGCATGGTCATCGGTGGCATTCGCCTCATCGAAAAACGCGGCGGAAAGTCCGGCCACTGGATCGCGGACGGAATTGCGGAATGACCCGGCCGCCCATGCTGACCCTTGAAGAAGCCCAGGCCCGCCTGCTGACACTGGTCGCCCCCCTCCCTATTGAACGCGTGGACATGGAAGGCGCGATCGGCCGCTATCTGGCAGAGCCGCTGCTGGCGCGCCGCACTCAGCCCGCCGCCGACGTCTCGGCGATGGACGGCTATGCCGTTACCGCAGGCGATCTGGCGGGCCCCTGGCAAGTCGTCGGCGAAAGTGCCGCAGGACACCCTTATGAGGCTGTCGTGATGCCAGGTCAGGCTGTGCGAATCTCCACCGGCGCACTGATCCCTGCCGGCGCAGAAGCGGTCATTCTGCAAGAAGACCTTGCCCGCAAAGATCGTCACATCACATTGACCGGCGACGGCCCCTCTCCCACGAACAAGCATGTGCGGTGCCGTGGGATGGACTTTCCCGAAGGCAAGGAAGTCTTGCCCGCCGGCACCCGCATCGGCCCCATGCAAGCCGCCTTGGGCATGGCTGCCGGCCACAAGCACCTTCCGGTACGCCGCATGCCCTATCTCGTGGCGATCGACAGCGGAGACGAACTCGCTTCTGACCCCGAACAGTGCGAGCCCCATCAAATCCCTGCCAGCAACGGAGCGATGCTCGCGGCTCTCGCCCGAAACCTGCCGGTGCGCGTCGATCATATTGGCCCGGTGGAGGATCGTCTGGATGCGTTGATCCAGGCCTTCGAAAGCGCGGCGGAGGCCGATGTAATCGTCACCAGCGGCGGTGCTTCGGTGGGGGATCACGACCTCATCCGCCCGGCTCTCGAAGCCTGGGGCGCCGAAATCGATTTTTGGCGTGTGGCGATCAAGCCCGGCAAACCGATCCTTGTCGCAACCAAAACGCACGGATCACACCGGCAATTGGTCATCGGCCTGCCTGGCAATCCAGTGTCCAGCCTGGTCACCGCCTATCACTTCCTGTTGCCCGTACTGCGCGCAATGCTGGGCGCATCCAAGCCGAAATCGATGCCCATCCTCACCCGGCTCGCAAGTCCGCTTCCCGCGAGTGGCGACCGGCGCGAGTTCTTGCGCGGGTTGTGGGACGGTGAAAGCGTATCGGCGCTAGTGCTGCAAGACAGCGGCGCCCTTTCCTCCCTGGCAGCAAGCAATGTGCTGATAGATCGCCCTGCGCACGCCCCACTTGCCGCGATCGGCGATCCGGTCTGGGTCTACTTGCTCCAGAATGGCGGTATTGCTTGACGTTACCACATTCGTTGCTTAATTGTTCCCTCATTGTTCGCGAACGGACTTGAAGTGTTCCTCGCGAAGGGAACAAAGCCGCAGTTTGCGGCGAAGCAGGTGAGGCAGGCCAGATGTTGACGCGCAAGCAGCACGAATTGCTCCGGTTCATCCAGGTGCGGCTCGAAGAGAGTGGCGTCTCGCCCAGCTTTGAGGAAATGAAGGACGCGCTCGACCTCAAGTCCAAATCCGGCGTGCATCGCCTGATCTCTGCACTTGAAGAGCGCGGCTTCATCCGCCGCCTGCCCAACCGCGCGCGCGCCCTGGAAGTTCTCCGGGCGCCAGACGATCTCGCCAGCAAGCCCTCCGCCGCTGCGGCACCGCGCGAAACTGCTCCATCGCTCCGTCCGGCTCCACGTGCGCTGGAAGCTGCCAATGACGTCATCGAAATTCCGCTGCACGGGCGAATCGCAGCAGGTGTCCCGATCGAGGCGATCGAAGGCCAGTCGATGCTTCCCGTTCCGGCCGCCCTGCTTGGTTCGGGCGATCACTATGCGCTCGAAGTATCCGGCGACTCCATGATTGAGGCGGGCATTCTCGATGGTGACCTCGCCTTGGTGAAGCGCACTGACACTGCTCGCGACGGCGAAATTGTGGTCGCGTTGATCCGCGGCGAAGAAGCAACGCTGAAGTATCTCCGCCGTGATGGGCCGCAGGTTCGGCTCGATCCCGCCAATGCCGCTTACGAAGCCCAGATCTACGGCGCTGACGAAGTTCAGGTTCAAGGCAAGCTTGCCGGGATCCTACGCCGCTATCACTGAGGCGTAGAAGGCCCTTAGTTTAAGCAATGCGGGCGATACTTGGTGAGGGTCAATGACGCCACCAGCCATGCTCGCCTTGCCCCTCGGCAACCGTTCGCAGCCTCTGCCTGGCAAGGTCTATGGTAATCCCGCCGGTGCGCTTGAGCATCGGTCGATCGATGCGAAGCCAACGTGGTCGACAGCTTTGAGGCAAGCCTCGATCGGCGATCACGATATCGACCCGGCGGCAGGCGTGGGAAAGCGCTGGCAAGGGGACATAGGCATCGCTGCGGGCAATAAGCATCTGCCATTGACGCCCGCCGCGAACTAGCGCCACTAAGCAGAAATCCTGGTTACATTGGGCTTCCGGCTGTTCGGCCAACGGTAGGGGGGGCTCGCGCTGACCCGCTGCTTCTATGAAGTTATCCATCGCATAGCCGCTCTTGCTTTCCCGCAAGATAGCCAGGCGCTCTCCTCCACTCACCGTCACGCCGACGTAATGCCCATCGCTGGCAACCAGAATGTCGGGGGGCGTCAAAAACGCCAGTCCGATGACGCCCACGCCTATGGGAACAAGGCCTAGCAAACGCACGCGCCCCGACCAAAGGGCCAGCCACAATCCCCCTGCTGCAAAAAGCAAGAAGTGCCCATCGTCCATGAGGGGCAGCAATCGTACCGCCCCCGGAAGCGCCGCCACGGCATGAGCGATTTGGAGGAGGAACGCTATAGCATGACCCGCCAGCCACCAGAGCGGCGCGCCCAACCCCACAATGTCCAGCAGCAACGCCCCGGCAACCAGCGGCATGACGATGAAAGTCGTCAGCGGGATCGCGACAAGATTGGCCATGGAACCGTAAACGCCGGCACGGTGGAAATGGAAGAGAGCGATCGGCATCAGGACCAGGTCGATCGCAACACCAGTCGCAAGCATCATCCCGAGAGCGCGCAAAATTCGTGGCGACATGCCTTCGTCACGCGGCGCCATCCACCGCTTTACCGGGCCTGCATTCGCTACCACGATCAGCGTCAGCACGGCCGCGAAGCTCATCTGGAAGCTGGGCCCCATGACCGCTTCCGGCCATAACAGCATGACGATAAAAGCGCCTGTCGCCAGCAAGCGAATGGACAGAGCTTCACGCCCCAAAGCCAACGCGGCAAGCACGAGCAACGCCCCGGCGCAAGATCGAACGGTCGGCACCTGGGATCCCGTCAGCAGGGTATAACCAATCCCCGCCAAAGCACCCATTCCCGCGGCAACGATCGGCAGCCGCCAACGCAATGCCAGTGCCGGAGACAGCGCCAACAAGCGCAAGGCCAGAAAATAGACCGCGCCAATCACCGCGCTGACGTGGAGTCCGCTGATGGACAGCAAATGCGCCAGCCCGGCATCACGCATCGCTTGGCCGTCCTGCTGCTCGATCGCTCCCATATCCCCCGTCGCAAACGCGATGGCGATGCCTGCGACACTGCCCGATAGCTTCGAACGAATATGTTCGGACAGGTCAGCGCGCCACGCCGCCAGAATGTCGCCCCTCCCTTGGCCGCCCTCGCCCGCCTCACGAACTTCAATCGGCTCCAGCACGCTTCCAGACGCCGCCAGCCCGGCGAACCACGCCGCCCGGGCGAAATCGTATCCACCTGGAAGCAGCGGCGGAGCAGGCGGGGTCAGTCTGCCCCGGAAGCGGATCACCTCGCCTTCAGTCAGCGACGGCGTCTTTCCCGCGCCATCGCGAGCCATGCCGACTCGGTCTGGAAAGTTGACCCTCACCTTGATCGCGCGGCCTGTGACAGGCTCTCGCATAGCCAGGAGCAGTCGTTTCTGCGCCAATGCCGGTTGCTCTTCGATCGAGAGCACCCGCGCCACGAAAATGCCCGATAACGGACGGGAAATTGGCGCGGCTCCGGTCATTGCGGAACGGCCCCAACCCGCAAGACAGCCGAGCGCCAAAAACAGCGCCAAGGACATGATCGCCAAACGCAAGAGCGGAAAATTGCTCCGACCGTGCCGCCAGACGCTGGCAGCGATTGCGATCGCCGCACACGTTGCACAGAATGCAATCCACCATAGGGGCCCAGGCATGGTAAACCAGCCCGCAATTCCGGCGCCGAAGGCCACTGCAAGCCATGGGGCCCGCTCGAAAGTACAGTTCGAAAGAAAACACTCGACACCAGCCAAACTGCTCGACATGTGGCTCTGGCTGATCCATGGGCGATGCTGCAATGCAGCGCTCCCGGCAGGAGCCGGAAAGCAGGGATCATCGGTCGTGGCGGCGTGGCTGGCCATGGCCGACATTAGGACGGAAGGTAATAACAATGGCAAGCGGCAGCGCATCGAGCGGACAGACGGCAGGAAAGACCGTCGTCACGCGCTTTGCCCCCTCGCCCACGGGTTTTCTCCATATTGGCGGCGCGCGCACTGCGCTGTTCAACTGGCTCTATGCCCGCCATTTCGGCGGCAAATATCTCCTCCGCATCGAAGACACCGACCGCGCCCGCTCAACCGAGCCGGCTATCGAAGCGATCTTTGACGGCCTGAACTGGCTGGGCCTTGGCGGTGACGAGGAAGCGGTATTCCAGTTCGCGCGTTCAGATCGCCATGCCGAAGTTGCGGCCGAGCTGATCGCTAACGGTCACGCCTATCGCTGCTATCTTACGTCCGAAGAGCTGGCAGAGCGCCGCCAGAAGGCCCAGGAAGAACGCCGCCCGTTCCGCATCGATAGCGAATGGCGCGATGCTGATCCCGCGACCTGGCCCACTGATCGCTCATACGTCGTGCGCGCCAAGGCGCCGCGCGATGGCGAGACGACCATCCAGGATCTCGTCCAGGGCGAAGTTACGGTCAAGAACGAGGAAATCGACGATTTCGTCATTCTGCGTTCGGATGGCACGCCGACTTACATGCTGGCAGTCGTGGTCGACGACAACGACATGGGCGTTACCCACGTCCTGCGCGGTGACGATCACCTGAACAACGCCTTCCGTCAGCTCGTGATCATTCATGGCATGGGCTGGGACGTTCCGGTCTATGGCCACGTGCCGCTGATCCACGGTTCGGATGGCGCCAAGCTTTCCAAGCGCCATGGCGCGCTAGGCGTCGATTCGTATCGCGACGACCTGGGCATTCTGCCCGAGGCGTTGTTCAATTATCTGCTGCGGCTCGGCTGGGGCCACGGCGACGAGGAATTCATCGGCCGCGAACAGGCGGTCGAGTGGTTCGACATGGCCGATGTCGGCAAGTCGCCCTCGCGCTTCGACCTTGCCAAGCTGCAGAACCTCAACGGCCACTATCTGCGCGAAGCGGACGACGCCCGGCTTGCCGGCCTTGTTCAGCCGCGCCTCGAAGCGGCCGGTTATACCGATCCCGACATGACTCTGCTCACGCAGGCCATGCCCGTCCTGAAGGTCCGCGCGAAGGACCTGAACGAACTTGCCGAAGGCGCCGCCTTCCTGTTTGCCAAGCGCCCCCTCGCCATGAGCGAGAAGGCACAGGCGCTCCTGACCGACGAAGGGCGTTCGCGCCTTGCCGCGATCCACGGGCGTCTTTCCGGAGAGTCCGAATGGGCCTTGGAGGCACTGGAAGCCAACCTAAAGGCAATGGCCGAGGAGCTGGGATTAGGCCTCGGCAAACTCGCGCAGCCGCTGCGCGCCGCCCTGACAGGTCAAACGACCTCTCCGGGCATTTTCGACGTATTGGTTCTGCTCGGCCGGGACGAAAGCCTTGCTCGCATTGGCGAGCAGGCGAACGCCACGACCGGGTCGCACATATAAGGAGTAAGAACTGGTGGGTGATCAGGTCAAACTGAATGCTGGCAACGGGGAAATCGATTTCCCGGTGCTGAAGGGCAGCGTCGGTCCGGATGTCGTCGACATCCGCAAGCTTTACGGCCAGACCGGCATGTTCACGTACGACCCCGGCTTCACCTCGACGGCGAGCTGCGAAAGCGCGCTCACCTACATCGATGGTGACGAAGGCGTCCTGCTCCACCGCGGCTATCCGATCGGCCAGCTTGCAGAGAACTCCTCCTTCATGGAAGTGTGCTACCTGCTGCTGAACGGCGAACTGCCGAACGTGGGTGAACTGGATGGCTTCACCAATACCATCACCCGCCACACCATGCTCCACGAGCAGTTGGCGACGTTCTACCGCGGCTTCCGCCGTGACGCCCACCCGATGGCGATCATGTGCGGCGTGGTCGGCGCCCTTTCGGCGTTCTACCACGACTCGACCGACATCTCGGATCCTGAGCACCGCAAGATCAGCTCGCACCGTCTCATCGCCAAGATGCCGACGATCGCCGCTGCTGCTTACAAGTACTCGGTTGGCCAGCCTTTCCTCTACCCGGACAACAAGCTGAGCTACACCGGCAACTTCCTGCGCATGACCTTCGGCGTGCCGGCGGAAGAATATGAAGTGATCCCCGCCGTCGAAAAGGCGATGGACCGCATCTTCATCCTCCACGCCGACCACGAACAGAACGCCTCGACCTCGACCGTGCGTCTTGCCGGTTCGTCGGGCGCCAATCCGTTCGCATGCATTGCGGCCGGCATCGCCTGCCTCTGGGGCCCTGCGCACGGCGGCGCGAACGAAGCCGCGCTCAACATGCTCAAGGAAATCGGTACGCCGGACAAGATCCCGCACTACATCGAACGTGCGAAGGACAAGAACGATCCGTTCCGCCTGATGGGCTTCGGCCACCGCGTCTACAAGAACTACGACCCCCGCGCCACGGTCATGCAGAAAACCGTTCGCGAAGTGTTCGACGCACTCAAGGTCGACGATCCGCTGTTCGAGACTGCCCTGCGTCTGGAAGAGATCGCGCTCAACGATCCGTACTTCGTCGAGAAGAAGCTGTTCCCAAACGTGGACTTCTATTCGGGCATCATCCTCTCGGCCATCGGTTTCCCGACCACGATGTTCACCGCGCTCTTCGCTCTGGCCCGCACCGTGGGCTGGGTGGCGCAGTGGAACGAAATGATCTCGGATCCAGGCCAGAAGATCGGCCGCCCGCGTCAGCTCTACACCGGCCCGACGCAGCGCGACTACGTGGCGATCGGCCAGCGCTGATCGATCGATCCGCGCACGATTGCGGCATCCGTCAAAGGCCCTCGCGAAAGCGGGGGCCTTTTTCGTTATCCGGCATAATCACGTATATGGTTGCGCAAGCCACAAATTGGCCGCAAGTTGTTACTATTGGGGGCGCTGGGCTGACATTAGGGGGCGCTACATGCTGTTCTTGCGTATTCTCGCCTTCATCATCGGACTGTTCGCCGTGGCATTGGGCGGACTCTGGGTTGGACAAGGCACGGGCCTGGTTTTGTGGCCAACCAACAGCTTCATGATTGACGACCGCGGCTGGGCGGTTCGGGGCGCGGTTATGGTTTGCGTCGGTGCGATCCTGCTCTGGCTCGCGCGCCGGAGCAATGGGCGCAGCGGCAATCGCCTCTAAACGCTACTTAAATCAAGCTGCGACAATGGCCGGCAAGCGCGGGCTCGATGCCGTTCAATCCTCACGATCGATCGGCAATTCCAACACGAACCGGGCACCCTGCCCCGGCGCGCTCTCGACCATCAGGTCGCCGCCCATCGCGCGCGCGAGCCGACGGGAGATGTAAAGGCCGAGCCCCGACCCTCCATCCCCATTGCGGCCAAGTCGCTCGAACTTCTCGAACACGCGTTCCTGGTCTTCAAGCGCCAGGCCCGGCCCCTGATCCGCGACGATAATGCACGCGCGGCCGCCCAGCGGTTCCAACCTGATCCAGACCTGCGAATTCTCTGGCGAGTAACGGATCGCGTTGCCGATGAGATTGAGCAGGATCTGAAGCACGCGGCGGAATTCGGCAATGGCCGGCAAACTCTCACTCGCATGCGGCGGCTCCACGCGGATGCCCTTTTCGCGCGCACGCACATTGAGAATTCCGGCTGCCTGACGGGCGACTTCGGACAGGTCGACATGGTCCGGCACCGTGCTGAAGTGTTCAGACTCAACCACTTCGAGATCGGCAAGGTCTTCCAGAAGCCCCAGCAACAGCGTTCCCGCACCCGCGATTTCCCCTGCATATTCGGCATAGGCGTCCGGCAAGGGGCCAGCCAGACGGGTACGGATCGTCTCGGCATTGGCGATGATGCGTGCAATCGGCTGACGCAGCACCGGGGCAAGATCTTGCCCAACCAACCCGCGCCGCATGAACGGCTCCGATACCGGCTGCGACAAGGGCGCTGTTTGCCCAGGCACGTCCGAAACCAGCAGCAGTTCAAACCCGGTGGGATCGAAGCCCGGCTGGAACTGCGGCACCAGCGCCACGCGCCAAGGCCGCTGCGAATTTTCTACGCGCACCGACACGCCATCCAGCAGTCGCCAATGCAGCGGCTGCTTGTGCGTAACGTTTTCGGGCGGCAGAAATTCGGTCCAGGAACGTCCCAGCCCGGCAGACATCGCCGCAGCGACATCCGCCAGTTCCGCGCTCTCGGTCTCTGCCGAAAGCACGCGCTGGGCTCCATCGAGCCGCGCGGTCAGTTCAGCCAGATGGCGGTCGATCATCGTCCGGCGACGATCGGCAGTCGTATTGTCTTCCACTGCCACTGGCGTCACCTGCCAGTTGCGCACCACGATTTCACAACAGCCAGCCTCTTCCCCGGCTTCCTCGCCATAGAGCGGCTGGATTTCGACCCATGCGGTTACCAGTTCGGCGCCATCGAAAGCCGTGATCGCACGCGCCAGTCGGAAACCGTAACTGCGCGCCTTGCGGACGAGATCGAGCAATTCGGGTATAGCGATCGCGCCGGGGACGTCTCCGCCGCACCGCTCCTGAAGCCCGGCCAAAGGCTCGTCAGCGCGCGTCAGGCAATCCTGCGCATCGCATTCGGCCCGCGCCACTATGTTGCCGACGGCGAGCATCAGCCGCCCCGCTGTCCCGTTGCAAGCACGGCGGCAGCCAATTCGCCGCTGACCTGCTCAAACGCCTCCGGCAGAACATGCGCGGGGTGGAAGACCAGCATCTGGTGATTGACCTCTTCCGCCGCCAATCCGGCCGCGCGAAGCGCTAGCGCAAGCCGCGCGGACTGCGCCTCATGCGTGGACAGCACCAGCGTATCGCGGTCGAGCCCCGATCGCAGCGACAGCGCCGAGAGGAACAGTGCCAATCCGCCATATTGGATCACCAGGGCGGTTCCAGCACCATTGCCCAGTGCCAGTAAAAGTCTGCCTGCCAGACCAAGCCGACTGCTCCCCTCCTCATAGCGCAAACGCACAGCAGCCTCTGCCGCGACGATTCGCTCGCCCGCGCCGGAGATACCGGATAGCGCGATCCGCAGCGCCTGAAGCGCGGCGTGGAGCAATTCGCCGGGCAGTTCAGTGAACGGCAAGCCCATCCGGCGCTGCACCTGGCACCAGCGCGCCTGCGCCGCCAGCCAGGTCATCGCCATGGTCTGCATCGCTTCGTTTTCGGACGAAACCAGCGATTGCACCAGCGGCGAAACCACCGGATCGAGCGCCATCCGCGTCTGCAACCGATCGGTCAGATGCCATTCCAGGGCAAGCGCATGGACATGCGTGATCAGTGTGCGCTGGTCCATGAAGGCACGAACCACGGCGTCATGCTCGTCGCGGCCCAGCGGCGATGCGGCGTTCCCAACGTGCGTTTCAAGCAGCCCGCGCGCAAGGTCGCCCAGCATCCCGCGCACACGCGCGAGAATCTCATCGCTGAACAGTGCGCCATCCTGCGCCGAAAGCAGGTGCCGCAAGACCGGCTGCACGCTCTCCGCGAGGAGATCGCCCCGCGCAAGCTCCGCGCGCAACAGGGCCTCTACGGTTTGAGCGTTGGCCGGACGGACAGCATTGTCGATCATCCGCCCTCTCTACCTTGCACTTGGTTAAGCCTCGGTTAGCCTTTGCGGCGCAGCGGCAGCGCCATGCCAAGGACAACCAGAGCCACCGCCAGAACTTCCACTAAGGATTTAACCTGCCCGAAACTGGCGGCGAGCGCCAGCACTACGCAAAGCAGCGCCCGATCGTTCGCAAGCCGAGTCACTGGCCCCGCCACCACCCGTGGAACCAATGCCAGCAGCATCATCAACATTGCCGGCGGGAACATCCACGACAGCAAGTTTTCGCCGAAAAGGCGCGTCACGCTAGCCAAAATCAACAGGCCGATAGTCGCGTCAATCAGCCAACCCAGCAC
>FTCZ01002143.1_pt1 | contig 20643 bp, 16 predicted proteins | sample 1658871 | NCBI WGS metagenome assembly FTCZ01 (sample SAMEA3914864, study PRJEB12502) | metagenome | biome: forest; material: soil | place: USA | collected 2012-03-12 | depth 0.3 m
CCCAAAGCAACATGAACGTCAACGAGGTGATCGCCGGCCGCGCCAACGAACTGCTTTCGGGCAAACGTGGCGGCAAGGATCCGGTCCACCCGAATGATCACGTCAATCGCGGCCAATCGTCCAACGACAGCTTCCCCACTGCGCTCCACGTCGCGGCGGCCGTGGAAGTGGAGCGGGCGCTGCTGCCGGCGCTGGAACGCCTCACCCAGTCACTCGACGCCAAGGCCAAGGCCTGGAGCGATGTGGTGAAGATCGGCCGCACCCACTTGCAGGACGCAACACCGCTGACCTTGGGGCAGGAGTTTTCCGGCTACGTCCAGCAGCTTCGCGACGCGCGGGAGCGGCTGGTCCATGCCGAACAGGGCGTGCTGCGGCTGGCGCAGGGCGGCACGGCAGTCGGCACCGGGCTCAACGCGCCCAAGGGCTTTGCGGCGGACGTGGCGGCAGACCTTGCCACGCAAACCGGGCTGGCCTTCGTGCCCGCGCCCAACACGTTCGAAGCGCTGGCCAGCAACGATGCGCTGGTGCAGCTTTCGGGCACGCTCTCCACGCTGGCGGTGGCGCTGACCAAGATCGCCAACGACATCCGCCTGCTCGGCTCCGGCCCGCGCTCCGGCCTGGGTGAACTGGACTTGCCCGCCAATGAACCGGGCAGTTCGATCATGCCGGGCAAGGTAAACCCCACCCAGTGCGAGATGCTGACGATGGTGGCCGCGCAAGTGATCGGCAACCATCAGGCAGCGACCGTGGGCGGGCTTCAGGGCGCGTTCGAACTCAATGTATTCAAGCCGTTGATCGGGTCTGCCGTGATCCGCTCGATCAGCCTGCTCGCGATCGGTATGGTCAGCTTTGCCGAGCGCTGCGTGGATGGGATCGAGCCGAACCGCAAGCGCATCACCGAACTGCTGGAGCGATCGCTGATGCTGGTGACTGCGCTGGCGCCGGAAATCGGCTACGACAATGCCGCCAAGATCGCCAAGCACGCCCACGCGGATGGACTGACCTTGCGTGAAGCGGCGTTGGATCTGGGGCTGCTTGACGAAGCGACGTTCGACCGCGTCGTGCGGCCCGAAACGATGGTCTGACCGCACTTATCTGAAAGTCTCGGCGCTCGCGACGGGGGAATCCGCGAGCGCCGAAGCACGTAAGGGCTTAGAGCAGTTGAACCAATCCGATTGCATCGAATCAACTGCTCTAAGTTTTTGGTTTTCCGCGTTTTCCGAGTCATCAGGCGTTTCCACCTGATTGGAAAACGCTCTAGCCGCCCTTTTCTTCTTCCGGCCCACCGATGGCGCGCACGTAGGAAACGGCCGCGCGCATCCGTTCAGTATCCACGGCGATGGCCGAGCGCTGGGCGTCCAGCGCGTCGGTCTGGGCGGTCACCACGTCAAGGTAGCCGGCCGCGCCGTCGCGATAGCGCGACATGGCGATCTCGCTGGTGCGCTGGGCGGCGTTGGCCGCTTCCTGCTGCGCCTTGCCCTGCGCCTCAAGCTGGCGCATCGCCGCGATGGAATCCTCCACTTCGCGGAAGGCATCCAGCACGGTGCTGCGATAGTCGGCAGCGGCCTCGTCATATTCGGCGCGCGAGATCTTCACTTGCGAGCGGCGCGCGCCGCCGTCGAACACGTTCAGCAGCGCGGTCAGCGGGCCCAGCGCCCACATCGCGTTTGGTGCGCTCAGCAAGTTGCCGCCGGTGGTCTGCCAGCCGCCCGAAGCGCCCAGGCCGATGGTCGGGAACCAGGCCGCGCGGGCGACGCCGATGCGGGCATTGGCAGCGAACACGCGGCGTTCGGCAGCGGCAATGTCCGGACGGCGCTGGAGCAGTTCGGACGGGGTGCCGACGGCGATCGCCGGAGTGGCGAAAGCGGCTTCCTGCGGGGCGACGTGGAACGTCGATGCCAGCGCGCCGGTCAGCGCGGCAAGCTCATGCTCGGTCTGGGCACGCTGGTTGGCGATCGAGGCGACTTGCGCCTGCGCATTGCCCAGCACGGTGCGGGCACGGTTGACGTCGATGCCCGACGAGATGCCGCCCTCATGGCGCGTCTCGGTCAGTTGGGCGGCGCGCTGGAAGGCGTCCACCGAGCGATCGAGCAAGGCCGCCTGCGCATCGAGGCCGCGCAGCCGCAGATAGGCATCCGCCACCGAGGCCTGGAGGCTGAGCCGCGCCGAGGCGAGATCGCTCTGCGAGGCGTCTGCTTCCGCGTTGCCCGCCTTCACGCTGTTGCGAACTCGGCCCCAGAGATCCAGCTCGTACGAGGCGCTGCCGCCGATGATGTAGTTGTTGTAAGTCGCCGACGATCCCGACGAGAGCGGACGCCCGGCCGAGACGCGGTTGCGCGAGGCATCGCCCGATACGCCGATCTGCGGATAGAGATCGGCGGCGGCGACACCGGCCGCACCGCGCGCCTGATCGTAGCGGGCGAGCGCGGCGGCCAGCGTAGGGCTGGCAGCGGCGGCGCGGGCTTCCAGATCATCCAGCACCGGATCGCCGAACACGGTCCACCAGTCCCCGCGCATCGCGCCGTCCTGCGGGGCAGCGGGGGCCCAGCCCTGCATCTCCGCGAACTGCTCAGGCGCGGCGGGCAGGCTGGACTGCGGCGGCGTATACTTGGGCGCCATCGAGCAGCCACCCAACAGCGCGGCCGTGAGCGCGGCCGTGAATGCGGCGGGCGCCGCTCGCTTAGCCATGCGTCGCGGCCTTTGCCGGAGCCGCAGCCGGTGCGGCGGTGGCGGCCTGCGGCTGCACGTGGTCGCCGGTGCGGATCGAGTCCGAGGGCGAGTCCACCACGCGGTCGCCCATGTTCACGCCGACCGAGACGATCACCGACTTGCCCTGATCGCGGGCGATGGTGATCGGGCGGACGGTAACCTTGTTGTCCGCGCCCAGCACGGCCACGCTTGGCCCCTTGTCGGTATAGAGCACCGCGCTGCCCGGCAGCGTGACGCCCTTCAGCGTGGCGTCGACGTCGAAGTGGGCCTGCACGAAGGCGCCCGGCTTCAGCGCGCCGTCGTTATTGTCCGCCTGCACTTCCACCAGCACCGCGCCCGACTGGGCATCGACGGCGCCGGCGCTGCGGCTGACCACGCCCGGGAAGGTGCGGCCGGGGAACTCAGGCAGGCTGAGCTGTACGGTGACGCCCGGATTGACCTGCGCCGAATAGATCTGCGGCACGCGGACATAGACGCGCATCTTATGCACGTCGGACACGGTGAACAGCGGCTGTGCGGCGGCATTGCCCGCCACCACCAGCGCGCCGATCTGGGCCGAGCGGCTGGTGACCACGCCCGCGAACGGGGCGGCAAGCTGGGTGAAGCCGTGCTGGGCCTGAAGCTCACGCACCTGGGCCAGCGCGGCATTGGCAAGCGCGGTCTTGGCGGCAAGGTCGCCCGCCTTCTCGTCCACTTCCTGCTGCGAGACGGCGTCCTTCGCCAGCATCGCGCTCCAGCGCTTGGCGGTCGTCGCGGCCAAGCGCTGGTTGGCGACGGCGGTCTGGTAGTCCGCCTTGGCCTGCGCCAGCTGCTGGTCGATTTCCGGCGCGTCCAGGATCGCGAGCGGCTGGCCCGCCTTCACGTGGTCGCCGATGTCGGCCAGCCACTTGCTGACATAGCCGTTGGTGCGCGCGTTGATCGCGGCGCTGTTCCACGCCTGCGCGGTGCCCGGCAGGGTAAGCCCGCCCTCACCCGCTGCCGCCGTGGGATTGATCACCGCAACGGTGGGCACGGCGGACTCTTCGCTCACGGTCTTCAGGTCGCGCGTCGCCTGGATGCGGGTGGCGGTGCCGATGCCCACCACGGCCAGTGCGACGATGGCCGCGCCGATGCCCACCCGCTTCAGGGTGCGGGTGCTGGGACCGGTGGGAGTGTCGTTGTCCATGGGGGCCTCGGGAGTGTGGTGCATCTGGGGATCAAGCATGAGCGGCCTCCATCTCTACTGGGGCTTCGTGATGCTTGCGACGGCTGTGGAAGAAAGCGAACACGGTGGGAACGAAGAACAGCGTGGCGATCGTGGCGCAGATAAGGCCGCCGATCACGGCGCGGCCCAGCGGGGCGTTCTGCTCACCACCTTCGCCAAGGCCCAGCGCCATCGGCGCCATGCCGATGATCATCGCCAGCGCGGTCATGAGAACCGGGCGGAAGCGGACCAGGCCGGCTTCCATCGCCGCCTTCACCGGATCGCCCAGCTCTGCCAGCTTTTCGCGGGCGAAGCTGACGACCAGGATCGAGTTGGCGGTGGCGACGCCCATACACATGATCGCACCGGTAAGGGCCGGGACGGACAGTGTCGTCCCCGTGGCGAACAGCATCCAGACGATGCCGGCCAGCGCGGCGGGCAGCGCGGTGATGATGATGAACGGGTCCAGCCAGGACTGGAAGTTCACCACGATCAGCAGGTAGATCAGCACCACGGCGGCCAACAGACCCCAGCCAAGGCCGGAGAACGCGGTGTTCATCGTCTGATACTGACCGCGGATGGTGATGGTGGCGCCCTTCGGCTCCTCTGCCTTCAGCGAGTTGATCGCGTGCTGCACGTCACCGGCCACGGCGCCAAGGTCACGACCCTGCGGGGTGCCGTAGACATCAAGGACCGGGGCAATGTTGTAGTGAGAGACGACCGGCGCGGTGCTCGAACGGGTGAGCGTGGCCAGCGCGCCCAGCGGCTGCGGACGGGTGGCGGCCGCGCCGGAGACCGGCAGGTTGGCCAGCTTGCTCATCGAATCGATGGCATAGTCCGGAGCCTGGGCGACCACCGCGTACTGCACGCCGTTATCGGGGTTCACGAAGAACACCGGCGCGGTCTGCGAAGTGCCCGCCAGCGAGTTGCCGAGGCTGGTGGTCACGTCCTTTTCGGTGAGGCCGTACTGGCCGACGCGCGAACGGTCGACATCGACGTCGATCTGCGGCGAGTTGGCCGGCTGTTGCAGGCGCAAGTCGGCAAGGCCGGGTACGGCCGCCAGCTTGACCATCAGCTTGTGCGCATAGGCACGCGCGGCCACCGGATCCTTGGCGGAGATCTGCACGTCGATCGGAGACGGCGAACCGAAGTTCAGGATCTGGCTGGTGATGTCCGCCGGCAGGAACGCGAACTGCATGCCGGGGAAGCGGCGTGGAAGTTCGCGGCGCAGCTGGTTCACGTAACCGGCGGTCGGCTTATGGCCTTCCTCCAGCGTGATCAGCATGTCGCCATCCTGCGGGCCGATGGTGCCGCTGTTGTTGTAGACGGTGTTGATCGAGCTGACCGGCAGGCCGATGTTGTCGGTAACCGACTTCAGTTCGGACTGCGGCACGATCTTGCGCACTTCGGCGGTGATCTGTTCGAAGTTACGGGCGGCTTCGTCGATGCGGGTGCCCACCGGCACGCGCACGTGCATGGCGATCTGGCCCGAGTCCACCGTGGGGAAGAAGTTGCTGCCCAAAAGCGGCATCAGCCCGAAGGACAGCACGACGACCGCAAGGAAGCCGATCATGAACGGCTTGCGCGAGCGCAGCGCACGGGCGAGCATGCCAAGGTAGCCGTCGCGGATCTTTTCGAACTTCGCTTCGAACCCGCGCTGGAAGCGCACGAAGGGATTGGTCGATTCCGGGGTGCCGGCATTGTGCGAATTCTCGCCATGCGGGGCGTGCGGCTTCAGTAGGTACATCGCCATGGTCGGCACCAAGGTGCGCGACAGGATGAACGAGGCGATCATCGCGAAGACCACCGAAAGCGCCATCGGCACGAACAGATAGCCCGCAACGCCCGGCAGGAAGAACATCGGCACGAACACGATGCAGATGCACAGCAGCGAGACGAAGGCCGGGGTCACGATCTGGGCGGCGCCGTCCAGGATCGCCTCCATCACGCCCTTGCCCTGTTCGAGGTGCCAATTGATGTTCTCGATCGTCACCGTCGCGTCGTCGACCAGGATGCCGACCGCGAGGGCAAGGCCGCCCAGCGTCATCACGTTCATCGTCTGCCCGAACACGGCCAGCGCGGCCACGGCGGCCAGCACGGCCAGCGGGATGGAGACGGCGATGATGACGGTGGAGCGCCAGGAGCCAAGGAACAGCAGGATCATCAGCGAGGTGAGCGCGGCGGCGATGGCGCCTTCATGCAGCACGCCCGAAACGGCGGCCTTCACGAACAGCGATTGGTCGCCCACCGGCAGTACCTTCAGCGTGTCCGGCAGGGTGGAAGTGATCTTGGGCAGCGCGTTCTTCACGCCGTCCACCACCGAGAGAGTGGAAGTGGCGCCGTTCTTCAGCACCGTCAGCAGTACCGATCGGCCGCCCTGCACGTGGACGACGTTCTGCTGCTGGGCGCTGCCGTCGCGCACGAAGGCCACGTCGCGCATATAGATCGTCGCGCCGTTGACCACCTTCACGGGCAGGTCGTTCAGCGCCTCGATCGAAGCGGGGGTGTTGTTCAGGCGAACGGTGTACTGCGCCGGGCCGATCTTGACGAAGCCGGCCGGGTTGATCTGGTTCTGCGCGGCGATGGCATTGCCAACGTCCTGCGCGGAAAGGCCGCGGGCCTGAAGCGCATCGGGATTGAGGTCAACCTGCACCTGGCGCTGCTTGCCGCCCGAAGGATAGGGCATGGCAAGGCCCGGAATGGTGACGAGGCCGGTGCGCACCTGGTTCTGCCCGATATCGAACAGCTGCTGTTCCGACAGCCCCTTGCCCGACAGGGCGAGCTGGAGGATCGGCACGGTGGAGGCCGAATAGTTCAGGATCAGCGGCGGGTTCACGCCCGGCGGCATCTGCTTCAGAACGGTTTGCGAGACCGAGGTGACCTGCGCCGTGGCCGTGCGGATGTCGACACCCGGCTGGAAGTAGATCTTGACGATGCCGGTGCCCTGAAGCGACTGGCTCTCGATATGCTCGATATCGTTGACCGTCGTGGTCAGGATGCGCTCATACGGCGTCACCATGCGGTCCGACATGTCCTGCGGGGACAGGCCGGTGTAGGTCCAGGCGACCGCGATGACGGGGATCTTGATATCCGGAAATATGTCGACCGGTGTGCGGAAGGCGGCGATCAGGCCCCCTATCGCGATAAGAATAGCCATGACGATAAACGTCAGAGGGCGATGCAGCGCGGTCTTGACGATTCCCAGCATCGATAACTCCAGTCGCCGGAGGTCCGCGCAGGCATGCACGGCTCACCGGCCAGAACGCCTCACCCCGTGTGATGGTTTTTTGAAGGGCCGAACGCCGGAAAGGCCACGCTCATGGCGCGGCCGGAAACCCGCTTCGACCCATCTCGTTTTTTCGAGAATCAGGCGAGTATCAGCTTGGGACGCGGGGAAATAGATACTTAGTTTTGATTGCTGTCATGAGGCTGGCTCATGAATGGCCTGTTGCTTGCGTGCACAAAATGCACACAACACCCGGAAATCCGCAGTATGCTGCGGATTAGACACGCTCCAGCAACAGGGCCAGACCTTGTCCCACGCCGATGCACATGAAGGCAAGGGCGTAACGACCATCCGTTCGGCTGAGCTGTTCGACCGCACTCATCGCGATTCTGGCGCCCGACATGCCCAGCGGATGGCCCAAAGCGATGGCCCCGCCGTTCGGATTGACGCGCGAGTCGCTGAACGGATCGACGCCCAGATCGCGCAGCGTGGCGATGGCCTGGCTGGCGAAAGCTTCGTTCAGTTCGATCACGTCTATCTGGTCCATCGAAAGCCCGGATTTCCGCAGAACCTTGCGGGCTGCCTCGATCGGCCCTGCCCCCATGATGCGGGGCGCGATGCCCGATGCGGCCATGCCGATCACACGGGCGCGCGGGGTCAGGCCATGGCGCTTCGCAGCGTCCTCGCTGGCGACCAGCATGGCTGCCGCACCGTCGTTGAGGCCAGAGGCATTGCCCGCCGTCACGGTGCCATCCGCGCGGACCACCGGCTTCAGTTTTGCGAGTGCTTCAAGGCTGGTTGCGCGGGGGTGTTCGTCGCGGTCGAAGACCAGCGCCTCACCCTTTCTTTGCGGAATGGTGACGGGCACGATCTCCGCCGCGAGACGGCCGTTCCCTTGGGCAATCGCGGCCTTTTCCTGACTGGCGAGCGCGAAGCGATCTTGGTCTTCGCGGCTGACCTGCCATTGTTCGGCAACATTCTCACCCGTCTGCGGCATCGTATCGACGCCGTAAGCGGCCTTCATCGCCGGATTTATGAAGCGCCAGCCCAGCGTGGTATCCTCGATCTTCTGATCGCGGCCGAATGCACTGCCCGCCTTGCCCATGACATAGGGCGCGCGGGTCATGGATTCGACGCCGCCGGCGATCATCAGATCGGCGTCGCCACTGCGGATCGCCTGCGCCGCCATGCCCAGCGCGTTGAGGCCGGAACTGCACAGGCGGTTGACCGTCACCCCCGGCACCGTCTCCGGCAGGCCGGCCAGCAGCACCGCCATGCGCGCGACATTGCGGTTGTCCTCTCCCGACTGGTTGGCGCAGCCCAGAATCACGTCATCGATCGAGGCCCAGTCCACGCCTGGGTTCCGCTCCACCAGCGCGCGCAAAGGGATCGCGGCAAGGTCGTCGGCACGGACGGTCGCCAGCGAGCCGTTCAGCTTGCCGATGGGGGTGCGGATGGCGTCGCAGACGTAAGCTTCGGTCATGAGGGATCAGCCTTCGAGAAACGGGATAAGCGCGGCAGCCAGCGCCTCAGGCGCTTCCAGCGGCGCAAGGTGCGCGGCGGCCAGTTCGGCGTGGACGGCGCCGGAAATGCGCGCGAGCAGATGCTCGCCGTGGCCTTCGAGCGGAGTGGAGGTGTCGCGCGTGCCGGTGACGACCAGCGTGGGCGCGACTATTCCCGAGATACGCTCGGCAAGATCCATATCGCGGATCGCCGCGCCGCAACCGGCGTAGCCCTGCGGGTTCATCGTCACCAGCTGGCGCCGCACCGTCTCGTAGAGCGCGGGGTTGTCCTCGCGCAGTTCGGGCGAAAGGAAGCGGCCCATCGCCAGATCGGCAATCGCGGCCATGCCCTCGGCGCGGACTTTGGTGATGCGGTCGTTCCACGAGGCGGAATCCATCGTCGCGGACGTGCAGACCAGCGCCAGCTTCTCCACTTGTGCGGGTCGCGCCAGCGCCAGTTCCATGCCGATCATGCCGCCTAGCGAGACACCTGCGACCGAGAAGCGCTCGATCCCGGCATCGTGAGCGATCGCCAGCACGTCGCGCGCCAGTTGCGGCATTGCGAAGTCGCCCGGCTCGGCCGTGGAGGCGCCGTGCCCGCGCGTGTCGATGCGCAGCAACCGGAACCGTGCGCGCAGCAGCGGCAGCACCGGATCCCACAAGTCCATGTCGGTGCCGATCGAATTGAGCAGCACCAGCGGGCGCGCGCCGTCGCGCCCTTCCAGTTTCCAGTAGAGGCGTGCGCCGGGAACGCTAGTGAACATCAGGCCGCCTCTGCCAGTGCGCTGGCGAAGGGGGCGCCGGTCTTGGCGGTGACTTCGTCCAGCGAGACGCCGGGCGCGAGCTCCAGAAGGGTGAGGCCGCCCGCCTTGCGGTCCACCGCGAAGACGGCCAGGTCGCTGACGATCATGTCCACGACGCGCTTGCCGGTCAGCGGCAGGGTGCAGGCGGGCAGGATCTTGGGATCGCCGTGCTTGGAGACGTGGTCCATCACCACGATCACCTTCTTGACGCCAGCAACGAGGTCCATCGCCCCGCCCATGCCCTTCACCATCTTGCCTGGGATCGTCCAGTTGGCGAGATCGCCCTCGGCCGAGACTTCCATCGCGCCCAGCACGGCCATGTCGATATGGCCGCCGCGGATCATCGCGAAACTGTCCGCGCTGGAGAAGAAGCTGGACGTCGGCAGCGCGGTGATCGTCTGCTTGCCGGCGTTGATCAGGTCGGGATCGACTTCGTCGTCATAAGGGAACGGGCCGATGCCCAGCATACCGTTCTCGCTCTGGAGCGTGACCTTGATGCCTTCCGGCACATGGTTCGCCACCAGCGTCGGGATGCCGATGCCCAGGTTTACATAGTACCCGTCGCGCAGTTCCTTCGCGGCGCGGGCGGCCATTTCATCGCGGGTCCAGCTCATTACGCAGCCTCCCTTTCCCGAATAGTGCGCTTCTCGATGCGCTTCTCGTTGATGGTCGAAAGCACCACGCGGTCGACGTAGATGCCGGGGGTGTGGATGCAATCAGGATCGAACGTGCCGGCGGTGACGATTTCCTCGACCTCGGCCACCGTGACCTTGCCGGCCGTGGCCATGTTCGGGTTGAAGTTGCGCGCGGTCTTGCGGAACTGGAGGTTGCCCTCCTCGTCCGCGCGCCAGGCCTTGATGATCGACAGGTCCGCACGCAGCCAGGTTTCGCGCACGTATTCCTCGCCCTCGAACACGTCGACCGGCTTGCCTTCGGCAACCACGGTGCCGACGCCCGTCTTCGTGTAGAACGCCGGGATGCCCGCGCCGCCCGCGCGAATACGCTCGGCCAGGGTGCCCTGCGGGTTCAGTTCGAGTTCGAGTTCGCCTGAGAGGTACTGGCTTTCGAAGAGCTTGTTCTCACCCACGTAGGAGGAAATCATCTTCCGGATCTGCCGGCTCTCCAGCAGCATCCACAGACCGAAACCGTCCGCGCCCGCGTTGTTGGAAATGACCGTCAGGTCCTTCACGCCCGCTGCGCGCACTTCGGGGATCAGGCTCTCGGGATTGCCCGAGAGCCCGAATCCGCCGGACATGATCGTCATGCCGTCGAACAGCAGTCCTTCCAGTGCGACCCGGGGGCTGTCGAATACTTTGGACATCTGGTGTCTCCGTCTTAACCGAGATCGCCGCCCGCGACGGGCAACACAGTGCCGGTCACGTAGCTGGCCTCGTCCGAGGCGAGGAACAGGATCGGGGCGATCTGCTCCTCAAGGGTTCCGTAGCGTTTCAGGAAGGCGGAATCGGTCACTTGCGCGACCGCCTCGGCCATCCACCTCTGCTCCTGCGCGTTGTCGCCTTCGGCGTTGCGGGCGACACGGCGGGGGGGAGCGCTGGTGCCGCCCGGTGCCGTCGCGATGACACGAATGCCGCTTTCCGCATATTCCATCGCCAGGCTCTGGGTCAGGCCATTGATCCCGCCCTTCGCCGCCGAATAGGGCACCCGGCGGATGCCGCGCGTGGCGTTGGAGGACAGGTTCACGATCGTCCCAGATCCCTGACCGTTTTGGCCCTGCCCCAGCATCGTCGGCAGCACGGCATGGCAGCAGTAGAGCGTCGGCATCAGCGATCGGCGGATTTCCGCATCGATCTGCGCCGGTTCGAACTCGGCAAAGGGCCGCATGCGGATCGCGCCGCCGACATTGTTGATCAGGATGTCGATCCGCCCGAAGGCTTGGACCGCCTTGGCCATTGCCGCCGCCGCGCCTTCGTAGGTCTCGAGGTCGCAGCAGACGGAGATGGCTTTTCCGCCCGCCGCCACGATGGCCTGTTCCACCTCGGTCACGAATTCGGCGCGGTCGACCAGAACCACGCTCGCGCCCTCGGCAGCGGCGCGGGTTGCGACACCGGCCCCGATACCCTGCGCCGCGCCGGTCACGACCATGACTTTGCCTGCGAAACGTCCTGCGAAGATCACGGCACCCTCCTCAGACGTGGTAGATGTCGATGACCTGATGAATGTAGTCGTCCTTCAGGACGATCTTCTTCTTCAGGATCTTCGGCATCTCATCCGCACAATCCAGCGTCAGGAACGTGGTCCCGAAGAACTGCTGCGTCTGCTGGTAACGGTGGCTGAGCGTGTGCCAGTTGTAGCGCAGGTCCACCTGCCCATCCCGGCTCTCCAGCACTTCGACATTGCCGATGAAGTGCGCCGAGCGCGGCTCTGGCGTGGAGGCGGAGGACCGCTCGGTGTTCAGGCGGTAGACGCGATCTTCCAGACCCTGCCGGTTGGCGTAGTAGATCAGCGAGATTTCGGTCTGCGGATCGGTGCAGAGCGCATCGTCGTCGGTCCACGCCGGCATCCAGTATTCGACGTCGGGCGAATAGCATTCCAGCCATTCATCGAACCGGCGATCGTCCAGCAGCCGCGCCTCGCGGTAGAGGAAGGCGCAGATGTCGCGGTACGAGAGGGCGCTTTCGCTATTTGGGCGTGTCATGTCGAGCGTGCTCATTCCGCTGCCTCCATCATCGGCGGCTGATTGGCCGCGTCCCTGGCCAGACCGTCGAGCATGATCCGGGCCCAGAACTCGTGCTGGCGCACGAACAGCCCCTCGTCCTCGCTCCGCTCGCTGGAAAGCAGCGGGTTCATGCCCATGGCCTTGGCATTGTCGTCAGCGCCGTGGATCCAGCGGGTGGCGCCGCGGCTGAGGTCGTTCCACAACTCGCCCGCGCCTTCGTAGGCCTTCTGGCAGGACCGGAATTCCTCCAGATCGTCGGGCGTGCCCATGCCGGTGACGTTGAAGAAATCCTCGTACTGGCGGATGCGGTGGGCGCGATCCTCGGCGCTTTCACCCTTGGGGGCGTAGCAGTAGATCGTCACTTCGGTGGTGTGCACGTCGATCGGGCGGACGACGCGGATCTGGGTCGAGAACTGGTCCATCAGGAACACGTTGGGATAGAGCGCCAGATTGCGCGTCTGCTCGATGATGAACTTCGCCCGATCCGCACCCAGCCGGGTGTCGAGTTCGGGCTTGTGGTTCCAGATCGGCCGCACTTCGGGATTGATCACCTGCGTCCAGAGCAGGATGTGCCCATGCTCGAAGCCATAGACGCCGCTGGCGGGTGCCTTGGACCAGCCGTTGGCGTCCACCGCCTTGGTGCCGCCCTCGGCCCGGCGGCCCATGGTGGACTGGTAGTTTTCGTGAACGGAGCTGACGTGATAGCCGTCGCAGCCGTTTTCCATCTGCATCTTCCAGTTGCCGTCGAAGGTGTAGGTGGAATTGCCGGTCAGCACTTCCAGCCCCTCGGGCGCCTGATCGACCATCTGGTCAATGATGACTTTCGCCTCGCCCAGATGGTCTTCCAGCGGCAGCACGTCATGGTTCAGCGAACCGAACACGAAGCCGCGATAGCTCTCGACGCGCACCTTGGTCAGGTCGTGCGATCCCTCGTGGTCGAAGCTGTCCGGATAGGCGCCGGTGCTGGCATCCTTGGCGCGCAGCAGCTTGCCGTCGGTCTTGAAGCTCCAGCCGTGGAACGGGCAGACGAACAGCGGCTGGTTGCCCCGCTTGCGGCGGCACAGCTTGGCGCCGCGATGCGCGCAGGCATTGACCACGCCGTTGATCGCGCCGTCCTTGGCCCGGGTCAGGATCACGGGCGTACGCCCGATCCAGGTCGTGAAGTAATCGTTCTTGTTCGGAAGCTGGCTTTCGTGGGCGAGGTACACCCAGTTGCTTTCGAAGATGTACTTCATTTCCAGTTCGAATAGCGCCGGATCGGTGAAGACGTCCCGGCGGCAGCGGAACTCTCCGGTTTCGACGTCATCGACCACGGCGGTCGAGACCCGGTGCATGAGGCGTTCGTACATGATCCTGTCTCCCGTATCGCGTTGTGGTCAGGCCGTTTCTGTTTCGGGCTGCGGTTCGGCTTCGGCGCGGGCGCGGGACGAGAAGTGCTCGTCATCCGCATCGGCGGCGCGCTGCATCTGGAAGTCGAACTGGATGTAGGCGCTGTCGCCCTGACGGCTGGGCACCGGCAGCAGGCCTGCGCGGGTGCCGAAGGCGAAATCGTCGGCCGCGAATGGATCGTCGCCGAAGTTGATCTGCGTCGTCAACGTGCGGTAGCCCGGCGCCTCGATGAAGAAGTGCACGTGGGCGGGGCGATTGCCGTGGCGGCCCAGCGCCTGCATCAGCTGGTCGGTCGATCCGCCCGGCGGCACAGAGTAACCGCTCGGCTGCTTGGAATGGAACGCATAGCGCCCGTCCTTGCCCAGCTTGATGCGGCGGCGGTTGTTGAACGGGGTCTGTTCGCCGGTGGGGTCGAAGTGCGAATACCAGCCCTTCGAATTGGCATGCCAGACGTGGACGATCGCGTTCTCCACCGCCTCGCCGTCCGGGCCGGTGACACTGCCGGTCATGTGCAGGACCGTGGTGCCCTCGTCCTCGTCTACGGAGAGGTTCACGTTGCCTTCCACCAGCGGCGCGCCGGCGACGTAGAGCGGGCCTTCGATGGTGCGCGGGGTGCCGCCGGTCAGGCCGGCCTCGGCATCCTTGGCGTCCATGTAGAGGTCCAGGAAGTGCTCAAGGCCGGTGCCCGGCACGATCAGGCCGATCTCGCCCGCGCTGTCCGACAGGTACTTCATGGCGAGCCAGAACTCGCTTTCGGAGATGTCGTGGCGGACGATCAGCTCCATCACCGATTCGGTAAGGTCGCGCATGATCGCCTTGAGGCGGGGGCTGCCGCCGCTCTCGTTCACGCCGGCGGCGCGATCGAGCAGCTGCTGGATTTCCGGGGTCTTTACGAAGCTGACGTCCATTTTGTTCTCTCCCAAGGACTGGTTTAGCTGGCGTCGGCGATCACCGATCGTCGTCATGGATGGAGGATGGGTGCCGGCAGAGCGGCGTGACCTTCATGGTCATGAAGGGGTAGAGCGGCAGGCTCATCAGCGTGTCGTGCAGCGCTGCATTGCTCTCGACATCGAAGATCGAGACGTTCGAATAGAAGCCGACCTTGCGCCAGATATGGCGCCAGGTGCCCGCCTGCTGGAGCTTCTGGAAAAAGGCCTTCTCGGCCGCCTTGATCTTCGCGGCCTCATCGGCATCGAAGTCCAGCGGAATGTTGACGTCCATTTCGACCATGAACAGCATGGCTCAGGCTCCTGCGTTTACGGCGTGAAGGCGCGGCCCCGAACGGTCACGCCGGAAGAATTCGACCTTGTCGGGATCGAGCGCGATGCCGAGGCCGGAGCCGGTCGGCACCTTCAGCGCAAAGTCCCCATAGCCGAGCGGTTGGGTGAGGATTTCCTCGGTCTGCAGCAGCGGGCCGAACAGTTCGGTGCCCCAGGCAAGCTCGGGAACGGTGGCGAAGACATGGGCCGAAGCCGCCGTGCCCACACCGCCTTCCAGCATCGTGCCGCCATAGAGGCCGATCCCCGCCGCCGTGCCGATGGCGGCCACTTCGGCAGTGGCGAACAGCCCGCCCGACTGCGCGATCTTCAGCGCGAAGACGCCCGCCGCACCGGCAGAGGCAATGCGCAGCGCGGTGCGCGGGCCGTGCAGCGCCTCGTCCGCCATCAGCGGCACCCCCTGCGTGGTGGCAAGGCGGGTCATCGCCGCGATATCGTCCCCGGCGATGGGCTGTTCGACCAGATCGCAGCCCACGTCCTGAAGCATCGCCATGCCCAGCTTGGCCTGCGCCTCGCTCCAGTTCTGGTTCACGTCCACGCGCACGCTCGCCCGATCACCCAGCGCCTTGCAGATCGCGCCGACATGGGCGACGTCCGCCCGCACATCGCGCTTGCCGATCTTCAGCTTGAAGATGCGGTGGCGGCGGAGGGAGAGCATTTCCTCGCCCTCGGCGATGTCGCGCGCGGTGTCGCCGCTGGCGAGGGTCCAGGCTACCGGCATATCGTCGCGCACGCGGCCGCCGCCGATCAGTTCGGAAACCGGCACGCCCAGCCGCTTGCCCGCCATGTCCAGCAGAGCGGTTTCCACCGCGCACTTGGCGAAGTGGTTACCGCGCACGCACTTGGCGACTTTGGCCATCGTCGCGCCGACGCGGCTGATGTCGCAGGTCTTCAAAACCGGGACGATATAGGTGTCTATGGCGGACTTGATGCTTTCCGGGCTTTCCTCGCCATAGCTGAGGCCGCCGATCGTCGTGCCTTCGCCGATCCCCTCGACGCCGTCCGTATCGGTCAGGCGCACGATCACCATCGCCTGCGAATGCATCGTGGCCATGGCCAGCACATGCGGGCGGATCGTCGGTACATCGACGATTAAGGTATCAGCGCGATCCAGCGCAGCCATTGCAGAACCTCTCCGGTATGCTTAGGGTTTCGGGTGTAAATTAGGGATGATGCTGAGTCGCATCAAAGACCGTTGCGGTCATAGATCGATACCTGACAGGTATTTTTGAATGGATCTGCGTCTTCTGAGATACTTCGTGGCGGTGGCCGACGAAGGAAACTTCAACCGGGCCGCCGAACGGCTCCACATCGCCCAGCCGCCCTTGAGCCGCGCCATCCAGCAGCTTGAGGCGCAGATCGGCGCACCGTTGCTGGATCGTACCCAGCGGCCGCTGAAGCTCACCCCCGTCGGCCAGCTGGTCCACGATCAGGCGCTGCAGATGCTGGCGCGGATGGAGGACATGGAATCGATGGTGAAGGCCGCCGTCGGCAGCGAGCGGCGGCGCTTCGTGGTCGGCTTCGTCTCCTCCACGATCTACGCCCGCCTGCCCGAACTGATCCGCGAATTCCGCAAGGAAGCGCAGGACGTGGAGCTGGTGCTGGTGGAAAGCACCACGCTGGACCAGATCGCCGCGCTGAAGGAAGGCCGCATCGATGTGGGCTTCGGCCGCATCCGCTTCGACGATCCCTCGGTCCGCCGCACGGTGCTGCGGCATGAGAAGCTGGTGGCCGCCTTCCCCTTCACGCATCGGCTGGCGCAGGGCGACGGGCCGGTCTCGCTGCATGAGATCGCGGACGAGCCGCTGATCATCTACCCCCGCTCCCCCCGCCCCAGCTATGCCGACCAGGTGCTGTCCCTACTGCGCGACCATTCGATCGAGCCGCGCGTGATTCATGAGGCACGCGAATTGCAGATCGCCATCGGCCTGGTCGCCGCCGAGGAAGGCGTGGCCATCGTTCCCGAATCGGTGCACCGCGCGCGCAGCCACGATGTGGCCTATCGCGAACTGGTGGAGCCGGTTACGTCCCCCATCATCATGAGCCACCGCGCCGGCGATCACTCGGTCGAATTGCAGCAGATGATTGCCGTGATCGCCCGCAAGTATCGCGAATGGGGATACGATGTGTCGCCCGCGCTGGAGGCGGCTCTTTAATCACCTGCAAGCAAGATTATTCCACCCCAGACATTGACGGAGAGATGAAATTGCCCGAACGGATCGGCTCATGAGCAAGGCAGACGTCGTAATCGTAGGAGCCGGCCACGGCGGTGCGCAGTGCGCCATCGCCCTGCGCCAGAACGGGTTCACCGGAACCATCACCGTGATCGGCCGCGAGCCGGAACACCCTTATGAGCGCCCGCCGCTCTCCAAGGAGTATTTCGCGCGCGAAAAGACGTTCGATCGCCTCTACATCCGCCCGCCCACGTTCTGGGCGGAGAAGGACGTGACCTTCAAGCTGAGCACCGAAGTCACCGCCGTGGACCCGCAGGCGCATGAACTGACGCTCTCCAACGGCGAAACCTACGGCTACGGCAAGCTGGTCTGGGCGACCGGCGGCGATCCACGCCGCCTCTCCTGCTCCGGCGCCGAACTCGCCGGCATTCACGCCGTTCGCACCCGCGAGGATTGCGACACGCTGATGGCCGAAGTGGACGCCGGGACGAAGAACATCGTCGTGATCGGCGGCGGCTACATCGGGCTGGAAGCGGCGGCGGTGCTGTCGAAGATGAAGCTCAACGTCACGCTGCTGGAAGCGCTGCCGCGCGTACTGGCCCGCGTTGCCGGTGAGGAACTGTCCGAATTCTATCAGAAAGAGCATCGCGAACACGGCGTGGATCTGCGCACCGGCGTCGCGGTGGAATGCCTTGAGGGCGACGGCCACCGCGTCACCGGCGTGAAGCTGGCGGACGGCGAAGTGGTCCCGGCCGAAGCCGTGATCGTCGGCATCGGCATCGTTCCCGCCGTCGGCCCGCTGATCCTGGCGGGCGCGGCTGGTGCCAACGGCGTGGACGTGGACGAATACTGCCGCACTTCGCTGCCCGACATCTATGCCATCGGCGATTGCGCGGCCTTCGCCTGCGACTTCGCGGGCGGCAACGTGATGCGCGTGGAATCGGTGCAGAACGCCAACGACATGGCAACGTGCGTGGCCAAGGCGATCTGCGGTGACGAAAAGCCGTACAAGGCGTTCCCGTGGTTCTGGTCCAACCAGTACGACCTGCGCCTGCAGACCGCCGGCATCAACATGGGCTTCGACCAGACGGTAACGCGCGGCGATCCGGCCGGGCGCTCGTTCTCGGTCGTCTATCTCAAGCAAGGCAAGGTGGTCGCGCTGGACTGCGTGAACATGGTCAAGGACTACGTCCAGGGCCGCAAGCTGGTGGAAGCCAGTGCCTCGCCCGATGTCGAGGCACTGGCCGATGCCGGCAAGCCGCTGAAGGAACTGATCTGAGCTGCTTCCTCCCCTGCTAGGGGAGGTTGACGGAGGGGTGTAACGGGTTCGGTAGTGCGCTGCCGGGAGGCTGACACCCCTCTACCACGGTTTAGAATGAACGGGGGGCGGCCCCCCTCCCCTTGCAGGGGAGGATTGGGATGCCGGCTGCAATTTGCTTTCGACCGCAAAGGCGCTGGCCAATCCAAGCCCCGTCGTCCCCGCGAAGGCGGGGACCCCGCTTTCTTGCGGTGCGACGGGAGGGTTGAAAAGGCGGCGGGGCCCCCGCCTTCGCGGAGGCGAAGGTGTTTATGCGTGCTCCGTTGCGCCTAGCCCAACTCCGACCCGACTTTAACGAATTCCACCAACCCGCCCCCTCTCAAGCCATCGCGCTGATGGTCGAGCGGAACCGCGCCAGCGCGATCGCGAAGAACACGACACCGATCGCAAAGGTGGCGGCGAATTGCGGCCAGACCACGTCGAACCCCGCCCCCCGGAACAGGATCGCCTGTCCCAGTTCCACGAAATGCGTGGTGGGCGCGAACAGCATCACGTCCTGCACCAGTTGCGGCATCGATTCGCGCGGGGTGCTGCCGCCCGACAACATCTGCAAGGGCAGCAGCACAAGGATCATCAACATGCCGAACTGCGGCATGTTGCGGGCGATGGTGGCCAGGAATATTCCCATCGACGTGGTCGAGAACAGCACCAGCCCCGCCCCCGCGAAGAACAGCGGCAGCGATCCGGCGATCGGCACATGCATCAGCGCCCGCACCACCAGGTTCACCGAAAGCGCCGATGCCAGCAGCACCACCAGCGCCATCGACCAGACTTTCGACATCATGATCTCGAACGGCGTCACCGGCATCACCAGCAGATGCTCGATCGTGCCATGCTCCCGCTCGCGGATCAGGGCCGCGCCGGTCAGGATGATGGAGAGCATCGCGATCTGATTGATGATCTGCGCCAGCGCACCGAACCACGATTTGTTGAGCGTGGGATTGAAGCGCGCGCGGATGGCAAGGTCCACTTGCGGAACGGTATTTGCGCGGTAGCGGTTGATGAATTCGTTCACTTCGCCGTTGACGATCTGCTGGATATAGCCGCTACCGGTGAAGGCCTGGCTCATCCGCGTGGCGTCCGTGTTCAGCTGGATTTCCGCGCCCCTGCCGCCCAGCACGTCGCGCTGGAAACCATGGGGAATGTGCAGCACGAACGTGAAGTCTCCCGCGTCCATGCCTGGGTCGATCTGCTGTGGGGCGATCATCTTCGGCACCACGAACTGCGGCGGGTAGAACGAGGAAACGATGCGCTGCGAAAGCGGGGAATCGTCCTCGTCGACAATGGCGATGGCCGCGTTGTGAAGCGTTTCCGGGGTGGAATTGGCCGATGTGTAAACCGAAACGGTGAACGTGAAGACGATCAGCACCAGCATGATCGGATCGCGCCACAGGCTCCACAACTCCTTCACGCCCAGCCGGTAGATGTTGGAAAGCTTTGCAAAGAAGGACATGTCAGGCCTCCTGCTTCTTCAGGAGCAGAATGGCGACGCCGACGATCACCGGCGCGGAAATCGCCAGCGGCAGGAACGATCCGGCCAGGTCGGAAAACCCCAGCGCCTTGGCAAAGACGCCCCGGCTGATCGTGAACATGTGGCTGGCCGGATATATCTCGCCGATCAACCGCGCGCCGCCCTCCATGGAGGAGACGGGATCGGTCATGCCGCCGAACGTCGTCGCCGGGATCATCGTGCCGATCATCGCCAGGAACATCGCCGCGATCTGGCTGCGCGTAAGGGCGGAGGCCAGCAGACCCATGCCGGTCGCCGAAATGCAGTAGATAGTCGCCGCCAGCAGCAGCGTTGGGAAGCTGCCCTTCACCGGCACGCCAAAAATGAAGATCGCCATCAGCACCATCAGCAGGAAGTTGATAAGCGCCAGCGCCACATAGGGCGCCTGTTTGCCCAGCATGAATTCGCTGCGGGTGACGGGGGTGACGTAGAGGTTGATGATCGATCCGATCTCCTTCTCCCGCACCACCGCCAGCGCCGTCAGCATGGCGGGCAGCATCAGCAGCAGCAACGGGATGACCAGAGGCACCATGGCCGGCAGGCTCTGCACATCGGGGTTGTAGAGAAAGCGGTTTTCCAGAGAGAAGACGCCGCTGGTCGATCCCGTGCGGCTGCGCACCTGCTCGGTCAGCCAGTGCTGGTGCAGGCCCTGGATATAGCCCTGCACCGTTTCCGCCCGGCCAGGATTGGCGCCGTCGAACCAGACGCCCACGGTCACGTCGCGCCCCGCGCGGACGTCTCGCCCAAAGCCCGGCGGAATCTCGATTCCCAGTGCCAGTTCGCCATTCTGCAGCCGCCGCTCCAGATCGTCGTAATCGCGGATCGGCGCGTGTTCCTTGAAGTAGTCCGAGCCCGAGATATCCAGCGCGTAGTTC
>FTCZ01002537.1_pt1 | contig 20559 bp, 16 predicted proteins | sample 1658871 | NCBI WGS metagenome assembly FTCZ01 (sample SAMEA3914864, study PRJEB12502) | metagenome | biome: forest; material: soil | place: USA | collected 2012-03-12 | depth 0.3 m
GCAACTACAGCTGGTCGCCGGTCACCACGACGCACGCCAACGTCACGTCCAAGCCGATCACGTTCGGCGACGTGACCGCGGCCAACAAGGTCTACGACGGCAACACCGCCGCGACGATCGGCACGTCGCCCCTGGGCGTCACCGGCCTGGTGGGAGCCGAGACGCTGGCCGTCACGACCACCGGCACGTTCGACACCAAGGATGCGGCGACGAACAAGCTCGTGACCGTCGACTTCAACGTCGCCAATGGCGGCAACGGCGGACTGGCCAGCAACTACAGCTGGTCGCCGGTCATCACGACGCACGCCGACATCACGCCCAAGCCGATCTCGATCGGATCGCTGTCCGCTGCCGACAAGACCTACGACGGCACGCGCGGCGCGACGGTCGCCGGCGTCACGCTCGACGGACTGGTGGGCAGCGAGACACTGGGCATCGCGTCCAGCGGCAGCTTCGACACCAAGGACGCCGGCGCCAACAAGCTCGTCACGGTCGATCTGAGCCTGTCCAATGGGGCCAATGGCGGCCTCGTCGGCAACTATGCGATCGCCTCGACGGTCGTCACCACCTCGGCGTCGATCCAGCCCAAGGCGATCGGCATCGACGCGCTGTCGGCGGCCAGCAAGACGTACGACGGCACGACGGCGGCCACTGTGACGGACTGGTCGTTGCAAGGCATCGTCGCGGGCGACCAGGTGCAGGTCGCCGCGGGCTCGGGGGCTTTCGCCAGTGCCGCCGCCGGCGTGGGCAAGACCGTGACCGGAACCGCGACCGCCCTGGGCGGGCCCGACGCCGGCAACTACGTGCTGGCGGCAAACACAGCCACGGGCAGCGCGAACATCACGCCCGCCACGCTGACGTTGACCGCCACTCCGGCCGCCGGCATCGCGGGCGCGTCCATGCCGCCGCTGACCGGCCAATTGACCGGCTTCGTGCCGGGCGAGACCCAGTCCGGCGCGACCACCGGCACGCTGAGCTGGAATACGCCGGCCACCAGCGGATCCGGTGCGGGCACCTATGCGATCCTCGGAAACGGCTTGAACGCGGCCAACTACGTCTTCGTGCAGAGCCTGGGCAACGGCAACGCGTTGACGCTGACGCCGCTGCCACCCGCCGCCACCACCAGCGTGGGCAGCGTCAACACGTCGCTCGCGTCGTCGCTGCAGTCCGTCCAGGTGGCCACGACCGTGTCGACGCCGTCGCAAGGCCGCGTGCTCGATGTCACGGCGGCGTTGCAGGCGTCCACCGACGGCGGATCGACGTTCGGCAGCTTGCCGCTCTCGCAGATGTCGCGCGACGCCGTGGCGGCGATGCTGGCCGCGCGCGACGCGTACAAGCGCGATCTGTTCGCCAACGCGATCGCCGAGTTGCAGAAGGATCCCGGCGCGGCCGACCTGCCCACCTGTGCCGCCGCCGAGCAGGTCGAGACGGGCGAGTGCCTGATCACCGTCGCGCAGCGCGACGACGCGCACAACGAGTACCTGGCGCGCGCCGACATCGATATCGAAGGGCTGCCGCCGACCGCCGCCGGGCCGACCCTCGCGACGTCCGCGGGCACGCCCGCCGCCGCGCCTTCCGTTGCCGCGAACGCCCATCCCCAGCCCGCTCCCGTGCCCACGGTGGACGTCGCCGCGCCGATCATCGAGAAGCGCTTGATCCGCCACGCCGCGCTGCCCCAGATCGAGCGCAAGATCGCGGTGGTCATCGGCGTCGACCGCTTCGGCGACAAGCGCATCCCTGAACTGCAGAACGCCGTCAGCGATGCACGGTCGGTCGCCGCGATGCTCGAGTCGTCGCTCGGCTACGAGAACGTCCTGCTGGAGAACGCCACGCGCAAGTCGGTGATCAGCACGCTGAACCGGCTCGCCGGCGAAGTGGGGCCGTCCGACTCCGTGATCGTCTACTACGCGGGCCACGGCGAGCTCGTGCCCTCGACGGGGCTCGGCTACTGGCAGCTGTCCGACGCCGACGCCGACAAGCCGGCGACCTGGCTGTCCAACGTCGACATCGGAAAGCTCCTGGCCCAGCTCGGCGCCTCGCAGGTGGCGCTCGTCTCGGACAGCTGCTACTCGGGCTCGCTCGTCTCGGAGCGCATCCGCGCGTCCAGCGACACGCTCGACCCGAAGAAGGTGCTGGCCGGCCGCGCGGTCGTCGTGATGTCCTCGGGCGGCAACGAGCCGGTGTTCGACTCCGGCAAGGACGGCCACTCGACCTTCGCGTCCAGCCTGATGGACCGGCTGCGCGAGGTGGCCACCTGGCAGGCCGGCGGCAACGTGTTCGAGCACGTGCGCTACGACGTCGCCCGCCAACTGCCGCAGCGCCCGCAATACGGCGCATCGGTGGCGGCGGGGCACCAGGAGGGGACGGACTACCTGTTCGAGCAGCGGCAGCTGGACGCGGCGAAGTGAGCGGTGCGGCTGGCCAGCTCGATCAGCGGATCGGAGGCAGCGGCGGTGTCCCGGTGCCATTGCGCTCGCGCGGTGGCCGGAAGTCACATGACTTTCTGCACCCCGGGCTTCCCGGCACCGGAATGCCGCCGCAAGATCCGCTGATGGACAGCGATTCGATTCCTGTGGCAAGCCAGGGTGGCCTCGGCAACGCGGACCCGGAGCGCACCGTCGTCGGCTCGTGGCCCGTGCCGATGCCGGCGGCGCTGCCGCCCGGATCGGCGCTCGCCGAATACGAGGTGCAGGCCGTGATCGGGCAGGGCGGCTTCGGCATCGTGTACCTGGCCTGGGACCGCGTCCTCGAATGCCGGTTCGCGATCAAGGAGTACATGCCGTCGCGGATCGCCGTGCGTGGGGCCGATTCGAACGTGTCGCTCAAGTCGGCGCTCGATCGCGAGATCTTCGACATCGGCCTGCGCAGCTTCGTCAACGAGGCGCAGCTGCTCGCGGGCTTCGACCATCCGGCCCTCGTCAAGGTCTACCGCTTCTGGCACGCCAACTCGACCGCCTACATGCTGATGCCCTACTACGAGGGCCCGACGCTCAAGGAGGTGCTCGACGCCGGCACGCAGAAGATCGACGAAGCCTGGCTGCGCGCGTTGCTCGTGCCGTTGACCGGCGCGCTGGGCGTGCTGCACGCCCGCCAGTGCTACCACCGTGACATCGCCCCCGACAACCTGAAGTTGCGCGCGGACTCCGGCGCCCCGGTGCTGCTGGACTTCGGGGCGGCCCGGCGCGTGATCGAGGGGGCGAAACGGGAGCTGACCGCGATCTACAAGCCGGGTTATGCGCCCATCGAGCAGCGCGAGGATTCCGGCATGGAGCAGGGGCCGTGGACGGACGTCTATGCGCTGGCCGCCATGTTGCATCGCGCGATCGCCGGCGAGTTGCCACCGTCTCCGCTCGCCCGGCTGGAAACGGATCGCTACGTGCCCTTGAGCCAACGCTTCCAGGCGGGCTACAGCCGGGCCTTTCTCGAGGCGATCGATCGGGCCTTGGGCGTCCGGCCCGCCGACCGCACGCGCTCGATCGAACAGTTCTGTGCGGAACTCGGTCTCGAGGGCGGCTGCAACGCCGCGACGTCGAACGGGTCCGCGCCGGGACACGCCTGGACGGCCGATGGCCCCGGTGCGCGACCGCCATCGCCTGCCCCGAACCGTCGCGGCGTTCTCGCGTTGGCGGGCGTGTCGCTGGCCGCGGTGGCGATGGGCGCGTGGCAATGGCGCCCGCGCGTGGTGGCCGGGCGCGTCGCGGAGAGCCGGGCCTCCGAGCCGGCATCCGCATCGGTCCTGCCGGCACCCGCATCGGCGCTGCCGGCGCCACCGCCCCCCACGCAGGCGCCGTCCGAGCCGGAGACGCCGTTCGCGCGCATCGTCGCTGCAAGCACTCCCGGCTTCGGCGTGGACGTGCAGGCCCGCAGGACGAGGCTGCGCGTCGATCGTGATCCGCTCGAGGTCACGCTGCGGTCCTCGCGCGACGGCTACGTCTACGTCCTGCTGCTCGATGCCGACGGCTCGTTCCTGCTGGTCTTTCCGAACGCGTCGACACGCGAGCTGCGGATTCGACGCGACACGCCGCTGGAACTGCCGCGACTCATGGCCCGCAAGCCGACGGGGCGGGAGCGCTTCCTGGCGATCGTCTCGCGCTGGCCGCGCGACATCGGCAGGGCGGGTCGCAAGGACGATCTGTTCCGGCGCATGGACACCACGGATCGAGGACTCGCATCGGCCGTCGTCGGACGCGCGATCTGCGCGGACACGCGCGACTGCACGGATGAGTACGGTGCGGCCAGCTTCGAACTGGAGGTCGTTTCTGGTTGAGCATCTCCCTACTTCTTAGGCCGATTCAGGCGCCTGGATCCCCATTCTTGATGAAGCGGGCGTTCACTGCGGTGTCTACGATTCAGGCCTGATTCGACTGGAAGGCCAAGGCGCATCGCGCCTGACTCGGGGATTTCCCGCGGAAAAACTGCTTTCCCAGGTCGCCGCCAAAGGAAGTAAATCATGCAGACGACGATGCTCAGAGCTGGTGCCATGTGCAATGCGCGCCATATTCCCCGTGACGAGACCGCACCGCGCAAGCTGTTGCTGGTCGACGATCATGAACTGGTGCGCTGCGGCGTGAAGGCCCTGTACACGGAGCTCCAGGGCGTGCGCCTGGACTGGATCGAGGCGCGCTCGCTGCAGGAGGCCCTCGACATCTATGCGAACGAGGGCGAAGGCGAAATCGACGCCGTGTTGCTCGACCTGAACCTGGCCGACTGCAAGGGCCTGCAGGGTCTGCGGCAGTTCCTGCGCGAGCACCCGGGCGCGCGCATCGCCGTCTTCAGCGGCACCCAGGACGAATTCGTCGTGCGCCAGGCGCGCGCCCTCGGCGCGGTGGGCTACGTGCAAAAGGGCGGCGCCGCCGCCGAGATGCACGAGACCTTGTCCGCGCTGCTCTGGCCCATGGGGGGACCGCAGCACCGCAACCATGCCAGCACCAGCGCGCTGTTCCCGCGCTTCCCGACGTCGGCGATGTATGACCGCGTCACCGAATTCGGCTCCCGCCACCTCGAGATCCTGGAGTTGGTGCTGTCTGGCTGCACGAACCAGGAGATCAGCAACTCGATGAACCTGTCGCTGGGCACCGTGAAGAACTACGTCTCCTCGTTGCTGCTCGCGATGGACGTGAAGTCGCGTTCCCACATGGTCAGCCTGTTCCGCTGAACCAGCGATCCCGAGTCGGCCGGTCCCCGCCGTGCAAGTCGACATCGCGCAACCCCTGCCGTCGTCGGCGCACGGCTCCAGCAACGCCGCGGCGCAGTTCGTCGCCGTCGCCGGACGCGCCGGCGACGGCGTCGGCGAAGCCTCCGAGGCCCCGCCGCGCGATCGCACCGTCCATTGGCGCGACAGCGCGCTGCGCAGCGCGCTTGGCGGCGCGCCGCTGGCCCTCGGCAGCTTCGCATTCGCGTTGGCGGCGCAGCGGTGGCTGCTCCCCGCCTCGATGTGGCAAGCCGTCTCGGCGCTGCTGATCTTCGTGGCCGTGGCGGTCGCGGCGGCCGCGCAGCGGGCGAGCACGCGGCCGCGCCGATCGTCGCGTCTGTGCCGGCGCTGGCTGCGCATGTACGCCGGCCTGGAGGCCGCGATGATGGCCATCCTCGCCGTCACGCCGTGGCTGTCCAGGACCGAAGTGCTGCCGCACGCGCACCTGCTGTTCGTGCTCGTCATCGCGGCGCCGGTGATCGGCGCCGCCGTCGCCTTTGCGTCGCTTCGCAGCATGCTGGCGTTGGCCGTCGCGTCGCCGCTGTCCGCGGCGCTCGCTGACTGGCACCTCGAAGGCCGGTGGGCGATCCCGCTGCCCCCGGATGTCACGCTCGGATTTGCGCTCGCCGTCGTGGCGCTGGCGATCGGCCTGCTGTCGCGAAGGACGTGGCGGCGCGGCATCGCGGCCGCCGCGCATCGCGACGCGCGCTGGATGAGACTCGAGGCGGAGCGCGACGCCGCCGAGCGCGCCGACCAGGACAAGAGCCGCTTTCTCGCCATCGCCAGCCACGACCTGCGCCAACCCGTGCACGCGCTCGGGCTGTTCGCCACGACGCTGGAAAAGCGCCTGCGTGGCAGCGGCGAAGAGGTGATCGCGAGCAACATCGTGCGCTCCATCGACGGGCTGGAGCGTTCGTTCAACGCCATGCTCGACATCTCGCGCCTCGATGCCGGCACGATCGAGCCGAACTTCCAGCACTTTCCCTTGCGCGACCTGTTTCGCCGCCTGGACATGTACTTCTCCGGCCTCGCGGAACACGCCCGCCTGAGCCTGCGCCTGGCGCCCGGAGGCAAGTCGGTGACCAGCGATCCGCAGCTGCTGGAGCGGATTCTCGGCAACCTGATCCAGAACGCGATCAAGTACACGGAGCGAGGCGGCATGGTCGTCGTCGCGAGAACGACGGCGACACACCTCAACATCGAGGTCTGGGATACGGGCATGGGTATCCGCGAGGCCGACCTGCCGCACATCTTCGAGGAGTTCTACCAGGTCAGCCGGCGCGAGCGCGCACGCATCCAGGGGCTCGGCATGGGACTGGCCATCGTCAAGCGTCTGGCGATGCTGCTTGGGCACAGCCTGACGGTGAAATCGCGGCACGGCCAGGGCACGATGTTTCGCATCGGCATCCCGCTCGGCGGCCTGCCCGGCATCGTGGACGAAACCACGGCCGCCGACACGTTGCCGATGGCCGCGCCGGAGCCGCGCACGATCATGATCCTCGACGACGACGAAGCCATCCGCGAGGGCCTGGCCTTGCTGCTCGAGGAATGGGGCTACCAGGCGATCGCCGCGGACAGCTTCCAGCAGGCCGAACGGCTCGCGCGCACGCTGGACCTGCCGCCCGACCTGGTGCTGTCCGACCTGCACCTCGGGGAGGGCCCGGACGGCATCGATGCGATCGAGGCGATACGCCGCGGATGCGGCTGCGACATCCCCGCGATCCTGATCACCGGCGACACCTCGCATGAGGAGCTGCGCCGCGCGAGCGACAGCGGCTACATGGTTCTGTGCAAGCCGGTGCAACCGCGCAAGCTGCTCAACGCGCTGCGCGGCCTGGTCGTATGAAGTGACTTTCGACCACTGCGCGCGGCCGCGGATCTCTCTAGAGTGGACTCCAGCGCCTCACGATGCGCCCACCTGGATACCGCATGTCAACCGACCTTCTCGAATCCCTCCTGTCGCCACTTTCCGCCGAGTCGCCTTGCGGCGCCGACCCGGAATACGACCCGGTGTTCCTCGCCTTGCAGGACGCCAGCGCGGTCAAGCCGGAGCAGCAGTTCGGCAAGACGGTGATCGCCGCGCGCGAGCCCGACTGGGCTTCGGTTCACCAGCAGGCGCGCGCGCTCGTCGAACGCACGCGTGACCTGCGCGCCGCGGTGCTGTTCACGCGCAGCGGTGCGCGGGTGGAAGGCCTGAGCGGCGCGGTGCGCGGCCTGCAACTGGTGCGCGGCCTGCTCGAACGTTACTGGGACGACGTGCATCCGCGCCTGGATGCGAGCGCGGGTGGCGACCCGACGGCGCGCCTGAACGCGCTGTCCGCGCTCTCGCACCCGAGCGCCGGCCTGGCCGACTTCCGCACCGCCAGCCTCACCGGACTACGCGGAGGCGTCACGATGCGCGACATCGAACTCGCGATCGGCCACGCCGAGCCGCTGCCCGGCGAAGCCGTGCCGACGGAGGAGGGCGTGATGCAGGGTGTGCAGTCGGCACTCGCGGCGCAGCCGCAGATCGCGCAGCAGATGCTCGAGGTGAGCGACGCGAGCCTGGCGCTGACGGCCTGCTTCGAGCAACGCCTCGACGCCACGGCCACGCCGGATCTCGAAGCCCTGCAGCGGCTGCTCAAGCGCGTCGCCAACACGGCGCGCCGGGCGACCGGCGTCGCCGCCGAGGCCGCCGGCCCGGGCGCGTCGGCCGACGATCCGCGGCCCGCACCGGCGCAGGGCACCCTGTCCTCGCGCGAGGACGTCATCCGCCTGCTCGAACGCGCCTGCGAGTGGATCGAGCGCAACGAGCCCACGAACCCGGCGCCGCTGTTGATCCGGCGCTCGCAGCGCCTGATGACCAAGAACTTCGTCGACATCATCCGCGACCTCGTGCCGGAGGGCGTCGCGCAGATCGAGAAGCTCGCCGGCTCCGTCAAGCCCTGAGCCCTCGCGGCTCGCTCCAATCTCTAGTCCAGACCCAGCAAGGAGGTGTTTTCCATGGCCACCAGCAGTCAAAAATTCATTGCCCGCAACCGCGCGCCGCGCGTGCAGATCGAGTACGACGTCGAGCTCTATGGCGCCGAGAAGAAGGTGCAGCTGCCCTTCGTGATGGGTGTGCTGTCGGATCTCTCCGGCAAGCCGGCCAAGCCGTTGCCGCCGGTCGCGGACCGCTCGTTCGTGTCGATCGACTGCGACAACTTCGACCAGGTCATGCAGTCGATGCAGCCGCGCGTGGCGTTCTCGGTGCCCAACAAGCTCACCGAGGCCGGCGGCAACCTCGCCATCGACCTCACGTTCGAGAAGATGGAGGACTTTTCTCCCGCCTCCGTCGCGCGCAACGTGGACGGCCTCAAGGACCTCCTCGAGGCCCGCCAGCAACTGGCCAACCTGCTGACGTACATGGACGGCAAGACCGGCGCCGGCAACCTGATCTCGCAGGTGATCAAGGACGAGGCGCTGCTGAAGTCGCTCGTCGCGGCGCGCCAGGCCGCACCCGCCACCGCGCCCGCGGCCGAATGAGTCAACGACAACCTCGCGAGGAACACCATGGCTGAAGAAACCGTCGCCCAAGGGCAGGAGTCCGCCCTGAAGGGCATCGAGTACCAGGGCGACGAGTTCGCCGCGCTCCTGAGGAAGGAGTTCAAGCCGAAATCGGAGCCGGCCCGCTCGGCGGTCGAGGACGCGGTGCTCACGCTGGCGCAGCAGGCGCTGGCCAACACCCAGCTCGTCGACATGGACGCGCTCAACGCGATCGAAGGCATGATCGCGGAGCTCGACAAGCGCATGTCGGCGCAGGTCAACGCGATCATGCACCACCCCGACTTCCAGCAGATCGAGAGCGCGTGGCGCGGCCTGGGCTACCTCGTCAACAACACCGAGACCGACGAGATGCTGAAGATCAACGTCTTCAACATTTCGAAGAAGGACCTGCACAAGACGCTGAAGAACTTCAAGGGCACGGCCTGGGACCAGAGCCCGCTGTTCAAGAAGGTCTACGAGGAGGAATACGGGCTGTTCGGCGGCGAGCCCTACGGTTGCCTGGTCGGCGACTACTACTTCGACCACGGACCGCAGGACGTCGAACTGCTCGGCGAGATGAGCAAGGTCTCGGCGGCGGCGTTCACGCCCTTCATCGCGGCGGCGAGCCCGATGCTGCTGCAGATGGACTCGTGGCAGGAACTGGCCAATCCGCGCGACCTGACCAAGATCTTCGGCACGCCCGAGTATGCGTCGTGGCGTTCGCTGCGGTCTTCCGAGGACTCGCGCTACGTCGGCCTCGCGATGCCCCGCTTCCTGGCGCGCCTGCCGTACGGCTCCAAGACCAGTCCCGTCGAGGAATTCAACTTCGAGGAAGAGACCGCGGGCGGCGAGCACGGCAACTACACGTGGGCCAACTCCGCGTATGCCATGGCCGTCAACATCAACCGCTCGTTCAAGATGTACGGCTGGTGCACGCGCATCCGCGGCATCGAGTCGGGCGGCGCCGTGGAAGGCCTGCCGGCGCACACCTTCCCGACGGACGAGGGCGGCATCGCGATGAAGTGCCCGACCGAGATCGCGATCAGCGACCGGCGCGAGGCGGAGCTCGCGAAGAACGGCTTCATGCCGCTGCTGCATCGCAAGAACTCCGACTTCGCCGCGTTCATCGGCGCGCAGTCCCTGCAAAAGCCCGACGAATACGACGACCCGGATGCCACGGCCAACGCCAACCTCTCGGCGCGCCTGCCCTACCTGTTCGCCTGCTGCCGCTTCGCGCACTACCTCAAGTGCATCGCGCGCGACAAGATCGGCTCGTTCAAGGAGCGCGCCGACATGCAGCGCTGGCTCAACAAGTGGGTCATGAACTACGTCGACGGCGATCCGGCCGGCTCGTCGCAGGAGACCAAGTCCAAGAAGCCACTCGCGGCCGCGGAGGTCACGGTGGAAGAGGTTGCAGGCAACCCGGGCTACTACACCTCGAAGATCTTCCTGCGCCCGCATTACCAGCTCGAGGGGCTCACCGCGTCGCTGCGGCTGGTCTCCAAGCTGCCGTCGCAGAAGACCGCCTGATCCGTTAGAAGCCGCGAAGGCGCAGGGAGCACGAATGCGTCGTATGTGCACACGAAGCCCTGAACATCGTCACGACGTCATGCCATCAAGGAGTGCATTCAAATGTCCCAAGTAGATTTTTTCCTCAAGGTCAAGGATGTGGACGGCGAGTCCACCGACGACAAGCACGCCAAGGAGATCGAGATCGAATCCTGGAGTGTCGGCGGCACCAATTCCGCCTCGTTCTCGAGCGGCGGCGGCGGCGGCACGGGCCGCGTCGCGCTGGGCGACTTCCACTTCACGAAGAAGACCTGCAACGCGTCGGCCAAGCTGTTCGGGCACTGCTGCACCGGCGAGCACATCGGCGAGGTGACGCTGACCTGCCGCAAGGCGGGCAAGGATCAGCAGGAGTTCCTGGTCGTCGTGCTGACCAATGCGGTGGTCTCGTCGTTCCAGAGCGGCGGTTCGGCAGGCTCGGACGTGCTGCCGATGGATCAGATCTCGCTGGGCTTCGGCAAGATCGAATACAAGTACAAGCCGCAGAAGCCGGACGGCTCGCTGGGAGGCGAAGTGGTCGGCGGCTGGGACGTGACGACCAACAAGGCCGTGTGAGCTCGCGCGGGACGCGCAGGCGTCCCGCATTCTTGGGCGCAGGCACGGGAGACCGTCGATGCCGATCCACATCAAAGAGGTGTCCGCCACGCCCGCCAAGGGCACGGACTCCGACATCTTCCTCGACGTGAAGGCGCGCCGGGCCGGCAAGATCAAGGGCGAGGTGACGACAGCCGACCACGCCGACGACATCCATGTGCTGAGTTGGCACTGGGGCGTGTCGGCGGGCTCCGCGATCGGCTCCACCGCCGCGACCTCGCGTCGCCAGTACCGCGCGCTCGTCTTCACGAAAGGCGTGGACGCCGCGTCGACCGGCCTGCTGACGGCCCTCGTGAGCAACGACGAGCTGAAGGAGGTCAACCTCGCCATGCGCAAGGCGGGGGGCGAGGCGCTTCCCTATTTCAAGATGCAGCTCGGTGGCGGACGCGTGGTGGACGTCGAGCTCGACGTCGATGCCTCCGGCCGCCCGATCGAGCGCGTGACGATCCAGTACACGACGATCGAGATCGACTACCAATCCCAGCAGTCGGACGGCAGCGGCGGTGCCGGCTATTCGTTCAGCGACGACGTCATGAGCACGTCATGAACGGCATCGACGCCCGCAACCGGCTGCAGCCCGCGCTGCTCGATCGCCTGACGGACGACGAGCCAGGCAGCACGGCGCGCGAGGACGTGCATCGCGTGATGTCGAAGGCGGCATTGCGCCAGGCCGTGTTGCGGGATTTGACCGCCCTGTTCAACGCGGTGCAGCCGCGCGCCAGGGAGCTCGGTGGCTATCCGCTGGTGGCCGCCAGCGTTCTGAATTTCGGGCTGCCCGCGCTCTCCGGCCAACTCGTCTCGCAGCTGGACGTGCGTGTGCTCGAAGGCGCGATCCGCCAGGCGATCGAGCGCTTCGAGCCGCGCATCCTGGCCGACGAGACGTTGCAGGTGCGCGCCGTCGAGGCAAGCAGCATGCTCGACACCCACAACGTCATCGAGTTCGAGATACGCGGCCGCTTGTGGTCGCAGCCCGTTCCGCTGGAGATCTTGCTGCGCACGCAGCTCGACCTCGAGGCAGGGCAGGTGGACGTGCGCGACGCGGCGTCCGGATCGTTGAAATCCATCCGTTGATTCCCAGGAGGAAACCATGACCGAGAAGTCCAAGCCCATGGTCGCGCCGATTGGCGTGCAGCCTGAGATGGCCTACAACATCGCCGGCGGCGTCCTGCGAGGCCGGATCGACGGGGTCAGCTTTGTCGCCTCGGCGGGCTCGGGTGGGCGGGCCGGCAGCAAGACGCCGGGTGCGGTGAACTGGTGGCTCGCGAACAATCCGCTCGCCACCGGCGTCCGTACGCCCAAGGACGAGTCGCGCGCCGGAGGCCCGTTGCCGATGGGCATCTACCGCGTCGTCCCGCACGAGCACCATGCGGACCGGTTGCGCCTGCTGCCGCTGGACCCCGCGGCGATGCAGGGCCGTCACAGCATGCAGATCCACGGGCGCGGCAAGCACGGCAGCTTCGGCTGCATCGTGCCGACCGACTTCAACAACGTGCTGTTGATCTGCAAGCTCGTGCGTGCACGCGTGGCGCGCGGCGGCAAGCCCGTTCACCTGCGGGTCTTCGCCGAAGGCACCGACCTCGATCTGCAGAACCGCACGGCCTGAGGCGAGGCGCGGCGACGATGGACCCCGACCTGCTGCGCCACTACAACGACGAGCTGACCCACCTGCGCGAGGTGGGCGGCGAGTTCGCGCGCCGCTTTCCGCGGATCGCCTCGCGCCTCGGCATGGAGGACATGGAGGTTCCCGACCCCTACGTCGAGCGCCTGCTCGAAGGCTTCGCGTTCCTGGCGGCGCGCGTGCAGCTCAAGATCGAGTCCGAGCAGCCGCGCCTGATCGCCCACCTGCTCGAGGCGATCTATCCGAATTTCCTGGCGCCCATGCCCTCGATGCTGGTCGCGCGCTTCGCGGTCGATCCGGACAACCCGAATCTCGCCAAGGGATACGAAGTGCCTCGGCGCAGCGCGATCCTGTCGATGCTGGCCCGCGGGCGCGACGTGCACTGCGAGTTCCGCACCGCGCACGCCGTGACCCTGTGGCCGCTGGAGCTGCGCTCGGTGCAGGTCTTCACCCACGCCGCGGACCTGCCGATGACGCGCCTGCCGCAGGCCAGGGGCAGCCAGGGCGGGTTGCGCATCCGGCTGCGTTGCGGCGGTGGGCTGACGTTCGACCAGCTCGGCATGGATCGCCTCGCCTTCCACATCAGCGCGCCGGACGACGTCGCCTTCCGGCTGCACGAACTCGTCTGCGGCGCCGCGGAGGGCACGCTGGTGCGCGATGCTGCCACGGACGACGCCACGGGGCTGTCCGCCCAATGGCGCGGCGCCGACAGCGTGCGTCCGCTCGGCTTCGATGCGGAGGAGTCGCTCCTGCCCGAGTCGCAGCGCGCCTTCTCCGGCTACCGCCTGCTGCAGGAGGTCGCCGCGATGCCGCAGCGCCTGCTGTTCTTCGAGCTGGGGGACCTGGCCGCCCGTCTCTCGCGCGTGCATTCGGACGAGGTCGAGCTGATCGTGTTCCTGCGTCGCGGCATGCCCGCGCTGGAGCCGCTGGTCGACGCGCGAAGCCTGGCCCTGTTCTGCACGCCCGCCGTCAACCTGTTCCAGAAGCGGCTCGACCGCATCCAGCTCGACGCCGGATCGTGGGCGTACCACCTGGTGCCGGACCGCACGCGGCCGATGGACTTCGAGGTGCACAGCGTCTCCTCGGTCACGGGCTTCGGGACGGGCCGCAACGCGCGCCAGGAGTTCCTGCCCCTGTATGCACCGCCGGGCATGAATGCATCGGGTGGCGCGTCCGAGGCGAGCGGCTTCTACACCGTCAGCCGCGAGCCGCGCCTGCTGTCGCCAGCGCAGAAGGAGCACGGGACGCGCTCCGCCTACATCGGCGAGGAGATGCGCCTGTCGCTCGTCGACCCGAACCATGCGCCGTACCGCGAGGACGTGCGCCAGCTCTCGGTCAGCGCCTGGGTCACCAACCGCGACCTGCCCACCCTGCTGCCGCACGACAACGCCGTGGCCCGCAGCGAGCAGCCGCAATGGCAGCTGGAGTCGCCCGGGGCCGTCGACCGCGTCGACGCGCTGCGCGGCCCGACGCGCCCCGTCACGCGGCGTCCGGCCGGCGAGCTGGGCTGGCAGCTGGTGAGCCACCTGTCGCTGAACCACCTCGCGCTGGTCGGCACGACCCCGCAACAGGCCGCCGCGTCGCTGCGCACGATGCTGGGCCTGTACGCGCCGCCGGAGGACGCCGGCTGGACGCGCCAGGTCCAGGGCGTGATCGGGCTGCAGGCGCGTTCGGTCGTGCGGCGCCTGCCGGTCAAGGGGCCGATCGTCTTCGGGACGGGCATCGAGATCGTCCTGGAGCTCGACGAACTGGCCTTCCAGGGCACGAGCGCCTTCCTGTTCGCGAGCGTGCTCGAGCGATTCTTCGCCCGCCACGCGTCGATCAACAGCTTCACGCAGCTGGTCCTGCGCACGCCGCAGCGCGCCGAGGTGATGCGCTGGCCGGCGCGCGTAGGGCTCGGGGAGGCGGTGTGAGCCAGCGGACGCGGGAGCAGGTCGAGGCGGAGCTCGCGGCGCTCTTCGAGGCCATGGCGGCCCGGCCGCGCCTGCACGACTTCTTCGCGGTGCTGCGACGCGTGGAGTCGCTGCGCGCCGACCTGCCGCGCATCGGCCGCGCGCCTCGACCCTCGCTCGAAGTGCTGCGGCTCGGCGCCGAGGCGGAGATGGATTTCGCGCCCGCGTCGCTCGCCATCTTCGAGCCGGACGCCCAGGGCGCGCCGCGCCTGGGCGTGCGCTTCTTCGGCCTGCTCGGGCCGCAAGGCCCGATGCCGACGGCCCTGACGGAGTACGTGCGCGACCGCCTGCGCTCGCGCGGCGACGCCACGCTGGCACGCTTCCTGGACATGTTCCACCACCGCCTGCTGTCGCTGTTCTACCGCGCCTGGGCGCAGTCGCAGCCCGTGACGCACCTCGACCGGCCGCGCGACGACCGCTTCTCCGCCTGGCTCGGCTCGAGCATCGGCAGCGCCAACGCGGCGCATGGGGCGGCGCACCTGCCCGAGCACGCCCGCCTGTTCCAGGCCGGACTGCTCGGCGCCCGCAGCCGGCATCCGGAAGGGCTCGCGAAGCTGCTGTCGGGGCACTTCGGGGTGCCCATCCGCATCGAGCAGCACGTGCTGCAGTGGCTGGTCCCGCAGGACGCCGACCGAAGCCGCCTCGGCTTCGCCGGCAGCCGGCCGGAGCGCAACCGTCTGCAGCCGACGCGGCTGGGCGCGAGCGCGAACGCGGGCAACAAGGTGCGCGACCGGCAGTTCAAGTTCCGCGTGGTCGTCGGGCCGCTCGGGTTCGAGGACTACCAGGCCTTCCTGCCTGGCACGCCGCGCTGGCTCGCGCTCGGCGACTGGGTGCGCAGCTACGCGGGCCTGCACTTGCGCCACGACGTGCAACTCGTGCTCGCCCGCGCCGAGGTCGCCAAGCCATGCCTCGGGCATCGCGTGCGCCTCGGCGTCAGCACGTGGATCGGCCGCGACGGACCTTCGCGCGACCGCGGCGAGCTCCGTCTGCGCCCGGACACCTCGTTCCTGGTGCGCCGGCCGACGCGCGCGACGTCGGCGCCCGAACCGACGCCGGCTTGACGTCGCTAAGGGCGTCCGGCGCCCGACCCGAGCCTGCGGCACATGACTTTCGTCCGTTGATCGACGCGGTGGCGCGATCGATCATGACCACAGTCGCCGAGCCCGGCGCATCGCACGCACCTCCATGCCGCCGCCCATCACGCTCACCTCGCCGCTGCCCGCCGCCGACCTCCTGTTCGAGTCGATGACCGCGACCGCCGGCCTGAGCATGCTCGGCGAGATGCGGCTCAACATGGTCAGCGCCAAGCCCGACCTCAAGGCCGAGGATCTTCTGGGCAAGCCGGTGACCGTCACGGTGCAACTGCGCGAAGGCGCCAAGCGCTACATCAACGGCTTCGTGACCCGCTTCGGCATCGGCGTGCATCGCGGCAAGTACTTCGGCTACCAGGCCACCGTGCACGCCTGGCCCTGGTTCCTGACGCGCACCGCCGACTGCCGCATCTTCCAGGACAAGACCGTTCCCGACATCGTCAAGAAGGTGTTCGAGGACCACGGCATGGCCGACTTCGAGCTGAAGCTGTTCCGGACCTACCGCACCTGGGTGTACTGCGTGCAGTACCGCGAGAGCGACTTCAACTTCGTCTCACGGCTGCTCGAGCACGAAGGCATCTACTGGTATTTCGAGCACTCGAACGGCAAGCACAAGATGGTGCTCGTCGACTCGCACAGCGCGCACGACAAGGGGCCGGCCTGCGATTCGCTGCCCTACATCGACGAGGGCGCCGACACGTCGCCGGATATCGAATGCGTCTCCGACTGGCACTCGACGCGAGAGGTGCGCACCGGCAAGACCGCGCTCGCGAGCTACGACTTCGAGCGCCCGTCGACCGACCTGAAGGTCAAGGCCGCCACCGACCGCGCGCACGCGCTCGGCGACTACGAGGTGTTCGACTTCCAGGGCGACTACGTGAAGTCCGGCGACGGCGCACAGCTGGCGGAGGACCGGCTCGACGAACTGCAGGCGCCGTTCCAGGTGCTGCAGGGCAGCTCCAACGCGCACGGCATCGAGGTCGGCCGGCTGCTCTCCCTGACGCGCCATCCGCGCGCCGACCAGAACGCCCAGTACCTCGTCGCCGAGATCTCGGTGAGTGCGAGCGTCGATGGCTACGAAGCGGGCAATGCGGCCGGCTCGTGGCATTGCGAGTTCAGCGCGATGCCGGCGGCGCAGCAGTTCCGGCCGCAGCGCCGCACGCCCAAGCCCTTCGTGCAGGGGCCGCAGACGGCGCAGGTGGTCGGTCCGGGCGGCGAGGAGATCTTCACGGACAAGTACGGCCGAGTGAAGCTGAAGTTCCACTGGGATCGCTACGCGGCCGGCAACGAGACGAGCTCGTGCTGGGTGCGCGTGTCCTATCCGTGGGCCGGCAAGAACTTCGGCGCGATCGACATCCCGCGCATCGGCCAGGAGGTCGTCGTCGACTTCCTCGAAGGCGACCCCGACCAGCCGCTGGTCACCGGCCGCGTCTACAACGCCGAACAGATGCCGCCCTGGGACCTGCCGGCCAACGCGACGCAGAGCGGCATCCTGACCCGCTCGAGCAAGGGCGGCGCCTACGCGAACGCGAACGCGATCCGCTTCGAGGACAAGGCCGGCAGCGAGCAACTGTGGATCCACGCCGAGAAGAACCAGGACATCGAGGTCGAGAAGGACGAGACGCACTGGGTCGGCCAGGATCGCATGAAGACCATCGACCGCGACGAGACCACGCACGTCAAGCGCGATCGCACGGAGGTGGTCGACCACGACGAAACCATCGTGATCCACCACGACCGGACCGAGAAGGTCGACGACGACGAGAAGGTGACGATCGGCCACAACAAGACCATCATGGTCGGCAACGACCACACCGAGACGATCAAGGGCAGCATGACGCTCGCCGTCGCACGGACGAAGTCGGAGACCGTGCTGCTGAACTCCGCGGAGACCGTCGGCATCGCGAAGGAGTTGTCCGTGGGCGGGGCCTACCAGGTGACCGTCGGCGCGGCCCACAACACGTCGGTCGTCGGAGCCAAGCTGGTCGAGGTCGGCCTCAAGAGCTCCGAGATGGTCGGTGGAGCCAAGAGCCTCACGGTCGGAGGCAACCACGCCGTCACGGTGGCCGGTGCGCAGTCGATCGGCGTGACCGGCGACCGGACGGTCAACGTCGACGGCAAGTCGAACCAGACCGTCAAGGGCGCGCATGTCTTCAAGGCCAAGACGATCGAGATCACGGCCGAGGAACAGTTCATCGTGACGGTCGGGTCGGCCAAGCTGGTGATGAAGAAGGACGGTTCGATCCTGTTCGACGGCAAGGACGTCGACACGAAGGCGTCGGGCAAGGTCAACATCAAGGCTTCCAGCGACGTGATCCTCAAGGGCAGCAGCATCAAGGAGAACTGAGCGCCATGAAGACGAACGCCCCGAAGACGAGAAGCCCGTCGCCGCACGCGGCAGAGCCTGCCGCGTCGCCGCTGGGCGCGCGCGTCGGCCGCATCGTCGAGGTGCGCGACGGCGGCGTGCCCCACGTCGACTTCGAAGGCAACCCGCACGGCCCGCTGCCGGCCCGCCTGGCCCTGTCGGCGGCGGATGCGCATCGCCTCGCCACGGGTTGGGACGGCGTCGACGTGCTGCTCGTGTTCTCGGCGCAGGACCTCTGCCGGCCGCTCGTCGTCGGGATCGTGCGCGAGACCTTCGAGGAGTGCCTGCTGCACGCCGAGGAATGGGCCGGGTTCGAGGCGCTCCGCCTGCGCGCGACCGGCGAGTTGTCGCTGCAGTGCGGCGAGGCGAAGCTGGTCCTCCGCCACGACGGGGTCGTCAGCATCGTCGGCCGGGAGGTCGTGTCCCGGGCCCGGGGCCGGCATCGCATCCGGGGCGGGACGGTCGAGATCAACTGAGCGCGCGATGAACTTCCTCAACCGGACGCGTTTCCCGGGCACCGCATTCATCGACGTCGACCGCAACGGCGTGGAGACGCTCGTCTTCGCGATGAAGGCGACGTTCGACCTGGGATCGGACGGCGCCGTCGAGCCGGCGCAGGAGCAATGCCAGCTGTCGTTCGGCGACGTCTTCGCCGGCGCGCCCGGCTCGTCCAGCCTGATCTACGAGTCCGATGCGAACTGGGGTCGCCAGGCGACCGACGTCGCCTTCATCGGCTATGCCTACCCGCAACGAGAGGGGGACCGCGAGACCGACGTCGAACTGGTCGTCGGCGATGCGCGCAAGCAAGCGCGGGTCTTCGGCGACCGGCATTGGACCGGGGGCATCGCGGCCCGCATCTCGGCGCCGCAGCCCTTCGAGCGCATCCCGCTCGTCTACGAACGCGCCTTCGGAGGCGTCGACGATTCGCCGGAGGACGGTGCGGACGCGGAATCCGAGGTCCGCAATCCCGCGGGCGTGGGCCTGCGGGCGCGCCGCAGCAGGCGGCCGATCGAGCATGCGGCGTTGCCCAACATCGAGGATCCGCAGGCGCTGATCCAGAAGCCGTCGGATCGTCCTGCGCCGGTCGGGTTCACGTTCGTCGCCAAGCACTGGAGTCCGCGCATCGGCTATGCGGGCTCCTACGACGAACGATGGAAGGCGCAGCGCATGCCCCTGCTGCCGGAGGACTTCGATCCGCGCTTCTACGCCGCCGCTTCCGAAGGCCTCGCGCTGCCGTACCTGTGCGGGGGCGAGGCGATCGAGCTGCGCAACCTCTCGCCCTCGCGGCTCGAACGCTTCGAGCTGCCGCGCGTCGATGTCCAGGCATCCTTCCACGTCGACGCATCGCCGCAGCCGGTCCGCATGAACCTGGACGCCGTCGTGATCCTCGCGTCGAGCGCCCGGCTGATGATGGTCTGGCACGGTGCGCAGCCTGTGCGGGGACTCGTGGACGACGTCCGCTGGGCGATGATCGAAGGAGGCGCGCCATGAGCGCCATGAGCGCCGAAAGCGTGGATCCCCTGGTCGTCAGCGGCGTCTCGGCGATCACGGCGATCGGGCACGACGCTGCGGTCAGCTACGCCTCGGCGCGTGCGGGACTCGCACGAATCGTCGAGACTCGGGAGTTCCAGGTGCGCGACGCGCGCCGCAAGCTGACCGCCGTGACCTGCGCCGCCGTCGACGGCGTCACGGACGGCCAGCGCCGATACGCCAGGCAGTACCGCATGGCGGTCAGGGCGTTCGCGGAGTTGATCGACCACGCGCGCCTGGACGACGCGGCACTCGAGAACGCCTCCGTCCACCTCGGACTGCACGAACCCGCGAGGCCGGGGATGGACGATCGGCTCGGCACCGACCTGGTCCCGGCGATGTGCGAGACGCTGGCCCTGGAGAACCTGAGCTCGCGCACCACCGTGGACTTCGCGGGTCATGCGGTCGCGTTCCTGGCGCTGGAGTCGGCGGCCCGGGAGATCGCCTCGGGCAGGTGCGCGCGAGCCGTCGTCGGCGCGGTCGACGGCTATCTGGATGAAGTGACGCTCCAATGGTTGGCGGATACCGGACGCCTGAAGGGCGAAGGCCATGGCAAGGGCTTCGTTCCCGGCGAGGCGGCCGCCTTCCTGCTGGTCGAGCCCCTGTCGGCGGCACGCGCGCGAGGGGCGCGTTGTCTCGCGCGCCTGACCGGGATCGGCAGTGCGATGGAGGCGAACAGCCTGTACGACGAGACGCCGTGCCTCGGCCAGGGACTGACGCAGGCCGTCGGAACGGCTTTGCGGATGTCGGCGGCCGACGGGCCCGTGACGCTCGTGTCCTGCGACCTCAATGGCGAGCGCCATCGCGCCAACGAATGGGCCCTCGTGCTCGCGCGCAGCGGGGTCGAGCACGCCTCGCCGGACTTGTGGCACCCGGCGGCATGCCTGGGCGACTGCGGTGCCGCGTCGGGCGCGCTGAACCTCGCCTTCGGCGCGCTGGCGGTGGCGCGCGGCGACCTGGTTCCGGGCCAGGCGCTGGCGTGGGGCTCCAGCGACGATGGCGAGCGCGGGGCCGCGGTGTTCGCGCCCGTGCGCTCGACCGCGGTGCAGTGAGGGCACGATGGGCGCGACCGTGGGCGTGAACGGCAAGACCGTGGTGCACAGTGGCAGCGGCGGGAAGACGATCGCGTTCCCCGACGTCTGCAAGAC
>FTCZ01004218.1_pt1 | contig 20520 bp, 18 predicted proteins | sample 1658871 | NCBI WGS metagenome assembly FTCZ01 (sample SAMEA3914864, study PRJEB12502) | metagenome | biome: forest; material: soil | place: USA | collected 2012-03-12 | depth 0.3 m
GTCGCGATCGCTGTCTCACCGCTGGTCGCGCTCGATGTGCCGGCGCTGCTGACCGCGCTCGACCGCTATCCCTATGGCTGCACCGAGCAGACGATCAGCCGGGCCATGCCTCTGTTCTATGTGAACAAGCTCGCATCGATGGAAAGCCTGGCGCTGGATTCGACGGCGGATGAGCGCATCCAAGCTGCCATGGATCGCGTCCTGGCAAGGCAGGGCGCCAATGGCTCCTTCGGCCTCTGGAGCGTCGGCGGTGAAGACCTCTGGCTCGACGCCTTCACCACCGACTTCCTGACGCGCGCTCGTGAGCGCAACATGCCAGTGCCGCAAATCGCCTTCAATCTGGCGCTGGATCGCTTGCGCAATCAGGTCGTGAACGCCGGCGAAATCCGTCCCGAGGAAGCCTCCGGCATCGCCTATGCGCTTTATGTGCTCGCTCGCAACGGTCGCCCCGTCATGGGTGATCTGCGCTATCTCGCCGATAACAAGCTAAAGGATTTCGCGACGCCGCTCGCCAAGGGCCAGATCGGCGCGGCGCTCGCCCTGCTGGGCGATCGCGCCCGCGCCAAGAACGCCTACACGGCGGCCTTCACCGACTTACGCGGATATTCCGACAACGGCCTCTCCCGTTCCGATTACGGTTCCAAGCTGCGCGATAGCTCTGGCATTCTGGCGCTCATGGCGGAAGGCAATGCCGACCGCGCCGATATCGCGCAGGCCGCCAGTTTCGTCGACAGCGCCCGAACGGCGTCGCGCTATACCTCCACGCAGGAGAATATGTGGATGGTGATGGCCGCGCAGGCCGTATCGAAGGAGGCGGAAGGGCTGTCGCTCACCATCGACAATGCCGAGCGCAAGGGTGCTTTCTACCGCACGATCAGCGCCGAAGACCTCGCCGACAAACCGATCGCCATCGGCAATCCCGGAGCGTCCGCCGCCCGCGCGGTGGTGACGGTTTCCGGCATCCCAACAGCGCCGGAACCCGCGCTCAACCAAGGCTACGCGCTGGAGCGCACCATTTACACGATGAAGGGCGAGGCGACCGATCCGTCGAAGCTGAAACAGAACCAGCGCTATGTCGTGGTGCTGAAGGTCACCGAGCCATCGCCGCAATATGCCCGCTTGCTGCTGGTGGATCCGCTGCCGGCAGGGCTGGAGATCGAGAATGCCGAACTGACCGATGGCGCTTCACTCGAAGGCCTCGACTGGATCAAGCAGGAGGAGCCGACGACGCATACCGAAGCCCGCGACGATCGTTTCGTCGCGACTTTCGACCGGCAATCCGGCAGCAAGGTCACCAGCTTCATGGCCGCCTATATCGCCCGTGCCGTCTCGCCCGGCCGTTATGTCTACCCGGCCGCGACGATCGAGGACATGTACCGGCCGGATCGCTTCGGCCGCACGGCCTTCGGCACGGCCGAGGTCGCCTCGGCGCGGTGATTATGAAGTCGGGAATAAGCGCCGCCGTTTCCGCGTGTCCCGCACTTGATGCGGGACCCATAGCCTCCGCACGTCGGCGTTTATGGGCCCCGGATCAAGTCCGGGGCACGGTCAGCCAGCCATGACAGTCTGGCGCAAACGCTTGCTTTGGTTCACAGGCATAGCCGTCGCCTTGCCCTGCCTGCTCGTCGCCTTCTGTCTCTACGAAGCCTCGCAACTTCCACCGATCGACCTCGCCGCTATCGCCGAGCGCTCGCCCGTTGTGCTCGATCGCGACGGGAAACTGCTGCGCGCCTTTGTCACGCAGGATGGCCGCTGGAAATTGCCGGTGAAGGCGGCGGACGTCGATCCGCGCTATCTCGCCATGCTGAAAGCCTTCGAGGACAAGCGCTTCGATAGTCACCACGGCATCGACCCGATGGCGATTCTGCGCGCCGCCGGGCAGGTGCTGCGCCATGGCCGCGTGATCTCCGGCGGCTCGACGCTGACCATGCAGGTCGCCCGCCTGATCGAGCCTCGCGAGGAGCGTTCTCTCACGGCGAAGTGGCGGCAGATGCTGCGCGCCATCGCGCTGGAACGGCAGTTCTCGAAAACCGAGCTGCTCGACCTCTACCTGACGCTTGCGCCCTTCGGCGGCAATCTCGAAGGTGTCCGTGCCGCGAGCTTTGCCTATTTCGGCAAGGAGCCGAAGCGGCTCTCGACGGCCGAGGCCGCTTTACTGGTCGCGCTGCCGCAATCACCGGAAACGCGCCGGCCGGATCGCTTCGCCACGGCAGCGCTCCAGTCGCGCGAGCGCGTTTTGAAGCGCGTGGAGACATCGGGGCTTGTCACCGCGCAGGAAATCATCGCCGCCCGCCATGAGCCGGTGCCCACCACACGCCGGCTTTTTCCGGCTTTTGCACCGCACCTCGCCGAGCAGGCGCTGGCGGAAAAGCCTGACTTGCGTGTGCATCGCCTGACCATCGACGGCAAGCTGCAAGCCAACCTGGAGGAGCTGGCGCGCGAGCGGAGCGTCACGCTTGGGCCGAAGCTCTCGGTCGCCATCATGGTGATCGACAATACCACCGGCGAATTGCGCGCTTCTGTCGGCGGCGTCGATTATCTCTCGACCGAGCGGGCAGGCGCGCTTGATCTCACCCGCGCCCTGCGCTCGCCCGGTTCCGCGCTGAAACCGTTCATCTACGCGCTCGCCTTCAATAACGGCATCGCTCATCCCGAGACGATGCTGGAGGACCGGCCCGCGCGTTACGGCGCCTATACGCCGGAGAATTTCGACCTCTCGTTCCAGGGCATGGTGACGGCCCGCAAGGCCTTGCAGCTTTCGCTCAACGTACCAGCCGTCGAGCTTTTGTCGGCGCTCGGTCCGCAACGCTTTCTCTCGCGCCTGAAAGATGCAGGCGCGACCATCGCGTTGCCGAAGGAAGGCGTGCCCGGCCTCGCCGTCGGCCTCGGCGGTCTTGGCATCACGTTGGCTGATCTGACACGGCTTTATGCCGGCCTCGCACGGGGTGGAGAACTGACGCCGCTGCTGACGCGCTTCGGTTCGGTTGCCGATCCAACGCAACACACCCGGCTCGTCGAGCCGGTCGCCGCCTGGTATGTCGCCGATGTGCTCTTCGGTGCGCCGCCGCCGCTGAATGCGCCGCCCGGCCGCATCGCTTACAAGACCGGCACATCCTATGGCTATCGCGACGCCTGGGCCGTTGGCTTCGATCGCACGACGACGATCGGCGTCTGGGTCGGGCGTGCCGATAACGGCGCGTCTCCAGGGCTGGTCGGTCGTGTTGTCGCCGCGCCGATCCTGTTCGACGCCTTCGCTCGCGCCGGCATCGATCCGCATCCTTTCCCGCAGCCACCGAACGCCATCGTCGCGACAAGCTCGACCCTGCCGCCGCCCTTGCGCCATTTGCGTCAGGATGTGCCGAAAACTGTCGCCGCCATCAACACGCCGGCGCTGAAGCTCGCCTTCCCGCCGGATGGGGCGAAGGTGGATCTGTCGGGTTCATCGTCGGATGGCAATGCGCCGCTCACCCTGAAGGTTATCGGCGGTGCGCCGCCCTTCACCTGGCTGGTCAACGGTGCGCCCGTCACTGGCCCGGTCGCCCGGCGCACGGCCGACTGGACGCCGGATGGCGCGGGTTTTGCCCGGATTTCCGTGGTCGATGCGAAAGGCGCCAGCGACAGCGTCGCCGTGCGCCTGCAGTAGTCAGCGTCGGCTGGCGAGCCAGAGGGCGCCGGATTTGCCGGCAAGCGCGGTCGCGATGCCGAGCAGCGGGAACAGAAACCCGCCGATTTCAGGCGGAAGCTCGGGCTGCCAGAAGCGCATGACGAGCAGAACGATGCCGAGAGCGCCAAGGCTGCCTGTGACCGCGACGAAGAAGGAGCGTGGATCGTACATCATGATCTGAAGGAAACAGCGTAGCGTTAATGAATTCTAAAAGGTCCGAAGCGTGCTGATCAGTTGAACTTGTTCAGCACGCCGGCGGCATGAGCCTCGATCTTCCCGCAGGCCTTGGCGCGGTCCAGCCTGAACGCCGCGCTGGCATGGGTAATGAAATCCCGCACGAAGAGACGATGCTCGGTGTCATCGGCGCGAAACCCGTTGATCTTCGCCCATAGCATCATGGCGCTCGAAAGTTCGGGCGCGCCGCATTGCTGCAACGCGAGCCGGCTCAGCGCCGCGCTTTTCGGCCCGGTCCAGGGATCCTGGGCAAGGCAAGCGGTTGAAATCAGCGAAAATGCTGCGATCAGCGCAATACGCTTCATGGCGAGTATCAATCGCAGACACGGACGCGGCGATAACCGGCGAACTCACCCCAGTTATCGTAGACAGGGCGGCGAACGAAGTAGCAATCCGGCGCTTCGTAGCGCGGCGCGACATAAACCGGTCCCGGCGCCACATAGACTGGGGCAGGGCGCGCCTGGCTGGCGATTGCGCCGCCAATGATGGCGCCGCCGGCAAGGCCGCCGATCAGAGCATTGACGCCGTCGCGGGCCTGCGCCGCGGGAGCGGCCGTCAGGCTGGCGGCGATCACGGTCGCGGCCATAGCGGACATGGTGAGCGTTCGAAGTTTCATGATTCGAGTCTCTTTCAGTTTCCCAGCCTGGAACAGGATATGGATTCGCGCGCGAGGGTCCATTTGGCCTGACGCTATAGGCCATAGATTCGAGGCCCAGGCCGGCCTGCTAGGCATGAAGGTCTAGCCTGGCCGGCGGTGTCGGTTCGAAGCCCTGTCCCGGTTCGATGCCCGTTTTTCGCGGCAGCAAAACGGCAGCGGAAATTGAGATTTGAATTTTCGGCTGGTTCCTTGCGCCGACAGCTCCGACAAGCAGTCGCTCCTCATACTCACTTCGATTAGGCCGCCTTGCCGTATCACGGAACAGTGAGTGGATTACGTCATTTGACTGTATGGATTTCCCTAGGAAATCAACGCTCTATGCGCAGGCCTGAGGTACCAACTCGTTACGGTGTTCGCTTTGGGTAGAAGGCTGCCGCGTGTTCTTGCGGCAGCCTTCTTGCTTTTCGGTTTGAACGCGGCGCAGAGTCAAAATCGAAATGTATCTTGCAAGAATTCTGCTCCTCACAATCGTTGCGATCGCAACCTCGCCAGCTCATGCCGCGCCTTCGGACGCGGAGTGCAACGCCAAGCCAAAAGCCGTCTACGATCGCTATCGCGAGAAAAGCTTCACGCGAAGTCACCTTGGCTCGGAGAACGTCTTCGGTGCCAAATGGTGTGAATTGCGGGCGCAGGAAATCGATCTCGAAAAACAACTGCATGAGTTGAGCGTGAAGTTTCCGTCCTGCGTCTGGACGCGGTCTCGCCAGCGTTACGATGCGGAAGCTGAAAGCGCCGACTACCGCGAGCACTGCTCAGGCAAGTGAAGCAAGGCCTGATGGTTTGACGTCACGCCAAGGGTGCCAAGGACGTTCCCGGCTATCCGGCCGCAAGCTGGCCGCCAGATAGTCGATTTTTCAGAAATTCTCGATGGTACAGTCGGGTGGTCTCGAACCACCGACCTCCGGAGCCACAATCCGACGCTCTAACCAACTGAGCTACGACTGCACATCGAGAGGCGCGGAACCTAGCCGCGAACGTTTTAAAATTCAAGAACGCATTCGAAAAGAAAAAAGCTCCGGATGGCGTGCATCCGGAGCTCTGTTTCAAGCGCTGCCGATGGGCGGCGCGATAAGGTTTCAGGCCTTGGCGTTCATCGCGGCCTTGACCGGCGCAACGGTGTCGTTGGCAGCCTTCTGGGCAAGGGTCTGGAGCTGCTTGGTCTGCGCCGTGATGGTTTCCATCTGGGCGCGGGCATGCGCAGCATTCAGCTCGATCGCCTCGGCGAGCGACTTGACGCCCTGCAGCTTGGTGAAATGGTCGAAGGTCGCGTTGGCGTTGGCGCGCAGCGCTTCGAGAGCCTGGGTGTTCAGGGCGATCAGGCCATTGTTGAAAGCGCCGAAGGTGCTCTCGACCGTGCCGGTGGCGTCCACGGCAGCCTTCTTGATGGTGGCGTACTGAGTGCGGGCCTGCTCAAGGGTCTTCTCGGCGAGAACGCGGACGTTCTCCTGCACGGCCTTAAGCGGCTCGGCGGCGGTTTCGAAGCTCTTGGTGACGGTCTCAGGGGAGAAGGTGTCGGCTGCAACGGTTTTCTTGGCGATGGCCATGGGAGGATCCTTTCCTTGGGCGCCGGATCGGATCCTTCGTTTCGCATGGATCGCGCCGGCCAAATCGGGCGTGCAGTGTTTCAGCGCCCAGTGAGGCCGGCATTAACCTATTTTATTGTGCGATGCAACATAAATCATGCAGCGCACAAATGGGTGCTATTTCTTGGTCGCGGCGTCCTTGGCAGCCGTCGCGGTCGACTGGATCGTGCCGCCGATCGTCTTGGCGTGTTCCTGCATCGCCTTCATCTGGTTCTGCATAAACTCGCCTTGGATGCGCAGAATGTCTTCCATGCCCTTGGCGTGGATGAACTGCTCCATCATCGCAAAGCTGGCGGCGACATTCTGCGCGGCGAAGCCCATTGATTTCTGGGCCACGTCCTTTGCGCCAGCCTGCACCGTGTGGGCGGATTGTTCCGCGGTCGAGGCGGCTTTCTCGGCGGCGCCCATGAAGCTGTCGACGGCCTTCTTCGCCTGTTCCAGGCTCTTTGCCGCGAAGTCACGCATTTCATTGGGGACCTCGAACGGAATCTTGGGGGTGCTGGCCATGGTGTTTCCTCCTGCGCCATCCTTGTCGCCTGCGATTGCGACATTAACGCTACGCACAATCGAATGCTCTCGCCTTCCGCGCAAGCATGGACCGCACCGCAGGGTCGCGTTATTAGTACTTCGTTAAGGATAAGCGCTGCTCGGCGGCGGTCGGCTTGTCCCTCCATGAGGCCGGATTTTTACGTGGCGCGGATTTGCCTCCGGGTCGAACGATGGGTTTTGAACGGAACCGAATGAGCGCGCCTTCTCTCGCAAGCCTCCTTGCCGTCAAGCCGCCGAATGGCTTCGATCCTGCGCGCGCGCCGATCTGGTTGTGGAGTGCGGATGGCGCGCGGCTGATCTATGCCTCGCGCGGCGCGATGGCGCTCTCCGGCGTTCGCAATCTCGAAGCGGTGGATGCCGAAGCGCTGAAGCAGGCAAGCCGCCGTGCGGCGGAACTTGGGCAGCAACTCGGTCCGGATGCGCCGCCGCGCCTTGAAAGGCTGCGCTTTATCTTCGGTGGCAATGTCGAGGCGCTGACTTGCCTCTGCAAGCTTGTTCGGCTTGCCGAGGGCGGCGAGGCCGTCCTGGTTGCCGCCTTCGGTTTGCGCGTGATGGCGGCCGAGGAAGCCGTCGAGGAGACGGCCCTGCCGGCTGCGGTAGCCGAATCCAATCCCCTCGACCAGAAAGCGGAGGCGCTCCCTCAAGCCCTTGTTGCGCCTGAAGAAGGTGTCGCGCGGCAACGCGTCGAAGAGCCTGCACCAGAGGAAGCAGCAAAAGAAGCGGTTCCGCAGGACGTATTGCCCGAGCCGGCTGCCGCGACGGAACTGCCCATGGCGGAATTGGAGACGACAGAGGCCGAAGCGAGCGAACCTGTCGAAGCCGCTGCGTCGCTGGATCAGGTCAAGGGCGAGTCCGCGCCTGCCGTTCCGCATCAGCCCGCACCTATTCCCGAATGGCTTCGCAAGACGCCGGACCAGCGCCGCCCGCTGCGCTTCACCTGGGCGAGCGACGGGGAAGGGCGTCTGAGCGCGCTTTCGGCCATATTCACCGATGTCACCGGCATCGATGCAGCCGGCCTGATCGGCAAGACATGGGATGAGGCGCTCGGCCAGTGCGAACTGGATGGCAAGGATCGTCTGCGCCAGTTTCTCTCTGATACGCAGACGATGAGCGCCATCAAGATCGGCTGGCATATGCCGGAGTTTGGCCATCTCGTGCCGGTCGAAATTTCGGGCGTGCCGGTCTTCGGAGCAGAGCGCCGGTTCTCCGGATTCCGTGGGTTCGGCATTTTCCGGCTCGATCAGACCGAGACCGTTCCAGCCTGGATCGAAGACGAGAAGCCAATTGAGACGCCGTTGGCGGAGACAGCGGAGGAACTTCATTCCGCCAATCCGTCAGATCATGCCGTTGCGGCGGAACTTCCCAAGATCGAGCCGTCCGATACGGAAGTCATGGCTGAGCTCCCGGAAAAAATCGCCGAGCAGGTTCTGCATGCGGAAGAGCATCCTGCGACGCAGCTCGCCGAGCCGACTTCTTCTGAAACTGTCGCCCCCATTGAGCGGCCCGTCGCGCAACAGGTTGCGGATGAGGCCACAGAAGAAGCGGCGGCCGATCCGGTGGCTCCTTTCGCTGAAACGAAAGAGGCTGATAGCGCACCGATTGCCGAGGGAGATTCCTCTGAAATCGGCGAAGCGGCCGGATCGAAACCCGAAGAGGTTTCGCGGATTGCCGTCGAACCGCCTCCGGCCGAGACATCGACGCAACCGACCCCCGAAGCGCCGCGCATGCCGCGCGCCGGCGCCTTCACGCCGACGGCCGGGACAGTCACCGCAATGCGTGGCATCAAGACCACGATCGGCGCGCATCTCGGTAACCCAAAGGTCGTGCCGTTGCGCGTTGGCGGGCAGGAAGCGTCTCCAGCCGCGCCCGCTGGTGAGGCAAGCCTGTCAAGCGCCGAACGCAATGCCTTCCGCGAAATCGCCAAGGCGCTCGGCGCGCGTATGCCGGACGATGCAGTCCCGGTTAAGCCAAGCGCGCCGGCGGTTGCCGATGATCTCTCCTCCAGCGCGAGCGAGCCGCCCGCTGCGATCGAACCTGCGGCTGCGAAAGAGCCGGCCCCGATGGAGCAGGCAAGCGTCCCGGCTGAAGCGGAAACCGCCGCGCCGGTGCAGGTTGTGGCGACGACGCAGGCCGAAACGATTGCTGCATCAACCGGCCGTCTCTTGGAGCGCATGCCGTTTGGCCTGCTCGTTCTGCGCGGCGAGACGCCACTGCACGCCAATAAGAGCTTCTTCGATCTCGTCGGCTACGAAGATATCGCCGAACTCATCCGCGAGGGTGGTGTCGCTCGCCTGTTTCAGGGCCGCAGCGTGGATAGCGTTGATCAGGGCGGTCCCCTAGTGATCGGCCGCCGTGACGGCAGCAGCTTCCCGGCCGATGTCCATGCGCTCAGCATCGATTGGATCGGCGGTCCGGCAATGGCGATGTTGTTCCGGCGTGCTTCGGAAGTCGAGAACGCTCCAGGCCTTGAGTCGCTCCAGCTCGAAATGCAATCGCAGCAGCGGCAGATCCGCGAAGCGCGCGCCATGCTCGATACGGCGACCGACGGCGTCATCAGCATGGACGGCAAAGGCCGCGTGCTTGGTCTCAACCGCTCTGCGGAAGCTCTGTTCGGCTTCGATCAGAACGAGGTCGCCGGCGAGCGCTTCACCATGCTGCTTTCGCCCGAGAGTCATCCGGCTGCGATCGATTATCTCGAAGGGCTGAAGGCCAACGGTGTCGCTTCCGTGCTGAACGATGGCCGCGAAGTCATGGGTCGCGAACGCAAGGGCGGCCGCATCCCGCTCTTCATGACCATTGGGCGCGTCAGCGAGGATGGCGGCGAGGCGAAATTTGCAGCCGTTCTGCGCGATATCACCAACTGGAAGCGCGCCGAAGCCGAACTCACCGACGCCAAGCGTCAGGCTGACCGCGCCAACGCCCAGAAATCCGATTTCCTGGCCAAGATCAGTCACGAGATCCGCACGCCGCTCAACGCCATCATCGGCTTCGCCGAGGTGATGAAACAGGAGCAGCTCGGCCCGATCGGCAATGAGCGTTACAAGGAATATCTCAACGATATCCATGTCTCCGGCCAGCATGTGATGAGCCTGATCAATGACCTGCTCGATCTCTCGAAGATCGAGGCGGGGCGAATGGAGCTCGCCTTCACCAGCGTTGACCTCAACGATATCGTCGCCGGCTGCATCGGCCTGATGCAGCCCCAGGCCAATCGCGATCACGTCATCATGCGTTCGCATCTTGCGCCGCGCTTGCCGCGCGTCGTGGCGGATGAGCGCTCCGTGCGCCAGATCGTGCTGAACTTGCTCTCCAACGCCTCGAAATTTACCGAGGCTGGCGGGCAGGTCATCGTCTCCACCGCGATGACCGATCGTGGCGAAGCGGTGATCCGCGTCCGCGATACCGGCGTCGGCATGACAGACAAGGATATCGAGACCGCGCTCGAACCTTTCCGCCGCGTGCAGACCGCGCATCCGAAAAGCGGCACTGGCCTTGGCCTGCCGCTGACCAAGGCGCTGACCGAAGCCAATCGCGCTAATCTCTCGATCCGGTCGAAGCCGAAGGAGGGGACATTGGTCGAGGTGACGTTCCCGCCGACGCGGGTGCTGGCGGAGTAGTCGCTCGTGTCCCGCACTTGATGCGGGACCCATAACCTCGACCTTTTCGGAAGAAGCAGCGTCTATGCGCCTTGGATCAAGTCCGGGGCGCAACCGTTATCGACCGAATGATCAGCGAGCGGCATAGTCCCCATGATCATTTCGCGATTTTTTGGCGATCGAAATTATCCGACAAAGCCAGCCGGATGTCCGGCCAGCGGAGAGCGCCATGAAACTCTATCCTTTCATCACCGTCGATGTGTTCACCGAGCAACGTTTCGGCGGCAACCAGCTCGCGGTGTTCTTCAATGCCGAAGGTTTGACTGCCGAGCAGATGCACTCCCTCGCCGCCGAATTCAACCTCAGCGAAACGACCTTCGTGCTGCCACCGGAAAAGCCCGGCAATACCGCGCGCGTGCGCATCTTTACCCGCACCGCCGAAATGCCCTTCGCTGGCCATCCGACGGTTGGAACGGCCTATGTGCTGGCGCAGCAGGGCCGTGACAAGGACGGCGAATTGCTGTTCGAGGTCCCGGCTGGCCTGGTCAAGGTGAAGGTCGAGCGGGATGCCGCAGGCAAGCCGGTGGGTGCGCTGGTCGCCGCGCCGCAGCCTCTGACCGTTGGTGAGGAGTTTCCGGTCGAAGCCATAGCGGCCTGCGCCGGGCTCGAAGCCTCCGATATCATCACCACCTATCACAAGCCGGTTCTGGCGTCGGTCGGCACGCGCTTCGTCATCGCCGAGGTGGGCGACGAGGCGCTGAAGAACGCGACGCCGAATATCGAACCGTTCCGCCGGCTTTCCGCCGAGTGCCCGCATCTCGAAGGTCGCGTCTCGCTGCACCTTTATACGCGGCTCTCGGAAGGCAAGCTCCGGGCGCGCATGTTCGCGCCGCTTTCCGGCACTTGGGAAGATCCGGCGACCGGCAGCGCCAACGCGCCGCTTGCTGCGCTGCTCCTGTCGTTGAGCGACAAGAGCCACCACGCGCTGGAGGTGATGCAGGGTGTCGAGATGAAGCGACCAAGCCTTCTGAACCTCACGGCGACGCGCGGCGAGGATGGCATTCGCGCGACCGTCGGCGGGCGCTGCGTGCCGGTGCTGCGCGGCGAGGCGATGGTCTGAACGGGCGAGCCTTGCCAGGCTAGGGACGGAACCCTATCGTCCGCCCGCAAGAGGAAGCCGCCATGCAGTTCACGCTCAGCGACGAAGAAACGATGATCCGCGACACCGCGCGGAAATTCGCCGCCGACCGTCTCGCGCCCGTCGCCGAAAAGCTCGATCGCGGCGAGGGGCAGGGCGATTATCTCGCCAATCTCAAGGCGCTGGCCGAGAATGGCTTCATGGCGCTGAACGTCGCGGCCGATTACGGCGGCAGCGAAGGCGGCGCGGTTTCCTTCGCGTTGGCGATCGAGGAACTCGGCTACGGCTGCGCCTCGACGGCGGTAACCACCTCGGTCACCAACATGGTGGCGGAGGTCATCCAGGCCGTCGGCTCGGACGAGCAGAAGCAGAGCTACATCCCGCGTATTGCCGACGGAACCTACCCCGCCGCTGGCTTCTGCCTGACCGAAAGTGGCGCGGGTTCCGACCCCTCCGGCATGAAAACTCGCGCTGTTCGCGATGGCAACGGCTGGCGGCTGAGTGGCGAAAAGCTCTACATCACGTCGGGCGCAATCGCCGGCCTCTTCGTTGTCTGGGCGGTGACCGATCCGGCCGCGCCAAAGGGCAAGGGCATTTCCTGCTTTCTGGTCGAGGCGGCGACCGATGGCCTCGTCATCGGCAAAGCCGAGTGCAAGATGGGCCAGCACGGTTCCGCAACCAATGTCGTGCATTTCGAGGATTGCTTCGTCCCGGCCAGCGCGATGATGGGCCGCGAGAATGACGGCTTCCGCACCGCCGTCGCCGAGCTTGCCGGCGGCCGCATTGGCGTTGCCTCCCTCTCGCTCGGCATCGCTCGCGCCGCGATGGACAGGGCCAAGGCCTATGTGAGGGAGCGCCGCCAGTTCGGCCAGGCGATCGCGGATTTCCAAGGTATCCAGTGGATGATCGCTGATCGTGAAGTCGATCTGGAGGCCGCGCGCCTGCTGATACTCAACGCCGCCGCCAAGAAGGATCGCGGCGAGAGTTTTGCCAAGGAGGCTTCCATGGCGAAGCTTTTCGCCTCCGAAGCCGCGCATCGCTGCACCGATACCGCGATCCAGCTCCATGGCGGCGCGGGTTATATCGCGGACACCGGCGTCGAGCGCCTGGCGCGCGACGCCCGCATCACCCGCATCTACGAAGGCACATCCGAAATCCAGCGCATGATCATCGCGCGCGAAACTATAAAGGCGTTTTCAGCATGACCTTGAAGCTTTACGGCACCGCCCGCTCTCGCGCCGTCCGCAATCTCTGGCTGCTGCACGAAATCGGCATGCCCTACGAGCATGTCGACATCGTTCAGATCTACAACAAGACCAAGGACGATCAGACGACCTGCCGTGACGCGTCTTTCCTGCGCATCAATCCGAACGGCCACGTCCCGGCGATGGACGACAACGGGTTGGTCATGTTCGAGTCCCTGGCGATCAACCTCTACATCGCCAAGAAATACGGCAAGGATCTCGGGCCGGCGGATCTCAAGGAAGATGCGCTGATGACCATGTGGTCGTTCTGGGTGGCGAACGAATGCGAGATGACCGCGCTTTCCGTCATGCAGAACCGCCTCACCAATCCGCCCGATAAGCGTGATGCCGCGAAGGCCTCAGCAGGTGTCGAAGCCTTGCGCGCGCCGTTCTCGGTGCTCGACGATGCGCTGGCCAAGACCGGTCATCTCGTCGGTGGCCGCTTCACCGTGGCGGATATCAACGTTGCCATGGTTTTGACCTATGCCCGTCCGGCGCCCGAGCTTTTCGAAGGCGCGCCGCGTGTGAAGGGCTGGTTTGGCACGCTGACGGAGCGTCCGGCCTTCAAGGCTGTGATGAAGATGCGGGAAGGCTGAGCGCTCAATCAGCGCTCGCGTGCCAGCGCGGCTTGAAGCCGTTCCGCAATACATCGACGATCGTTGGTGGCGTCAGCAGTGAAACCGTGCCGCAGCCGGGTCGGGGATGCGCTGCGCCGTAGCCTTCCGGTGTCCAAGGCAGTAGCGAACGGCCGCGCACAGCGAAGGCTTCGCCATTCTGGGCGATCATCGCGCCGTCCGGCAGCAACTCGATCATGGCGATGTGTCGCCGCTTCGCCTTGCCGTCGAGGCGCTCGGTATGCAGCACCTTGTCCATGTCGGGCGCCATGGCGCGGCGCGGCAGCCGTTTTGCTGACTGCCATGCGCCGGCGAAACTTTCCGCATCCGCCCGGCGGCATTCGAAGCAGGGGCGGTGGCCGGCGCCCAGCGCCGTCACCTCATCCATGAAGAAGAGTTCAGTATAGCCGGTCTGCCAGACTTTGCGCTGCCGTTGCTTGAAATCCAGCACACAGCAGATCCACTGCCGGCTGGCGTAGCGCCGGTTGCCGAGTTCCGTCGCGCTCTGGTTGAACCGCCCGCCGCGATTTCCGAACAGCGTACCACGCGCGGTTGTCGCCAGCAGCTCTCCGAAGGGCGTGACGCGGTTCTGAAGCGGCATATTACCAGAGGCCGCCTGTCGGTGTGCTGCTGGCGACGGCTGGCTGTCCGGGGGAAGCGCCCGTCGTATCGAGATTATAGACGTCCTCGCGGAATTGCGCCGAACCATCTGCCTGCGCGTAAGCCGTGAGATAGACCCAGATCACCGGAACCGGCTTGTTCAGCCGCACCGTCTTCCGGTCGCCGATGGCGATCGCTTCATCCGTCTGGCTGCGGTTCCAGCCACCATTCGAGCCGTCGAGCAGCCAGGTCGCGAGATCGCGCACGTCCGAGACGCGGACACAGCCATGCGACAGGAAGCGGTCGCCACGGCTGAAGGCGCGTTTGCCCGGCGTATCGTGCATATAGACCGCCATGCTGTTCGGCATGTCGATGCGAATCTGGCCAAGAGCATTCTTCACGCCTTCCGGTTGCCGCACCGTATAGGCCAGCGCCGCATTGCCGCTCCAGTCGATATTCGCGGGAGAAACCTCGTTGCCTTCCTTGTCGAGCAAGGTCAGCCCGGTGCGCTTCACATAGTTCTTGTCCTTGCGCATCTTGGGGATGATCTCGTTCTTGATGATCGAGGTCGGCACCGTCCAGGTCGGGTTGAAATTCACCGCGCTGATTTTCGTCTCGACCACCGGAGAATGGTGTTCGGGGTCGCCGGCAACCGCGACATAGCGCCGATAGACCACACCGTTCTCGACCGCCTCGACCGCCGCGCTCGGGATATTCACCACCACATAGCGCTCGCCGAACGGAAAATGGTTGGTGGAAAGCCGTTGGACGGCCGCTTCGAGCTGCCGCGCCCGCATTTCCGCCGGCACATTCATCGCCGTCAGCGTCATGTTGGCGACGATGCCGGTCTGCTTCAGCAGGTTGCGGGATTGAAAATGTTTGACGGCAGCCTGAGTCGCCGCATCGAACGTTTCGCCTTGCGCGGCCTCTGGGGCGAGGTCGCCCTCAATCGCCAACCGCCGTTTAAGGGTCGCGACAGCCGCGCCCTTCGATCCGATCGAAAGGGAGGTGCCGGCTGGAAGCTGCGGCCAGCCACCACTCGCGACGACGCCCTGATAGCGCTGGGCTGCCTTCAGCGTCAGTTCATAGGTCTGTGGCGTTAACGTTGGCCGGGGCTCATTCGGCAAGGTGACGACGGCCGGCGGTGGCGCGGGCTTTGGTTTGGGCTTGGCTGCGGCCGGGGTGGCTGCCGCAGGTTGCTCGGCCGGCGCGAGGGCGGGAGCCGCAGCAGGCACGCTGCTTGCTGGAGCCTTCGGGGTTTCCGGTTGAGCCTTAGCCGGCTCCGGTGCTTTCTGCGGCTCAGGCTGCGCCGCTGGAATCGGCGGGCTGACAACCGGCGGTGTCGCCTGCGCCGTGACCTTTGGCGCAACGAAACCGCCCTTCGATGGGAGCGGCGCGCTGCCGATATCTTCGGCCTGCGCGCTCTGCGCGGCGAAAATCGGGATGGCGAGAGCCGCCAGGAAGCGAATATTTCTAAGGGTCATCGGACTTTTCAAACCAGTTCGGTGTCGCCATGCCTCCTGCTGCGAATATGTGGCGGCGGCATGATCCGTGTGTGGCCACGAAGCCTCACACGCGGAGTTTAAACACCGCTTAACGATAACCGATCCTGAAAACATCCGCGCTGATAAAATGGGCCGCGCTTGGCGACCCATCCGTGATTTGGCGCCGCGATCACATCGTCCAATAAGGATAGATGCTGTAGTGATCATAGACGCTGCGATTCCAGTCGCGGTTGCCCCAGTCGAAATCATCGGCCACGGCTTTATGGGGAGCGGTTTTCAGGCGCTCCGGCGAAATATCAACCTCATAGGCATCAAGCTCGACATTGTATTTCAGCGCCGCCCAAGGCAGCGGGTAATAATCCTCGCCGAGACCCAGGAAGCCGCCGAAGCTCATCACCGCATAGGCAACCTGCCCAGTGCGCTTATCGATCATCAGGCGATAGATCGAGCCGATCTTTTCACCGCCCGGACGGCGCACGGCGGTGCCCATCACCTGATCGCTGGGTACGAGAGCATGTTTTTTCGGGGCCTGGATGACGTCGTCCATTTTGGTCCTCCTTGACGGGTTGCTTTGGCAAGAGAACGCACCGGGCGGAGGTCCGTTCCATCGCAGCGGCGGAACCTTCGCGGACTGGCAAATGCTACAATGCGCCAGTGGAAAAGTTGAGCGGGTTCTCTGCGTTCATCCGCCTTTGCATCGGGAACGAGATTGTGGGCATCATGCTGCTTTCACATCTAGCCCCTAGCCAGAACCGATGACCAACCCATCCTCATCGAGTTTCGACCTCGCGATCGTCGGCGCAGGCATTGTCGGCCTGGCCCATGCGCTTGCGGCGACGCGGCTCGGCAAGAGGGTGGTCGTCATCGATCGGGACGCGCAGGCGAACGGCGCTTCGATCCGTAATTTCGGATTCATTACCGTCACCGGCCAACAATCCGGCGAATGCTGGCGGCGCGCCCGACGCTCGCGCGATATCTGGGACGAGATCGCGCCTCAGGCCGGCATTCAGATCGTGCATCGTGGTCTCGATGTCGTCGCTCGGCGTCCGAGCGCTGCTCGTGTGCTCCAGGCCTTCATGGAAACGGAAATGGCGGAGCACTGCTCCTTCTTTTCAGGATCGGAGGCGGCGGCGCGCTTTCCGCAATTCACCGGCAAGGTCGCAGGCATATTGCACAGCGACGAAGATCTGCGGGTCGAGAGCCGTATCGCGATCCCTAAGCTCGCGGCCTGGCTTGAGCAGGCGAAGGGCGTCACATTCCTGCGCAATACTACGGTGCATGCGGTCGAGCCGCCGAGGATCGTCACCTCATCCGGCACCATCGAGGCTGAGGCGGCGGTCGTTTGCGGAGGCGATGATTTTTCCGGGCTCTTCGCCGATCGCATTGCGGCCTACGGCCTGACACGCTGCAAGCTGCACATGATGCGCGCCAGGCCCGATGGTGGCTTCCGGCTCGACAGCGCCGTCATGACCGATCTCTCCCTGGTGCGTTACCTCGGCTATGCCGATCTGCCGGAGGCGGCGGCGCTCAAGCAGGAACTGATCGACGAGCAGCCGGCCTTCCTTGCCAACGGCATCCACCTGATCACCGTGCGCTCCGCCGATGGCTCGCTCGTGCTCGGCGATAGTCACCACTATGGTCCGACGCCGGATCCCTTCGCGCCCGAAAGCGTCGACGATCTGATCATCGATGAATACGAGGCCGTTTTCGGCCATCGTCCCCGTGTGACCGAGCGCTGGGTCGGCACCTATGCCAGCGCCGCTGATCGGCTGATGCTGATGGATAAGCCGCGCGATGACACCCGAATCGTCATCGTGACCAGCGGCACGGGCGCTTCGACCAGTTTCGCCATTGCCGAGGAAACCTTGGCCGACCTTTATGGGTGAGACCATGACCGATCCTTTGTCCCTCAAAGCCGTGGTCTTCGACTGGGCCGGCACGATCGTCGATTTTGGCTCGCGCGCGCCGATGGGCGCTTTCGTCGAGACGTTCCGGCGCTTCGACGTAGCAGTCTCGATTGCGGAAGCGCGCAAGCCGATGGGGCTTCCCAAGCGCGCTCATGTGGAGGCTCTGCTTGCCGATCCAGAGATCGCGGAGCGCTGGCGGCTCGCCAAGGGGCATATGCCGGGCGACGCCGATGTCGATGCGGTCATGTGGGTCTTCGTGCCGCTGAATGTATCGGTCGTCGCCGATTATGCCGATCTCATTCCCGGTGTGCTGGAGGTCGTGGCTGAACTGCGCTCGCGCGGGTTCAAGATCGGCTCGACGACGGGCTACACCCGCGAGATCATGGAAAAGCTGGCGCCGATTGCCGCCAAGGCGGGCTTCGAACCAGACAATCTGGTTTGCGCCGGCGATCTCGCGGATGGCCGGCCGACACCCCTGATGATGTATCGCTGTTTCGCTGACCTCGGCGTCTATCCGCCGGCCGCCGTCGTCAAGGTCGACGATACTGTGCCGGGTATCGCCGAAGGGCGCGCCGCCGGCACATGGACGGTCGGCGTGGCGCTTTCCGGTAATGCCTGCGGGTTGTCGCTCGAAGAACTCAATGCATTGAGCGATGCGGAGCGGGGCGAGTACCGTGCGACAGCTACCGCCGAACTCCGACAGGCAGGCGCGCATTACGTGATCGACAGTGTCGCCGATCTCCTGCCGGTGATCGATGAAATCAACACCCGCCTGGCAGCAAGCGAGAATCCACAGGCTTGATTTAAGTCGCATCATGTCCGGTCCGCCATGATCTGGCGGCTTGACGATTTCAGGACTACGCTTCCCCCGTTTGAGTTAGTTCTTTTGAGGGGGAAACGATGAGCGCGAAAAAATACGCCGCCGAAGCGATCGGCACATTCTGGCTCACCTTTGGCGGTTGTGGCAGTGCGGTGATCGCCGCGGGCTTCCCGCAGGTCGGCATCGGGCTGCTTGGGGTCTCACTGGCTTTCGGTCTGACGGTCGTGACAATGGCCTATTCGATCGGCCATATCTCCGGCTGCCATCTCAATCCAGCGGTGACGGTGGGCCTCGCGGCGGGCGGTCGTTTCCCGAGCGGCCAGATTCTGCCATACATCATCGCGCAGGTCATCGGCGCCATCGTCGGCGGCGGCGCACTTTACCTGATCGCCAGCGGTGCGGCCGGCTTCGATGTCGCCAAGGGTTTCGCCTCGAACGGCTATGGCGAGCATTCACCGGGCCAGTACAGCCTCGTCGCCTGCCTCATCACCGAGATCGTGCTCACGGCAATGTTCCTGTTCATCATCATGGGCGCGACCCACGGCAAGGCGCCTGCCGGCTTCGCTCCTCTGGCGATCGGGCTTGGCCTGACGCTGATCCACCTGATCAGCATTCCGGTCACCAATACCTCGGTCAATCCGGCACGCTCGACCGGGGTCGCGGTCTTTGTTGGTGGTTGGGCCGTGGCGCAACTCTGGCTGTTCTGGGTCGCTCCGTTGATCGGCGGGGCAATCGGCGGCGCGGTCTATCGTTGGCTCAGCAGCGAACCGTCCGAGCAGATCGTCGGCGCGCCGGCTGAATAAGCGTCAGGAGCCGGGCCGCACGACCACGATATGCAGGTTGCGCGGCCCATGCGCCCCGAGCAGCAAGGTCTGCTCGATATCGGCCGAGCGTGACGGGCCGGTGATCAGGTTGACCGTGCGGGGCATTACGCCCTTGCCGGTCTTTTCACGCAGCCGGCCCCAAAGCGTTTCGAGATCGCCACGGATATCGGCCGCGTCGACGACGACAATATGGTTGTCTGGCAGGAAGTTGAGCGTCGTCGGGTTTTCGTGGCCCGAGATCATCGCCAGCGTGCCGGTCTCGGCGACGCCACCGAAGGCATGGCTGACCGCGTTGAGATCGTTGCCATCGCTACGGCCGTGGCCGACCTCGAGGCTGGTCTTGTCCCAAGGCATGGCGGTGAGGCGCGGATCGTCGCCGATGCGGATTGTCGCCGGCAGGTTCTGGTCGCGCAGATAGGCTGCGATTGCTTGCGGCGCATCTTCGGCGTTCGAAACTTCAACCACCGTCGCGGCGGCGAACACCGCCATGCGCTTGAACAGCTCGATTTGCTCGCTGTGATCAACCTGCGCACGATCTGGAATCACGCCGCGCGGCGCGCCTGCGATGCGTGCATCGACGGCCGCATTACGGAGCCGCTCATTGCCGGTGACGCCGAGCGAGCGGTGGATATTGGCGAGGATGTCGTCGCGGGCGGAGGTCATGCGCCAGCCTTCCGCTTCGCCCATTGCGCCTGGAACGTGTCGCCCTGCGGGGCGGGAAAATCCCGATACTTGGTCCAACCGCCGGCGAAGGGAAGCCAGCTAAATCGACCCTTTGCGCGGCCGAATAGCGCCAGCGCGCCCATGCCAATGCGCGTTGCCAGACGATAGAGCGTTGGCCGCTTCGCGAAAAACGCCCAGAAGGCGATGCCATAACGCACGGTTGCCGGCGAAAGATGCCGCTCGAATTCCCGTTCCCGCCAATGCCGCATCATCTTCGGCAGTGGAATTTTCATCGGGCAGACGCTTTCACAGCGCCCGCAAAAGGTCGAGGCGTTCGGCAGGTTGCCGGCCTTGTCGACACCGATCAGCGTCGGCGTCAGCACCGCGCCCATCGGGCCGGGATAGACCCAGCCATAAGCATGGCCGCCCACGGCGTGATAGACCGGGCAATGGTTCATGCAGGCGCCGCAGCGGATGCAGCGCAGCATCTCTTCAAACTCGCTGCCGAGCATGGCGCTGCGGCCATTGTCGAGCAGCACCACATGATATTCCTGCGGCCCATCTACATCGCCCGGCCGGCGCGGGCCGGTTGAGAGCGTCGTGTAGACGCTCATTTCCTGACCAGTCGCCGAGCGGGCGAGCACCCGAAGAATCTGGCTGGCGTCCTCAAGCGTCGGCACCAGCTTTTCGAGCGAGGCCAGGACGATATGCACTTTGGGCAGCGTCTGTGTCAGGTCACCGTTGCCTTCGTTGGTGACGATGATCGAGGTGCCGGTCTCGGCGATGAGGAAATTCGCGCCGGTGATGCCGACATCCGCCGCCAGAAAGCGGCTGCGCAGCACGGCGCGCGCTTCCGTCAACAGCGTGCGCGGCTCCGACAGATCACGGTTCGGATCGAGATGCGTATGCACGCGGCGGAAA
>FTCZ01005086.1_pt1 | contig 20489 bp, 18 predicted proteins | sample 1658871 | NCBI WGS metagenome assembly FTCZ01 (sample SAMEA3914864, study PRJEB12502) | metagenome | biome: forest; material: soil | place: USA | collected 2012-03-12 | depth 0.3 m
AGCCGTATGACCGGTACCTTCTATGCCACCATGCGCAATCCGATCGTCACCGCAAGCGTCGCCGACCTGATGCAGTCGATGACAGCCGGCCGCTATCGGGTCATGTTTGCCCGCGCCGTGCCGGCCTACATGAAGATGCTGGGATCGCCGCCGATCACCTTCGAGCGGCTGAGCGACACCATATCGATCATCCGGCGCCTCTGGGCGGGAGAGACGGTGAAATATGAGGGTATCCTCGGCAGTTTCCCGGCGCTGAAACTCACCGACAAATATGACGGGCCGCCGCCACCGATCATTTTCACCGCCATCGGCCCCAAATCGCTGGAGTTCGCCGGCACGCATTGCGACGGGGTGCTGCTGCATCCCTTCGTAGCGCCGAGCGGCGTCGCCAATTCGGTGAAGATCGTGCGCGAGGCGGCCGAGAAGGCCGGCCGCGATCCGATGTCGGTGCGTATTTACCACAACATCATCGTCGCGCCCGATTTGCCGAAGGACGAAGAGGAGGCCGTCGTCGGCGGCCGTGCCGTCACCTATTTCGAGCTACCAAACTTCGGGGATCTGATCGTCGACATCAACGGCTGGGACAAGACGGTGCTGGAGCGACTGCGCGCGCACCCGAAGATCGCCGAGCTCAACGGCAAGCCCGCCGATCAGGCCTATACCCGTCAGGAACTGGTCGATGTTAGCCGGATCCTGCCGGACGAATGGCTCGACGAGGGAGCGGCGATCGGTACCGCGGCGCGGTGCGCCGACCGGCTCATGCGCTATCTCGATGCCGGGGCCGACGAGATCCTTCTGCACGGCGCCGGTCCGAAGGACATGGGGCCGCTAATCGGCGAATTGAAGCGGGCCCTCGCGGCGCGGGCCTGAATCCTTCCTTTGCTTCGCTTGGCACGCTCGCGCGTTGAGCATCGAAAGAGGAGGAGGGACATGCCGGACTTCAGCCGCTCGATCGATGTCGGTGCCTCGCCCGACAAGACCTTTGCCTTCGTATCCGACATCGTCAATCTGCCGCGCTATGTGCCAACGACGCGGAGTGCCGAGGAGACCGGCATCGGCAAGGTACATGTCGTGGGCGTTGCCCACGGCCATGATTATGCCGATGACGGCCATTTCTATGTCGATGCCGAGCGGCGGCTGATGCGCTGGGGCTCGGGAGAAAGTGCCTATCGTGGCGAACTGGCGGTCAGCGAGGCTCCGGGCGGCTCCCATGTTGCGATCAGCCTGCACTTCCATAGCCTGTCGGAAGCCGCAGAGAGCGAGATTGAGAAGAGCCTACAGACTTCGCTCGAACGCCTGCGTTCCGAGCTCGGCTGATCGCCGGTCAGACGAGGCGAGCGAGCAGCGTCGCGATCTTCCACCCGTCATCGGTTCGGCGAAGCATGATCTCGTAATCGGTGAAGCTTGCCGGCTTGCCGCCGTCCTGCCAGTCGGTAACGAGGCCATAGGCCAGGACGTGCGCGCTATCGGTGCTGTTGCCCGCTTCCGGCGCAATGTTGGTGATCTGATGCCGCCATTTGCCCTTGCCCTGCCGGGCCACGACACCGGGCATGGTCATGAGTTGTTCGGGCCCTGCGAGCTTCATAACGCCCTCGATCTCGAAACTGCCGTCGTCCGCGAACAGCGAGACCCAGCCGGCCGCATCGCCATGATCGACGCGGTGGCAATAGCGGGCGAGCAATTCGCTGATGGCAAGCCGGTCGGCAATATCGAGCATGGCGCGGGACTCCTAGAAGGCATCGGCGCTGGAATAGACGTGGATGCGCGGCACATTGGCTCGTGGTGGCTGTTCCAGCATGAAGCGGACGGCGCGGGCCAGGTCCTCGGGCTGAAGCGGCACGAGATACTCGTCCCAACCTTGCCCGCCATGCGCCTTCATGTCGTCGAAGATTTCCGTGCTGGTGGTGCCCGGCGCGACGAGGCCGACGCGCACACCCGATCCGGCCAGCTCAACCCGGAGCGACTCTGTGAAGCCTTCCAGCGCACGCTTCAGCCCGCCATAGACGCCCATCCCGGCAGCAGTGACATGGGCGCCGATGCTGGAGACATTGATGATCGCGCCCGATTTCGCTGCCTTCATCGCACGCGCGAAGATATAGCTCGTCCGAACCGGAGCCGTCAGGTTGGTGGCGATCATCGGTTCGAGCGCATCCAGTTCGAAGCTGTCAAGCGTGCCGACGCGCAGGATCCCGGCATTGTTCACGAGGATGTCGGCGCTTCCAAATCGCTCGCGGGCCAATGACAGCAGCCGCTCGGGCACGGCGGGGTCGGCGATGTCGGCCGCGAGGATGGCGACTGGCGTGGGGAGCTCGGCGGCCAGAGCCTCAAGACGATCGGCACGCCGCGCTGTCAGCACCAGGCGGGCGCCCGCGCTCGCCAGTTCCCGAGCCGTCGCCGCGCCGATGCCGGCGGAAGCACCCGTTATCACCGCGACCTTGCCGGCCAATGTGGTCATGACTCCCTCCTCCTGCTGGCCGGCAGTCTAGCGACCGGCGCTGCGCCTCGGCCTCCCATCGGATAGGGCCACCTCCGTTTCGATAGGTGCCGAAATGTCGGGATCGTTCGATCTGCTGATCGTGCGGACCAGGGAGACAGGGATGCCGTCGCCGATCGAAATGCTACTCGACCCTTTTACATTACGCGGGCTGCGGCTGCGGAACCGCTTCGTGATGTCGCCCATGACTCGCAATTTCTCGCCGGGAGGTGTGCCGGGGGCTAATGTTGCGGAATATTATCGCCGCCGCGCGGCGGCCGAGGTCGGATTGGTCGTAACCGAAGGCATCGGGATCGATCACCCTTCCGCAGTGGGCGCGGGCAGCATGAACGAGCACGACGTACCCGTGCTTCATGGCGGTGCTGCCGAGGGCTGGCGCCGGGTGGTCGAGAGTGTCCATGCGGCTGGCGGAACGATCGTTCCGCAGCTCTGGCACATGGGGGGTATCCGCAGGGATCGCACCGGCACCCACCCCGGAGCACGGTCGATGCGACCGTCGGGCTTCTGGGGACCGTTCGACAAGGCCATGCTGCCGCCGGACTATATCGCCGAAATGCGCGAGCCTACCGCGCCGATGACCGAAGAGGAGATCGCCGACGTCATCGCGGCCTATGGCCGTAGCGCCGCGAATGCAAAGACGGCAGGTTTCGACGGCATCGCGATTCACGGCGCTCACGGCTATCTCATCGACAGCTTTTTCTGGCACGCCACCAACAAGCGTGACGATCGATGGGGCGGTGACCTGTCTCGCCGGGTCGCGTTCGGCGTCGAAGTGGTGCGAGCGATCCGGGGCGCCGTCGGCTCCGACATGCCGATCATCTTCCGCTTCTCCCAATGGAAGTTGCAGGATTACGACGCACGCAACGCCGAGACGCCGGACGAATTGGGCGCGCTGCTCGGCCCGCTCGCGGACGCCGGTGTCGATCTGTTCGACGCGAGCACGCGTATCTTTTCGCGCCCTGTCTTCGCAAATTCAGACATGGGGCTGGCCGGTTGGGCCAAGAAGCTCACCGGCAAACCGAGCATGGCCGTCGGTGGCGTCGGCGTCACGAAGGACCTTCAGTCGTCCTTCGTCGAGGAAACGCGGATGATCGACAATCTCGACGTGGTTGTCGAGCGTTTCGCGCGGGGCGAGTTCGATCTCGTCGGCATCGGACGTGGTCTGCTCATGGATGCGGAATGGGTGGTGAAGGCTCGTACCGGCGAGCCCTTCCAGCCTTTCCGCCTCCAGGCCTATGGCACGCTGGACTGAGTACCCGATTAGTCCTCCGGCGCGATCCTCACCTTCAGGCCGTCGATCGAATCGCTGATCAGGATCTGGCAGCAGAGGCGCGAGCTCGGCTTGCGGTGGCTGGAGCTATCGAGCAGGTCGTTCTCGTCGTCGCCCATGGCGGGCGGTTCGCCCGTGAAGGCCTCATCGACAAAGACGTGGCAGGTCGCGCAGGAACAGCAGCCGCCGCACAAGGCCAGCAACTCGTCGATCCCCGAGTCGCGGATTGCCTCCATGACGCTGAGGCCATTGTCGGGGTTGATCATCTTCTCCTCGCCTTCGCGCGTCACGATCGTCAGGTTCGTCATGTCGTCCAATCCGGATTCTGGTCGGTCCAGCTTTCGCTGATCGACAACCAGCCGCGTGCCTCCACCTTCCCGAAGACAGGAAGAAGATCGTAGCCAAAGCCCGAAGAGGGAGCAGGCACCCACCGCCAGACGATGGAGCCGGAGAGGCATGAGCCTAAAAGAGGACGAGACCCGTCTCGACGAGGCGGAATTGATGGGAAAGGCCGAGCGGGCTGTCGGCCTCGACGACTGGGGCGACGATCCGAGCTTCCGCAAGGGGCTGTCGGTGCTTGTCGACGCGATCGAGGCGATGCAGCCGGCCGCGGCGTTTCGCGAGCAGGTCCGCGCCCGGATCGACCACATCCTGCAGACCCGGCTGCGGCTGGTGGCGGATGCGCGGGCGCATCCCGAGATCGAGCGACAGGAAATCCGGAAGCCGCTTGTGGTGATCGGTCTGCCGCGCACGGGTACGACGATCACCTACGACCTGCTGGCGCTCGACCCCGCGGCCCGGACGCCACGCGAGTTCGAGCTTTACATGCCCTGGCCGGCAACCGAGCAAGCGAGCTTCACGACCGATCCGCGCATCGCCGTTGTTCAGGCGATGTACGATAATTATCTGGCGCACGCGCCACAGCTTGCCGAAATCCAGCGCCTGGATTGCACCCAGCCCGGGGAGTGCAATCACGGCATGACCTTTCATTTCGCCGGCAGCAATTTCCCGGCCGAATATGGCGTGCCCAAATTCGCGCAATGGGTTCGGGATGAAATACCCGAGGGACTGTATCGGACGCACAAGCGGCTGCTTCAGCAGTTCCAGTGGAAGGGGCCAAAAGGGCGGTGGGTCATCAAGTCGCCGCATCATCTGTTCGACCTGGAGGGATTGGTTGAGGCCTATCCCGACGCGGCGCTGATCTGGACGCACCGCGATCCGGTATCGACCTTCTCGTCGCTGGCGAGCTTCATGGCGGGGCTGCAGGCGGCAGTGGGGCAGGGGAGCGACAAGCGGTCGGTCGGCCGTTCCGTAATCGACATGTGGTCCGAGGCAATGGTCCGCGCCACCCGTGTGCGTGAGCGGATCTCGAAGATCGAGGCGCGAATCATCGACATCGCGCATCGCGACGTCGTCCATGATCCGATCGGCGTCATCCGCCTCATCTATGATCGCTTCGGCCTATCGTTCACCGAGGAACAGGAAAGGCGGATCACGACCTTCCTTGCCGACAATCCGTCCGCTTCGCGCATGGGCAAGCACAGGCACAGCGCCGAAGACTATGGCATCGATCCGGACGAGGTGCACGAACGGCTGGCCGATTATTACCGGCGCTTCGGCCACCTGCTGGCCAAGCCATGACCCACAGCCCTCTCGCCACGCCCGAACAGCGCGATGCCGAACGGCTGGCGCTGCGCCTCATCGAGCATCCCGCCGTGCGTGCCGCGCGCGAGGAGGCGAGGACATTGCTGCTAGCCGATCCGGTGTCACAGGGCTTCGACGGCCGCATCGGACTCGACCGGGCGCTCGACCAGTGGGTGCTCGCGCTCGCGATGCGCGTGGTGAACGCCGACCCGTGGCGGCCGGCAGTCGTGTGGAACGTCTATAATCCGGCGCGCCACTGGTTCGGCCACACCTATCCCGGCGCCGCGGTGGCGATCGACAATCCCGACAACAGCAATCGCGAAATCCCGATCGACGGAGCCTGCGCCTACGAGATTTACGGCCGCTTCGGCAAGCCGGCGACCCAGTTCACGATCGAGATCGTGGCGGACTTCGACGGCTATGCCGGGCTCGGCCGTACACTCTGCGCGCTGGCATCACAGCAGATCGTCGCGGACGGCGATGGGCGCTTCATTATCACCGTCGACGGATCGGAGGGAGGGGATCGCCCCAACCATCTCCGCTCGGAGCCGGGGCGCCTCTGGATCTTCGCGCGCGACAGCATGGCGGACTGGAAGCAGGTGCCGACGAGCCTGTCGGTCCGGCGGATCGGGGGGCCGGACGCGCCGCCGGAACGCACCGAGGAGGCGATCGTCGCCGATATCGTGGCGTCGATGCCGGTATGGGTGCGCTTCTGGAACGGCTTCAAGGACGATTTCCTTGGTCACCCCGAACCCAACCAGCTGGTCGGCCCGATCGGCAGGCCCGGGGGCTGGGGTTTCCTCGCCGGCGGGCGGTTCAGGGTGGGCGGCGACGAAGCGGTGGTGGTGACGACCATCGACGGAGGAGCCAGCTACACGGGCTTCCAGATTTCCGACCCCTGGACGATCTCGCCGGATCCTGTTCATCGGCTGGCGAGCCTCAACAGGAGCCAGGCACGGCCGAACCCGGACGGCAGTATCACCTACGTCCTCTCCGCCTGCGACCCCGGCGTCCACAACTGGATCGACACGACGGGGCTTTTAGAGGGCTGGATGCTGCTGCGTTGGCAGGGCGTTCCGCCGACCACTGATCCGGCAATCCTGATCAAGTCCGTCCGGCCGATGGCGCTGGCCGCTCTGACAAAGGCGTTGCCCGAGGGCGTGCCAATGGCGAACCTCGCCACGCGCGCTGACCAGATCGCAACCCGCATCGCTGACCACGCCCGCAGGCTCGCCGAGTGAGGATGAGACCCTATCCTTTGACGGGGAAGAACGGTTCATTGCGCTGATAGCCTGCCGGCAAGATATCGGAAGGAGCCGAGACCATGGCCACCCTCATGCCCCCGCCAGCGGCGCGCGTGCCCGATCATGTGCCGCCCGAGCTGGTCATGGAATCCCCGCTCTACGCACGCTCGACGATCTACGAGAATCCGTACGAGACGATCATTCCTCGCATCCACGAGGGGCCGCGCGTCACCTATGTGACCAACATCTTCCCCGGCAAGCGGCCCGGCTGGTTGTTGAAGCGGGCGGAGGATGTCCGCGCCCTGCTCCAGGATACCGAGAACTTCACCAAACGCGGCATGGGCAAATGGGCCGAGACCGTGGGCGAGGACTGGATGGTGATCCCGACCGAAGCCGATCCGCCGATCCACGGCTTCTACCGCAAGGCGCTCAATCCCAATTTCACCCCGCAGAAGATGATGGCGTTGAGCGACCAGATCCGCGAGCGTGCGCGCACCCTGATCGCCGCCTTCAAGGACAAGGGGGGCTGCGATTTCCTGGAGGAATTCGCGGTCAGCTACCCGGTTAACATCGTGCTCGACCTTCTCGGCCTGCCGCAGGCGCGTATGCCCGAGTTCCTGAAATGGGAACGCGAGATGCTGCATACAGACGACATGCAGGTGCGCCGCGATGCCATTTGGGCGGTGAAGACCTATCTGCTGGAGGAGATCGACAGCCGCCGCCACAACCCCCGTGACGATTATATCACCAAGGTCCTGGACTTCGAGGCGGAGGACGGTCGCAAGTGGAGCGCCGACGAGGTGTTCGGCCACTGCTTCAACCTCTATCTGGGCGGTCTCGATACGGTGACGTCGCATCTCGGCCTCGCCTTCTATCACCTCGCCATGCACCCGGAGGATCAGGCGAAGCTGCGGGACAATCCCGGGTTGAGCGTGATTGCCGTCGAGGAGATGCTGCGCGCCTATGCACCGGTAACGAGCTTCCGCATCGTCTCGCGCGAGCTGGAGTTCGCCGGCGTGCGCATGATGCCAGGCGATTATGTTTCGGTACCCACCGCGATCGCCGGGCGCGATCCCGAGCAATATGAGCAGCCCAACGAAATCCGTTTCGATCGCAAGCCGAGCATCCTGAGCCTGGGCGGCGGCATCCACAAATGCCTGGGCATGCACCTCGCGCGGCGCGAACTGCAGATCGCGATCGAGGAGTTCACTGCTGCCATCCCGGAATTCCGGATCAGGGATGGTTTCAAGGTGCCCTTCCACGTCGGCAACATCCTCCATGTCGAGGACCTGCCGCTCGTCTGGAACTGAGGCGGGGTACGAAGACGCCAGCGGCGTGCGGCCGGCTGGAGGGGGGAGAAGATGATGGAGTGGGACGCGATTGTCGTTGGATCGGGCGCGGCGGGGCTTACCGCGGCGGTGACAGCCGCACGCAAGGGCCTGAAGGTGCTGGTGATCGAGAAGACGCACTGGTTCGGCGGCACCACCGCCATATCGGGAGGCGGCATCTGGATTCCTGGTAACCATCTGGCCCGCGCGGCAGGAATCGAGGAACCGGACGGCGCGGCGCGCACCTACATCGGCAACCTTGTCGGCGGGGGGCTGCGGACGGACGTGCTCGATGCCTATCTGCGCGCCGGGCCGGAGATGCTGCGGTTTCTGGAAGAGCGGACCGAGGTGCGCTTCATGCTGTTGCCGCACTCGCCCGATTGGCATCCGGAATTCGAGGGTGCGAGCCAGGACGGCCGCCTGCTCGGCCCGCTGGAATATGACGCCAAGCGGCTGGACGGCCATTTCGCCGAGCTGCGCCCACCCCGTGCGGAATTCAACGCTCCAGGCGGCTTTATGATCGACATGGCCGACCTTCCCCATCTCGAGAACGCCAGGCGCTCCTTAAAGTCGACCCTCTACATGGGGCGGCTGGCGCTGCGCTTCCTGTTCGACAAGCTGCGGGGCTATCCCCGCGGCACGCGGTTGACGATGGGCAACGCGCTCGCCGCGCGGCTGCTGCGCTCGGCGCTCGACGCCGGGGTGACGCTTTGGCGCGATACCAGCGTCGTCTCGATCGAACGCGGGCCAGGTGGCGTCGCCGGCGTTCGCGTGGAACGTGACGGCGAGGCCGAGGTGCTTCACGCCAGGCGGGGTGTTGTGCTGGCCTCTGGGGGCTTCTCCGGCAACGAGCAACTTCGCCGCGCCTATATGCCGTTTCCCGACCAGCATGTTTCAATCATGGCAGGGTGCAACACCGGCGACGGCATGAACATGGGGTTGGATGCCGGTGGCGCGCTCGATGGCGAGAATTACGCAAACGGCGTTTGGGCCGTCGCATCGATGCTCAGGAAGAATGATGGCTCGACCGCCATCTACGCGCATCTGATCGACATGTCGAAACCGGGCTGCATCGCCGTCGATCGCACCGGCCGGCGGTTTGGCAACGAAGCATCGTCGGAGTTCGTCGAATATATGCACAGAGCAGGCGCGGTGCCGGCGTGGCTGGTGGCGGACGCGCGCTTCGTGAAGGCCTACGGACTTGGTATGGTCTATCCCGGCGCACCCAACCTCAAGACGCTGCTCAAGGCCGGCTATATTGTCGAGGCGCCCAGCCTCGCGGTGCTGGCGGAGCGGATCGGCGTGGACGTTGCCGGACTTCAGATGACGACGAGCAGGATGAACCGCTACGCCGCAAGCGGCATCGACGAGGATTTCCACAAGGGCGAGTGTTCGCTTGACCGGGATCTCGGTGATCCGCGCCATGCGCCCAATCCCTGCCTTGGCACGATCGAGAAGGCGCCATTCTATGCGGTCAAGGTGTGGCCCGGCGATGGTTCGACGACCGTAGGCCTGCGGATCGACGGCGAGGCCCGCGTGCTGGACGGCGAGGGCCGGCCTGTCCCCGGCCTCTATGCCGTGGGGTTGGATGCCAATTCGATCTGGCGCGGCAAGCAGCCAGCACATGGATGCAATGTCGGGCCGGCGATGACGCTGGGCTACATCGCAGGCAGCAGCCTCGCTGCGTAAAAGCGCGTCAGCCGGCGGTGAAGTTGAGTTCGATCAACACCTCGTTGGGATCCCGCACAAAGATCAGTTCCGATCCCGTTTCGGGTTGCACCATGTCGTCGAACGGCACGCCGCGAGCCTTCAGTCGCTGGCGGAACCCGGCGGGATCGGAGCAGGCGAGCGCGAAATGATCCACCATGCCACGCTGTGCCTTGCCTCTTACCGGGCCAGGCGAGCTTGGAACCGCCGGTGCGGCGACGAGATGGACGATCGCGACGCCTGCCGCATCCTGAACATAGACGCCGCGAGACAGATCGGTCTCGCCCGGTGGCGGCACCACAGGCATCCCCAGGGCGTCGCGGTAGAAGACCACCGATTCCGCCAGCCGCGCGGTGCGGATATTGATGTGATCGAGCTTGGTTGCGGCCATGGTCAGCGCCACGGGCTGGTGATGGCGTCGGCGCTGGCGCGCATCAGCCGGATGAGCGGCAGTTCAACCCCATAGCGCACCGCCAGCGCGGCAGCGGCATCGAGATCCTTCAGCATCACGCCCTGCACATGATCGTGCCGTGCCTGGGCGCCGCCGGGAACGGAATCGCGCGCGGCCCAGCTCTTCAGCCACAATGTCGGCCCGCTCATGTCAGCCTCGCTAAGCTGGTTGATCGTCGCCATTGCACCGATGTCGACGCCAGCCCGCTCGGCAAGGGCCTTGGCCTCCGCCGCCGCCGCCCATGTCGCATAATACATCATATTGCGGACGATCTTGGTTGCCATGCCGGCGCCGGGGCCACCGACCCGCACCGCCTGCTGGGTGAAGTCGGCCAATACGGGGTGGATCCGATCGAATACCTCGGGATCGGCTCCGACCATGCCGACGATCCGCTTGCGGGTATGGCCGCCCGGTGGAGAGGTGACGCCACAATCGACGATCGTCACGCCGGCACTTTCGGCCGTCTCGCGGATCCGGTCGAGCTCGTCGAGGGCTATCGTGCTGCCGATGACGATCACGAGGTCGGCATGCGCGCCCGCCAGCAGACCTTCCGGCCCGGTCAGCACCGACCAGACCTGCTTCGCGTCAACCACCAGCACCACCACGACGTCCGATTGCCTCGCCACTGCGGCGCAGGACGACGCGACTGGTGGCACCAGGTCGCCGCCTTCCCAGCGGAGGGCCGCCTGCGGATCGATGTCATAGACGGCGAGCGGCCGCGCCGTCCGCGCAAGGCATATGGCAGCCCCTCCGCCCATCTGCCCGAGACCCACGACACCCGCTCGCAACATAATCGCCTCCGTCCCTTGGCGATCACCCTCGGCGCGCCGCCTAGGATGAGCCGCCCTTTGCGCGCGCCAAAACCCTGCCGACGGATAGGGCGAAATAGGCGAGGCATGTGCATTATCATGAGTGGAGACCGCCCGAAGGCGGCGCGACGGATGTGGGAGTGGGCTATGGAGTGGCTACCGCCACAGCTGTGCCAGGTCGAGTTTCGTCTCCTGTGCGGGGTGAGCTTCGCCGCGCTCTGTCTTTCCGCAACAATCATCGCGCTGCTGGCCTGATCCGTGCGGCTCGCCCGCCCGCTCGATTGCTGCCGGCCCGTTCAACTTTTGTCCGGATTGTGTTGACGGGCGGCACGCGCGTCCGCCCCTGCGGATAGCGTCGATCGCGCCACCCGCCCACCGACAGGATCATCAGGTGCGCAGGCGTGAACCTATCGGCCTGAAGAATCCACCGAAGGGGAGAGGAAACATGGCGAGCGCGACAGTGGTTGAGACAACAATCATCCCGCGACCCTATCCTCAGCGCTTCGAGCCGTTGCCCTGGCGGCATGAGGATATCACCGCCGAATGGCTAGGCCGAACGCTGGCCAACAAATATCCCGGCATCGCGATCGATACGCTCGACGTGGTGCAACTGATCAATAGCCACACCACCAAACTGCGTGTGGTCGCGTCCTATAATGCCGTCGGGCGAGCGGCGGGATTGCCGACAGCATTATGTCTGAAGTCGAACTGGTCGGGTGGCTTCGACGATGTCGACATCTGCGCGATCGAGGCGCGCTTCTATCATCATCTGGCGGAACACATGAACGTGCCGACGGCGCGCTGCATCTATGCCGACTGGGATGACGACGGACGTGGCCAGGGCCTGATAGTGCTCGAGGATCTGAACGAGCGTGGTGGCATCTTCGGGCACAGCACCCAGAATGCCGGCGTGGACGGGGTCGCATTGGCATTGGCCGGGCTTGCCGGCCTGCACGGTAGCCTCTGGAACAGCCCGCTGATTGCCCAGACGCAAGCCTCCTGGTTGCAGACCTCGATGCGGACGCCCGTCGACAGTGATCAGGTGCGGATTATGTGGCGCTGGATCCAGGAGAATCTCAAGGATCCCAAGTTCCGCGCGATCGCGCCGAAACATTATCTGGACGATCCGCGCCGCGTGGAGCGGGCGTTTGATCGGCTCGGAGATTTTGAGCGCGCGTTCGAGGCGCCCTATTGTATCATCCTGGGCGATTGCCACCAGGGCAACACCTACATCCTGCCGAACGGCGAACGACTGTGGCTGGACTGGCAACTCGTCCGGCGGGGCAGGCCGTGGCGTGATCTCACATATTTCATGATCGGCTCGCTGACGATCGAGGAGCGGCGGCAGAATGAGCGGGATCTGATCGCCCATTATCGCGACAAGCTGATCGCGACGGGCGCGGAAGGCGTAATCGGGCTCGACGCGATCTGGGAGCATTATCGCCGTTGGGTGATGTACGGGATCCAGGCCTGGGTCGCGAACATGGATTCGTGGGGGCAAAATGGCCTGCCCATGAACGAACGCTTCTTCGCTGCCGGAGAGGATCTCGGCACTTGGAAGCTGCTGCTCGGGGAGGATGCCTGATGACCCGCGGACTAGCGGGCAGGGTGGCGATCGTCACCGGCTCAGGCGCCAATATCGGCGAGGCCTGCGCACGGGCGCTGGCTGGTGCCGGCGCTGCGGTAGTGCTCGCGGACATCAATGTAGCCGGTGCAAAAGCGGTGGCTGCCGATATCGCGCGAAAAGGCGGCACGACTCTCGCGCAGCGCCTCGATCTCGCCGAGGAGGACAGCATCCGCGAGGTGGTAGCCGCGGCGGTCGGCCGCTTCGGCCGGATCGATATCGTCCATAACAACGCCGCCGACACGCGACTGGAGCAGATGGGTGCCGACCAGGCGATCACTGAGCTGGACGCGGCGGTGTGGGATCGCGCATTCCAGATCAACGCGCGGGGCACGATGCTGATGATCAAGCATGTCGTTCCGCACATGATCTCCGCCGGCGGTGGGTCCGTCATCAACACCAGCACCGGCGTGTCGCTGACCGGCGACATCTTCAATCCATCCTATTCCGCCTCGAAGGCAGCGGTGAATGCGCTGACGCGCAACGCGGCCGTGCAGTTCGGCCGATACAATATCCGCTGCAACGCGATCACGCCGGGTCTCGTACTGTCGCCGCTGGCACGCAGCATGATGAGCGAAGCGCAGATCGACATGATCCAGCGCCACGTGCTGCTCCCCCGTTTCAGCAAGCCCGAGGATATTGCCGGTGCGGTGCTGTTCCTGGCTTCCGATGCGGCGAGTTTCGTCACCGGTCAGATCCTCTCGGTCGATGGCGGGATCGTCCACCACACGCCCTATGTCGCCGACGCCTTGGCGATGATGGAATGCTAGGGGAATGCCCTGGCGTTCGCCATGATGGCCTTGCCGGAGGTTGCGTCGATTGGGAAAGAGATCATCTCGAAGAAACTGTACCATTTGCCGCCGACGCGACGCATGCAGTCACTCTGGCGCAGCGAGATGTATCGGGTACTGCCGTCCTTCATGGTCAGCCGAAGATCCTGCGTGTTGATCTGGATGCCGAATCTGCCATCCGAAGCCGCCGAAAATTCAGGCAATTTCAGCTCGCTGTGGGCGATTCCTGACATGATCGCCGCATAGTTGTTGCGGATGGCCTTCAACCCGCGGAGCGCGCCGGGATAGAAGCTGTCATAAACCAGCGTGTCGTCGCCGGGACCGTAATAGTCCATCAACTGGGCGAGGCTGGTCGACGCGCCGCCAACCTCCATCCAGCGGCGGATCTCTCGCTTCGCCCTTTCCGGGGTCGTCGCCGGGCCGGGTAACGGATTCGTAGACCAGGAGAGTGGTCTTTGCACCCGGATCGGGCCATCCATCACCGCCGTCCCGCTCTTCGCGTCGACAGGCAGCGAGATGTGCTGCTGGATGATCTGCCACCGGCCACCGATCTTTTTAAATGCATCGATCTCGCGGACGCTCATCTTGAGTGGCTGGCCGCTGTTGAGGACCGTGTCGAAATGAATCTGCATCGCCGCGCAGGCGAAATTGCCGTCGCTTGCTACGTTCATCTCGGGAATGTCGTGCTTCATGGTCCGCACCAGGGCGAGCTGCGGTGCGAAGCCGGCCTTGATCTGATCGCGACCCTTGAAGATGCCGGGTGCATAGATATCGAGCACCATCGCGTCCGGCGCGTAATGGTCGATCAGCTTGTCCATGTTGGTCTCGGTCTGGACGAGGTTCTCGATCGCCTCGATGGCGGCGACGTCGGCCGGCTCGTTGAAGGTCGCCATGGGGCGGCTCGTCTGTCCGCTCGTCGCGAGCAGGAGGCAGAAGCCGATTGGTGACACCAGCGCCGCTGTCGTGTTGATGCGCATATTCCTTCTCCCTGTCGCAACGTTCAGGCCGGCTTCGCCATCCTCGCCATGAAGTCGGCGAGATCGGCATAGTGCGGCTGGTGGGCGAGGCTGCCGCCGTTGATCCCGATGCTCTCTCCGGTGATGTATGCGGACTCGTCGGAGGCGAGGAAAGCGACCAGCGCGGCGATGTCCTCGGGCGTGCCGAAGCGGGGCGTCAGGATATGACGCTCTATGAGTTTGGTGAGGCCGGGAACGGTCTTGGCGAGCGCCTCGGTCAGCACCACGCCCGGCGCGATCGCGTTGCAGCGGATGTTCTGCTTGCCATGCTGGGTGGCGACATATTTGGTGAGGGCAATGATCGCCGCTTTGGAAGAACCATAGGCGATGCGCGCAAGATCGCCCATCACGCCCGATCCCGAAGCGGTGTTGATGATAGAGCCGCCGCCCCCCCGCACCATGTGCGGTATGGCATATTTGCAGCCGAGCAGATAACCCCCGACGTTCACCTGCAACGTCGCGTTCCAGATCTCGTAGGGGATGTCGACCGCGGTAGTGTCTTGCTGGTGCCGCTCAGGATCGGTCAGCGCGGCGTTGTTGTGGAGAATGTCGAGCCGTCCGAAGTGCGAGACGGTGCGCTCAACCAGGGCCTCGACCGAGGCCGGCTCCGCAGCATCGAACTGCACTGCGATCGCGGCATCACCCAGCGGTTCGGCGGCGCGCTTCGCGCTGTCCTCCAACAGATCGGCGACAGCGACTCTTGCGCCTTCTTCCACGAACCGCCGGGCTACCGCGGCGCCGATACCGCCGCCGCCGCCCGTCACGATCGCTACACGGTCCTTGAGACGCGCCACCATGCCTGCCCTCCCTATCACCTTGCGGCCCATCGAACGCCGTCCAGCCGCGCCGCGTCGCCTTCCTTCGGGCAGGCGGCCCAAGCCCAGCCAGGGCGGATATGCCGCAGGGAAAGGGGAGGAACGATGAGCGATCAGTATGATGCCGTGATCGTGGGCGCCGGGCACAACGGCATGGCGGCGGCTGGCTATCTCAGCCGTGCCGGCAAGCGCGTCGTCGTGGTCGAGCGGCTCGGCAAGGTGGGCGGCATGACGAGCTCGGGCTACATGATTCCCGAGGCGCCCAGGCACCTCGTTACGCCCTGCGCGGTCGAACTGCTGTTCGTGCGCGGCACCGGCCTGATCGACGATCTCGAGCTGGCGAAATATGGCCTGCGCACGATCGATCCCGATCCCACCTACGCCTATCTCCATCCGGACGGCAGCTCGATCGCGGTGTTTCGCGATCCCAGGCGCACCGCCGAGGACATGGCGCGGCTCAACCGCAACGACGGCAAGGCCTACCTCAAGTTCATGGAGTTGATGGATGCGCTGATGGACATCGGCTTCCCGTTGATGATGGCGGAGCCCGGCAGGCTAGGCATCCGCAGCCTCGTCAGGATGATCGGCGCGCTGATCCGCAATGCGAGGCTGCGCGAGGAATTGACCATCCTTGCCAACAGCACGTCGGACCAGATCGCCTGCGAATGGTTCGAGCATCCCGCCGCTATCGCTCTGCTGACCGGCATCGCGGCCGGCGCCGGACCAATCGACGAGGACGGTAATTCGGCTGCCTACATGATCCTGTCGGTGTTGCACCGGCTCGGCACCGGCAAGCCGGTCGGCAGCCTGCAGAGCTTCGCCGAAGCGATGCGGAAGAGCATCGAGGCGTCGGGCGCCACCATACTGCTCAATGCGCCAGTCGCCGAGATCATCATCGACGATGGAGCCGCACGTGGTGTGCGGCTGGAAAATGGCCACGTGCTGCGCGCGCCCGTGGTGATCGCGACCTGCGATCCTTTGACGATGATGGCACTGACGACACCGGGGCGGGTCGAGCGGCGGCTGAAGGCCCGGATCGAGCATGCGCCGGTCAACCGCTGGGGCGGTGCGCCGCTGCTCGCCAATATCGCCATGTCCGGACCGTTATCGCTCAGGCGCCATCAGGAGATGCGCCACGATGGTGCCGATCTCAACATGGCGGTCGGGCTGATCGGCACGCCGGAGGAGGTGCGCGGTGCCTTCGCGGCGGCGCGGCGTGGCGACATACCCACCCGTCACGCGATTTCGGTGACGCCGATGTCCAACATCGATCCCAGTCAGGCGCCAGCCGGCGGATCGATTGCCTATATCTACCTGCCCGCGGTCGCGGTCGATGCGCGGGAAGGGTGGTCGCCGGCGCTCAAAGATCGGACGATGCGAAGCGTCATGACCCACATGTCTGAGTTCTATGACGGGTTCGACACCGAGATCGGCCGCTTCGTCGAGACGCCGCGCGAGCGCGAGGTGCGGGTGAATGCCACCAACGGTTGCGTTACCCACATCGATTTCGGCCCTATGCGATCGGGATCCAAGCGGCCGGCAGTCGGCTTCGGTGGTCCGAAGCCCGCGATCCCGGGCTTGTTCATCGGTGGAGCGGGGGCGCATCCCGGTGGGGGCATCTCGGGCATACCCGGCAAGATCGCGGCGACGCGAGCGCAGCGTTTCCTCAGGGCGATCAAACGCTGATCTCCCAGCCTGTCGCGCGAATCACAGGAATCCGATCGTGGTATCCCGACGTCTCGCGGCGGAGGTTTTACAGATTACGGCAAATATTATGGTCAAGGTTCAATTCACATAGCGGGCCGACTATGATCTTCTTGATCGATATGGCGATCTATTATTATTGAGATGGTTGAGGACCGCTGGATATAGACGTCTTGCGGTGACCGGCGGCGATCCGATTCCTTTGCTATGGCATCGAGAATAGGCCGATTACGTTTAACCCGATTCTTACCTTTGACCACGCGTGCGTGGAGGTCTGATGGGTGGCCCGCTCTCGCGGTCCTTCACTCACTTCCTTGATACCCCGCGGGGTCTCGACGCGGGGTGGGCGTCTCCCTATCGAAGGATAGAGGCTATTTCGACGATAGCTGCGATGCTTTCCCAAAATAGCTGGGTGAGGTGTATGCTGGCACCAGAGAGCGACTGGACCCCGCGGATCCCTAAAGGAGCCGCGCACTTCCGCATTGATCATCGCCTGCAAGCGGCGGGTGTATCGGCCGACATTCGTCGCTTTCGGTGGGTATCGACGGAATCCGGCCCGCTATTGCCCAAGGACCACTTCATCGATTGCTCGCTTGCGCCACATGTACGCCGCAGCAGTCTCAAATGCGGCGACTGGCGAGGCGAACGCGCACCCGGCGAGATGCTCTATCTACCGCCTGGTCAGGTGTATATCGGGCAGCCAGCGCCCGAACCGCGACATCTCCTGTGCATCGCCCTCAGCCAGCAGTTCCTGGACGAGGTGTTTCAGGAGGAAGGCGGCGCGCCCAGCATGCGTCCTTGTACCGACATCCACAACCCCGTCCTACGGCGATTACTCTATCGGGTTGCGAGCGAACTCGCGGCGCCCTGTTTCGGACGCGACGCGATGGTGCAGGCGACACTTATCGCAGCCGCCGTTGAGCTTGTACGCCACATCAGTGGTTCTTGTCACAAGGACGAGCGCCTTGGCCGGCCGAGTGCCAGACAGATCCGGATCGCCATCGATTATATCATGGACAACCTGGACACGGACCTTCGTATTGTTGCCATCGCCCGTGAATGCGGGGTCAGTGCGCGCCATCTCACCCGCCTGTTCAAGTTGGAGACTGGAACCAGTATCGGGGAATATGTGGCGATGAGCCGCATCGCCATGGCGAAGGACATGCTGTGCATCGACAGACAATCCATCAAGGAGATCAGTTGGCGATGCGGCTTTCAGAGTGCGTCGGCCTTCTCCGCGGCTTTTCGTATGGCAACGGGAACCACGCCGCGCGCTTACAGAGAAGTACGTATTGGCGCTTAGCTCCATGTCCTGACGACTACTTACTGTCGCCATAAGGTCAAAGGCTGTCGGTATCGCGCCAGCGGTGCGATTTACCTTCATACCGGATCATCGCCGCCATATCCTTTCCTCTAAGACCGAGAGCGCCGGATCCCGTCCAGGGGACCGCAATATCTCGGCTGGGGAGAGGGCAATGAAATACAGGCATTGGCTGCGTGCGAGCGCGGCTCTTGGTCTTATCGTCACTTCAGTAGCAGTCGAGGCAGCCGACACTTCGGCTCCTGCCGAACCACAGCAGACCGAGCCCCAACAGAATGCTCAGGGCATCCAGGACATCATCGTTACCGCCCGCAGGACCGAGGAGAGCCTCCAGAAAACTCCGGTCGCCGTTACTGCTGTAACCCAGGCGATGCTGACGCGCGCACAGGTGATCAATGTCGCCGACCTTCAGCGCACCGCCCCGAGCCTCGTCGTGGCGACCGGCTCAGCATCGACATCCGGGTACACGTTTGTCGCGATCCGGGGAGAGGGCAATCTTACACCGCTGATCGCCAATGATCCGGCCGTGGCGACCTATATCGACGGCGTCTATATCGCCAGGCCGTCACAAGGCCTTACCGACCTCAACGACATCGCGCGCGTGGAGGTGCTGCGCGGCCCGCAGGGCACATTGTTCGGCCGCAACACAACGGGCGGCGCCGTCAACATCATCTCGAACGATCCGACCAACAACTTCGGGTTTGATGGCATCGCGGAAATCGGCGATCGCGGTACACGTCGGGCCGGTGCTACCATCAATGTACCCCTGGGCGACAACCTCGCGGCGCGCTTCACCTATAATTTCAACACGCACGATGGCTTCGGGCACAATGCGACGCTCGATCGCGATGTTGCCGATAGCAACAGTCATTTCGTGCGGGGCAAACTGAAGTTCAACAGCGGCCGCTTTAGTTTCACACTTTCCGGCGACTACAACCATCTGTGGGACAAGGGGCAGCTGGCGACGCTCTCGGCCTATAATCCCAACATCATCGCTGGCCCGCTGGCAGCGTTTGTCCCGGCGCTGACCGCCGCGCTCCATAGCAAAGATAACTGGTATACCACCTATGCCGGCGCGCTGACCCGGCCGATCAACAATCCGCTATACGCTTCGCTTGCTCCGGAGGCGCAGGCCATGTACGGCGCGCTGCCTTTCGACAGACTGACCGCTTATGGTGGCTCGGGCACGGCCAACATCGACCTTGGAAGCGCTAAGCTCAAATCGATTACGGCCTATCGCTATTCCAACGCGGCCGGCCTGCTGGATACCGATGGTTCGGCGGCGCCTGCGCTGGCGACTTTTGGCGGTTCGCGATCGAAATCTTGGTCGGAGGAGTTGCAGCTTTCAGGTTCGCTCACCGACCGGCTAACCTACATCACCGGCTTCTATTTCTCGCGGGAGACCGGCTTCGAATATAGTCGCTCACAGATCTTCGGAGGTCTTTTGCGAAACAGCTTTGGTACCGCCAAGAACATCACAAAGGGCGCCTATGCGCAGGCCTATTACAAGCTTACCGATCAGCTGCGGCTCGCCGGTGGCTTTCGCTACACATGGGATACGCGCAATACCGATCTGCACAACATGCAGGTGCTTGGCCTTGCGCCTGGCACGCCATTGCCGAAAACGGTCAGCCCCAGCGGGTTCAACTGCAACAACGCCAACGTCCTTGCGGCGGCGCCCGCGGATCGCGCCGCCCTCGCCGCGGCTTGCGATCTGCCGCAAAGAGCCAAGTTCAGTTATCCCGCCTGGACGGCTGGCATCGACTGGCAGGCGACGCGCGACATAATGGTCTATCTGAAGACCAGTGGTGCGGCGAAGGCTGGTGGTTGGAACATCCGTGCCGGCGCGCTTCCTGCATTCAGGCCGGAGAAGGTCAAGGACATCGAGGCAGGCCTCAAGGCAGATTTCCTCGACCATCACCTGCGCACGAATGTCGCGGGTTTCTACACTTGGAAATCCGGGGTACAATCGGTCGTCAACGCGGTGGTTCCCGGTATCGGCGTTACCCAGTACATACAGAACAATGGTGATGCGCGGATCTGGGGTGGTGAGTTCGAGATTACTGTTCTGCCCTGGACCGGTATGGAGGTAACAGGCAACCTCAGTCTGCTCGACGGCAAGTACAAGGCCGGCAGCTTCAGTGAAGTTCAGCAGATCACGAGCGCAACGCCACTGGCGGGTTGCGCCTTGGCGAGCGGAACGACCTATAATTGCACTGTCGATCTCAGTGGTCTGCCGCTGCTTCAGCTGCCGCACAAGCAGTTTGGTAT
>FTCZ01004928.1_pt1 | contig 20483 bp, 16 predicted proteins | sample 1658871 | NCBI WGS metagenome assembly FTCZ01 (sample SAMEA3914864, study PRJEB12502) | metagenome | biome: forest; material: soil | place: USA | collected 2012-03-12 | depth 0.3 m
GGAATGTCCGTATCGCCCTGCAGAATTGGCTGAAGGAGCGACCGCGGGGCGGCGCCTTGTTTCCCAATATCCATGGTGGTCGGCTGAGCTCTGACGCCGTCCAGTCGCTCCTTACCAGGCACGTCGAGGCTGCCCGCGAGCGATGCCCTTCGTTACGGCAAAAGCGGGTATCGCCGCATGTCCTCCGGCACACCGCCGCTATGGAACTGCTTCAGGCGGGCGTCGATATTTCGGTCATTGCCCTGTGGCTGGGACATGAATCCATCCAAACCACCCAAGGCTACCTCCACGCTCACATCGCGTTGAAAATAGCCGCCCTCGCCAAACTCCAACCTCTTGGCTCCAAACAGTCGGTGCGTTTCGAGCCGGAAGACCAACTCCTCGCGTTTCTCGACGCATTGTAGTCGCTTCTTGGCGCCGGGACTCGCCTCTGTTATCGTTCCACTGCGCTGTGCAAAGGGCAGCGCCGGGACTGGTAATCCCGCACACGAAGCAACTCGGACACCTCGGTTTCCGGGGTGTCGTCGCGCATGTCCAGGCCTTCGGGTTAAAGGCGGCGACGCATGTCGTGTGCATGTTACCAGCTCCGGCGGCTCCCGCGCCTAGCGTGCGGGAGTTCGGACTGCTCCGCATCCGTCCGCCTCTTCCGCGTAACCGCCGATGCGGACCGGAGGTACCAATGGACAATTTTGCCCAACTGGCAGCGCCTCGCGCACCACTCCCAGCGACAATGGTCGCGCCTGTGCAAACACTTGCGGCGCTCTGGAAGACCTATAACGCCGAGCCCATCCAGCTCATGAGAACCCGCGAAGGGCGCGACCTCAGCCGCGAACGCTTCCGACGCGCGGAAGAATTCATGCTATCCTCCGCGTCTGGCGACTGGTTCGACACCCTTTATCATTCCGGTATTGTCGCCCAACTTGCTCTATCGTCCCACCTACTGGACGTCGGCTTCCCCGACGCTTGGTGCGCTCGTCACGTCGGCCTGCATGTCGCGAGATCGCTTGCCTATGCCAACGCCACCGGCTTTGGCCACGATTGCGAAAGAACCGCGCGGCTCGCGAAAGTGCTGACACCCTATTGGAAATGGAACCGTCGCCATTTGATTGACGGCTCTCGTCCGAGCGACGACGGCTTCACAGTCACCGAGGTCCGAGCACTGTTACGTGCCCTGATCGACCACGTCGGTGAGGTCACAGGGCACGGTCTCTCGCCTCGCCGGGCAAGACGGCAGCGTAGGCTCTTGATGTGACGTCCGTAAAACTATGCCGCGTGGATTGCCTCGAAAGGCTTGGGAAACTTAGTCTTTCCGAAGCCATGCGGCATAGTCCGCCGCTCGGCATAAACGGCTTTATGCCGCGCGCGGCATAACGGCCCGTAGAAGGTGCAGACCAGCAAGGCGCAGTGGTAGAGCCGCTCGGTCGCCTGATGGAGATTGAACGCGGCCTCTCTCGGGCCATTCTCAGAGATAAGAAATTTGGCCGCCTTGAGGAAACGGGCCGCGCTCGGAAACCACTCCTCGAAATACTCCTTGGCCATGGCATAGGCCTGAGCGGGCGTTTTGGGCTTGGGTTCGTGGAGCGGGGTGTCGTCGCTCTCGTAGAGCGCGATCCCTTCCTTGGCGACGTCCATGAAGAAATAGCGACCATGGGCCAGACCATCGTTCACCTCCTGGAGAGTGTGGACGATGAAATTGACCGGCGTGTGCAGCGTCTTAGTGATGGCGCGCTCGCGCATCAGCCGCTCGTCAGCCTTGTACCAATAGGTCGCCCGATCGGTGAGCTCCTTCTGGTTGACGATGATCAGCAGATCGAAATCGGACTGATAGCCCTTGGCGGTGTGCGGTTCGTCGACCCAGCCGCCGCGCGCATGGCTGCCGTAGAGGATGATCTTGCGGATCCGCGCCTTGCGCCGATCGCCGGTCGCACTCGAATGGGCCTCCTCGAACTCTTCGAACAGGACTTGCACCACGCGCTCGAGCTCGCGTTGTTTCGCCGGCGGCAGGTGGTCAAGATCGTTACGCATATGCAGTTCTTTGAATATGCGCACTTCGGAGAAGTTCAAGCTTATACGGAAGTCGGCATGGCCGGCACCGACAAAGGCGGACGAGATGGAATCCCCCCTCCCCGATGATCGTGTCCGACCGCGTGGTGTAGCTTCGCCGGCGTAGCCATGGCGATCTCCGGCGAGGCCGGGTTGATCAGGCTGCCATGGGTGGCAGCGCGACGAGCGGATCATCGCTCAACTGTGACACGCTTTCCAGATGGGGTAACGGGCGGCCCATATTCGGCTAGGTTTGAAGGGCTGGCGTTCGCCCCTCACAATGATGGTGTCGCGGAGTCGGGCTTTTGCGGCCTGCTCCAAGCATCACGGAGAGACGACCACTCGTCATTCCGCATCTATGTTCCGCCTAGCCTCCAATGACAGGCCGCCTGTATCAACAAGTAAAGTCCCCTTATTGGCTCCGCGAAACAGGTCGACGAACGCGCTAGGGAGATAATCGAACCCCTTTCGGAGATCGACGCGGGAGATTAGTTCACCGCTTTCCGACCACTGGCGGATAGCTTCGCGCGCCTCACCGTAGCGCTCGGCGAAATCTCCAACAACGAAGCCCTCCATCCTGATACGGCCGTACACCAACTTCATCATGTCCCGCGGACCGGGAGCGGGTGTTCCGGAATCATAGGCAGATATCTGACCGCACACCACGATACGACCGTGGGCGGCCATGGCATCGAAGGCCGCTTGAAGCGTTGCGCCGCCGACATTGTCGAAGAAGAGATCGACGCCGCACGGACACGATTCGGCAATGCGCGGACCGAGGTCGCCCAGCCGGTAGTCGATTGCCGCATCGACCTTGCAGACATCCCGAAGCCACGCGCATTTTTCCGCGCCACCCGCAATGCCTACGACGCGACAGCCCATGATGTGGGCGATTTGGCACACCGTTGCACCAACGGAACCCGCCGCTCCCGAAACGAGCACCGTCTCCCCTTCCCTTGCCCGGCCGACGTCAACAAGTCCGAAATAAGCGGTCAGGCTGTTGGGCGAATAAATGCCCATGGCGTCGACAAGATTGACCCCGTCCGGGATCCGCACGACCGGCACCGCCGCTCTGTCCGGCGTTAGAACCGCATAGTCTTGCCACGGCGCAACACCCGTAACGCGCTCTCCCGGAGCGAACGCGGGGTGGCGCGACTCTATGATTTCGACGGCAGCCATGCCCATGATCGGTTGCCCGATCCCGATCGAACCGCGGTAGCTCCGGCTCGGAGGATTCAGCCAGTTTCGGATTGTTGGTGCACACGAAAACAGGCCGGCGCGAACGAGAATCTCGCCTTCGCCCAGCGTAGGGGCCACAAACGCCTCTTCGCGATAGGCAAAGTCGTGGAGCGCCACTGGACCCTCAGGGCGCCTCGCCAACAGCCAGGAGCGATTGACCGTCATGGCTCGGCCTAGAAGCGGCCGCATTCCCCGGCAAGTTGGACGAGGAGTTCTGCGGGCCGGAATGCCTCGCCGTGCTCGACCTCGAGCCGGCGAAGGCCCGCGACCACTTTGTCGAGCCCGACATTGTTCGCCCAGAACATTGGACCGCCTGTATATACTGGCCAATTATAGCCAAGAATGGCTGCGACATCGATGTCCGCCGCGCGAAGTGCAATGCCTTCTTCAAGGATCTTCGCGCCTTCATTGACCACCGGGAAGAGTAATCGTGCAATCAACGCCTGATCGTCCGTTGTCGGCAACTGCTCGATTCCTTTCGCCCTTGCAACGTCTGCGACGATTCGTGCCGAAACGTCGGACGGAGTCGGCCGGCGCTTCTCATCATAATCGTAATAACCGCCGTTTTGCTTCTGCCCCAGCCGCCCCGCGGCGACAAGGTCGCCCATCGCGGTGCGCTCGTCTGCACCACGCCCGATCACGTCGAGCCCGACCAGATCCATCATCTGGAAATGGCCCATGGCGAAGCCATAATCGAACAGCGCGCGGTCGATTTCGGCAATTGGAGTGCCTTCAAGCGCCAATGCCTCGGCCTGTGCGCCGCGCGGCACGAGCAGGCGATTGGCAATGAAGCCGTCGCAGACCTTGCTGAGGACGGGCACCTTGCCGATCCGCCTGGCGAGCTTCATCGCAGTAGCGATCACCGGCTTGCTGGTCTTCTCGCCGCGGACGACCTCAAGCAGGCGCATGACGTTGGCCGGCGAGAAGAAGTGAAGGCCGATCACGCATTCGGGACGGCTGGTCGCTGATGCAATCTCGTTCAGGTCCAGGAACGAAGTGTTGGAGGCCAGAATCGCACTGGGCTTTGCGATCCGGTCCAGCCTGGAGAACACGTCCTTCTTGACGTCCATGCTCTCGTACACCGCCTCAATGACGAGGTCAGCCTGGGCAAGCGCGTCGAGCTGAAGCGCGGGCGAAATCAACGCCATGCGCGCTTCCACCTGGTCGGAAGTCATCCGTCCCTTGCTCGCGGTGAACTCGTAGTTGCGGCGAACCACTGCGATGCCGCGATCGAGCGCCTCCTGGCTCATCTCGACCAGCGTCACGGGGATGCCGGCATTGAGAAAGTTCATCGCGATCCCACCGCCCATGGTGCCCGCGCCGATCACGCCCACGGCGCCGATCTCGATCACATCGGTACCAGCCGGTAAATCTGGCACGCGGGCGGTATCACGCTCGGCAAAGAAATAGTGACGCTGGGCCGCAGATTCGGTGCTCGATACAAGCTGCTCGAATAACGCCTGCTCGCGCGCGATCCCTTCGTCGAAGGGCAACGATACTGCATCCTCCACCGCCTCGATGATCGCATCCGGCGCCTTGAAGCCACGAAAGCGCTTGGCATTAGCTCTGCGAAATTCGGCGAAGAGCTCCGGCCGGCTCCGGTCGGCCTCAATCCGGTCATTCCGATTGCGGATCCTGGGCAGCGCCGCGCCTTCAGCAACTACGGCACGCGCGAAGCTGACCGCCTCCTCGCGCAGTGAACTGTCACCCAGGATCGCATCGACAAGGCCAAGCGCCTTGGCCTCTGTCGCGTGGATTTGGCGCCCCGACGTGATGATGTCGAGCGCCGCCTCCGCACCGACGACGCGCGGCATGCGCTGGGTGCCGCCCGCCCCGGGCAGGATACCGAGGTGCACCTCGGGCAGACCGACCTTGGCGGAACGGGCGCAAACGCGATAATGGCAGACGAGGGCGAGCTCGAGGCCGCCACCCAGGGCGGTACCGTGAATCGCCGCGACAATAGGCTTGGCTGCGTTCTCGATCAGATCGAACAACTCGACAAAGCTGGGCGGCTGTGGCGCCTTGCCGAACTCGGCGATATCGGCGCCCGCGACAAAGGTGCGGCCGGCACAGTTCAGGACCACGATCTCAGCCTCAGGCGCAGCAAATGCCTCGCGCAAAGCGTCCATCATCGCGCCACGCAGCCCCGCGGAAAGGGCATTTACGGGCGGGTTGTCGAGCGTGACCACCGCGACGCCATCTTCGATCGTGATCGATGCCAATTGAGCCATTAGGGTTTCCTTGTGCGTCAGGCGACGCTGGTCGCAGAGGCGCGCCGAGCGAGCTCTTCGATCGCGCGCGTGGCCATCGCCTTCTTATCGAGCTTGCCCGTCGGGGTGACGAGCATGGCATCAACGAGCACCAGATGTTCGGGCCATTTCTTACGCGAAACGCCCTGGGCCGCCATATGCTCGAGCACCGCGGGCAGATCTACGGACCCCTGGCCGGGCCTAAGGCGGCACACCGCGCAGGCCTGCTCGCCGAGCTTGCGCTCGGGCACGGCGACAACCGCCACCTCGGCGATCGCGGGATGGCGCAACAGCGCTGCTTCAACTTCGGCGGGATCGATATTGAAGCCGCCGCGGATAATCTGGTCCTTGATGCGTCCGACGACCCGAACGAAGCCCTGTTCGTCGCGAACGATCTCGTCGCCCGTCAGATAGAAACCATCCGGCGTCAGTCGCTCCTGACCGGCTCCCAAGCCCTCGGCATAGCCGAGGAACAGCGATGGGCCGCGCACGCCAGCCTGGCCGCGCGCGCCGCGTGGCAGCGCGACCAGTTCGGCATCGAACGCCTCCTCCTCAGTACCGGGGAAGGGAATGCCGTCGAAGAGTTGCCGCCGCTCCAGCGGGTCAGCCGGGCGGGTCGAAGCGTGGCCCATGCATTCGGACATTCCGAACATTCGCAGCGCCTTGAGACCGAGCAACGCGTCGGCGTCAGCGATCAACTCCGGAGTCATTGCGCTGCCGCCTACCGCCATGGCGCGCAACGGCAGCGTTCCGGTCCACTCACCGAGCCTGGCCGCCTCGACCATGGTGAACAGATGCGTCGGCACTGCAATAGCCCACCCGCAGCGATACCGTTCCGCGCGCCGAAGCGCCTCGGCCGGTATCCAGGGATCGATAAGTACCAGTGGATGGCCCAGCGACAGCGCGAAATGCGCAGTGAAGGTGAAGCCGGGAGCGCTGTCGAGCGGCACGATACCGAGAATTGCATCATTGGGATGCAGTCCCGCGATTGCCGCACATGCGCGCGTCGCATAATTAAGCGCTCCGGGTCCATGCATCACCCCCTTGGGCACACCAGTAGTGCCCGAAGTGAAGCCGATCAGCACCGTCCTGGCGTTGCGGGGATCATTGGAGCGTGAGCGTTCAACAGCCGTGACATTGAGCGCACCGCTCACATCGGCGGTGATCCACGCCGCGTGGCCAAGTCGTTCCTCGAGCGTTGCGAGATCCGCATCGCCGAGCTTGGGTGAGACGGGGCAGAAGACACCACCGCACGCCGAGACGGCGAGCGCCGCCGCCAATGTCGCGGCAGTCTTGTGGGCGGCAACGAGCACCCGGTTACCCTCGCAGACCCCCAACGCATCAAGTCGTGCGGCAATGTCGAGGGCAAGCGCCTGCAACTCGCCGCGCGTCCACAGGCGGTCCTGGCAGTCCGCCACCGCGAGCGCGCCCGGGTCCGCCGCAGCATGCGCCGCGAATTGCGGCCAAAGGCGCTCCTCACCCCAGTCGAGAGACAGATTGACCTCAGGCAAGGGACTGTCCTCCATCCACTAAGAAAGTCTGGCCGGTAATGAAGCTGCCCGCATTCGAGGCGAGCAGCGCCAGCGTGCCACTGACCTCCGCAGGCTTGCCGAACCGTCCGAGCAGAATGCCTGCGCGAGTTTTCTCCTGCGTCGCCGCGTCCAGCGTCTCCGTCATCCCCGTCTCGATCGAGCCGGGCGCGATTGCGTTGACCCGGATACCGTGCTCCGCCCATTGTGCCGCAAGATCGCTGGTGAGATGGACGATCGCCGCCTTGCTGGTGGTGTAGGGCACGACCTGCCCAGCCTCCGGACGATAGGAAATGAACGCGCCGACGGAGGCGATGTTAACGATTGCGCCACCGCCGCCAGCGGCGATCATATGGCGGGCGACATGACGGCACGCCAGGAAGGTGCCTGTCACATTGACGTCCATCACCTTTTTCCAGCCTTTAAGCGGAATGTCCTGCGGCAGCCCCCACCATGAAGCGCCCGCATTGTTGATCAGGATGTCGATCGCGCCAAGGCGCTCGACCGTCGCAGAGACGGCTGCCTCGACCGACTCTTCGTCTGCGATGTCGCAAGCGAGGCCGATGGCTTTCACCCCGAAGCGTGTGGCAATCTCGTTCGCCGTGTCGGCGCAGTCCGCCTCATGACGCGAAGCGAGCGCAACGGCGCAGCCAAGGTCAGCGAGGGTTGCCGCCATCGCCTCGGCGAGCGCTCCGCGCCCCCCGGTGATGAGGGCTCGTTTGCCATCTAGGCGGAACTGCGCCGCGGAGAAGCCGGGAGTGTACTCAGCCACGGCCGCCGCCTGCGAGAAGATCGACCTCCTCCGTCACCACGATGATACGCTTGCCCCCCATGCCCTTGGTCTGCCTTGTCGCCGCCGCCCATTCGGGCGATCCCAACGCCGCGTCGAGCGCGGCCTGGTCGGCGAAGGTCAAGACCGCATGGCCGTCCCAGCCCGGTGCGTCGGGATTGTCATAATCCTTCGTCACCGCGCCGTGGCGATAGGCCTGGAGGCCGGGGAGCACCCTGGCGGCGTCCGCGTGCGGTCCACGCCACCAGGTTGTGAACTGCTCGTGCGTCCAGTCCTCTGGCCGGCTTGCCAGGACGACCATGCTGACCGCCATGGCTCAGTTGCCCGTCCAGACCGGCTTGCGCTTCTCGAGGAAGGCGCTGACGCCCTCCTTGGCGTCGGCCGAATGGTGTACGACATTGCAGGTCATCGTCTCGAGCGTGATCAGCGAATTCGTGTCCGCATCCATGCCGCGGTTGAGCGCCATCTTCGTCATCCACATGCAGAACGGGCTCTTATCGATCAACGGCGCGCAGAAGTCGGCGATCAGCTTGTCGAACTCGGCCGCCGGTGCAGAAGCATTGCACAGACCCCACTCGACCGTCTCGTCGCCCGTCAGCAGCTTACCGGTGAGCATCAGCTCCTTCGACTTGCGCATGCCGATGTAACGCGGCAGGCGGTAGATCGGACCGGCACCTCCGAACAGCGCACGGCGGATGTGGAAGTCACCGATCTTGGCTTCCGAGGCAGCGAGCGCGAAATCGCACGAAATCATCAGCTCGAAACCGCCGGCAACCGCATAGCCTTCTACCGCGGCGATCGTCGGCTTTCGCATATTGTAGATCTTGTCGTAGGTGCGAGCGGAATCGATTGCGAGCTGCAGCGAAGTGCTGGTTTCGTGAAGCACCGGCCCGACCAGCTGATCGAGATCCGCCCCGGAGCAAAAGGTGTTACCGCGCCCGCGGAACACGACGGCGAGCGCCTTTTTGTCCGCGGCGGCACGATCGACCGCAACTTCTAGCTCGCGCAGCAGCTGCGGGCTCACGCAGTTCCGCTTGTGTGGGCGATTGAGCCAAATCGTGCAGATGCCATCGTCGGCCAGTTCGTACTGAATGACGTCCTTCTCGAGTTCCACGTTCAATCTCCTTTGCGAAGTTCGGGTTGAAGGGCCGGCATCGCACCGGCCCAGGTTCGTCAACGAGGGATTCCCCCCTCCTCGGGAGGCGCAAGCATCGCGCCCACCGCCATCCACGCCGCGACGCCCGCCGATGGCACGGCGCACAAGACAGCCTCGGCAATCTCCTCGTCGGTCGCGCCGGCATTGCGCGCGCCGCGCACATGAGTTGCCGCCATCGGGCTGTAGCCAGCCGCTAGGATAGCAAGCAGCAGCAATTCACCATGCTTGGGTGAAAGCGGATTTGCATCGATGCTTCCGCGGCGCATCAAATAATAAGCGTCGGCCGCCTTGGGACTTAGCCGCAGCAGCTGAGCGAGCGGCGTCGGAATGGTGCCGAAATACTCCGTAAAGTTCGCCACAGCCTCCCCTTCATGCGTGGTGGGCAGAGGCTGCGGTTCGGGCGCCTGCACATCCCCGAAGCACCGATCGACGATTTCGGCGAAGTCGGCTGAAGCTGCTTCCCCCCGCAAGCTGGTAAGCACGATGAGGCCAGCTGTCGCTTCGACGGGCGTGAGGCCCAGCGAAACCCCACGCTCCAGCTCGCGACGAGCCAAGCCCAAATGCCGGCGGTCAACTGCAGCCACAGAAGCAAACAGCGCCTTCAACCTAGCCGGCACCGCGCCATCCGAATCGATGACTGAACGGAACGCCATGAAGCCGGCGAGCGTGTAGGGCGCGTGCCCCTTGAGCAGTGCGATATCCATCAACGGGCTTGTCGTCATGTGCCTCTCCTGCCAAAAAGATGCTCGACCGACTGGTCGGGCGTCAACCTAAAAATTTTACCCTAACCAGTTTGACAGCCGACCGGTCGGTCGATTATTAAAACTCCCGACCGATCGGACGATCGACTCCAAGTCTCGTGAGGTAGGCGTGAATTCGCCGGGCCGGGATGGACCGAAGGGGAGAGGAATGGATTTCGAGCAGTCGGCACGATCCAGAGAGTGGATGGCACGGGTGCGCACGTTCATGGACGCGTACATCGTTCCGGCCATTCCAGTCTATCATCGGCAACTCTCCGAGATCGATCGTTGGACCGAAATCCCTCCGGTGTTCGACGAACTAAAGGCCAAGGCACGCGCCGAGGGTCTGTGGAACATCTTCATGCCGCCATCCGAGCATGACGACGAATTTTTCACGAGTGTCGGGCTGACCAACGTCGAATATGCCCCAATCGCAGAACTGATGGGGAGAATTTCGTTCGCCACCGAAGTATTCAACTGCATGGCTCCCGACACGGGCAATTTCGAGGTTCTGCACCGCTACGGCACCCCCGATCAGAAGCGTCGCTTCATGGTTCCGCTACGCGATGGCGAAACGCGGTCCGCCTTTCTGATGACCGAGCCTGCCGTTGCATCGTCGGACGCGCGCAACATCCAAACCGAGATACGACGCGACGGCGACAAATATGTGATCAACGGCCGCAAGTGGTGGTCGTCCGGTGCGGGTCATCCGCGCTGCGCCTTCTACATCCTTATGGGCAAGACGAACCCGAGCGCACCCACCTATCAGCAGCAGTCAATGATTCTGATACCGCGGGACGCACCAGGCATCACGCTCGTGCGCCACCTACCCGTCTTCGGCTACGATCATGCACCACACGGTCACTTCGAGGTTCTCCTGGAGAACGTGCGGGTGCCCGCTGAGAACATGTTGCTCGGCGAAGGGCGCGGGTTCGAGATCGCGCAGGGGCGCCTGGGACCAGGCCGCATCCATCACACCATGCGCAACATCGCCACGATGGAAGTGGCGCTCGAAAAGATGTGCAAGCGACTGCTGTCGAGACACGCATTTGGCAAACCGATCGCCGAGCATTCGGTGTGGGAGGAGCGCATCTCGCGCGCGCGGTGCGAGATCGAGATGGCCCGACTGCTTTGTCTCAAGGCTGCGGACATGATGGACAGAGTCGGCAATAAGGCAGCGCGCGCCGAGATCGCCATGATCAAGATCGCCGCGCCCAAAATGGCCCAGCAGATTGTCGACGATGCCATCCAGGCGCATGGCGGCGGCGGTGTGACCGATGATTTTGGCCTGGCCGAGCTATGGGCGAACACCCGCATCGTGCGCCTGACCGATGGGCCCGACGAGGTGCACGAGCGGCAGCTCGCCCGTCTTGAGCTCGCCAAATATGCCGGTCACTCGCAGGACACCCGCTTGTGAGCGGGCCGCCGCCAGCCGCCACGATCGGCAGCACCGTGGACGTGGCATCGGGAACAGCGTTCGACGAGGCACGGCTGGCGGCCTATCTCGGGGGCGCAGTGCCGGGCTTTTCCGGGCCGATGCAGGTGCAGCAGTTCCAGGGCGGACAGTCGAACCCAACCTATCTTTTGATCACGCCGGATACGCGCTACGTGCTGCGACGCAAACCCGAGGGCGTCCTGCTCAAGTCGGCGCACGCCGTCGACCGCGAGTTTCGCGTCACCCGCGCGCTGTTCGGGGCTGGCCTGCCTGTGCCCGAGCCACTTGTATTGTGCGAAGACGACGACGTCCTCGGGACCATGTTCTATGTCATGCGCCACGTTCCTGGGCGCAGCTTCTGGGACCCTCGCATGCCCGGGCTGGCGTCGGACGAGCGCGCGGCAATCTATGACTCTGCCAATGAGACGCTCGCACGTCTCCACCTGGTCGATTACGAGGCGTTGGGACTCGGCGAATACGGCCGGCCAGGCAACTATTTCGCGCGCCAGATCTCACGCTGGTCGGGCCAGTACGAGGCGTCGCGGACCCGCGACATTCCGGAGATGGACAAGCTCATTGCGTGGCTACCCGGCGCGGTACCAAAGGTCAGTGACCGTACCACCATCATTCACGGCGACTATTCGTTCCACAACCTTTTGATCCACCCGACCGAACCCCGCGTCGCCGCGGTAATCGACTGGGAACTCTCCACTCTGGGGGATCCGGTCGGCGACCTTACCTACCACATGATGGAATGGTTTCGTCCCGAAGGGGTTGACGTCCGCGGCACGCTGCGCGGCGTGGACCTGGCGAAACTCGGAATTCCATCGGCCGATGAATATGCACGGCGTTACTGCGAGCGCGCGGGGATCGACGCCGATCCGATGAATCCATTCTATCGCGCCTTCAACCTGTTCCGCGTCGCCGCCATTCTGCAGGGGATCGCCGGTCGCGCGCGTGACGGCGTGCAGACCGCGACCAACGCCACCGAGATCATTACGCGCATTGAACCGCTCGCCCAGGCCGCCTGGGCGGCAGCCCGCGAGGCAGGCGCGACATGATGACCGCTTTTTCCGAGCCGTATCCATCGCCGAATGGCGGGCAGCAATAACAAAGCATGCGCCTGCCTCCACTACGGGAGAGATTTATGAAGGGCATTATTCACCAGCCTCCATTTCGGACGTTACTACTGGCTAGCGGAGCGGCCGTCGTCTTCGTTGCTCCGGCAACAGCACAAGCCGATGCTGCGGCGTCGACAGCCCAGCCGACCAAGATCGCGGCTTCGAGCGCGCCGACGGCTCGGGCCGAAGCCGCGACGACGCCGCCTGCGACACAAGCCGCAGGCGACATCATCGTGACCGCGACGAGGCGTGCCGAACGCCTCCAGGACGTGCCGATCGCGGTCAGTGCGGTCGATGGGCGCCAGATACAGTCGCGGCGCATCGACAATTTCGCCGAGATCGTAAAGATCGCGCCAGGCCCGACATTCGTGCCCGTCAAGGGTACGTCTCTGATCACCGTGCAGATCCGCGGCCAGTCGACCACCAATGATGCCACTGGACTTGAAAACCCGATCGGTATCTACATAGACGACATCTACTATGGCTCGCTCGCCTCGTTCGACGCAAATCTGTTCGACGTCAGCCAGATCGCCGTGTTGCGTGGTCCTCAGGGCACGACTTTCGGCCGCAATGCCGTCGGCGGCGCGCTCCAGATTACCAACAATGTGGCGGAGCTTGGCCATGACTCCGCGCGCATCACCCTCACCGGGCTTGGCAATGATCTTGGCCGCCTTGGTGTAGAGAGCGACGGGTACGTCAACTACGCGCTCGGCGACTCGCTTGCGGCACGCCTCGCCTACAGCATCAAAAACGACGAGGGCTATCAGCATAATCTGCTTACGGGCTCCTATCTCGATGACAATCGCGTGCAAAGCGTCCGCGGCTCGCTCACCTGGCAGGCGACCGATCGTCTGCGCGTAACGGCGAGCGCCGCCTACACACATCGTGGCGGTCTTGGCGATGGTGCGGTCATCGTCGGTCAAGGCGCTCTTGCCGCGCAAGTCAAGGCGGCGACGGGTGGTGATCTTCACAAGACGCTGCTCGATGACGACGGCAAGACGCGCCGCAATATCTTTGCCGGCGTCGTGAAGATGGACTATGATACCGATTTCGGCACTCTGACGTCAATCACCGGCTACCGCTCACTCAAGGCCTTTTACCAGGAAGATTCGGACGGCGGGCCGCTTCCGGCGAATTATCCGTCGATCAACACCAATGATGAGAAGCAGGTCAGCGAGGAAATTCGCTTCACATCGAAGTTCAGAGGCCCGTTCAATCTCGTGGCCGGCGTCTATTTTGGCTACGAGAACCTCTATCACGGCATTCAGTTCAACTTTAACGGAACATTGCCGCAGTCATTTCTTTCAGTGCTAACACCTGGCAAGATCGCCTCCCAGCTGGTCGACGGCCGGATCAAAAATCGGAGCGTAGGCCCCTATATTGAAGGCAAGTATAAATTCTCGAGCAAGCTCTCTCTTACGGCCGGATTGCGCTACAGCTACGAGCGCAAGAGCGGCTACACCGAGCATGTCGGCTCATCACCATTTTACGGCGGCCCCTATTTTGTACGACTTGGCAAGGATAGCCCGACCGATCACTGGGACGCGTTTACGCCCCGCGTCATCCTGAATTACACCCCCGCCAAGGACATATTGTTTTACGCATCAGCGTCCAGGGGCTTTCAGGGCGGCGGCTGGGTGCTGACGGCCACCAGCGCTGCGCGTGCGATCGTGCCCCTCAAGGCCGAGACCACCTGGAGCTACGAGGTCGGTACCAAGTCCTCGTTCTTCGATCGTTTCCTGACGACCAACGTGGCAGCATTCCTTGCGGACACGAGCAATTTGCAGGTTCGATCTCTGGTGAACGGCGTATTGATCGACAGCAACGCAGGCAAGGAGCGGGCGAAGGGCATCGAGGTCGAAGCCAGCGTCCACCCTGTTCGCGGCCTGTCGATCGGCGCCAACTATGCCTATACGGATGCGTATTATCGTGAGTTCCAAGGTTGCGCTGCCGGCGGCATCAACTGCACAGGCAACAAGGTACCGTTCGTGTCGAAGAACGACTTCACCGCTTTGCTGGACTATGACTATGAACTGCCCAGCGGAGCAAGGATGAACTTCCATTTTGATGACAAGTTCGCCAGTCCCTACCAGCTCGTGGCCACCAACGCGCAGCAGCTGGGCGTGCCTTATACGAGGCGCCACAACGTCGCCAATATGTCGCTCAGCTATACGCCTCCGGGCGGAACGTGGGATCTACGCGTCTGGGGTCGCAACATTTTCAACAAGAGCTACGCCAGCAACGCGCTCAACTACTATTTCTACAACCTGTCTCCCGCAGAGGTTGCTGCAAACGGCGGGGCAGCGCGCTCCGACGTCGAACGGCTGACGGTTGCACCGCCGCGCACGCTCGGGATCACCTTCACGGCGAGGTTCGGAAAATGACGATCGAAGGCGCCGCGCCGAGCGTGCCGGTTACGGCGCCTTCACCCGACGACCGCAATGCGGGCGTGCGACGCATCATGCTCGTGATGCTGATTCTCATATCGATGTTCAATTACATCGACCGCACAGTCCTCTCGGTGCTCCAGGAGCCGATCAAGCGCGAGTTGGGTCTCAGTGACACCCAACTTGGTCTGCTCACGGGGCTGGCCTTCGCGTTGTTCTATGCGACCCTGTCATTGCCGATCGCGCGACTGGCGGACCGGCTCAACCGACGAAACATCATCGCCACCTCGCTGGCGCTCTGGAGTGGCATGACCGCATTGTCCGGGCTCGCCACCGGCTTTTCCACGCTCGTCCTCTTCCGGATCGGCGTGGCGCTGGGCGAGGCGGGCTCGGTGCCTGCCAGCCACTCGATCATCGCGGACTATTACCCGCCCGAACGCCGGACCACCGCGCTTGCACTATGGGGCCTCGCGCTGCCAGCCGGCATCATGGTCGGCTATGCCTCGGGCGGATGGCTTGCGGCGGCGCTTGGATGGAGGCTGGCCTTTGCGCTTATCGGTGGGGCCGGCGTAGCGCTCGCGCCGATCTTCGTGCTGTTGGTGCGTGAACCCCTCCGCGGCGCCTTCCAGACGCACAGCGCGGCAGTGACGCCCGAACGCATCCCGCTTCGGGACGCCTTGGTGACGTTGTGGCGGCTCAAGACCTACCGGTACATGGTGATAGGCACAACGCTGCACGCCTTCGCCCAATATTCGATGATGAGCTGGACGGCGCCCTTTTATATGCGCGCCCACCATATGCCACTCGCCGATGTTGCATCCTGGCTCGCGCTGATGAACGGGGTCGGCGGCGCGATCGGTATCTATCTGGGCGGCAAGCTATCCGACCTCGCAGCGCGTCGCGCCGTCGCTGGGCGCGTCTGGGTTAGCGCCGTCGCTCTCCTCCTGATGGTGCCGGCCGCCCTAGGCCAGTTCCTTGCGCCTTCGCAGAGCGCCTCGCTGGCCTTCGGCTTTGCGTCGACCACGCTGATGTTCTTCTATTACGGCCCGATCATTGGCGTTCCCCAGACGATTGTCACACCGGGGATGCGCGCACTGACCTCCGCGGTCACGCTGTTGGTATTCAATCTGTTCGGTTTGGGGTTGGGACCCGCGGCCACGGGCCTTCTGAGTGATCGTCTCGCGACCTACGGGCTTCATGACACGTCGCTGCGTTACGCGTTGGCGATCGTGGTGTCCTTTACGGCAACCGGCGCACTGTTCATCGCTTATGCCGCCCGCTTCTATCGCAGCGAGATCCGGGACGCCTGACCATCAGGCAGCCAGTGCCGCGCGTGCCGACGCCGCGCCCCCGAACAGCTTCGACAGTACCAGGATCCGGCGCAGTCCGCGGCCGACGGGCAACTCGTCGGTCACACCCATACCGCCGTGGAGTTGTACTACCTCCTCCGCGAGCTTGAGCGACGCGTCGGACACATAAGCCCTGGCGGCGACTATTGCCCTTTCCCGAGCGTATTCTTCCACAAAGGCGGCCTTGAGCAGCATCGATCGGGACTGCTCGAGCAGCATAAAGAGTCGCGCGCAGCGATGCTGGACCACCTGGAAACTGCCGATCGCTACCCCGAATTGCCTTCGCTGCTTCACATAATTGACGGTCATTTCGTAGAGCGTCGCCATGAGACCTACGAGCTCGGAGACGATCGCCAGTTCGGCTCGCCCAATCGCCGCTGATACATGCTCGGGAGAGGCCGAGATAAGAGTGGATGGCGCGCCGTCGAACCGCAGGTCGGCAGCCGCGCTTCCGTCGGCGAGCCGCACGGGCGTGCGCACCACCCCAGCGGCCTTTGCATCGACCAGCAGCAGCTGCGAATTGTCGGTCGTAACGAGGATAGCAGCCGCTCCCGCGCCATCGCGGACAAGGCCCGCCGCGCCGTCCAGGATCCAGGCATCACCATTCCGCCAGGCGCTCACACCCTGCGCAAAGGCGAGGATCGCCTCGCCTTGAACCACCTGCTTGACCCAGCGCTCGATCTGGTCGGGCGTGCCATGCTGCGCGATCAACTCCGCGCACAACAGCACACTCTCGGCCAAGGGCGTAATCGCTAAGCCGCGCCCGAACTCCTCGGCGACGATGAGCGCGTCGGCGACCCCGCCGCCCATTCCACCAGCATTTTCGGGAAGCAGGAAAGCGAACAATCCAAGCTCACCGAGCGCAAGCCAATCCTCCCGCGCAATTGGCCCTCGCCCCATCGTGTTCGCATCCTGCCGATCAGCAAGGAAGCGGCGCACCATGTCCCGCAGCAGGACCTGTTCCTCGCTTGGCAACAGATCCATGGTCAGAGCACCTCAACAATCGTGGCGTTGGCGATGCCACCACCCTCGCACATGGTCTGCAGGCCGTAGCGCTTGCCGCGCGCCTTGAGGGCGCGGATCAGCGTCGCCATCAGCTTGGTACCCGTGGCGCCGAGCGGATGTCCGAGCGCGATTGCGCCGCCATTGACGTTGAGCTTGGCGGGATCTGCACCGAGAGCCTTGGCCCACGCGAGCGGGATGGAGGCGAACGCTTCGTTGACCTCGAACAGATCGATATTGTCGAGGCTGAGCCCCGCGCGCTCCAGCACGCGACGGGTCGCCGGGATCGGCTCCTCGAGCATGATGACCGGGTCGCCGGCGGTCACGGCCATGTTGACCACCCGCGCGATCGGCATGAGCCCATGCGCCTTGACCGCCGCCTCGGAGGCGACCAGCACGCCGCTTGCGCCGTCGCAAATCTGACTGGCGGTAGCGGCGCTCAGAGTCCCATTCTCGGTGAGGAGCTTGACCGATCCTATCGATTCTAAGCTGGCGTCGGCGCGGATACCCTCGTCCCGGTCATGCACAACCTGCTCGCCGTCTGGGGTGGCCGTCATCACAGGCACAATCTCATCCGCGAACGCCCCGGCCTCGGTTGCTGCCCCGGCCTTGCGGTGGCTTTCGAGTGCAAAGCGGTCCAGGTCGTCGCGCGAGAAGCCATAATTGTTTGCGATCATCTGTGCGCCGGTGAACTGGTTGAACTCGGCGACGCCGTAGCGCTTCTGAATGGATGCAGCGAACGGACCAACACCCAGCCCGGCCGACCTTGCGAGCGTCAGCGGCGAGCCCATCGGCACGCGCGTCATACTCTCCACGCCGCCGGCGATCACCAGATCCTGCATCCCCGACATCACCGCCTGGGCTGCGAAGTGCAGCGCCTGTTGCGAGGAACCGCACTGCCGATCGATAGTCACCGCAGGCACGCTGTCGGGCAGGCTGGAGGCGAGCACGACGTTGCGGCCGAGCGCGAACGTCTGCTCACCGACCTGACTGACGCAGCCGATGATGACGTCGTCGATCGCTGCTGGATCGACCTTGCTCTCAGCGACTAGCGCGTCAAGCACCGCGGCACCGAGATCAGCAGGATGCCAGGCGGCGAGACGGCCATTGCGGCGGCCGCCGGCGGTACGGCGGGCGGAAACGATGTAGGCTTCGGGCATGGTCTTCGTCCTCTTAAACGTCAAAGGCCGACCGCGGCCTTCGCGATAATGGAGAGCTGGATTTCGCTGGTGCCGCCGAAGATCGACCAGGCGCGGCTGTTGAGATAACGCGCGGCAGCAATCTGTGCCTCGGCGGAGCCGAACGGGCGCGGAACCTCGTCGCTATAGAAGGGACGTTCAATCGGCAATTGAAGACCGCTGAGACCAAAGGCATCGACCGCCAGCGCGTCAATCCCTTGTCGGATTTCGGAGGCGATCAGCTTCGTGATGAGACTGCGCGGTGCCGGCGGTTCCCCCGCTTCGATTTCGATCAGTGTGCGAAGCTCGGTCATCTCCAACGCTTCGGCCTCGAGCGTCAGCCGCGTCGCGCGCGTCGCAAGCTCGCCCTCAAAAGGTCCCGCCGCAGCGCGAAGCCGGGCGATATCGGCAAGCAGCTGCGGTGCGAAGCAAGAGCCACCGCGCTCATTTTCGAGCAGGAATTTGGCGATCGACCAGCCCTGCCCCTCCTCCCCGACGCGATTGGCAACGGGCACGCGCACTTCGTCGAGGAAAACCTCATTGAGCTCGTGATCGCCCGATGCGCTGATGATCGGCCGGACGGTGATGCCGGGCGATGCCATGTCGATTAGCAGGAAGCTAATTCCGCGCTGTGGCTTGGCCTCAGCATCTGTGCGCACCAGAGCGAACAGACGATTTGCAAACTGTGCCTGGGTCGTCCAGATTTTCTGACCGGAAACGATATAGTCGTCACCGTCCCGCACGGCCCGTGTGCGAAGGCTGGCGAGGTCGGATCCCGATCCGGGCTCGGAGAAGCCCTGCCCCCAGAAATGGTCCCCGCTGCGCAATTTGGGAAGATACTCGGCCTTCTGCGTCTCGCTGCCGAACGTGTAGATCACCGGACCGACGAGCTTAAGCCCCATGCCCGGGAGAACCGGCGCACCGGCTTCGGCGCATTCTTTTTCGAAGATCCAGCGCTGCACGGGCGTCCACCCCGGCCCGCCTGCCGCTGTCGGCCAGTGATAGACCAGCCAGCCCCTGGCATTGAGTGTCGTCTGCCATTCGCGGGCGATGTCGGGCTCGGCAAAGACGCCCGAGGTCAGTCGCGCTCCGCGACGCAGGCGATCGGGCAGCGCATCGGCCAGAAAGGCGCGGACCTCATCGCGGAACGCCCGCTGTTCCTTCGTGAAGGCGAGGTCCATGCTCAGCGCTCCAGAATTGCAACCGCGGAGACACCGGGCGCACCATAGACGTGGCTGTATCCCAGGCGTGGCGTGGCGGGCACCTGGCGCGCGCCGGCCTGGCCGGTCAGCTGCACGTAGTTCTCGTAGACCTGGCGTAAACCCGAGGCGCCGATCGGCTCTCCGCAGGCAAGGCAGCCTCCATCGGTGTTGATCGGAAGGCTTCCTCCGATCCGGGTCCGACCTTCGGCGATCCAGCGCTCCTGCTCTCCATCCGCGCAGAAGCCGTTTTCGGCCATGTGCATGATCTCAGCACCCGCTTCAGTATCCTGAAGCTGGGCGACGTCGATATCCTCGGGCCCGACGCCCGCCATCTCATAGGCCGCGCGCGAAGCGAGCGTGGTTGGCGCTTCGCCCCGCTCGATATCCAACGCCGGCGAGAAAACCTCGAATGAGCCTGGCGGTCGGGTCCGCACCGCTACAGCCCGAAGTCGGACGCTGGGTTGGCCGAGCGCTCGCGCACGCTTTCCGCTTGCCAGGATCAAGGCCACTGCACCTTCGCCGGGCGAGCAAAACATGTGCTTGGTGAGCGGGTCGCTGACCATGGTGGACGAGAGGACCATCCCGGCGTTGACCGGCTCGCGACGCCATGCGTGTTCTGTGAGGGCGCCGTTCGAATACGCCTTTTCGGAAACCGCTGCGAGCGCCACAGGCGAAATTCTGTGCATCGCCATATAGCGCTGGATCTTCATAGCGAAGAACTGGGTAGTAAGCATCAGCCCTGTTTCGCCATACCAGTCGGGCAGCCCCCAGTCGGCGGGCTTCGGATCGAACGCGCCACGCGGATGCTTGTCGAAGCCAATCGCGATGCCGAGATCGAACTCCCCGGATTTGATCGTGCTGTAGGCGCCGAACATCGCCGACCCGCCGGTTGCGCAGCCATTGGCGACGTTGATGAACGGCAGCCCGGTCAATCCGAGCTGTGAGACCATGGTATCGGCATTCCCGGCGGAATCGGATCCGCCGAAGGCGAAGCCGATGTCCGACCATTGCAGGCCTGCGGCATCCAGCGCCTGGCGCACCGCGTACACGCCCTGTTCCAGCC
>FTCZ01000653.1_pt1 | contig 20353 bp, 19 predicted proteins | sample 1658871 | NCBI WGS metagenome assembly FTCZ01 (sample SAMEA3914864, study PRJEB12502) | metagenome | biome: forest; material: soil | place: USA | collected 2012-03-12 | depth 0.3 m
ATCGGCTGCATGGTCAACGGCGCCGGCCTCGCCATGGCAACGATGGACATCATCAAGCTCAACGGCATGTTCCCGGCCAACTTCCTCGACGTCGGTGGCGGCGCCAACAAGGAGAAGGTCACCGCGGCGTTCAAGATCATCCTGAGCGATCCGGCGGTGAAGGGCATCCTGGTCAACATCTTCGGCGGCATCATGCGCTGCGACATCATTGCCGAGGGCATCGTCGCGGCCGCCAAGGAAGTGAATCTGAGCGTGCCGCTGGTCGTCCGGCTCGAAGGCACCAACGTCCAGCAGGGCAAGGACATCCTGGCCAATTCGGGCCTGGCGATCGTTCCTGCCAACGATCTCGGCGACGCGGCACAGAAGATCGTCGCCGAAGTGAAGAAGGCGGCTTGACCCCTCGCCGCGATCCGGCAACCCGGACGCGGCGACCACAGGGATTGGAGAGGATGGCAGCAGGCAGCGCATGGATCGGGATAGCGGCAATCGCCGCGGCCGGCGCGCTGCTGTCGCCTCTGCCCGCCAGCGCCGCGGATGCTCCCTGCGAGCTCCACGTCACCGCGGCGGGCTATCCCAATCGGGTCTTCAAGCCCAATGCCTTCGTCAAGGTGACCCCACCCCCGCCGGGCGGCGCGGTGTTCACCACCGCCAATGTCGCCGGTGCGCTCGACGATGCCGGGCTGCAGGCGCTCCTGCCCGACGCCGGCGCGCTGAAGATCGTGCGGCACACCGACCTGCTCGATCTCGACAAGCGCAAGCTCGACGGCACCCGGCTCTATGCGTCGGATGCGGCCTGCTATGCCGATCTGGTGATCGACAACAGCTATGCGATCCTGACCGACACCGTCCCGCGCGAGCGCCTCGGGATCGTCACCGGCGCGATCGTCGGCAACAGCCGGCTGATCACCAGCTTCGTGCTGCAGGCATGGCGTGGCGCCGGCAAGCCGGTGGCCTTCAAGAAGAAAGTCGACAGCCGGATCAGCGCGACCACCGCCGACGTCAACGAGGGCAGCGACGCGGCACGCGGCGACCTGATCCAGGCAGCGGCGGCCAACCTCAAGCAATTCGCGGTCTTCGTCGCGACGAAATCGGCGAAGTAGCGGCGGCGTGGATTTGACGTTAACGTGAACCAATGGCCCGGGCGGCCACCTTCCCAGGGAACGTTCGGACGACGGAGTAGATGGAATGAAAGTCTTGGTGCCGGTCAAGCGCGTGCTTGACTACAACGTGAAGCCCCGCGTGAAGGCGGACGGGACGGGGGTCGACCTGGCCAACGTCAAGATGTCGATGAATCCCTTCGACGAGATCGCGGTCGAGGAAGCGATCCGCCTGAAGGAAAAGGGTGTCGCGACCGAGATCGTCGCGATCTCGATCGGCGAGGCCAAGTGCCAGGAAACGCTGCGCACCGCGCTGGCGATGGGCGCCGATCGCGCGATCCTGGTCCAGACCGATGACAAGGTCGAGCCGCTGGGCGTCGCCAAGATCCTCAAGGCGATCGCCGATGAGGAGCAGCCGGGGCTTGTGATCCTCGGCAAGCAGGCGATTGACGACGACAACAACCAGACCGGCCAGATGCTCGCCGCACTGACCGGCTGGGGCCAGGGCACGTTCGCGTCGAAGGTCGAAGTGTCGGGCGACAAGGTGTCGGTGACGCGCGAAGTCGATGGCGGCCTGGAGACCGACAGCTTCACGCTGCCCGCGGTCGTCACGACCGACCTCCGCCTCAACGAGCCGCGCTATGCGTCGCTGCCCAATATCATGAAGGCCAAGTCGAAGCCGCTCGCGACCAAGTCGCCGGCCGATTACGGCGTCGACATTACGCCGCGCCTGACGACGCTCAAGGTCGTCGAACCGCCCAAGCGCACCGCCGGCGTCAAGGTCGCCGATGTCGATGAGCTGGTCGCCAAACTCAAGGCTCTGGGAGTTGCCAAGTGAAGACGCTCGTCTGGGTTGAGCATGACGGCAAGGCCGTCAAGGACGCCACGCTCGCCGTGGTCACCGCCGCATCGAAGCTGGGCGAGGTCGACCTGCTGGTCGCCGGCACCGGGGTCGACGGCGTCGCCGCCGAGGCCGCGAAGATCGCCGGCGTCGCCAATGTGCTGGTCGCCGACAAGTCGGCGCTTGAGCACGCGCTGGCCGAATCGGTCGCGCCGCTGATCGTCAAGCTGATGGACGATCACGACGCGTTCCTCGCGCCTGCCACGTCGAACGGCAAGAACATCGCGCCGCGCGTCGCCGCCCTGCTCGACGTCATGCAGATCAGCGACATATTGTCGGTCGAGAGCGACGACACGTTCACGCGCCCGATCTATGCCGGCAACGCGATCGCGACCGTCCAGACCAGGGATGCCAAGAAGGTCATCACCGTCCGCGGTACCGCGTTCGAAAAGGCCTCGCCGGAAGGCGGCAACGGCAAGCTGACGGTGATCGCCACCGACGGCGCCGGCATCGAGCAGGATGTCGCAAGCTTCGTGTCAGCGGAAATCGCCAAGCTGGAGCGTCCCGAACTGACCAGCGCGAAGGTGATCGTCTCGGGCGGCCGCGCGCTCGCCTCGAGCGAGAATTTCCACCAATATATCGAACCGCTCGCCGACAAGCTCGGCGCCGCGGTCGGTGCGTCGCGCGCCGCGGTCGATGCGGGCTATGTTCCCAACGACTATCAGGTCGGCCAGACCGGCAAGATCGTTGCCCCCGAAGTCTATATGGCGATCGGCATTTCGGGCGCGATCCAGCATCTGGCGGGCATGAAAGATTCGAAGACGATCATCGCGATCAACAAGGACGAGGATGCCCCGATCTTCCAGGTCGCGGACATCGGCCTGGTCGGCGACCTGTTCAAGATCGTGCCGGAGCTGACCGGGAAGCTCTGATAAAAAAAGGAAGGGGCGGCGCCATATCGCGCCGCCCACTTCTCTTTAATAACGACTTTTCAGGATATCGCCTCCACCTGCAAGTTCATGGCGGCCTGCAGCTGCTGCAATGAACCCTTGTGCCCGGCTTTGAAAATATTCCACGCCTTAATGATTACGGCTGCTCGCGTAAGCTCATGAATGCGGCCATTATTATTGGCCTTCTGCGAGTGAAGAAGCGCCTGCATTGTATCAATGATTTGATACTTCCCGTTTCTCTGGCCCTTAATCCAAGCTTGGTAGAAATCTTCCGCCTTAACGGGATCAGATTTCTGAAATTTATACATCAGAGCTGCCGCTTGGCCGGCCGGATGTGCAAATTGTCTGTTAATCTCGCGCCCATACTTAATACTGGGCTCGATGTCTGGATAGGTATCGCGAGCCAGTTCCAAGACGAAGTCCGGTTGCAGGGTATCTCGATTATAGGGGTCGGTATCGAGCAGGTGGGCCCAGCGAATAGCGGATGCTAACGTAGATGCGTATTTGTAGCCCGCAATATGTAGCACGTCTGCGGGGTTACGGGGTTTACCGATATCCATGCGCCCAAACAGTTGTGGATCGATCGCAAAAACCACGTGAGTCTTAAAAGACTTTCCGACACGCACCGATGCCGCAAGGCGATTTTGCCCGTCAAGCAAGCGCCCGTCGGGTGCAAACTTCAACGTATCGCCAGTGAGCCCCCAGCGACCGTTCGCCATGTCCGCGGCGAACTGTTGAACCTTGTTCGGCTTGGGCGGCCGATTGCCGTGGTTGCGATCTTTGAGGATCGCGGCAGCAGATACCGAGTCGATTTCAATGATCCGGCTAGTCGCGGGGGGATTGAGCATAAACTGCTCAATCTCCGCCAATGCCGGAGCCTCATTAGTCGTCATGGATTTTCTCCTAACGACTCGTCGTGTACAGCAGTTTGTGTTGTACATCAACTGTACAGATTACAACTGAATGATGTATCGTCAAATTCCATATCTTGTATGAATCCAGTAAGATATCTCTGGCGGACGAATAGCCATCCTGCGCAGGCGATCGGCCCGATAGTCGCCGGGCGGCACTCAAGCGCAAAGGCGCGCGTCATATGATGAGGGGAATACCTCGCTACACGCAGCAAGGTCTAAAAGAGTAAGCCCCGTCGCACATGGTGCGGCGGGGCTCCCTAGGACGATCCTCCGCACAAGGCTTCAGATCGTCTAAATGCTCTCTCTTTCGTTCAAGCCAGACAATAACGCCGCGTATGACCACTCGGTTCCCGCGACGTGACGAAAAAGTGTCAGTCGGTGCCAAGCGGTCTGGGCGGCGTGACCTCGTTCTCCGGCAACGGCGGGATCGTCCGCAGCCACAAGGCCGTGACGAGTGCGATTGCGCCCAAGGCCCCGCAGAACCACGCTACGCCCGGCCAGCCGGCCCGCGTCCAGGCAATGCCGCACAGCGACCCGAGCACGCTCGACCCGGCATAGTAGAAGAACAGATAGAGTGCTGCCGCTTGCCCACGCCGCCCGAGCGCGCGGCGGCCGACCCAGGCGCTCGCGATCGAATGCGCACCGAAAAAGCCGATCGTCACGACGCCGATCCCGGTGACGGTCAGCCAGAGCGGCGCGGCGGCCGTCAGCGCCACGCCGGCGATCAGCAACCCGACCGGCATCCAGAAGATCAGCCGGCGGCCCAGCCGGCCCGCCACCCCGCCAAACCAGGCCGAGCTCCACGACCCGAGCAGATAGAGCAGGAAGATCGCACCGACCGCGGCATGACCAAGCCCGTAAGGAGGCGCCATCAGCCGGAACCCGGCGTAATTATAGATGCTGACGAACACCCCCATCAGCACGAATGCCTCGAGGAACAGGAACGGCATCGCGCGGTCGCGGAACAGGTTCAGGAACCCGCGGGCGACCTCACGCGGCAGTGGTGCCGAGGCGATGAAATGGCGCGATTCGGGCGCGAGCCGACGAAACGCCTCGGCCATTGCCAACCCGGCAATCCCGACCGCAGCGACCGACCAGCGCCAGCCGAGCAGGTCGGTGAACAGGCTGACCCCGAGCCGTCCGGCCATCCCGCCGATCGCGCTCCCGGCGATGTACAATCCCATTGCCGAACCAACCGACGCCGGATCGACCTCTTCGCTGACATAAGCCATTGCCACTGCCGGCACGCCCGCCAGCGCGACCCCGGTAGCGAGGCGCAAGGCGAGCAATGTCGTCCAATCGGGGGCGGCAGCGGTCAGCAGGCTGAACCCACCCGCCAGGAACATCGCCCCGACCATCATCGGCCGCCGCCCCCAGCGATCCGACAGTGCGCCGGCGACCAGGATACCGATTGCGAGCGGCCCGGTCGCCAGCCCGACCGCCAGGCTCGCCGCCTCGGCGCTGAGGTGGAAATCGTGGGCGAACAACGGCAGCAACGGCTGCGCCGAATAGAGGAGCGAGAAAGTCGAGAAGCCCGCGAACAGCATCGCCAGCGTCAGACGGCGATAATCGGCGCTTCCCTTGGCCAGCGCCATCAGCGCACCACCCGCGCGAGTCGTGCCGAGGCGCCATAGGTCGATAGCCAGACAAGGATTTCGGTCGCCATTGCGATGATCGCGTCGAGCCAGCGCGGCCGCTTGCCGCCCGCCGATTGCGCGTTGGTCAGATGATCGACTTCCTCGTCGCGGATCGCGGCCAATCCGGCGGCCAACCCGGCATCGCGCGTCCGCAGCCAGCCGACCTGATCGTCCATGTGCCGGTGGACCGTGCGCTCGACGGCCTCTGTGCAGGTCAGGATCGCGTCACCGCCGAGGAGCGCCGTCGTCGCGCCCAGTAATGCGCCGCCGCTCCACCAGAAGCCGAGCATGTGGCACGGCGTGATCCCCCGCTGGCGCAGTGCCGCGGCGAAGAAATCGCGATGGCCAATCTCGTCCCGAAGTGCCGCTTCCAGCATTGCAACGAGATGGGGCGCGCGCCACCGGGCTACAATTATCTGCGCTCGATAGATGCGGATCGCGCCGACTTCGCCGGCATGATCGACGCGCAATATGTCGGCGAGAATCCGCGCATCGCTCACCAGCCGCTCAACAGGCTCGCGACATTCGCTCCGAGCGCGTCGACGGCATAACCGCCTTCCATCACGATCACCGTCGGCAATCCAGCCGCAGCGATGTCCGCGGCGAGTATGGCATAATCGGGCGTATCAAGCTTGAAGGCGGAGATCGGGTCGCCGGCATAGGTGTCGGCGCCGAAGCTCACAACCAGCAAGTCGGCGCCGAACGCCGCGATCGCTTCCAGCGCCCGGCCCTGTGCGCGGCGGAAGGCATCGAGCGCGGTGCCCTGCGGCAAGGGCAGATTGAGCGTGGCACCGCGCCCTTCACCCTCGCCGACCTCGTCCCCATGACCCCAGTAAAACGGATAATCGGTCGCCGGATCAGCATGAAGCGAGGCGTAGAACACGTCGCCGCGAGTCCAGAAGATGTCCTGCGTGCCGTTGCCGTGGTGATAATCGATGTCGAGGATCGCGACCTTCGCCTTGCCCGCATCGCGCGCGGCCTGTGCGGCGATCGCCGCGGCATTGAGGTGGCAATAGCCGCCGAAATAGTCCGCCCCGGCATGATGTCCCGGCGGCCGGCACAAGGCGAAGGCGGCGCGCTCGCCGTTCAGCACCGCCCGCGCCGCGGCCAGCGCCGATTGCGCACTCCAATAAGCGCTTTCCCAGGTCTGCGCGGTGATCGGGGTCGAGGCGTCGAAACTGTATTGGCCGATCAGCGCATCGATCCGGTCGAGCCTGAGCGGCCGCCGCCCGACCACCGGCCAGACATAGCCGACGACATCGCCGGGCCGCCCCGCCTCGGCCCAGAGCCGCGCCGCGGACTGCAGGAAGTCGACATAGCCGGCACCATGCACGGCCAGGATCGGCGCCATGCCGCGATCCTCGGGCGCTTCGGCACCGCCGATCGCGACCAGGATCGATTCGGCACGCGACGGCTTTTCGGCATAATCGGTGAAGCCGCCATTGTGCAGCTCGCGCGCGGGCGCGTGGCGCAGCTGCCGGGGATCGAAGAACCGCCTCATCGCGCCATCCTCAATATCGCGAACCCGACAAGCGCCGACGCAATCGATCCCGCGAGTACCCCGATCTTGACCTGGTCGATCATCACCTCGTTGCCCGGGAAGGCCAATCCGCCGATGAACAGGCTCATCGTGAAACCGATCCCGCACAGCAAGGCGACGCCATAGACCTGCGCCCAGCTCGCGCCCTCGGGCGGCTGGGCAAGCTTGAGTGCCGCGGCGGTGCGGACGCTGGCAAAAATCCCGATCTGCTTGCCGAGGAACAATGCCAGCGCGATGCCGAGCACTAGCGGCTGACCGAGTGTCGCGAGGCTCATCCCCTTCAGCGACACCCCGGCATTGGCAAAGCCGAACAGCGGTACGATCGCGAACGCGACCCACGGGCTCAATGCATGTTCCAGCCGGTGCAGCGGCGAATGCTCGTCGCCTGCCGGAATCATCACCGCCGCGACGACGCCCGCGATCGTCGCGTGTACTCCCGACAGCAGCACCAGGTACCAAAGCGCTGCAAACCCGATCAGATACGGCCACAGCGTTTTCACCCCGAACCGGTTGAGCGCAAGCATCGCCAGCGCCACCGCCCCTGCGCCGCCCAATGCCGCCAGCGCCAGCCCGTGCGTGTAGAACAAGGCGATGATCGCCACCGCGCCCATGTCGTCGACGATCGCGACCGTGGTCAGGAACAATTTGAGCGACGTCGGCACGCGCGGTCCCGCCAGCGCGAGAACGCCGATCGCAAAGGCGATGTCGGTTGCCGCCGGGATCGCCCAGCCGTTGCGCACCTCGACCGCGCCGCCGGTGATCGCGAGATAAAGCAAGGCCGGCACCGCCATCCCGGCGATCGCGGCGATCACCGGCAGCCGGCGCTTCTCGGCGCTCGCCAGCTCGCCGCCGACCAGCTCACGCTTGATCTCCAACCCGACGAGCAGGAAGAACACCGCCATCAGCGCATCGTTGATCCATAGATGCACGTTCATCGGCCCGAGCTTGGGCGTCAGCACCGGCCCGGTCTCGGCATGCAGCAGATGCAAATACGTGTCGGCCAGCGGCGAGTTGGCCGCGATCATCGCCAGCGCCGCGGCGGCGATCAGGACGATCCCGCCCGCCGCCTCATCGGCCAGGAATGCCTGCAGCGCGGAGCGCGGCCGCGTCAGCCGAACAGCTCCGCCAGGAAGTCCTTGGCCGCTTCCCAGCTGCGCCGGTCGGCTTTCTCGTCATAAGCGACGCCCGGGCGGAAAGGCGGTTTGCCCTTGAGCTCGATATCGGTGAACGCGTGACCGGCATGGCCATAGGCGTGGATCTGCCAGTCGGCGCCGCCGTCGGTCAGCTCCTTGCCCAAAGCCACCACCATGTCGGGCGGCGCGATCGGATCGTCCCAGCCATGGCAGACCAGCAGCTTCGGCTTGATCGGGGTGACATTGTCGTAATCCGGCCGGTCGTAGACGCCGTGGAAGCTCACCCCGCCGAGGAAATCGAGCCCCGCCCGGCCCATGTCGAGGACGCATTTGCCGCCGAAGCAATAGCCATAGGCCGCGGTCCTGGCCGGATCGACGAACGCGAATGCCTTGAGCGTGTCGAGCGATGCCTTGAGCCGGTCACGCAGCAGCGGCCGGTCGGCGTTAAGTTCGTTCATGTAGAGCGCCGGATTCTCCGACGCCCGCGTGGTGCGCTTGCCCTGGCCGAAGATGTCGCAGGCAAAGCCGACATAGCCGAGCTTGGCGAGATTCTCGGCATGGACATTGTCCTCTTCCTTCTGGCCGAGGACATTGGGGACGATCATCACGCCGGGACGCGCGGTCTCGACTTCGTCGTCATAAGCGAACACGCCTTCGAACGGGCCGCCTGGCCCGTCATACACCATCGTCTGCCGTACGATCGCCATGACTCGCTCTCCCGGTTTGCCGTTCTCGAATGAAGCGCTACAGACGCGCCCGTCCAGCCGCAAGGAGTGCCCTCGATGCCCACATTGGTTCTGATCCGCCACGGCCAGTCGGCCTGGAACCTCGAGAACCGCTTCACCGGCTGGTGGGACGTCGACGTGACCGAGAAAGGTGCCGAGGAAGCGCGCCTCGCCGGTGAATTGATGGCCGCCAAGGGACTCGATTTCGACCTGTGCTTCACCTCGCTCCAGACGCGCGCGATCAAGACCCTCAACCTCGCGCTTGAATCGATGGGGCGGCTGTGGCTGCCGGTCGAGAAGGACTGGCGCCTGAACGAGCGGCATTATGGCGGCCTGACCGGGCTCAACAAGGCCGAGACCGCGGCCAAACATGGCGACGAGCAGGTCCATATCTGGCGCCGCAGCTTCGATATTCCGCCCCCGGCGATGGAATCGGGCAGCGAGTTCGACCTGACCAATGACCGCCGTTACGACGGCATCGCGATCCCGCAGACCGAGAGCCTGAAGGACACGATCGCGCGCGTGCTGCCTTATTGGGAAGGCCGCATCGCGCCGGCGCTGAAGGACGGCCAGCGCGTGCTGATCTCGGCGCACGGCAATTCGCTGCGCGCTTTGGTCAAGCATCTCTCGAACATCCCCGATGACGAGATTACCGGCCTCGAAATCCCGACCGGCCAGCCGATCGTCTATCAGCTCGACGACCAGCTCAACGCGACCGATCGTTACTATTTGAACGAACGGTGATCCTCACGCGCCGTCATTTGCTGGCCAGCGCCGGGGCAGCGGCAATGCTGCCGGGCACGGCGCTGGCGGCGAGCGGCCTGCGCGTCGGCCGGTTTGTCGACGCCGCGACGGTCGAGCTGATCGACGGGCGCCAGCGTGCAACGGTGAAGCGCGGCGAGCGGTTCGGCCTCTGGACCTTGACCGAAATACTGCCCGATGCGGCGGTGATCGAGGATTTCACCCGGATCGACGGTCGCCTGCTGATGCTCGGCACCCGCGGCGTGCTCCACGATTTCGGCAAGACCGCCGAATCGACCGCGATCGACTATGCCAGGGGCTTCCTCGGCCATAGCCGCGACGAGGTGATGGCAAGCCCGACCGACCTGCTCGGCACGGTGATCCTGGCCAAGCCCGGCGACCCCCGATACGAGGATATCGCCCCGGCTTTCCCGCCGATCCGCAAGGTCTGGCTGGAAGCCTATAATTTCCTCGGCACGCCGGAGACCACCGACAAGGTGTGGTTCGCTTATGGCGGCCGCTCGCCCAATTTCGATCCCGCCGTCTATCACCGCCCGATCGAGCAGGTCCGCAAGCAGGGCCAGGTGCTCGACGGGCTGGTCGGCGGGCATTTGCCGTTCCTGCGTTTCGTCTATCCGGAGGCGACCGGCGACTGGACCGAGATGGTCGCCTTCGCGCCGTTCCGGATCGTCCAGGGCAATATCAACTTCCAGCCGGTCTGGTATCGCGTCGCACGCGTCGAGGCGGGCAAGCTCGCCTGGATGCGCCATGACGATTCCTATCTGCCGGTGCCGCCCGCCACCGCCAGCGATCCCAGGGGCTTCTACGCCGACCTGATCGCCACCGCGAAGGAGTGGAATGCGCGGCTTGCCGAGGGCCTCGACCTCGACCTGCCCGACGCACGGATGGCCGATCAGGCGCGCCACGGCCTGATCCGCGCGATGATGACGCGCTGGGCGGGGTCGCCCAAATACGGGATCGTCGACCGCAATTACGGCGGTACCGAGCATGATGGCTTCCCCGATACGTTCACGGTTGAAACCGAGGCGTTGCTCGACTGGGGCCTGATCGGCCGCGCCGGTGAGTATATCGACACTCAATTCGCCAGGTACGTCCGCGACGACGGCAATCTGATCTATCGCGGCCCCGAATTCGGACAGTTCGGGCGGATGCTCACGGTCTGCGGGCGCTATTGGGCGCTGGGCGGCGACCCGGCGCTGCTCCGCCGCCACGCAAAGCGGATCGACGCGATTGCAGACAAATTGCTCGACCTGCGCAAGACCGCGCTCAAGCTGCCGAAGGACAACCCCGCTTACGGCCTGATCGCCGGATGGAGCGAGGCGGATTCGGTGCTCGAAGCCGATCCCGACCGCTACTGGCAGCCCTATTTCTCCAATTCGACCGAAGCCGCGCGCGGGTTCGCCGAGCTCGGCGCGGCGTGGCTGGCAATGGGGGCGGTCGGGCGCGGGCAGGAGCTGATCGCAGCGGGGATCGCGCTGACCGCCGACGTCCAGACCGCGATCGGCCGCTCCATCCTGACGGTCAATGGCGAGACCATCCTGCCCTGCATCGCCGGGGTGAAGGAGCCATTCCATATAGCGGTCAAGAAGGACCCGTCGGACCCGCAATATCGCGGCTATCGGACGTATATGGAAATGCTCCATTCTGGCATCCTGACCCCCGGCCAGGTCGCGATGGTCGCCGACTACCGCCAGCGCCACCACGATGTGGTCCTCGGCGTGCCGATGGCATACGGGCTCGCCACCGGCGAGATGGCCGGGTTCCTGAGCTACGGCCATGGCTTCGGGCTGATCCAGATCGACCGCATTCGCGAGGCGTTGCTGCTGACCCACAGCCACGCCGCGCACCAATATACGCGCGGCATGTGGATGGCGCCCGAGACGCGCAAGCCGATGCTCGACGCCGATACCGCGACCTATTGCACGCCGGCAGAATGCGTTCAGCCGATGCTGCTGCGCTGGCTGCTCGCGTTCGAGGAGCCGGGCGCGGAGGTGCTCTGGCTGGGCAAGGGGCTGCCAGCCGACTGGCTCGCGCCGGGCAAGACCGTCCGCGTCGGCAACGTACCGACGCGCTGGGGTCGGGCCGGCTATGCGATCGCCGCCGGGCGCAGAGCGATCGAGGTGAAGGTCGACTTGCCGGCCAAGTCCGCCGAGGTCAGGCTGCGGCTGCGCGGTATTGCGATGCGCGGCGCGACGATCGATGGTCGGCCAGCAGAGCTGATCGATGCCGAGACGATCCGCCTTCCAGCCAGTACCGGCCCGATCCGCGTCGTCGTGGCGCGCTGATCCTTAGCCGCATTCCTGCGCGCGTCGCCTGAGCAAATCGCGCTCGCGGCGGTTGCCGGCGAGGGCCGCTGCCGCTTCGAACGCTGCCCGCGCTTCGTCGAACCGGCCCAGCCGGCGCAACAGATCGCCGCGCGCGCTGGGCAGCAGATGATATCCCTTGAGTGCCGGCTCGTCGGCGATGCGATTGAGGATCTCCAGCCCCGACGCGGGCCCTTCGGCCATGCCGATCGCGATTGCGCGGTTGAGCTCGACGATCGGCGACCGCATGACGGCGGACAGGTCGGCGTAGAGCAAGGCGATCCGCATCCAATCGGTCTCGGCCGCCCGCGCGGCGCGGGCATGACAGGCGATAATCGCCGCCTGCAACGTGTAGAAACCGCCGCCGCCCAGGTCATGGGCGCGCGCCAGCGAGCGCATCCCGCGCTGGATCTGGAGCTGGTCCCACAAGCCGCGATCCTGGTCGAGCAGCAGGATCGGTTCCCCGGCCGCATCGGTCCTTGCCACGGTGCGCGAGGCATTGAGTTCCATCAAGGCAAGCAGGCCATGGGCCTCGGGCTCGTCGGGTGCGATCGCGACAACCACACGGCCCAACCGCAGCGCTTCGCCGCACAGATCGGGACGCAGCCAGTCGTCGCCGCGCGCCGCGGTATAGCCCTCGTTGAAGATGAGATAGACGATCTCGAGCACCGACGAGAGCCGCTCGCCAAGCTCCTCGCCGCGCGGCGTCTCATAGGTCAGGCCCGACTCGGACAGGGTCCGCTTGGCGCGGAGGATGCGCTGCGCGATCGTCGCTTCCGAGACCAGGAAGGCGCGGGCGATCTCGGCGGTGGTCAGTCCGCAGACCATGCGCAAGGCGAGCGCCGGTTTGGCTTCTTGCGAGAGGAGCGGATGGCAAGCGGTGAAGATCAGCCGCAGCATCTCGTCGCCGATATCGTCGTCGAGCATCGCCTCGTAATCGGGCGGCTCGGCCTGCGCCTGTTCCAGCTCGCGCGTCAGCATCGCATGGTTGCGGTCGAGCATCGGCAGTCGCTGCAGATGATTGATCGCCAGCCGCCGCGCGGTCGTCATCAGCCACGCCCCGGGCCGGTCGGGCACGCCGTCCTGTGGCCAGTGTTCGAGAGCGGCGAGCAGCGCTTCCTGCGTCAATTCCTCGGCCAGCATTGTGTCGCGCAGCATCCGCGCCAGTCCGGTGATCAGCCGGGGCTGCTCGATCCGCCATATCGCCAGGATCGCGTGATGAGTGTCGACGGCGGTCATCGCCGCCGACACCCGACAGAACCTTGTCCGATCAAGAACCGGCGGCACCGGCGAACGCGCGGACTTCGCATGTGCCTTCCCAGCCGGGCATGTAATCCTTGTGAATCTGCATGAATTCGCGCGCCAGCGCGACGGCTTCCTCCATGCTGGAGAGCTCGAAGATCGCGTAGCCGCCAATGACTTCCTTGGCCTCGACGAACGGACCGTCGAACACGCCAAGGACTCCCTTGGTGATGCTGACGCGGACACCCTGATCGAGCGGCATCAGCCCGCCATTGTCGATCATGCGGCCGGCCTTGATCTCGCGATCGGCCAATTTGCCCATGGCTTCGAGCAATTCGGGCGTCGGATTGCCGTAGCTGGCGGTAGCCGGCGACGTGACGATGGACATGAAACGCATCGGACAAACTCCCGGGTCGAGCCGCGGCGCCATCCGCCGCGCGATTGCCTCGCCCATCATAGACGACAAACGGGCATCGCCCAGATCGACAGGTGGCGATGACTTTTTTCACAACGCCGAACAGGCGGCGGCGTCGATCGCGAAGATTAAACCAGAGGGATCGAGAGACCGCGGCGCGCGTTTCCTTCTCCGAACGTAACAACCGGGCTGCGACCCGAACGGAGAAACAGATGAAGGCAGGCGATCGTCGGATGCGGATGGGGCTGGTCATCGGGCTGGCCGTGGCGAGTGCAACGCTGATGCCCGCCATGGCCTCGGCCCAGTCCGTACCGGCCGATCCGGCAGCGGAGCCGGCGACATCCGATCCGGCCCCGCCGCCACAATCGACGCGCGACGAGAAGCGCAAGGCGACAATCGACGACACCAAGGATGTGGTCAGCCAGCCCGCCAAGGATGTCGGCGTGACGAAGAACAAGATTCCGCCATCGCTCGAAGACGCCGCGGTCGCCCCCTACAGCCTTGCCGGGCTCGACACTTGCGGCAAGATCGCCGACGCGGTGCGCGTGCTCGATGCAGCGCTCGGGCCCGACTATCCGGCGGGTGGACCGACCAACACGACCAGCACGGGTAAGGCAGTCGGCTCTGCGGTGGTCAATTCGCTGATACCGTTCCGCGGGCTGGTCCGCGAAGCGTCGGGCGCCGCCGCCGCCGACCGCCGCCTCGCCGCCGCGGTACAGGCCGGATTCGCCCGGCGCGGCTTCCTGCGCGGCGTGCACCAGACGCGGGGCTGCACCGACATAATGTAGACCCGCACCCGGTTGCCCTGCCCGTCCCCGGTCGCTAGGGGCGGGCGATGGAACCCTTGGTCGGCATCATCATGGGCAGCACTTCCGATTGGGAGACGATGCGCCACGCCGCCGAGAAGCTCGAAGAGCTCGGCGTCCCGCATGAAACCAAGGTGGTCAGCGCCCACCGCACGCCGCAGCGTCTCTACGATTATGCCACCAGCGCGGCCGATCGCGGGCTCAAGGTGATCATCGCCGGTGCGGGCGGCGCGGCGCACCTGCCCGGCATGGCGGCGTCGATGACACATTTGCCGGTGCTCGGCGTACCGGTCGAATCGAAGGCGCTGAAGGGCGCCGACAGCCTCTATTCGATCGTCCAGATGCCCGGCGGCGTCCCGGTCGGCACGCTCGCGATCGGCAAGGCCGGGGCAATCAATGCCGGTCTGCTTGCCGCCGCGATCCTCGCCACCAGCGACGCGGCACTCGCCGAGCGGCTCAAGGCGTGGCGCGCCAGGCAGACCGACAGCGTCGCGATCGATCCCGAATGACCCCGCTGCCTCCCGGTTCCACGATCGGCATCCTGGGCGGCGGACAGCTCGGGCGGATGCTGGCCTCGGCGGCGGCCGAGCTCGGCTATCGTACGCATATCCTCGCACCCGACGCCGAGAGCGTCGCGGCGCAGACCGCGTCCAGTTTCACCCGCGCCGACTATCACAGCCGGATCGTGCTCGACGAAATGGCCGCGCGCTGCGACGTCGTGACCTACGAATTCGAGAATATCGCGATCGAGCCGGTCGAATATCTCGCGACCAAGGTGCCGGTCCACCCTGCGCCCAAGGCACTCGAAATCGCGCAGGATCGCGCCACCGAGAAAGCGTTCGTCGATGCGATCGGCGGCCGCACCGCGCCATGGCGCAAGGTCGAGACGCTGGAAGAACTGGAGACGGCGCTTGCCACGATCGGCGCGCCGGCGATCCTCAAGACCCTGCGGCTCGGCTATGACGGCAAGGGTCAGGTTCGTATCGCGGAAGCCGGGGGGGCCGCTGCTGCCTGGGAAGCGATCGGCAAGCGCCCGGCGATCCTCGAAGGCCATGTCACCTTCGGCCACGAATTCTCGATCATCCTTGCCCGCAGCGCCGATGGCGCGATGGTCAGCTATCCGCCGCCGTGGAACGAGCACAAGGATGGCATCCTGGCGCGCTCATCGCTCCCGGCACCGGCCGAGATCGCCAATCAATGGGCGATCGCCGCCGCACTGACCGGGCGGATCGCCGACCAGCTCGGCTATGTCGGCGTTCTCGCCTGCGAATATTTCGCTACTGCCAATGGCCCCGTCTTCAATGAGATGGCGCCGCGCGTCCACAATTCGGGCCATTGGACGATCGAGGGCGCGGTCGCGAGCCAGTTCGAAAACCATATCCGCGCAATCTGCAGCCTCCCGCTCGGCGACACCGCACTGACCGCACCCGAAGTGGTGATGGACAATTTGATCGGCACCGACGCCGACAATTGGGCCGCGATCCTCGCCGAGCCCGGCGCGCACCTCCATCTCTACGGCAAAGGCGATGCCCGTCCCGGCCGCAAAATGGGCCATGTCACGCGCCTCAAGCGGGGCTGAAGATGCGCGCCTTGCGTATTGTTCTCGCATGTCTGCTGTCCGCCGGCTGGATCGCTCCCTTGTGGTGTGCGGCGCTGGAATGGATGCGCTATGTCCGCCTGGCATTCCCCGCGCGCTATGAGGCCGTTGCGCCCGAGGGCTTTCCGCATGCGCAAGCTGCGGGCTGGCTGCTCTCCGTTGGCGCGATCTGGCTGGCAATCGCGATATGCTTTTGGGTGGCGGTTGCATTTGGACGTCACTGACGCTTCGCAATAGTTCGTATTAAGATTGATTTGTCCCATTGCGACGCTAGGCTCTGAAACCGGTTACACGTCCCATCGGAAGGTCCGCGCTTGGTCTCTCCCGCCATTCTGGTCGTCATCCTCTTCCTGACCAGCATGATAATGGCGATCGCGATGGGGTTGATCTGGCTGTTGTTCGGGCGAGAGCGGCACGTCGCATTGTGGACCGGATCGTATCTGGCGTCCGCGCTGCAATGGATCGCCAATGCGCTGGGCCTGCAATGGCATGACGCGGCATGGCTGTACGTATCGGGCGTGTTGATGATCGCGAGCGCCGCGCTCTCCTATGCGGGCATCCTGCGGCGCGGCGCCTATGCCGGCTGGGCGGGGCGGCTTGGCTGGTCTGCCGTCGCGATGGCGGCGGGCGCGGGCGCCGTGGTGCTGGTCGCCGGCCCCAACATCGCGGTCGCTTTCCTGATCCCGACTTATGTCGCCGTCCTGATGGTGCAGGGCGCGCGCGCCGTGCACCCCCGCCATCGCCGGCTGAGCGGGACCGAATGGCCATATTTCGTCATGCTGGTGACGTTCGTCGCCTTCGAGCTCGCGCTGATCGCCGCGGGATTCGGCGCCACCGCCCTGCAATCCCCGGTCGGACTGTGGCTCTATCGCATGATCCTCGGTTGGGGACTGCCGCCCTTGTTCGTGGCGATTGCGATCGCGGCGATCATCATGGTCGCAGGCGACGCCGCCACGCGGCTCGCCGGACAGGCGTTGATCGATCCGTTGACCGGCGCCCTCAACCGCCGCGGCTTCGACCAGCGCGCCCGTGACGCGCTGACCCAGGCGCGGCGCCAGGCCAGGCCGCTGACCATCGCCATGTGCGATCTCGATGGCTTCAAACAGCTCAACGACAGCCACGGCCATCCCGCCGGGGATGCTGCGTTGCGGCGCTTCGTCGGGCTGCTCGACGACAAGACACGCGACCATGATGTCGTGGGGCGGCTCGGCGGCGACGAATTCGCTCTGCTGCTGCCCGATACCTGGGCGCCGGACGCCATTGCGATCCTCGATCGCGTGACCAACGTGCTTGCCGCCGACACGCCTTTGCCGATGCGGTTCAGCTTCGGCATCGCCACCACGCCGGACGGCTGCGAAAGCCTCGACACGCTGATCGCGCGCGCGGATGCCGAGCTCTATCGCGCCAAGCACCAGCGCCGGGGCACGCCGGCGCTGCGCGTGATCACTGCCTGATCCAGGCCCCGACCAGTTGCTCGAGCAGTTCGAGCGGCACGCGACCATTGGCCAGTACCGCTTCGTGGAACTCCTTGATGTCGAACTTGTCGCCTTGCGCGGCCTTGGCCTGATCGCGCAATTTGACGATGGTCGAATGGCCGAGCTTGTAGCTGCACGCCTGGCCGGGGCTGGCGCAATAACGGTCGATCTCGCGATCGGCGAAACCCCGCGCTTCGCCCTGCCCATCGACGAACAAGGCGATCGCCTTTTCGCGACTCCATTTGAAATGGTGCATGCCGGTGTCGATGATGCAGCGATGCGCGCGGAACAGCGCCTCCTTGAGGTAGCCGATCTGCCCGAGCGGATCACCATCGTACATGCCCAGTTCGTCGGCGACCTGTTCGGCATAGAGCGCCCAGCCCTCGGCATAGCCCGAGAAGCCGATCGACTTGCGGATCAGCGGCAGGCCGGTGTTGGACAGCGCGAGCCCGCCTTCGAACTGATGCCCCGGCAGCCCTTCGTGATAGACCACGGTCGCCAGCATGAATTTCGGCCATTCCGCCGAATCCTGCAGGTTGAAATAGACGAAGCCCGGCCGCGACCCGTCGAGCGCGGGTCCCTGGCTGAAGGCAGAGGCGGCGCCTGCCTCGGTTTCCTTGGGCACGCGGCGCACTTCGAACTTGTACGGCGGCATCCGCTTGAACACTTGCGGCAGTCGCCCGCGGATCGCGTCGAGCCGCTCGTTGCAATAAGCGATCGCCTGCGCCTTGCCCTCGTCGGTATTGGGATAGACCTGGCCCGGCAGCTTGTAGATGCTCGCGAGGCGCGCCCCGAGCGGACCGCCGGGCACGCCGGCCTTGTCCATCAACGCGGTGATGCGATCGCCGATCGTCCGCGCCTGGTGGAGCCCGAATTGATGGACTTCCTGCGGGCTCAATCGCGTGGTGGTCGAGCCTTCCAGCGCAACGCGGTAGAAATCCTCGCCCTGCTTGAGCTTCCACACCCCGGCATCGTGCGTCGCTTTGCGCTGGGCGCGCTTCACCTGCGCAAGCTGGCGGTCGATCGCGGGCAGGATGTGCTCGTCATAGATTTTCGCGGCGTCCTTGCCGTAGTGCGCGTCGAGCCCCTTCGCCCCGGCCCGCTTGACGAGCGAGGTCACTACCGTCGCCTGGTTCGCGGGCACGCGCATTGCGTTGAGCTGCGTCAGCGTCTTGGCGATCAGGAAATCGGGCGGAACCACGCCTTTGGCGACGTCGCGCTTCATCTGCGCGGTGTCGTCGTCGAGCTGCTTGCCGAACGCGGCGAGGCGCGAGAGATAGGCGTCGGCATCCTCGCCATTGTCGATCGGATGCTTGGTATCGAGGAAATTGGGCGTCGACTGATACGCCCCGTCCTGCTGGCTGATCACATAGGGCGACCGCCCGCTGCCGAAATCGAATGCCTGTGCCGCCGCCGCCGATTGCCGCGTGTAGAGGATGACGTCGTAGTTGACCTTCTCGACCGGGCTCAGCGCCTTCACGTCGACCGCGGAGAGCCGCTTCAATTGGCTTTGCGTCAGCGCCTTGGCCGCCGCCTGCCCCGCGGCCGAGCCATCCGAGAGCTTCCAGCGCAAAGCAGCGTTCGCGCCCTTGTCGAGCCCGAGCAGGGTCGCCGATTCGGGCCGCAGCCGCAGCCCTTCCTGGAAGAAGCCGGTGAACAAGGCGTCGAGGCTCGATTCCGCCGGCCGCGCCCAGCCCGGCATCGCCGCCAGCGCGCCCGCGGCGGCACCGGCTTTCAGCAGATCGCGGCGATCGAACATGCGTCCCTCCCTCATTTCACCACCGGCAGCGCGACGTAGCTGGCGTTCGGGCCCGACACCCAGACCTTCTGCTGCGCCTTCACGTAATCGCCCGGCTTCGCCCAGAAGATGTTGGGGACGAAGGTCTGCGGGTTGCGGTCGTAGAGCGGGAACCAGCTCGACTGGACCTGCACCATGATGCGATGGCCGGGCAGGAAGACGTGGTTCGCAGCGGGGAGCGCGAAGCTGTACTGGAGCGGCGCGTTGGGCGTCAGCGGCTTGGGGTCCGAGAAGCTCTCGCGGTAGCGCCCGCGGAAAATCTCCATCCCGACCGCGAATTGATAGCCGCCGAAGCCGGGCCGCCCGGGCACCTGGTCGGGCCAGACATCGATCAGCTTGACCACCCAGTCGCTGTCGGTGCCGCTGGTCGAGGCAGTCAACTTGACCATCGGCCGCCCGGAGATCTTGAGCGGCTGGGTCAGCACATCGCCGGTGAAGGTCAGCACGTCGGGCCGGCTCGACACCGCGCGCTGGTCGTCGGCCAGCCAATTGGGCCAGGGATTGTTGTCATAGCCAACCGCCGCGACCGGGCGGTTGCGGAACAGCACCGGGTGATCGGGATCGGAGACATAATTGGCGGTCTCCTCTCCACTCGTCGCGGCATCGAAGCCGAGCGCCATGCCGGGCTTCAGATAGAGCCGCTCGCCGTCGGCGCCATCCTTCGGCCATGACTGGAACCGGCGCCATTCATTGGTCCCGCTCTCGAACGCGGTGACCGGCGCCACGTCCATCGGCGTGCCCTTGAGATAATGCGAAAGGAACGGCGCCAGCACCATCCGGCGCCATTGCGTGCCGGTATCCTGTTCCCAGCGCATCGCGCCGAGCGTGTCGGCATTCTCGATTTCCTGTCCATGATGCCACGGCCCCATCGACAGGAAGACCATGTCGTTGCTGGTGTCCTTGGGCTCGAGCGCGCGATAGGTGGCGAGCGCGCCGTAACTGTCTTCCTGGTCCCATAGCGAATGGACCAGCATCACCGGCACCTTGAGCGGCAATTTGGCGAGATACGCGTCCATCGCGCGGTCCTGCCAGAAGCGGTCATAGGCCGGATGCGCCAGGATGCTTTTCCAGAAGCCGATCTGGTCGAGCCCCATGCGCTTGCCGAGCTCGCCCGCCGA
>FTCZ01001292.1_pt1 | contig 20322 bp, 16 predicted proteins | sample 1658871 | NCBI WGS metagenome assembly FTCZ01 (sample SAMEA3914864, study PRJEB12502) | metagenome | biome: forest; material: soil | place: USA | collected 2012-03-12 | depth 0.3 m
GGTCTGGGTGGCAACGACACGCTGAACGGACTTGCCGGCAACGACATTCTCGACGGCGGCACCGGCGCCGCTGGCCAAGGTCAGGTTCTCGACGCCGGAGGGCAGCGTGTAGCTGATCGAGGAGATCACGGTGTCGGTGCCCTGGTTGGCGAGCTCGGTCACCGTGTCGCCCGGATTGTCGACGTAGTAGGTGTCGTTGCCGGTGCCACCGACCATGGTGTCGGCGCCGGTGCCGCCGTCGAGAATGTCGTTGCCGGCAAGTCCGTTCAGCGTGTCGTTGCCACCCAGGCCGGACAGTGTGTCGTCGCCACCCAGACCGTTCAGCGTGTCGTTGCCCGATGTGCCGTTCAACGTCAGCGGCGTGACGAAGGTGCCCGTAACGAAGTCCGTCGTCGCAAGCGTGATCGCGCCCTGAAGGCTGACCGAGAAATCTGCGGTGCCGTCGCCGTTGAGATCGGCGGAGACGGTGGTGGTACCGCCGACGGCCGCATATCGAAGACTGCCGACCTGATTGTCGAAGGCATTACTGCCGAGCCAGCGGAACTGTCCCAGCGCGGTGAAATCGAGCTTGTCCGTGCCCGCCGTGAAATCGGTGATGGTGTCTGGCGCGGCAGCCAGGCTATCGCTGGCGCTGCCGTAAATGAAAGTGTCGGCGCCGAGGCCGCCGGTCAGCGTGTCGGCTGCGCCACCGCCTGTGAGGCGGTTGTCGCCCTCGTTGCCAATGATCACGTTGGCAACACCGTTGCCGGTGGCATCGATCGCGCCGGCGCCGCCGACCAGCGTGACATTCTCCACACCGCTTGGCAGCGCATAGCTGATCGAGGAGATGACCGTGTCGGTCCCTTCGTTGCCGCCGGCGAGCGACTGGACCGCATCGGGAGTCGTGATCGTGGGGGTTATGCCGGCTCCGAGGGTCGTGCCGTTCATCAACTGGGCGTAGTAGATGCCGAGATAGATGTGTTGATAGAGCAGGTCCTTGGTGCCGTCGTTGTTCTCGTCGGCGATGCCCAGGAACTTCCAGCCGCCGCTGCTGAGGTCGGGCAGAGCAACCGTGCTCTGCACCGCGCCGCCGGAGAGCAGCCAGAGCTGGTTGGTATTGCCCTGACTCACCACGGCATCGAGCTGGCCGTCATTGTTGTAGTCGGCGGTGCCCTTGAGGGTCCAGCCGGCGGGCACGATGAAGGCCGAACCCGATCCGGCGGCCTCGATAACGGTGTCGCCGGCATTGTCCACGTAATAAGTGTCGTCGCCGGTGCCGCCCGTCATGGTGTCGGCGCCGGCGCCGCCGTCGAGGACGTCGTTCCCGCCGCCGCCGCTGATCGTATCGTTGCCGGCCAGGCCCTTCAGGACGTTGGCGCTCTCGTTGCCGGTGATGACGTTGTCGGTCGCATTGCCAGTGCCGTCGATTGCGCCGGCGCCGCCGATCAGCGTCAGATTCTCGAGATTGGTTCCCAGCGTGTAGCTGATCGACGCCTGCACGGTGTCGGTGCCTTCGCCCGATGCCTCGGTGATCGTGTCGCCGATATTATCGACGACGTAGGTGTCGTTGCCGATCCCGCCGGTCATCGCGTCGGCGCCGGCGCCGCCGTCCAGCGTATCGTCGCCGGCATCGCCGTAGAGCGTGTCGTTGCCGGCATTACCGCGCAGCGTGTCGTTGCCGCTGTTGCCGTGGATGGTGTCGGCGACCGAGGTGCCGTTCAGCGTGTCGTTGCCGGTCGTGCCCGCGAACAGGTCGTTCAGGACCTGCAGGCCCCAGTTTTCCGCGTTGACGCGGTGATAGTAGGCATTGGTGTTGGCGACGTTGTCGTTCTCGTCGTCGCCGTCGTAGATCTGCGTCGACCCCGCGATCATGTCGGCCTTGAGCTGGCTCACCGACAGGGTGTGGCCGCTGACCTGTAGCGCGAGCTGCTGCATGTCCGCGACCAGGCCGGAGATGTGCGGTGCGGCCTGGCTGCTGCCCGACTCGGTGATGGTGCCGCCGTTGTAGTTCGCGCCGGTGATCTGTCCGCCCGGCGCGAAGATCGTCGTCATCGACGGGCTGCGTTGTGAGAAGGAGGTGATCCGGTCGGGGCCGGTACTGAAGTCGTCGGCGCCGGTGGACCAGAAGAAGCTGGTTCCCCAGTTGCGGTCCCACACTGCGCCCACAGACCAGGCGTTGGGATCGTCGGAAGGGGTCGCAACGCCGGGGGAGCCCAGATAATTGTTGCCGGAGGCGACGACGACGGTTGTGTTGTTGGCGACGAGATTGGCGAACTGGCTGGACCAGATGGTGGAGATCGGCGTGTTCACGTTGTCGCTGGAGCCCAGCGACATGTTCACGGCGACGATATTGTAGGCCGATCGGTTGGCCACGACCCAGTTCAGGGCTTCGGTGATGTCCGTCGTCGACGCCGAGCTGCCGAAGTCGGGAAAGACCTTGAGGGCGATGATGTTCACCCCGGGCGCCATGCCGGTGTAGGTGCCGTCCTGCGAGCCGATGATGCTGGCGACGTTGCTGCCGTGGCCGTTGGTGTCCGACGCGTTGGAATCGTTGGTGCCCGAGAAATCGTAGGAATAGACGATGCGGTCGTCGATGCCGTTGTGGTCGGAGTCGGGGCCGAAGAAGCTGTGGTTGAGGTCGATACCGGTGTCGATGACCACCACGGACACGCCGCTGCCGTTGATGCCGGCGAAGCGCGGGTCGGCCCGGAAGGCGTCGACGCCGATCAGCGTGCTGTCGGGCTGCAGGGCGTCGATCGACACATCGCCGCTTGCGACGGCTGCCAGCGATTGCACGTCCCCCAACGACACGAAGGATGCAGTGTCGGCGCTCTCGACGCCGGACGACGGGCTCGCCGGCACCGCGGCACCGGGGGCTTCCAGGTTGGCGCCGCCGCCGCCGAACCACAGGGATTGGCACTGGGCGCAGCTGCAGGTGCTGAAGCTCATCGCTCCCGCCCCGCTTCGGAACGGTAGCGCAGCACCGGAGAGATCACGAACTCGATCAGTCGTCTCTCGCCGGTGATGATCTCGGCGCTGACGGCCATGCCAGGCGTTATGCCGATTCGAGAGCCTTCGACGGCAATGTCGGCAGCCGCGAGCCGGATGCGAACCGGATAGATGAGGCCGAGCTTGTCGTCCTTGTTGGCATCGCGCGAGACGTCGATCACCTCGCCCTGCACCGTGCCGTAGCGCGTGAACGGAAAAGCGTCGAACTTCACGGTCACCGGCTGTCCCGCCTTGATGAACCCCACGTCCTTGTTCAGGGCCATCGCCTCGATTTCGGGTTGCGCGGAGAGGGGAACGACGTTGAGCAGCGTGTCGCCCGGCTTGACGACGCCGCCCACCGTCCAGGTCGCGAGATTGGTGACAGTGCCGTCGATCGGCGAGACAAGCTGCTGGAGGTCGCGTCGCTTGCGCGCCTTCAATATGTCCTGCTCGACGGCGGAGCGCTTCTCGATGGCCTCGGCGCGCTCCTTGCGCCAGCCGCTTTCGCTCTCCCGCTCGGCTTGCTGGCGTTGCTGTTCGGCGGTGCGAAGCGCCGCCTCGGCCTGCTTCTGCTTGTCGATCGCCGACGCCAGGCCCTTTTCGGTCTCGATCAACTGCTGCTGCAGCTCGGAGGCGCGCAGGCGCGAGGCGAGGCCCTGCCTGGCCAGGCCGTTCATGCTGTCGGTGCGGTCGCGCAGCAGGGGCATGATGGCATTCAGCCGCTCGATGTCCGTCTGTGCGACGCGCAGGTCGCCGCGCCGCCGTTCTATTTCGCTGTCGAGACCGGCGAGCTTGGCGGTCCGCTCCTGCCACTGGGCGGCAAACAGGCGGCGGGCGGATTCGAGAAGCAGGAGATCGACCTCTTCCTGGGGCGCCAGGAGCGTCGAGGCCGGCTGGCCGCTCAGCAGCATGTCGAGGCGAACGATGTCGAGCGTGCGCGCGATGCGTTCGCGCTCCATCCGGGAGAAGTCGGCCGACGCATCCGTCGAGTCGAGATCGATCAGCGGCTGTCCCGCCGAGACACGGTCACCGTCCTGCACATGGATCGAACGGATCACGCCGATTTCCAGCGGCTGCAGCACCTTGGTGCGGCCCTGCGGCACGACCTTGCCTTCGGCTACGGCCACGATGTCGATCATGCCAACGATCGACCATGCGACGGCGATGGCGAAGAAGGCACATAGCGCCCAGACCAGCTTGCGCCCGAGCGGCGATGCGGGCGTCTCCATGATCTCGATGGCTGCTGGGAGGAACTCGCGCTCCTTGTCGGCCAGGTTGCGGCCGACGCGACGGCGATCGACCGCCCAGGCATCGCGCCAAACCTCCAGGTGCCTGACGACGCCGGAGAAGGCCGTCATTGCCGGTCTCCCCTCGGCGCGAGGCCGACAGCCGGCGACGGCGCGACGACCGGACTTGCCGACGGCATGCCGCCCATCTGGCGGCGCCACAGGTCGGCGTAGCGGCCGTTTGCCCGGATCAAGTCGGCATGCGTGCCATCCTCGACGATGCGGCCGCCGTCGATCGAGATGATTCGATCTGCCATGCGCAGCGCGGAGAGGCGATGGGCGATGATCATCACGGTGCGGCCGTGCACGATGGCCTGCATGTTGCGCTGGATGATCTCCTCGGATTCGGCGTCGAGGGCGCTTGTCGCCTCGTCGAAGATCAGGATCCGCGGATCGGCCATGAGCGCCCGGGCGATGGCGATGCGCTGACGCTGGCCGCCCGACAGGTTCGCGCCGCGCTCGTCGAGCCGGCTGTCGTAGCCTTGCGGCAGTTCGAGGATGAAGTCGTGCGCGCCCGCGAGCTTCGCCGCCCGCATGACGGCCTCCATGGGCGCCGCCGGGTCGGCCAGCGCGATGTTCTCGCGGATGGACCGGTTGAACAGCAAGTTCTCCTGCAGCACGACGCCGATCTGGCGCCGCAGCCACGACGTCTCGACGACGCCGAGGTCCAGGCCATCGACGAGAACGCGGCCGCTGCTGGGCACGTAAAGCCGCTGCACCAGGCGGGCGAGCGTGCTTTTACCGGAGCCCGATCGCCCGACCACGCCGAGGATCTGCCCCTGGGGAATGTCGATCGATACGTCGCTCAGCACGTCGCGGCTATCCGGCTGATAGCGGAAGGAGACGCGATCGAAGGCGATGTGCCCCTTGATGCGGGCCGGCGTGGCGCGCGTCCCGGCATACGACGGCTCGGCCGGCGTGTTCAGGATGTCGCCCAGACGCGCAACCGAGATCCGGATCTGTTGGAAGTCCTGCCAGACCTGGCCCATGCGCAGGATCGGGCCGGTGACGCGACCCAGCAGCATGTTGATCGCGACCAGCTCGCCGACTGTCAGCTTGCCGCCGATGACGAGCCCCGCGCCGACCCAGAGAACCGCGGCCGTCAGGAGCTTGCTGATCAGGTCGATGGAATGGCTGGCGATGACGGCAAGCTTGGTGACACCGAAGGAGGCGCCCACATAGGCCGCCAGCTTGTCTTCCCAGCGCCGTTGCATCTGCGGTTCGACCGCCATGGCCTTCACCGTCTCGATGCTCGAGATGTTCTCGACCAGGAAGGCCTGGTTGTCGGCGCCGCGCTCGAACTTCTCGTTGAGGCGCCGGCGCCAGACCGGTGCAGCTATGATGACGATGCCGATCCACACCGGCATGACGGCCAGCACCATCAAGGTGAGCGTCGAGCTGTAAAACCACATCATCGCCACGAACACGATGGCGAAGACCGCATCCAGACCGATGGTCAGCGCCTGGCCCGTCAGGAACTGGCGAATGTTCTCGAGCTCGCGCACGCGCGCGACCGAGTCGCCGACCCGGCGCACACTGAAATAGGCAAGCGGCAGGCTCACGAGATGACGGAACAGCCGCGAACCCAGTTCGACATCGATCCGGTTGGTGGTGTGCGCCAGCAAGTAGGCGCGCATGCCGCTCAGGAGCACCTCGAAGGCGGAGACGACGAACAGGCCGAATACCAGCACGTCGAGCGTGCTCCAGCCCTTGTGGACCAGCACCTTGTCGATCACGACCTGGGTGAAAAGCGGTGTCACCAACGCAAAAAACTGCAGGAACAGCGAGGCGATCAGCGCCTCGCCGAGCAGGCTGCGGAACCGCACGATCGAGGGAATGAACCAGGTGAGATCGAAAGGCCGCTGCGCGCCCGTCGCCCGTTCGCGCGTCGTGATCGCGATGATCTCGCCGGTCCAGCGGGAATCGAAGGTCGAGCGCTGCTCGATGACCGGCTGGCCCGATACGGGGTTCTGCAGGAGCACGCGATCGTCGCTGGCTCGCGCCAGCACGATGTAGGAGCCGTCCTTCATCAGGGCGATCGCCGGGAGGACGGTCGTCGTCAACCGTTGCGCCGCGACGCGAAGCAACCTGGCCTTGAGGTCAAGGCGCTTGGCCACGCGCAGGATGTGTGCGGTGTCGAACGGTTCGCCATCCGGGGCGAACTGATGCCTGAGCTGGTCGGGCTCGACGGCCCTGCCGAGGAGGCGCAACATGGCGACCAATGCCCTCAAGGCACTGTCGGAGCCCTCGCGCTTCACACCTTCAGCCACCTAAGGCAGCCACCCTTCCCCACGTCGTCCCGTAGTTGGTGATTACAACAAAAGTTCTCGCATTTCGAGTGGTCCGCGAATTTTTCGGGGCGAATGCGGCCTGTTGCGGTTCGGAAGGTTGTTACGCAGTATCGATTCGGCACTTTAACCTCCGAAGTGCCTTTCGGAGCCGAAAATTGAACTTTTTTAGCCGCTGATGGCGCTTCTCTCAGACGATCTGCAATACCTTCGCACGCCGAAGGCCATTCGCGAGCGGGCGGCCCTCCTGCTGAAGTATGTCGAGGACGGCCGGTCGGTGTGGTGGGGTTACGATCCCAACGGGCTCGAGGCCGCGGTCCAGGCAACGCTCGACGTCACGCGGAAACGTTTTCCCGATCCGGCGGCGATTCCCTTCCATTCGCGCTGGCGGCATTTCGAGGCGGGCGGCCACGACCGTTGGGCTGCGCTGGCGCCCAGGCTTTCCCATTTGCCAAAGGAAGAAGTCGCGCGCCGCCGCATGGATCTCGCGATCGTGTCGGTGCTGGTCGATGCCGGCGCCGGTCCCGACTGGAGCTATCGCGAACCCGGCACGAACGAGACCTATGCCCGATCCGAGGGGCTGGGCGTCGCGAGCTTGCACATGTTCGCCAACGGGCTGTTCAGCCGCGATGCCGAGCGCGATCCGCTGCGTGTCGATGCCGAGCGGCTGGCGGCATTGACGTCGATGGACATCGCGCTTGGCTTCCAGGTGAAGGCGCACAATCCGATGACCGGCCTCGAGGGCCGCGCCGGCCTGCTGCGGAAGCTGGGCAGTGTCGGATTGGAGCGGCCCGGGGCGTTGTTCGATATCATCGCTACCGGTGGCGAGGTGAAGACTGCCGCCATCCTGGCCGCCGTGCTCGACAAGCTCTCGCCGATCTGGCCGACCCCGATGGGCGATGTCTGGCCGCATCCCGCGATCGGCTTGGTGCCGTTCCACAAGCTCTCGCAGTGGCTGTCTTATTCTCTCGTCGAGCCGATCGAGGGCGCGGGTCTCAGGGTCGCCGAGCTCGATGCGCTGACCGGGCTGCCGGAATATCGCAACGGCGGGCTGCTGGTGGATGCCGGCGCGCTTAGGCCCAAGCAATCGTCCTTGTTGACCGGGAGCTTCGCGCCCGGCGACGAGGCGATCGTCGAATGGCGCGCGCTCACCGTGGCGCTACTCGACCGGGTCGGCGAGCATGTGCGGCTGCACCTCGGCATGGACGCCACGCGCCTGCCGCTCGTGAAGGTGCTGGAGGCCGGCACCTGGTTCGCCGGCCGTATGCTGGCCGCCGAACGCCGGCCGGGCGGCGGTCCGCCGATTGCCGTGCAGAGCGACGGCACCGTGTTTTAATCAATGAAGTCCGTCACCCCGCTTCGCTTGGGGTGATGGAATAGAGAAGGGGAGTCTTTCTAATGTCGTTACCGCATTCGATCCATGTCGTGAATCATCCGCTGGTGCAGCACAAGCTCACCAAGATGCGCGATAAGCAGACCTCGAGCGCCAACTTCCGCCGGCTGCTGCGCGAGATGGGCCTGCTGCTGGGCTATGACGCCACGCGCGACCTGCCGATGGGCACGACCAAGATCGAGACGCCGATCACCGCCATGGATGCGCCGCTGCTCGACGGCAAGAAGCTGGTGATCGTACCGATCCTGCGCGCGGGCCTTGGCCTCGCCGAGGGCGTGCTCGATCTCGTGCCGCTTGCCCGCATGGGGCATGTCGGTCTCTATCGCGATCCCAAGACGCTGCAGGCGGTCGAATACTATTTCAAGATGCCGGGCGATATCACCGATCGCGACGTGATCGTGTGCGATCCGATGCTGGCCACGGCGCACTCGGCGATCGCCGCGGTCGATCGCCTGAAGGAAAGCGGCGCCAAGCGCATCAAGTTCATCTGCGTTCTGGGGGCCGAGCAGGGCGCGCGCGCCTTTGCCGAAGTCCATCCCGACGTGCCGGTATTCACAGCCGCGATCGATGCGAAGCTCAACGATCACGGGTATATTGTCCCCGGCTTGGGCGACGCGGGCGACCGCCTGTTCGGAACCAAGTAAGGGAGAGAAACGCATGACCCCGGATCTCAAGTATCTTCTGTTCTCGGTGATCCTCGCCTTCGTCCAGGTCCTGGTCGCCGCCTCGCTTGCCAACCGCGCCGTCGGCCTGCCGACGCTTGCCGGCAACCGCGAAGGTCTCGGTGAATTCGCCGGGATTGCCGGCCGCGCCAAGCGCGCGCACCTCAACATGATGGAGAACATGGTGCTGTTCACCACGCTGGTGCTGATCGCTGCCGTGGGCGGCAAGGCCAACGCGATGACCGCGATGGGCGCCATGATCTTCTTCTGGGCGCGGCTGGCCTACGCCATCATCTACGTCGCGGGCCTGCCGTGGCTGCGCACACTGGCCTGGGCCGTGTCGGTCATCGGCATGGTGACGATCGCGCTTCAGCTATTTTAGAGACGTCTGGTGCCGGAGTGTCTCAAGATCCTGAGACACCTCCGATGCCGATAGCGTAAGCGTTTTAGGCGATTTGTCTCAGCTTCCGCCCCCCGGGCGATAAAATTATCCGCTAGCGTCCATGGGCAGGAGCCGTGCTGCCCATGGCCTGGACGTCCAGTTCGATGTCGATGCTGCCCGCCTTCTCGAACACCAGCGTGACGGGCACGCGCATGCCCGTCTTCAGCGGTGCCTTCAGACCGATCAGCATCAGGTGGTTACCACCCGGGGCTAGGGTGACGGTCGCGCCGGCCGGCACTTCGAGACCGTGGTCGAGCTCGCGCATGCGCATGACATCGCCTTCCATCTTCATCTGATGGATCTCGGCCTGATCGGCCGCGGTCGTTCGGGCGGCGACCAGGCGGTCGGGCGTGACGCCTGCGTTGGTGATAATAAGGAAGCCGCCCGCGGTCGGCGCAGTCGGCGGCGTGGCCCGCGACCATGGATGGCCGATCTCAAGAGCACCGAGCTTGTAGTCTCCGGCCAAGGCCAGGCCCGGGAGCAGGGCCAGCAGACCAGCGAGAGTGGATAGGCACACGTTTTTCATGGCGGCTCCTCACTAAAATCTTGCCTTCAGGCTTGCGATGAAGGTCCGGCCCGGAAAGGGGTGGAACTCGAAATATTTGAAATCGGTCAGGTTATCGACGCCGATCTCGGCCGAAACCGCATCCATGAACTGGTAGCGGGCATGGAGGTCGACGACGAAGAACGGATCGAATGATCCCTGGACGCCGGGAATGATGTCGCTGTTGTCGAGCGTCGAGTACATCTTGCCTTGGTAACGGGCGGACCCTGAGAACGAGATACGATCGTTCGCGCGATAGGTCGCCTGCACGGTGTCGCGCCAGTCCGGCACATAGGGAACCTGCTGGCCCGTGGAGATCGAACCGGTCGCGCTCTGGAAGCCCGGATTGGAGATGATCTTCGAATCGACGTAGGTGACGCTGTTCGACAGGCTGAGCCCGGGGACCAGAACGTCCTTCAATTCGCCGACGAGTTCGAAGCCGCGGTTGCGAATCTGCGCAACATTCTGGAACGTCGTGACGAAGGTGCTGTTGAGCAACGAGGTCTGCGACAGGATCGCGTTCTGCGTATCTTCCTCGAACAACGACAGGCGCACGCGCGAGTGCTTGTCCTGCCGTTCGAGGGCGAATTCGAAGGACAACGCCGTCTCCGGCGTCAGGTTGGGATTGGGAATGGCGAACGTCGGGCCGGTCGAGACGGTCTGGTAGAGTTCGGCCACGGTAGGATAGCGGTTGGCCTCGCCGAAGGAGAGCTTCGCGTTCCACTGCGGATGGAATTGCCAGCCGAGCGTCACTTTGGGCGAGAGGTTCGTGGCGGTCAGCTCCGGCTGGCCGCTGGAAACATTGCCCGCCTGATTGAAGCCGCTATACGCCTTCCATGTCTCGCCGCGCAGGCCCAGTGTCAGCTTGAGATCGGGCGTGATCTTCCACGCATCCTGCAGCCACAGCGCCCAGGTCTCGGTCTTGCCCGCGCCGTAGGTCGAGGTTGTGCCGTTGCCGTAGTCAGGCGAGGTCTGCCAGTTGGGCGCGTTGTAGGTGGGATTGCTGAGCGTGTACTTGTCGTGATGGCCGCCGAAGCTCACCTCGTGGCTACCGTTGGGACCGCTCGGGCGCCAGATCGCCTTGGCGTCCTCGGTGCCCCAGCCCGAGCCATCCATGCGTGCGAACAGGCCGTTGGTCGTGAAGTTGGTGCCCGTGCCGGCCAGGACGCCGGCTGGGCTGCGCTGGATGTCGGTGAGGTAGTCGTAGCGCGTGGCGATCAGCTCCCAGTCCCAGTTGCCCCCGGTGTCGGTCTTGAGCGACAGCGCGTTCATCAGATGCTGTTGCTGCCAGTTGGAGGTGTTGCTGGCGAAGCCCGAGACGCCGGCGAAGGTCGGCGTGCCGTTGGCCGTGGTGAGATAGCTCTGCGCCGTCGAGATCTGATTGTTCTCCCAGTAGCTGACGCTGTAGCTCGCGCGCAGCCAGTCGTTGATGTCGACGGAAGTCTTGAGCGTGTAGTTGTTCATGATCGTGTGCAGCAGCCCGCCGGCGCCGACCACGTTGGCCGGACCGCCCTGCTTGTTCAGTCCGACGAAAGTGCCGTTGGTGCCACCGGGGATGGTGGTGCTGGTGACGAACTGGAGCGGCTGGCTGAAACTTTCCTCGCGGTTGGCGGAGAGGAAGAACGAGAGCTTGCCCACCTTGTCGCCGAACGTGGCGGCGCTGTTGGACGTCGAGTAGGTGCCGGTGGTGTTGTACATGCTGAAGGTCTGGAAGGCCTCGGTCTGCTTCAGCGTCGCTTCGGGCTTTTCGGGCTGGCGCGTCGTGATCAGCAACACGCCGCCCATCGAGTTGCCGGGATATTCCGCGGCGAACGGGCCGTAGAGCATGTCGACGCCCTTGATCTGCTCGGGCGAGACCATGCCCCAGCGCGGTGCGCCGTTGGTGTTGTTGTTCGAGATCAGCGCCGAGATCGGCATGTCGTCGACATAGACGAGATTGCGCGCGCTCGAGTTGATGCCCCACATGCGGGTCGCAAAGGTCGGCTGGGTGTCGCCGTAGTTGCGTTTGCGCACGAACAGGCTCGGCAGGTATTTCAGGCTGTCCTCGACGTCGATGATGTTGGTCGTGGCCTCGATCTTCTTGAGGTCGGTGCTCTCGACGGTTTGCGGCAACGCGAATCTGTCGATTCGTGGCGATACGGGCGGGACCTGCGGCGATGGCGCAGGTGCGGTGACGGTGACCGTCGGCAGGTTGATCGGGTCTGCGGGCGTCTGGGCAAGTGCGGGCGCGCCCGCGAGCGTCGACGCCACGGCAAGCGACAGCGACCTAGTGCGCATGTCCGCCCGCCGCGGGCTTCAGCTTGATGAACGGCGCTGGCTCGGACAGGTCGTGCCAGTTCTGGCCGGCCGCCGGAATGCTGTTCCAGTTGTTCTCGCCTTTCTCGCAAGTCTGCTGGACCGGGAAGTAGAGGGTCTCGCCCGCGCGATCGGGCAGGCCGACCATGACCGTGAACTCGTCGAACTGCGCGTTCTCGATCCGCCCGCCGCGCCACGTAACCTCGGTCACCGCGTTGCGAATGGCAAAGCCGTGCTGGCCGGCCACCGGCTTGTCGAGCGGGCGTGTCTTGATCTCGACCGTCCAGCCGGGCTTGGGCATCGGCTTGGCCGACAGCACGCTGTCGGGCATGCGGATCGTCAAGGCGACGGTGGGCGAGCCCTTGCAGCCGTGGGTGACGCGGAAAGCGGTGCGCAAATATCCGCCGGCCGGACCTTCAGCCGGATCGGCGATGATGTGGGCACACGCGAGGGCCGGGACGAGCGCAAGTCCCGCGACGGCGACAAGAGTCGCCCTGAAAATCGACAACATGGAAACTTCCTTCGACTGACACGACAAACGCGCGTGCGAACACGCGCGTGCTGGGAGGGGTCAGGCGAAGGAGGGTGGACCGCGCGGTCGTGCGGGACCGTCGCGGACACCGGCCGGCGTGATCGGCTCGGCCGTGGGCAACAGCGGGACGAAAGTCGCGACAGGATCTATCGCGACAAAGAGAGCAGGCGGCGGCGCGATCGCGGGCGCCTGGGCAAGACCGAGGCAGCACTCATGCTGGGCGGCGGTCATCGGCGCCTTGCCCGACTGACCGTCCGGGTCCGCTGCGGTGGAGTTGCAAAATACCGTCCAGAGCGCCGGCGGCATGCTGCCGCGCATCATCGCGGCGTGGGCGAGCGGCTGCAGGAAATTGAGCGTGATCGCGAACAGCGCAGCGGCGAATGCCACGGCGCGCCAGCTCGAGGGGGAGCGATCGGCGATCATGTGCCGACTATGCCTTGCCGGTCACACCGCCGTCCAGCCGCCGTCGACCACCAGCTCCGCACCGGTGACGTAGGATGCCTCGTCGGACGCCAGAAACAGGATCGCGTAGGCCACTTCGTCGACCTCGCCGGCGCGACGCATCGGCACACCCTTCAGCGTCTTCTCGCGCATCACCGGGTCGGCGGTGCGGCCCGAGGTGCGCATCGGCGGCATCAGGCCGGGATGCACGGAGTTCACGCGGATGCCGTCTTTGCCGTGCTGCGCTGCGCCTGCCTTGGTGATCAGGCGCACGGCGCCCTTGGAGGCGTTGTAGCCGACATGGATATAGCCCTGGCCCACGATGCCTGAGATCGACGACAGGTTGATCACCGAGCCGCGGCGGCCGGCCTTCTTCATGGCGGCGATGCCATGCTTCATGCCGAAGAACACGCCCGTGGCGTTGATGCTCATCAGCCGGTTCCAGGCGTCGGTATCGTAGAGGTCCTGCTCGCCCGATCCCGAGATGCCTGCGTTGTTCACGAGAACGTCGAGACCACCGTAGGTAGCGACTGTCTGGTCGACGGCCGTCTTCCACTGGTCTTCGCTGGTGACATCGAGGGACATGAAAGTGGCCTTGCCGCCCGCCTTCTCGATGTCTGCGACGACAGCCTTGCCTTCTTTTTCGAGGACGTCGGCCACCACGACGCCCCTGGCGCCTTCGCGGGCAAACAACCGCGCGGTTGCTGCACCCATGCCGCTTGCTGCACCGCTGACCAGCGCGACCTTGTCCTTCAACCGCATGCTCCGTCCTCCCGGATGCGACCGGGCCGTCGTTGACTGCGGCTTTCCGGCCTGTTCTCATCAGGATTGCACGCATCTTGCAAGATAGCGAGAGCGGCGATGGGAAGGACGTCGAAGGGAACGAGCAAAGTCATGAATGAACGTGAAATCCGGGGATTGATCGATGGTGTGAAGTCGGGCGCGTTGTCGCGCCGGTCTTTCGTGCGCAGGATGGTGGCAGTCGGCCTGACGGCGCCGATCGCGACCCAGATCCTGCTCCAGTCCGGCGTGGCGATGGCCCAGTCCGCACCCGTCTACAAGCCGACCAAGCGCGGCGGCGGCGGCCTGCTGAAAATGCTGTGGTGGCAGGGCCCGACGCTCCTCAATCCGCATTTTGCGACCGGCACCAAGGACCAAGACGGCAGCCGCCTGTTCTACGAGCCGCTCGCGGGCTGGGATGCCGATGGCAACCTGCGCGCGGTGCTGGCGGCCGAGATCCCGAGCCTGGAGAACGGCGCGGTCACGAAAGACGGCCTGTCCGTCACCTGGAAGCTGAAGCAGGGCGTGAAGTGGCACGACGGCAAGCCGTTCACGGCCGACGACGTCGTCTTCAACTGGGAATACGCCAAGGATCCGGCGACGGCGACCACCACGATCGGCACCTACAAGGACATCACGGTCGCCAAGATCGACGACTTCACGATCAAGATCACCTTCGACAAGCCGACGCCGTTCTGGGCCAACGCCTTCTGCGGCAACTGGGGGATGATCATCCCCAAGCACGCGTTCGGAGACTATATCGGCGCCAAGTCGCGCGAGGCGCCCGCCAACCTCAAGCCGATCGGCACCGGTCCGTACAAGTTCAAGGACTTCAAGCCGGGCGATCTCGTGAGCGGCGAGATCAACATGAACTACCACATGGAGAACCGGCCCTATTTCGACGCCTTCGAGATGAAGGGCGGCGGCGACGCGGTGTCGGCGGCGCGCGCGGTGCTGCAGACCGGCGAATACGACTTCGCCTGGAACCTGCAGGTCGAGGAAGAGGTGATGACCCGGATGGAGAAGGGCGGCAAGGGCAAGGCCACCGTCATCGACACCGGCAACATCGAGCATATCCAGATTCAGTTCTGCGATCCGTGGAAGGAAACGGACGGCGAGCGCGCCAGCCTCAAGAGCAAGCATCCGATCCTGACGGAGGATGCGGTGCGCCAGGCGCTGTCCCTGCTCGTCGATCGCGCTTCGGTCGAGAAGTTCATCTACGGCCGCACCGGTCCCGCGACCTCCAACTTCCTGAACAATCCGGAGAAGGTCCGCTCGAAGAACACCAAGTACGAGTTCAACATCGAGAAGGCCGCCGACATCCTCGAGAAGGCGGGCTGGAAGAAGGGCTCGGACGGCATCCGCGAGAAGGACGGCAAGAAACTGAAGCTGGTCTACCAGACCTCGATCAACCAGCCGCGCCAGAAGAACCAGGCGATCGTGAAGCAGGCCGCGCAGAAGGCCGGCATCGACATGGAGCTGAAGGCGGTGGTGTCGTCGGTCTTCTTCTCGTCCGACGTCGCCAACCCGGACACGTATCCGCATTTCTTCTGCGACCTGCAGATGTTCACCACGACCATGACGCAGCCCGATCCAGAGGTGTTCATGAACCAGTTCTGCTCGTGGGAGGCCTCCACGAAGGAGAACAAGTACCAGGGGCGCAACACGACCCGGTGGCAGAACAAGGAATACGACGACACGTACAAGGCAGCCCAGGTCGAACTCGATCCGGCCAAGCGGGCGGCGATGTACATCAAGATGAACGACCTCGTCGTGAACAACTACGTGGTGATCCCGGTGGTCTACCGCCGCGGCGCCTCCGGCCAGGCCAAGAACCTGGTGTGCGAGCTGTCGGGCTGGGACAACAACACCTGGGACCTGCAGAACTGGTTCAAGGAAGGCTAAGCGCGCGGTGAATCGCAATTACCTGATTCGCCGTCTTTTGATCGCGGTGCCGAGCCTCCTCGGCATCAGCCTCGTCCTGTTCACGGTGCTTGCGCTGGCGCCGGGCGATCCGTTCGGCGAGCTCACGACCAATCCCAACGTGCCGCCGGAAGTCCGGCTGGCACTGCGGGCCAAGTTCGGGCTCGATGATCCGATCTATCTTCGCTACATCCACTGGCTGGTCGCCATGATCCATGGCGACTGGGGTTTCTCCTTCGTCAGCCGTGTCAACGTCGACACGCTGATCCTGCAGCGGCTGCCCGCGACGCTGTTCGTGATCGGCTCGGCGCAGTTCCTGGCGATCGCGGTCGCTCTGCCGGTCGGCGTGCTGGCCGGGACGCGGCCCTATTCGGTTTTCGACCAGATCGCCAACACCCTGGCGTTCGTGGGCTTCTCGCTGCCGACCTTCTTCACCGGCCTGCTGCTGATCCTGATCTTCAGCATCCAGCTCGACTGGCTGCCCTTCGTCTACCGCTCCGACATCCACGCCACCGGCCTGCTATGGGTCTGGGAGTACATCAAGCAGGCGATCATGCCGGTGACGGTGCTGGGCCTGTTCCAAGGGGCCTCCCTGGTGCGCTACGTGCGCTCCGCCGTGCTCGATGTCGCCCGGCTCGACTACATCACCACGGCGCGCTCCAAGGGCATCGGCGAGCGCCGCGTCGTCACGCGGCACGTGGTGCGCACCGCGCTGATCCCGGTGGTGACGCTGGTGGCGCTGCAGATGCCCATCGTGTTCGGCGGCGCCATCGTCACCGAGCAGATCTTCCGCATTCCCGGCATCGGCTCGCTGCTGATCTCCTCGATCCTGGCCAACGACACGCCGGTCGTGATGTCGGTCACCTTCGTGTTCGCCTGTCTCGTCGTTCTCTTCAACCTCATTGCCGATGTGTTGTATGGCTGGCTTGACCCCCGCATCGCTTTCCGCTGAGTCGCCCGCGGCCACCGCTGGGGCTGTCGTCGTCGCACCCAAGGCCAAGGCGCGGCGCTTCTCGCCGACGCTCGAGGCCTGGCGCCGCTTTCGTCGTCACAGGCTGGCGGTGGTGAGCGGCATCGTGCTGCTGGCGCTGATCGCGGCGATTTCGATCGGGCCGCTGCTGTGGCGGGTGCCGATCAACGAGATCGACTTCACCTCGAAGCTCGAAGGTCCTTCGTGGACCCATCCGCTCGGCACTGACGATCTCGGCCAGGACGTGCTTGCCCGCCTGCTCTACGGCGGGCGCATCTCGCTGGCCGTCGGCCTGGCGGCGATGATGGTGGCGTGCTTCGTCGGCATCCTGGTCGGCGCGCTGGCCGGCATGTCGCGCGGCAGCATCGACGCTGCCCTGATGTGGCTCACCGATCTGTTCCTGTCCCTGCCGCAGCTGCCGCTGCTCCTGCTGGTGATCTACCTGTTCCGCGACGGGCTGAAGGCCGTGCTGGGCCCGGAGGGCGGTGTCTTCGTCATGATCGTGATCGTGATCGGCGGCCTGCGCTGGATGCCGGTGGCGCGCCTGGTGCGGGCGCAGATCCTGTCGATCCGCGAGAAGGAATTCATCGAGGCGGCGCGCGCGCTCGGCGCCTCGCGGCTGCGCATGGTCGTGCGCCACATCCTGCCCAACGCGCTCGGTCCCGTGATCGTGGCCGGCACGATCGACGTCGCCGCGGCCATCATTGCCGAGTCGACCTTGTCGTTCCTGGGCCTCGGCTTTCCGCCGGATATTCCCACATGGGGCCGCGTACTGTTCGACGCCAAGGACTATCTCGACATCGCCCCGCACTGGGCGTTGTTCCCGGGTGCGGCGATCTTCCTGGCTGTGCTGTCCATCAACTTCATCGGCGACGGCCTGCGCGACGCGCTCGACCCGCGCCGGGTCCTGTAGGAAATCATGGCCGAGCCCCTGCTCGACATCCGCGATCTCAGGACCTGGTTCAAGACCGACGACGGCATGGTGCAGGCCGTCGACGGCGTCGATATCCGCATCGGCCGTGGCGAGACCGTCGGCATCGTGGGCGAATCGGGCTGCGGCAAGACGGTGACGGCACGCTCGGTGCTGCAGCTGATCGACATGCCGCCCGGCCGCTTCGAGAGCGGCCAGATCCTGTGGCAGGGCCGGGACCTGATCCCGCTCGAGCCCGCGGAGATGGACAAGATCCGCGCCCGCGAGATCGCCATCGTCTTCCAGGAGCCGATGACCTCGCTCAACCCGGTCTACACGGTGGGCGACCAGATCGCCGAGGTGCTGCGCCAGCACGAGAAGCTCAGCTACAGGCAGGCGATCGACCGCGCCGCCGAGATGCTGCGGCTGGTGAATATCCCCAATCCGGCCAAGCGCGTGCACGACTATCCGCACCAGTTCTCCGGCGGCATGCGCCAGCGGGTGATGATCGCCATGGCGCTGTCCTGCAGCCCCAAGCTGCTGATCGCCGACGAGCCGACCACGGCGCTCGACGTCACCATCCAGGCGCAGATCCTGGAACTGATGCAGGAGATGAAGGAGCGGCTCGGCATGTCGATCATGCTGATCACCCATGCCATGGGCGTCGTGGCCGAGACCTGCCAGAGGGTCGTCGTGATGTATGCCGGCAAGGTGGTGGAAGAGGCGCCCGTCGAGTCGCTGTTCGGCGACCCGCGCCATCCCTACACGCAGGGCCTGATCCGCTCGATCCCGCGCGTCGACCGGGCGGCCACGTCGAAGGAACGGCTCGAGGCCATTCCCGGCACGGTGCCCAGCCTGCTCAATCCCGCGCCGGGCTGCCGCTTCGCCCAGCGCTGCAAGTTCGTGAAGGATATCTGCGTGACCTCCATGCCGCCCCTCAAGGAGGTGGCTCCGGGCCACCGCGTGCGGTGCGTGCTGTGAGCGACAACGCCCTCCTGTCGGTCAAAGGTCTGCGCAAGCACTTCGCCCTGAAGGGCGGCATATTCTCGCGCGAGGTCGAGCGCGTGCATGCCGTCGACGGCGTGAGCTTCGACATCGGCAAGGGCGAGACCCTTGGCCTGGTGGGCGAATCGGGCTGCGGCAAGTCGACGACCGGCCGCTGCATCCTGCGGCTGATCGAGCCCAGCTCGGGCGAGGTCTGGTTCCAGGGCGCCGACGTCACCCGCATGAAGGGCCCGGCGCTGCAGTCGCTGCGGCGCGACATGCAGATCATCTTCCAGGATCCCTACGCGTCGCTCAATCCGCGCCATACCGTGGGCGCGATCATCGGCGAGGCGTTGCAGATCCACAATCTCGCCTCATCGCGCCGCGCTCTGGAAGAGCGTGTGGTCGAGCTGCTCGAGACCGTGGGCCTGCAGGCCGACCACATGCGTCGTTTCCCGCATGAGTTCTCCGGCGGCCAGCGCCAGCGCATCGGCATCGCCCGCGCGCTTGCAGTCGAGCCCAAGCTGATCGTGTGCGACGAGCCGGTGTCGGCGCTCGACGTGTCGATCCAGGCCCAGGTGATCAACCTGCTGGAGGACCTGCAGGAGAAATTCGGACTGACGTACCTGTTCATCGCCCACGATCTGTCGGTGGTGGAGCACATCAGCACGCGGGTGGCGGTGATGTACCTCGGCCGGGTGGTCGAGATCGCGCCCTCGCGGGACCTCTACGACACACCGCTGCATCCCTATACCGAGGCCTTGCTGTCGGCGGTGCCGATCCCCGATCCTACGGTGAAGCGCAAGCGCATCATGCTGCAGGGCGACGTGCCCAACCCGATTCATCCGCCGTCGGGCTGTCATTTCCATACCCGCTGCCCGATCGCCAAGCCCGACTGCTCGCAACGCGATCCCGAGCTGCGCGAGTCGCGGCCCGGCCACTGGGTGGCCTGCCACTACCGGGGCTGAAGCCTCAGGTCTTCGGGGTGAACAGCGTCAGGTCGTTGATGCCGAGGCGCTTTTCGATGGCTTCGACCTTCCTGACATATTTTCCGAAGCCTTCGGCGCCCAGCTTCTGATCCTCGTCCTTGTCGAGGGTCTTGCCGAGCGCGTCGAACTCGTCGGAGGTCATGATCGTGCGGACGGCCGGAAACACGTCGGTGTCCTCGCGCGCCATATGCGGACGATAGAGCGTCAGCGTCGAGCGCATGGCATCGATCATGCCCTTGCGATCGCCGCTATTGGCGATCTTGGGCGCCGCCGCGAGGATCTTGTCGGTCAGCTTGCGGCCGGCCTCGTGCTGAACCTGAAGCGTGCCCACGAGATCGACCATGCGACCGGCCTTCTTGAAGAGCGGGAAGACGTGCTCCTCCTCCGACTTTTCGTGATAGCCGTGCACGAAGTCGCGCATCACTTCGGCCGACTGAGTGAAGATGCCGGACTCGATGTCCTCGCCCTGTTCCAGGCGACGGGCGCCCGCCTCGTAGATCAGCAGGACCCTTCCGAGCACACCGTGCTCGCGCATCAGATCCTCGGTGGCGGGAATGGGCGCCTTTTTCGCGTCGGCTTTCTTGCCGGTTTGCGCAAGCGCCGGCGCGGCCACCATCAGCCCGGCCGCGGCAAGCATCCACCGACGACGTAAATCGACGTTGTTCATCGCGCGTCCTCCCGGGGGCGGTTCACCCGTCAGGTCAAAACGGCGGCGGCGGAGGCGGGTTCCCGGCCAAGCGGAAATTACCTCCGGCGTCGTTCTGAGCGCTCTCGTCCCCGGCGAATTGGCCAAGCCCTTGCCGTCATGGAGCAGGATGTGGACGCCCCTGAATTCGGCGAGCGCATTCTCTCATCAGTCCTTGTGTCTTATGTCATCGACGGAGTCCGAGTGCTCGGCGCCGCCGTATAAGGCGAC
>FTCZ01000880.1_pt1 | contig 20109 bp, 20 predicted proteins | sample 1658871 | NCBI WGS metagenome assembly FTCZ01 (sample SAMEA3914864, study PRJEB12502) | metagenome | biome: forest; material: soil | place: USA | collected 2012-03-12 | depth 0.3 m
CGAGATCGTGGCCTACGCCGACGGCACCCGCGCCGACAGGCCGCCGGACGAGCTGATCGCGCGCGCGACGCGGCAGTATCTCGACGGCATCGTCTTCAGGAACGCTACAGTGCGCTGGAGCTATCTCGCGTCGCTGGGGCTGAAGGGCGGTCCCTAGAGCCTGTCTCGTACAGGCGGACTCATTGCTGGGGCGCGCCACTCCAGTGGCGCGATCATGTCTTCCGGACATGAGCATGACCGCAACGGAATGCGCCCTAGCTGAGACGCCTTTCGTAATAATCGGCGAGCGATGCCAAAGCCGCGCCGCCGTCGCCGATGAAGCTCGGTCCGTGCATCAGTGCGATGGTCTTGGGTTTCAGCGCCTCCAGCCGCCGCAAGGTCGGCGCGGCCTGCGGCGTCGCCGGCATGAAGGGCACGGCCTTCTCGGTGGCGATGGCGGCATCGACGATGTCGCCTGTCGTGGTCGCTTCGCAGGGCCCGGCCTGGGTGAACAGATCGCTGCTGAACAGGGTGCCCGTCGTCTCCTCGTGGATCAGGCCCGCATCCCAGTTGTGCGGCACGTGCGGTGTGTCGAGCCAGCGGACTTTCTTGCCGCCGAGATCGATCACCTCGTCGTTCTTCAGCGTGCGCGGGCCGCGGTTGGCCATGTCGGTGAGCCAGATGTTGACGCCGGTCTGGCCGTGCGCCGGCGTGGCGTTGGGCGCGGCGGCAAGCCACTCGTTGAGGGCGCCCGCCTCGTCGGCCTCGACGTGGCTGCAGGTCGTCCAGCGCAGCTTCTCCAGCGGGATCACGCTCGCGACCGCCTGGGAGATCAGCGGGAACATCGCGCGATGGCCGTAGTGGAACAGCAGCGGCTGGTCGGCGTCGATCAGGAACTGGTTGAAGGTGAAGCCGGTCGGGCCGATCTGCGGCACGAAGGTGGACAGGCGATAGATCTTGTCCGCGATCTCGGTGACATTTGTCTTCATGACCTGAGCACCTCGAGGAGCGTGGCATTGAACGCCTCCGCCGCCTCGTAGGCAACCCAGTGGCCTGCCCCGGGAATGACGTGCATCCGGAAGTCCGGCTGGAGCGCGGTGAAGAGGTCGATGCGCTCCTGCATGTAGGGATAGGTGGTCGAATCGAACTCGCCCCAGATGCCGGTGAAGGGCGTCCTTACCTTCGGCAGCACGGCGCTCAACACGCCCTTGATTCCCATGTCGCGGCTGCGTGTCCTGGCGCGCGTGGTGTTCATGATCTGCATGTAGATGGCGACGCCGTCGATCTTCTTGGGATCGTGCAGCATCAGCAATTCGAGATTGCGTCGCGCCTCGTCGGCCAGCACCTGCGGCGCCATCGTGTCGAGCAACTTGTGCAGCTTCTCGGTGGGCTTGCGCGTGGCCTTGAGGCCCCCGGCGCCGACGAAGACGATGCGCTTGACGCGCTCGGGGATCAACGTCGCCAAGTGGCCCGACACCATGCCGCCGAAGGAGAAGCCGGTGAGCAGGAACGTCTGGTCCCTGGGCAGCAGCGCATCGACCGCCGTCTTCACGCAGTTGGTGACCGACCAGACGTCACGCACGTCGTCGGGCGGGTCGCTGTCACCCAGGCCCGGCAGGTCGGCGGCGTAGACGGTGTAGTGCTGTGAGAGGGGGATCACGTTGCGGATCCAATGGATCCACGAGCCCGAGCCGCCATGGAACAGCAGCAGCGGCGGCTTGCCCGAACCCTCGCCGAAGATGTGCCACATCATGGAGCCGCCATTCCCCATTGGGAGGCGGATGGCCTTTGATTTGGCGGCGACAGACTCGATGGTGTCGAGAGCGGTACGCCCGTCCGGCATGCGCGGGACGGCAGAGTAATCGAGACTCATTTCTTCAGGGCACCCAACAGTCGTTCGACGAAACCCGGCGCTTTCTTGCGGTCGATCCAGCGCAGCACCGTGACGAGATCATTGTCCGGATCGATCCAGACGATGTGGCTGCCCCAGCCCAGCGCGAAATAGCTGCGCTCGGACGCCGCCGCGAACTGGCGGCGGCCGGTGTTGAGCCACCACATCAGCCCGTAGAACGGCGCAACCGGGCAGGGTTTGACCAGCTCTTGGGTCCAGCCCTTGGGCAGGATCTGCGTGCCGTTCCATGCACCGCCTTGCGCCACCAGCAGGCCCATCAGCGCAAGATCGCGCGCGGAGATCGTGAAGCCGCCGCCCCAATGTCCGCCGCCCGGCACCGAGAGCATCGGCTTGCCGTCGATCGTGACGGTGGAGTTCCGGTAGCCGTCCCACTTCCAGCCGTTCGAGCCGCCGATCGGATCCATGATCCGGCGCTTCAGCACCGACGGCAGCGGCTCCTTGAAGACCTGCAGCAGCGAGTAGCTCAGCCGATTCACGCGCACGTCGTTGTACTCGTAGAACGAGCCAGGCTTCTTGAGCTGACGCCGCGTGCCCTTGGGCGCGTCGGCGACGGCGAGGCCGACCACGCGGTTGTGGTCGATGCGGTCTTCCTTGCCGAAGACGAAACCCTGCCACTCGCTGGTCTGGGTGAGCAGGTGACGCCAGGTGATGTCCTTGTTCTGCTCGCTGGTGAAGCCGTCGTCGGCGACATAGCCCGCGACCTTGTCGTCGAGGCTCTTGATCAGCCCGTCACCCAGCGCCAGGCCCGCGAGCAGGGCGAGGTAGCTCTTGGCCACGCTGAAGGTCATGTCTGCCCGGTTCGTGTCGCCCCATTCGGCAATCTGCTTGCTGCCTTGGTAGACGATACCCGAGGCGCCGCCGCGCGGCGTCACCGGTCCCAGCACCTCGTTGTCGGGAGCTTTCTCGCCGGAATCGTAGGTCATCACGAACTGGCCGTCGGGCATGTACATGCTGGCGGGCCAGTCGGATTCGGCTGCCTGGGCGAAGGCGATGGCGTCTTTCAGGGCGTTCATGCACGCAATCAACATTGGAGGCAGGCCCGGAGCAAGCGTAGAAAACACGCATGTCCCAACTGACTTCGCTGACCCTCCGCCGGCCCGACGACTGGCACGTTCACCTGCGCGACAACCAGATGCTGGCGGCCTGCGCGGTCCACACGGCGCGCCAGTTCGCCCGCGCCATCATCATGCCGAACCTGGTCCCGCCGGTGACCAAGGTCGCGGAAGCGGTGGCCTATCGCGATCGAATTCGCAGAGCGGTTCCGGCCGAGCTGAAGTTCGAGCCGCTGATGACCTGTTATCTCACCGATGGTGCCGATCCTGTGGAATTGGCGGGCGGCAAGAAAGAGGGCGTATGGGTCGCGGCCAAGCTCTATCCCGCGCATGCGACGACCAACTCCGCGCACGGCGTCACCTCGATGGACAAGGTCGCCAAGGGGCTCGGGGCGATGGAGAAGGCCGGCATGCCGCTCCTCGTCCATGGCGAGGTCACCGATCCCGAGGTCGACATCTTCGACCGCGAGGCGGTCTTCCTCGACAAGGTGCTGACGGTGTTGGTCAAACGTCATCCCGGTCTCAAGGTTGTGCTGGAACACATCACGACCAAGGAAGGCGTGGCTTTCGTCGAGGCGCATCCAGGGCAACTGGGTGGGACGATCACGCCGCATCATCTCAGCTACAATCGCAATGCGATCTTCAAGGGCGGCATCCGTCCGCACTTCTATTGCCTGCCGATCGCCAAGCGGGAGGAGCATCGCCTCGCACTGCGGCGCGCGGCGACGTCGGGCGACGGCGCCTTCTTCCTCGGCACCGACACCGCGCCGCACACGACCGACACCAAGGAATGCGCCTGCGGTTGTGCCGGCGTCTTCAACGCGCCGGTGGCGATGCAGGTCTATGCCCAGGTGTTCGCGGAGGAGGGCAAGCTAGACCGCCTCGAGGCCTTCGCCTCGCTGAACGGGCCGCACTTCTACGGCCTCGCGCCAAACGAGGAGCGAATCACGCTGCATGCCAGGCCGATGGACGCGCCCGAGCGTGTCGAGGTTCCGGGCGGTGGGAAAGACATCACCGTCTTCCACCCCGATACGCCGGTCGGCTGGTCGTTCTGACAAGCGTTAACAGCAATATATTGCTTGACGTAGTTGCGATATTCGCTATATTCGATTTTGACCTTTCGCCGGACCGTGAGCCTACGCCGAGTGGTACGGGAGAAATCCTCGCGAGCGCTCGCGAGGCCTCGCGAGGAATCGACTCAAAGCCTGCAGGAGCAACGTTTCGAGTGATTCCTCGCGAGGAGCAAAAAAAGCGGCCTCGTTATTTTCCCGTTAGTTTAACGGGAGCGTGCGCTATCGTGAGCAGATGACAAAAAGAGCAATTCCCGCCGGTGCCGTCGAGCGCGGCACCGACAAAGGCTACACCCACGCCGTACTGAAGCCCGGGGCCGAGCGCCCGGTCGAGAAGGTCGAGCAAAAATATCCCTACATGCGGCCGCGCGATGCCGCGACGCTGATCCTGGTGCGCATGAAGGGCAAGACGCCGGAAGTGCTGATGGGGTGCCGCGACGCCAAGCACGCCTTCATGCCCAACCGCTATGTCTTTCCGGGGGGCAGGGTCGATCTCGCCGACGCCCATGTCCCGGTGGCCACGCCGCTCGATCGTCACGTCAAGGTGCGCCTGCTGAAGGCGGCCAGCGAGCAACGTGCGCGCGCATTGGGCGTTGCTGCCGTACGCGAGACCTTCGAGGAGACGGGGCTGATGCTGGCCAAGCCGTTGAAGGGTGGCGCTCCCAAGAAGGATTACGGCGAGCACTGGAAGGGTTTCCTCGACCAGGGCATGGCGCCGGCGCTCGACTGCCTCGACCTGATCGCGCGCGCGGTGACGCCGCCCGGCCGGCCGCGCCGCTTCAACGCGCGCTTCTTCATGGCCCGCGCCGAGGATGCGACGGGCGAGATCCGCCATTCGAGCGAGATGGGCGACATCCGCTGGGTGAATCTCTATGAGGCGCGCGAGCTGCCGCTGCCGACCATCACCGGGCTCATCCTGGGCGAGATCGGCCGGCTGGTGAAGGAACCGCCCGACCGCAAGAAGCAGCGGAAGATCCCGCTCTTCATCACGGTGCATCGCAAGCACCTGATGGTCGAGGAGTAGAAAATGGCGGAGCGCGCCGAGACAACCTCGCCCGCGCCCGTATCCGCGTCAGTCGTCTCGGCAACTGCCAGCCCGACCTTGCCGCCGCGTGGCGGCGTGCGTCTGCGGGCGCTGGTGCTGATTCGCTGGGCCGCCGTCGTCGGCCAGCTCTTCACCGCGTTCGTCGTCCACTGGGGCCTGGGCTTCACCCTGCCGCTGCTGGCGGTGGGCGGCACCATCGCCCTGTCGGCGCTGCTCAATCTCGCAGTCAGCCTCGGCCGGCCCTCCTCGGCGCGCATCGACGATCGCGAGGCCACGTTCTTCCTGGCCTTCGACGTCGTGCAGCTCGCCGTGCTGCTCTACCTCACCGGCGGCCTCACCAATCCCTTTTCGCTGCTGTTGCTGGCGCCGGTCGCGATCGGCGCGACCGTGCTGTCGCTGCTGAGCAACATCGCGCTCACCTTGCTCACCATCATCAGCGTCGGCCTGCTCGGCCTGTTCCATCAGCCGCTGCCATGGCTCGGCCAGGCACCGGACTTTCCCGAGATCTACCAGGCGGGTGTTTGGGTGGGCCTCACGCTCACCACCTTGCTGATCACGCTTTATGGCTGGCGGCTCGCCGAAGAGGCGCGGCAGATGAGCGATGCGCTGGGCGCCGCACAGTCGGCACTGGCGCAGGAGCAGCGCATGTCGGCGCTGGGCGCTCTCGCGGCCGCGGCGGCACATGAACTGGGCACGCCGTTGTCGACCATCACCGTGGTTGCGAAAGAGATGCTGCGCGAGGTCGAGCCCGACGATCCGTTGCGCGAGGACGTCGAGCTTCTCGTGGCCGAGACCGACCGCTGCCGCTCGATCCTGGCGCGCCTCTCGGTCGATCCGGCGATCGACGTCTCGGACGCCTATGCGCTGGTGCCGCTGCCGGCGCTGATCGAGGCGGCGGCCGCCAACTATCGCAGCGACGACATCATCATCACCTTCGAGGCGGGGCCCATCGCCGATGGCGCCCCGCATACCGCGCCGATCCAGGTGCGCAGCCCGGAGATTATGCAGGGCATCGGAAACATCGTGCAGAATGCAATTTCGTTTGCGCGCCAGGAAATCCACATCTCGACGCGCTGGACCACCGAATGGTCCGAAGTCGAGGTGTCGGACGACGGTCCGGGTTTCTCGGAAGCGCTGCTGGACGAGCTCGGCACGCCCTTTATCTCGACCCGCCAGGGTGAGGAAGGGCACATGGGCCTGGGCGTCTTTATCGCGAAAACGCTGCTGGAGCGGACCGGTGCCACGGTGATTTTCGGTAACCGCCGTTCCGCAAAAGGCGGTGCCGCGGTCGCCGTACGCTGGCCAAATCCCGTCTTCAAGGCTACATAGCGGCCGATGTCGAAGGAGTCCTTATGATGACCCAGGACACAAGCGCCACTCGTCCGGTATCGCCCGCGCTCACCGGTACGACGGCCAACAAGGATCGCACCTTGCTGATCGCCGACGATGACGCGGCTTTCCGCAACCGTATCGCACGCGCGCTCGAGCTGCGCGGCTTCATCGTGACTGCCGTCGGCTCGGTGGCCGAGGCGCTGGCGCAAACCGCGCGGCCTCCCGCCTTCGCGGTACTCGATCTTCGCCTGGGCGACGGCAACGGCCTCGAGCTGGTGCAGCCGCTGCGCCAGGCGCGGCCCGACATCCGCATCGTCGTTCTGACCGGCTATGGCAACATCGCCACTGCGGTCGCCGCCGTGAAGGAAGGCGCCGTCGACTATCTCGCCAAGCCCGCCGACGCCGATGCGATCGAGCAGGCGCTCAATGCGCACGGGCGCAAGCTGCCGCCGCCGCCCAGCAATCCGATGTCGGCCGATCGCGTGCGCTGGGAGCATATCCAGCGCGTCTTCGAGCAATGCGACCGCAACGTCTCGGAAACGGCGCGCCGGCTCAACATGCATCGGCGCACCCTGCAGCGCATCCTGGGCAAGCACGCGCCCAAAGAACACTGACAAGGCGCTGATCACCTACCAGCTGGTCCTGAACGCGCTGGCGCTGGGCATGGCCTATGCGCTGGTGGCTCTCGGTTTCGTACTGGCGCTCAATGCCTCGGGCGCCGTCAATTTCGCGCACGGCGGACTCGTCGTGCTGGGTGGTGCTGCGGCAGTGCTGGCCGATCTGTGGACCGGACTGCCCGCGCCGATCCTGCTGCCCCTGGTCGCCGTGCTGCTGGGAATCGCCGGCATCGTCGCGGCACGCGTCGCGATCCTGCCGCTGGTGCGACGGCCGCCCGAGGCCACTTTCGTCGCCACCATCGCGCTCGCCGCGATCATCGAGCAAGGGCTCACCCTCGGCCTGGGCAGCGCGCCGCGCACCGCACCGCCGCTTGCCGGCAGCGCCATCCAGCCGATCGCCATCGTGGTCGTGAGTGCGCTGCTGGTCTTCGCCGTGTGGTTCCTGCTCGAGCGCACGCAGATCGGGCGGCGCATGCGGGCCGTTGCCGCCGATCGCGCCATGGCGCGCGCCGTCGGCATTCCGGTCGATCGCTACATCGTGCTGTCGCTGGCGCTCGCCGGCGCGCTGGCCGGCGTGGCGGGTCAACTGCTCGGCCACCAGTTCCTGGTCGTGCCGACCGATGGCGGGGGCCACATGCTGCGCGCCTATATCGCCGTGGCGCTGGGCGGCTGGGGCAGCGTGCCCGGTGCGCTCGTGAGCGCGCTCGGCATCGGCGTGTTCGAAACCTTCGTGTCGGCCGAGCTGGGCGAGGCATGGGCGTCGGCGGCGCTCTATGTCGTCGTGCTGGCGGTGGTGAGCCTGCGGCCGCAGGGCCTGTTCGGCGAGCCGGTGGGCCGGCGGGCCTGAGCGATGCGCCGCTATTGGTACGTCCTGCTGGTGCTGCCGCCGTTGATCGCGCTCGCGGTGTTGCCGTCCTTCGGCCAGCGCCTCGTGACCCTGATCGGCCTCTACGCCTTGCTGGGCACGGGCTACCAGCTCGTGTTCGGCCAGCTGGGCGCGCTCAACCTCGCGCAGGGCGCTCTCTTCGGGGTCGGCGCTTATGCGGCCGCGCTCACAGCGCCGATGCTCGGTCCGTTCGCCATCGTCGTGGCGATCGCGGCTGCCGTCGCGGTGGCGGCCGTGGTCACCGTGCCGATCCTGCGGCTGCAGTCGCACTACTTCGCGCTGGCGACTTTGGCGCTCGCCTCGCTGGTCAATCTCGCCGCCGTGCATGCCGAGAGCCTGACCGGAGGCGCCAACGGCCTGGTGGGCTTCGCGTCGTCGCTGCCGCGCGGGGGTGTGCTGCTCGGCGTCGTCTGGCTGTGCCTGATCGCGGCTGTCGGCGTGCACGCCCTGTTGCTCGAACGATTCGGCGAGACGGCGCGGCTGATCCGCGAAGTGCCTCTGGTTGCCGCGACGCTCGGTATCGACACCAGGCGCTGGCGCTTCGCGGCATTCGTCGCCGGCGGCGCGCTCGCGGGCTTGGCCGGCGCCGGCTCGGCTGCCGTGAGCGGCGTGGTTTCTCCGGAGACGACGGGCTTTTCCGTGATGCTGCTCTGCCTCACCTCCGTGGTGCTGGGCGGCGCGCGTCATCCGATGGGCGCGGTGCTGGGCGCTGCGCTGGCAGTGTGCCTGCCCGAATTGTTCCGCGACCTGAACGGCGCATGGTTGCTGGCCTATGCCGTTGCCACGCTGGCCGCGGTGCTGTGGCTGCCGCAGGGCCTCGCCGGCCTGATCGACCCGCCGGCCGCACCGCCGGTTCCGCGCATGCCGCAGCCGCTCGTGCCGACGTCGGGCGGTCAGCGTCTTGCCCTCGACAAGGTGCGCAAGCGTTTTGGCGGCGTCGAGGCGTTGGCGGGTATCTCGCTTTCGATCGGCCGCGGCGAGATCGTCGGTCTGATCGGCCCCAACGGCTCGGGCAAGACCACGCTGCTGAACGTGATCTCGGGTCTCGAGCGCATCGACGCAGGAACCATCGAGCTCGACGGACGGCGCCTTGACCGGCTGCCCGCCCATGCCATCGCACGGGCCGGCGTGTGTCGCACTTTCCAGTCGGGCGAGCCGCCGTTGGCGGGGATGGCGCGGGCCTTGTCGACGGGTGCTGCGTTCGTCCTGCTCGACGAGCCGATGGCGGGCGCCGACGCGGGCGAGCGGGCGGAGCTGGTCGAGCGGCTCGGCCGCCTGCGCGCGGCGGGCTATGGCGTGCTGATCGTCGATCACGATACCGAACTGCTCGAGAAGATCTGCGACAGGATGGTTTCGCTCGATCGCGGGCAGGTGGTCGCATGAGCGCGCCGGTCCTGTCCATTGGCGCGCTGTCCGTCGCTGCCGGCGAAATGGTGACCTTGCCCGGCGAGAATGGCGCGGCGAAGACTGCGCTGCTGGAGACGATCATTGGATTCCGGCCGGGCGTCGTCACGCTGTTCGGCCAGAATGTGACATCGCTCACGGTCGAGCAACGCGTGCGCCTGGGCGTGGGCTATGTGCCGGCGGGACGGCGTGTCTTCGCCGGTCTTACCGTGCGCGAGAACATCGAGGCGGCGTCGTCCTTGCCGGCCGGCGCGCGACGCCAGCGCGTGGCCGAGATGCTCGCTTTGTTTCCGATGCTGGGCGAGCGGCCCGGGGCGCGGGCGTGGCTGTTGTCCGGCGGCCAGCAGCAGATGCTGGCTTTGGCGCGCGCCATGGTCGACCGGTCGCGTCTTCTGTTGCTCGATCAGCCGACCCTGGGGCTTGCGTCCGCCGTCGCGAACGACGTGCGGCAGCGTCTGGCTGCATTGGCGAAAGAAGGCGTCGCGATCGTGATCGCCGACTAGCCGTCATGCCTTCTTGTTCTGGGCGTTCCAGTAGTGCTCGAGATTGGCGATCAGCGCCGGGCTGAAGTGGCAGTAGGCCTGCTCGCGCGCATAGAGCGCGGCGTAACGCCGGAACATGTCGAGCGGTTCGACCGACAAGCGCAGCGCGCGCCGGTTGCCGATCGCACCGACGGCGCCGGAGCCCGTGATGCGCTCGGCCACGCGGTCGATGGCGGCTTCGATGTCCTCGGGCGCCACGACCTCGTCGCAGATCAGCCGGCCTTCCTCCGAATCGCACTCGAAGCGGCGCTCGTACATGATCGCCTGACGGGCCAGGCGATCGCCGACGAAGCGCGCGAGGCGGAGGTTCGCCATCGCCGGGATGATGCCTTCCTTGCGCGCGGGCAGGGTCATGTAGGCGTCGCGCGCGGCGATGTTGAAGTCGGTCGCCAGCAGGATCTGGCAGCCGCCGCCGATCGCGAAGGTCTCGACGGCCGAGATCCAGATCTTCTCGATCGAATCGCCCGAGACCTCGTCCGGCGGCACGTTGGTGAGCGCGAGCCCGCGCGTCATCTTGTTCACGAAACCCAGGTCGCGGATCAGGAACCACAGGAACGGGATCTTGCCGTAGTAGAGATGCGTGAGGTTGATGCCGGCGTTGAACACGCGGCGGCCGGCGTACTTGCCCTCGGGCACCACGTCGCCGCGCAGGACGGCGACCTTGCTCTGCGGATCGAGGATGCAGACATCGGCGCCAATTTCGGTCGCGATCTGCGTCGAGGCGTCCTCCGAATTGAGGAAGCGCGGGTTGGCGAGCAGCAGGACCGCGGCCTTGCCACGGCGCTCGACCTTGGCCGCGCCGAGATCGAGCCGTCCGTCGCGCAGGAACTTGGCCAGCGCGTCGGCCGACTCCTCGCGCGGCAGCAGCATGGCGTGGCACAGGTGCATGCCTGAGTCGGGATCGGCCAGGATCTGGTTGCACAGGATGCCCTGGTCGATCTCGCAGCCGTCCTTCTCGGACTGGCGCAGCGCAGCCTCGGCGGCGACCTCGGCCCGCGTCGGCACGAGGCCCGGCACCAGGTCGGCCGCGTCGTAGACCAGATTCTCCAGCCGCACGAACTTGCGGCGATTGTCGGTCAGCCGGTCGTAGAGCGCTTTGGCGTGGCGGCGCAGGAAGACGAAGCGCGCGTCGCGGCTGGCCTGCTTGATGATCTCGGCGATGTCGGTGGCGGCGGGATCGCGCTCGGCCTTGGGCGGCAGGCGGCGCAGTCGCGCGTTGGCCTGCAGCCAATAGGCGGAGAACGCCGCCCTATCGGAAGCGAAATCGCCGCCGGCCGCGACCGGCATCGCAACGACCGAATCCATGGTGAAGCCGTTTCCTGCCACGAGAATTATTGGAGCGGGCGACGGGATTTGAACCCGCGACCTACGGCTTGGGAAGCCGACGCTCTACCCCTGAGCTACACCCGCATCGTGGCCATTCTAGCCCGCGGTTGCGTCAGAGGTCCAATCGTGTATCTCGAATACTACCTAGGAAAGACAATCATATGCCGCTCTACACCTATGTCGCACACTACAAGGGGCGCACCTGCGTCGACCAAGACCGGAGAAGCAACTATGCCGGCTTCGCGCCATTGGTGCTTGGCCGCATGGCAGACGGCGGACTATTGGGGTCTTCAAATAATTTGCGAAATGAGATGGCGCACAAAGCGTATCGATCAGCCTGGGCTGCGATTCCCAATCGTTTGAGTGTATGGCGTACGGCGTTCGAGCTGGATGGCGTGCAACTTGAATTGTACGCGATACAGACCAAAGACTAGGGTGATCGAGCTGTGTAACGGGTGGACTAATGCTGGATGAGTTCCTGACGCCTGAAGAAACGGCTGTCGTGGCGCGTGCCCGGGCCTTTGCCGAAGAGCATGTCGCGCCGAACGCCGCGCGCTGGGAATGGGAACGGCATTACCCGCTGGAGACCATCAAGGCGGCATGCGCGGCCGGTCTCAACACGATCGAACTGGCCAGGCAGCACGGCGGGCAGGGCCTGTCGTTCTCCTGCAAGCTGCGCGCCTTCGAGGAGATCGCCCGGCACGATTTCGCCTTCGCCTTCGCGCTGATCAACCATCACAACGCCTGTGCGCGGTTCGCCCGCGACGGCCAGCCGGCGCACGTCGCGCGCCTGCTGCCGCGCATGATGACGGGCGAGGTGATCGGCTGCGCGGGCCTCAGCGAGCCCAACGTCGGCAGCGATTTCGGCGGGTTGGAGATGACGGCCGTGCGGGTCGACGGCGGCTGGAAGCTGAACGGCGCCAAGGCCTGGATCACCAACGCCGCGGTCGCGGGCCTGTCGGTGGCCTATGCGCAGACCGACAAGGCACAGGGCTACCGCGGCATCGCCTGTTTCGCGATCGAGGCCGAGCGGCCGGGTTTCCGGCGCGACAAGCCGTTCGAGCTGCATGGCGGTCACGCGATCGGTGTCGGCGGCTTTCATCTCGTCGACTACTTCGCACCCGACGAGGCACTGCTGAAGCCGCCGGGCGAAGGGTTCAAGGCCGCGCTGGCCGGGATCAACGGGGCGCGGACCTACGTCGCGGCGATGTGCTGCGGCATGCTGCAGTCGAGCCTCGAGACGGCCGTGCGCTACACCCAACAGCGCAAGAGCTTCGGCCAGCCGGTGATCGAGCACCAGGGCGTGCGCTGGAAACTCGTGGACGCCGCGACCGACCTCGAAGCAGCCCGCCTGCTCACCTATCGCGCCGCGCGGCTTATCGACACCGGCGGCGACGCGGTGCTGCCCGCGGCCCATGCCAAGAAGTTCGCGACCGACATGGCGGTCCAGCGCATCGCCGACTGCATCCAGGCGATGGGCGCCAACGGCCTGCGCGCCGAGTATCCGCTGGCGCGCCATCTCGCGGGCGCCAAGATCGCGGCCTACACCGACGGCTCGATCGAGATGATGAACGAGCGCATCGGCGCGGGGCTCGGCAAGGTCTTCGGATGATCCTGTCGACGGTCGAGATGCATACCGGCGGCGAACCGACGCGCATCGTCGTCGATGGCTGGCCCGCTCTTTCCGCGGTGACCCTGCTGGGCAAGCGGCGCGAATGCCTGGAGAAGCACGACCCCCTGCGACGCGGCCTGATGCTCGAGCCGCGCGGTCATGACGGCATGTACGGCGCGCTGCTGGTCGAGCCCGATCATCCCGAGGCCGACCTCGCGGTGCTGTTCATGCACAACGAGGGCTATTCTACCATGTGCGGCCACGCGACGATTGCGTTGGCGCGGTGGGCGGTCGAGAGCGGCCGGGTGAAAGGCCCGACGGTGCGCCTGCAATGTCCGTGCGGGCTTGTAGTGGCCCATGTCGACAAGGATGGCTGGGTACGCTTCGAGAGCGTGCCGTCCTTCGTCTACGCGCTCGACCGCATTGCGCCGACAACGACCTGGGGACCGGTCACGGTCGACATAGCTTATGGCGGCGCGTTCTATGCCTTCCTCTCTGCCGATTCGATCGGTCTCGATCTGCGTACCTCGCCGATGCGCTCCATCGTCGATGCCGGTGAGGAGATCGCACTCGCCGCCGCCAAGGCCATTCCGATCGAGCATCCGGACGAACCCGATCTTGCGTTCCTGTACGGCACGATCCTGACCGACGGCGGCGACGGCAAGGACGAGCCCAGCCGCAATGTCTGCATCTTCGCCGGCCGCCAGATCGATCGCAGTCCGACCGGCAGCGGCGTGTCAGCACGCATGGCGCTGCAGGTCGCGCGGCGCGAGGCCAAGCTCGGCGACGTGCGCAAATTCGAGAGCTGCACCGGCGCGGTCTTCACCGGCAGCGCGTTGCGCGAGGCAGCGTCTGTTGGCCCGCGCAAGTCCGCGATTGTCGAGGTCGGCGGCATCGCTCACTTCACCGGCGAGGCGCGCTTCCGCTTCGACGACGACGACCCCTTGCGCGAAGGGTTCACGCTCTAAGCGTTGTGCGCCCGTTTGAGTGCCTGATCGAGATCTTCGTAAAGGTCGCTAGCCTCTTCGACACCCACCGACAGACGTAGCAGGTCGGGCGGGCAGGGCGTGCCGGGTCCTTCGATACTGGCACGATGCTCGATCAGGCTCTCGACGCCGCCCAGCGACGTCGCGCGCTTCCAGAGTTCGACGCGGGCCGCCGTGGCGATCGCGGCGCGCTCGCCGCCCTTGATGCGCACCGACAGCATGCCGCCGAAGCCGCCGGTCATCTGCTTGCGGGCGATGTCGTGACCCGCGAACGACGGCAGCCCGGGATAGAGCACCTCGGACACCATCGGATGGGCCGCGAACTTCTCGGCGAGCGACTGCGCCGAGCGGCAGGCCCAGGCGACGCGCGGGTAGAGCGTGCGCATGCCGCGCATCAGCAGCCACGCTTCGGTCTGGCCGAGGATCGTGCCGAGCTGGGCGCGGATGGCGCGCAGCTTGGCCCAATGCGCGTCGTCGCGCGCGCCGACCAGGGCGCCGGCGATGATGTCGGAGTGGCCGTTCAGATACTTGGTGGCCGAATGCATCACGATGTCGGCGCCCAATTCGAGCGGCCGGGTCAGAACCGGCGTCGCCACCGTCGAGTCGACGCCGAGCAGCGCACCCGCCTTGTGCGCGATCTCCGCCGCTGCGGCGATATCGCTCAAGGCCCAGGTCGGATTGGCCGGCGTCTCGAGCCAGACCAGCTTGGTGGCGCCCGGCTTCACGGCGGCGGCGATCGCATCGGTACGGTCGGCGTCGACGAACTCGACCTTGAGCCCCCAGTTGGTGGCGAAGGTGGCGAGCCAGTTGCGCAGCGACCAGTACATGACCTTCGGCACCACGACATGGTCGCCCGGCGCCAGCGCCAAAAAGCAGGCGGTCGCGGCACTCATGCCCGAGGAGAACACCAGCGCCTTGGCACCGCCTTCCAACGCGGCAAGGGTTGTCTCGGCCTGGTCGAAGGTCGGGTTGTCAGCGCGGGCATAAATACGTCCGGAACTGTAACCATTGTCCTCGTCGCGCTGATATGTGCTCGCCATATGGATTGGCGGCACAACGGCCTTGGTGACAGGATCGATCCAGCCCATGGCCTGGGCGGCGAGGGACGCGGCAGAGATTTTCTTTTTTGTCATGCGGTTATCGTACCTTACGAGAAGCTTACTTATGAAGCGGTTGCTTACGACTAGCTTACGCAGAAAAAACTTATATCGCTTCGTCGCGTGCACGTTTGTCGTCTAGATTACGTACCATCAGCGTCTTCGAAATCGTGTCACCACTCGTACGCAATGAGCAAGGCTCCGCGTCAAGAGGGACCGCTCTCAGGGGTAGAGACAATGGATGTAATGCAATCGACTGAAGCGCAGGCGATCACCCAGCACGCAGCTCGCGGAGACCGCGTCGCACGCACACGCGAAGCCATCATCTCCTCCACGCTCACGCTCGCGCAGGATGGCGAGGTCGCGCCGATCGTGCGCGATATCGCCAAGCTCGCCGGCGTCTCGGCACGCACCGTGTTCCAGCACTTCGCCGACACCGCCGAACTCTACGTCGCGGTCCTCGGTCGCGTGATGAGCTCGCTGCTTGGCAACGCACCCGAACTCAATCGCCAGTGGCCGCTCGACCAGCGCATCGGCGTCGTCGTCAACCAGCGCGCCGAGCGGTACGAGACGGTGCGGCCGATGTGGACCTTCCTGCAGACCCTGCAGCGCCGCTCCGCCGATGCCGCGGCCAAGCTGCTGCAGGTCTATGCCGGCAACCGCGAGCAGATCTCCGACTCGTTCGGACCGGAGCTGTCGGCGCTGCCCGGCGAGAAGCGCGAGCGCACCCTGAACGCGCTCAACGTCGCGCTGACGCCCGAGACCTGGATCGTGCTGCGCGAGCGGCTCGGCCTCACGGTCGAGCAGGCGCGCGAGGAGTGGCGCTTCATCGTCAAGGCGATCTTCTCCGAGCACCACTAGAGAGCGGCGCGGCGCGCCAGCTCTTCGAGGGTGCGATCGCGCAGGCCCAGCTCGCGGAGATGGGCCACGGTGTTCCTGACGTAATCGACGTTGCTGCCGGTGGCGCCGTTGCCCTGGCGCACCAGCCTGACCGACTGGCTGAGCGAAAGCTTGCCGGCGAACTGACGATGCGCTCTATCGGCGAGATAGACCAGCGAGGGCACGGCGCGGCCATCGGCGAGATGGAGGGTGCGGATTTCCTCGACATAGACGCCGTCATTCTCGATCTCGCGCCGCCACAGATAGCGCCGTACCTTTTCGTACGATGCCGCCGGCAGGCGATGGGCCAGGCCGCGGCACGAGCCGCCGGCCAGCAGGCCCAGGATCAGGCCGGGCTTCCCGGGCGTGCCGCGATAATGTTCGGAATAGATGCAGAAGGCGCGGTGGAAGCCGTGCAGCCGTGCCGGCTGCGTCTCGCGCACGGCAAAGCCCGGGTTCCACATCAGCGAGCCGTAGGCGAAAACCCAGAGAGGCTTTTGGACGCTCACGCCTGGTGAAGATGGATCAGCGCGCGGCGGATCTCGCGGGTGCGCGTGAACAGCTCGAACAATTTGTCGCCCTCGCCCCAGCGGATGGCGCGCTGCAGGTAGAACAGGTCTTCCTGGAAGCGCTGCAGCACCTCGAGCACCGCTTCGCGATTGCTCATGAAGATGTCGCGCCACATCGTGGGGTCTGACGCGGCGATGCGCGTGAAGTCGCGGAAGCCGCCGGCGGCGTATTTCAGCACTTCGCTGTTGAGATGGCCGCCCAGATCGTCGGCGGTGCCGACGATCGTGTAGGCGATCAGATGCGGCAGGTGAGAGGTGATGGCGAGGATGCGGTCGTGATCGGCCGGGTCGATGCGATTGACCTGGCTGCCGAGCGCCTTCCAGAAGGCTTCGAGCCTGTCGACGGCGGCGGCGTCGCTGTCGGGCAGCGGCGTCAGGATGCACCAGCGGTCCTGGAACAGATCGAGCAGTGCCGCCTCGGGGCCTGAATTCTCGGTGCCGGCGACCGGATGGGCCGGTACGAAATGCACGCCCTTGGGGATGTGCGGCAGCATGTCGGCGATCACGGTCTGCTTCACCGAGCCCACGTCGGAGACGATGCAGCCGGGCTTGAGCTTCGACGAGATGGCCTTGGTGGCGGGCCCGCAGGCGCCGACCGGCGTGCAGATGATCACCAGATCGGCGTCCTCGACCGCGGCGCCAAGATCGGTGCCGCAATGGTCGGTGAGCTTCAGCCTGTTGGCGAGAGCCGCAGTCTGGGCGCTGCGCGTCGCCGACATGATCGACTTGGCCAGGCCCCGCTTGCGCGCCTCGAGCGCGATCGAACCGCCGATCAGGCCGATGCCGATCAGCGCGATCTTGTTGAAGAGGGGCTCGCTCATTTGTGCGCCTTTATTTGTTCTGGGCGACGAAGCGGGCGAGGGAGGCCTGCACCAGCTTCATTTCCTTCTCCGTGCCGATGGTGATGCGCAGGAACTCCGGCAGGCCGTAGCCCGCGATCATGCGCGGGATCAGCCCGTCCTTCATCAGCCAGTCGTTGGCGGCGGCGGCGCGTTCCCCGGAGCCGAAGCCCACGGAGATGAAGTTGCCGACGCTGGGCAGCGGCTTCAATCCGAGCTTGGTGCACTCGGCCGCGAACCAGGGCAGCCAGATGTCGTTGTTGGTGCGGCTCGCATCGGTGTGGGCGATGTCTTCCAGCGCCGCGACGGCGGCGGCCTGCGCCGCGGCGTTGACGTTGAACGGCTGCCGCAAACGGCTGATCACGTCGACCACGGCGGGCGGGCCGTACATCCAGCCGACGCGGAGCGCGCCCAGGGCGTAGACCTTGGAGAAGGTCCGCGTCATGACGATATTGTCGGCCGTGTCGATCAGACCGGCGCCGGACTCATAGTCGTTCCGGCTGACATACTCGGCATAGGCCGCGTCGATGATCAGCAGCACGTTCTTCGGCAGGCCGGCGTGAAGCTTGCGCACTTCTTCCTTGGTGAGATAGCTGCCGGTCGGGTTGTTCGGATTGACGATCGCCACGATGCGCGTCTTGTCTGTCACCTTGGCGAGCATGGCGTCGACGTCGCAGCGATAGTCCTTCTCCGGCGCCGCGACCGGCGTGGCGCCCACGCCCTGCGCGTTGATCGGATACATCAGGAAGCCGTACTGGCTGTAGACCAGCTCGTCGCCCGGCCCGCAGTAGGCGCGGATCAGCAGATTGAGCAGTTCGTCGGAGCCGCAGCCGCAGATGATGCGCGCCGGGTCGAGGCCGTAGCGCCGGCCGATCGCCGCGCGCAGCTTCTCAGCGCCGCCGTCGGGATAGCGGTGCAGCTCGGCCGCAGCCTTCGCGTAGGCCGCCATCGCCTTGGGCGAGGGCCCGAGCGCGCTCTCGTTCGACGAGAGCTTGGCGAGCGGCTCCTTGCCGTCCACCGAGTCCTTGCCGGGAACGTAGGGCGCGATCTGCATGATGCCCGGACGCGGCGTCAGAGCCGTCATGGCTGTCTCCTGTCTAGAAAACGATCAGGGCCGCGGTGCCACGGCCGGCAAGGCGAAGGCGCCGAGCGCGGCGACGCTGCCGCTCTCCAGCCCCAAAGCCACCTCGAGCTCGCGCAGCCGCTTGTCGCCTTCGGCGATCACGCCCGGCAGCTCGACGAGATAGTGATGCATGCCGTGCACAACCTGGTCCAGCGCCGAGATGAAACCCGGCAGGCCGACCTTGTCGAAGGCGGCGGAGATGCGGTTGCGGCTGATGCCGGTGGCCGATTCCAGCGAGATCAGCGCGTGGTCGTCGCCGCTTTCCTCGGGTTCGGTGCGGGCCAGCACGAGGGCCGAAATGCCGCGGGCGCGGGCGTTGGGCATGACCACGAAGGGCAGCCTCGCCACGACGTTGGGCAGGGTCGTCTCGCCGCTTGCGAGGAGCGGCCACCACGGGGCGGTGTCGGTCTCGATCGGGGCCGGCACGACGCCGATGGTGGCGGCATCGGCGCGCACCGCGGCCAGCACCTGGTTCGGCGACTCGTGCGCCACCAGCGGGATCTGGCAGCCGAAATGATCGCGCGCGAGATCCCAGTAGCCGGGCTGGTCGGCCGGCCGGCAGACGGCGATCTTGAGCGCCGGGGTCTGCATGAGCGTGAAGCTGCTCATCATCTCACGCCACATGCGATAGACGGCGGCGGCGGGGAAGGCGCCGTCATGCGAAGCCAGCCGCTTGCGCAGGACCTGGGCCTCGCGGCCGGGCCGGAACGCCAGGTCGCCGGGTGGCTTGGCAGCCGATATCTGCCCGACCAGCGCGGCGCGGCGCTTGATCAGGCCGTGCACGTCACCGTCGATGGCGTCGATTTCCTGCCGCAGGGCGTCGAGACTGGGAGCATCCATGAAGTGAGCGGCGATACACGTTGGGGGGCCTTGCGTAAAGTCAGTCTTGCGCAAACCGGGGCGCGACCCTATAGAGTTTTGCATCCGTGGAATTTGAGCCGACCGGCTTGCGGCCACGTTAATCCTCGCTAAAAGGTCGGAGTGCTCGAAAAAAGCCCCCGACCGCCGGTCGGGGGCTTTTCGTTTGGAGCGACCTGAGTGTTCGACGACCTGACCGATGCCGAAACCAAGGCGCTCGCCCAATGTCGCCACGCGGTCCTGGGCGCGAAGCAGCCGATGCGGCTCGATTGCGGCGTCGACCTCGGGCCGTTCCGCGTCGCATACCAGACCTACGGCACGCTCAACGCCGACAAGTCGAACGCCGTGCTGATCTGCCACGCGTTGACCGGCGATCAGTTCGTCGCCGACCGCAATCCCGTGACCGGCAAGGAGGGCTGGTGGGAGAGCATCGTCGGGCCGGGCAAGATCCTCGATCCCGCGCGCTACTTCATCATCTGCACGAACGTGCTGGGCGGCTGCCTCGGCAGTACAGGTCCGCTGGCGCACGACCCGGCCGCAAAGCAGCCGTGGAACCTGCGCTTCCCGGTGGTGACCATCGCCGACATGGTGCGCGCGCAGGCGGCGCTTCTTGACCATCTTGAGATTCCAGACCTGTTCTGTGCGCTCGGCGGCTCGATGGGCGGCATGCAGGTGCTGGAATGGGCCGCGAGCTTTCCCAGGCGCGTGTTCGCAGCCGTCCCGATCGCCACGGCCGCGCGCCACTCCGCGCAGAACATCGCGTTCCACGAGGTCGGCCGCCAGGCGATCATGGCCGATCCCGAATGGAAGGGTGGCGACTATCGCCTGCATGACACCGCGCCCGAGCGCGGGCTGGCGGTCGCGCGCATGACCGCGCATATCACCTATCTCTCGGAGCAGGCGCTGCAGCGCAAGTTCGGCCGCGCCCTGCAGAACCGCGACGCGCTGGGCTTCGGCTTCGACGCCGACTTCCAAGTCGAA
>FTCZ01003831.1_pt1 | contig 20041 bp, 16 predicted proteins | sample 1658871 | NCBI WGS metagenome assembly FTCZ01 (sample SAMEA3914864, study PRJEB12502) | metagenome | biome: forest; material: soil | place: USA | collected 2012-03-12 | depth 0.3 m
CGGCGCGGATATCGTCATCACCGGCCGCGTCAGCGATCCCGCGCTTTTCGCCGCCCCGCTCATCCATGAATTCGGCTGGGACATGACGAATTGGGATCGGCTTGGCCAGTCTATGTTGATCGGCCATCTGCTCGAATGTTCCAGCCAGGTGACCGGCGGCTATTTCGCCGACCCCGGCTACAAGAATGTCGCCAATCTCGCCCGCATCGGCTTTCCGCTGGCGGAAGTAAGCGAGGATGGCTCGGCAATCCTCACCAAGGTTGAGGGCAGCGGCGGCGAGGTCAGCCTGCGCACCTGCAAGGAGCAACTGCTTTACGAGGTGCATGACCCGGCCGCCTATATCCAGCCTGACGTCGTGGCGAATTTCTCGACCGTATCGCTGTCGCAGGCCGGCCCGGACCGCGTCGCGATCAGCGGCGGCACCGGACGCGCGAAGACCGACACGCTCAAGGTCACGATCGGCTACCTCGACAGCTATGTCGGCGAAGGCCAGATTTCCTATGCCGGCCCAGGCGCTCAGGCGTGCGGCCAGCTCGCGCTCGATATCGTGGAGGAGCGGCTAAAGCTGACCGGTGTGCCATTGGACGAACTCCGGCTCGATATGATCGGCGTCAACGCCGTGCATCGCGGCGCGGCGGTTGGTTCGGGGCCCGAGCCGGAGGAAGTGCGTATCCGCGTCGTTGGCCGCACGCAGTCGATGGCCGACGCCATCCGCATCGGCAATGAAGTGGAGTCGCTCTGGCTCAGCGGGCCCGCCGGCGGCGGCGGTGCGACGAAATCCGCGCGCGAAGTGATCGCCGCCGCATCCACACTATTGCCGCGCATCGCCGTAAAACCGCGCGTTTCCTACGAGGTCGTCTGATGAAACTACGCGAACTCGCCCATAGCAGGGCTGGCGACAAGGGCAACGTCTCCAACATTTCCATCATCGCCTACGAGCCCGGCGATTACGCTTTCCTCGCTGAGCATGTGACGGCCGAGCGCGTGAAAGCGCATTTCGCCGATATCGTCGGCGGAAAGGTCGAGCGCTATGAGCTGCCCAACCTCGGCGCGCTGAATTTCGTCATGCACGAAGCGCTGGGCGGCGGCGTCACCCGTTCGCTCTCGCTCGATGCGCATGGCAAGTCGCTTTCGTCGTCGCTGCTGGAGATGGAATTGCCTGATCCGCAGAGTGAGCGTGGCTGATCAGCGCTTTTTGTCGTTGTGTCCGCAGCTAAAACCTCGTGCCCCGCACTTGATGCGGGGCCCATAAGCGCTGGCTTGTCAGAAGGGATTGCCGGCTTCCGATATCAAAATCCGACAAGAGCGGAGGCTATGGGTCCCGCATCAAGTGCGGGACACGAAGTCAGTGCCCGCCATTTAAGCGTCTCAGCTCCCATCCCGATAGAGCGACAGATAAAACTCCTTCGGCGCCCGGATATGGGCCAGGCAAAGCTCGGTCAGCGCTTGGTTGTCGCTCTTCCCCAGCACCTCGATCATCCGCCAATGCTGGTGAACCGCTTCATCGCGCCAAACATCGTCTGACATCCTCCGCATGCGAATGGGGTGCGTCTGCATCGAATAGAGCCTGATCGCCTCGGCCAGCGCGGCATTGCCGCAAGCGGCATAGAGCGTTTCGTGAAAGCAGTTATTGGCCTCGAACAGCCGCACGACCTCACCGGCGCGGCTTGCCGTCTCGTGCTCCTTCTGGATCGCGGTCAGTTCTTCGATCAGTTGCGCAGGCGCGGGCAGTGCAATGCGCAGTGCAGCCTTCGCCTCCAGCGTCTCACGTAACTCATAGAGGTCCTCCACTTCCTTGGCGGTATAGCTGCGGACGCGCACGCCCTTGTTGGGCAGCCGCACCACAAGCCCGTTCTGCGCCATCTCGTCGAAGGCGCGGCGCACCGCGTGGCGGGATGCGCCAGTCCGTTCGATGATCTCGTCTTCGATCAGCCGTTCGCGAGGCTGCAACCGGCCGAAGATGATCTCCCGCTGCAGCGCCTCAGACACGTTCTGCCAGAGGCCGGCCGCGCGGCGTGTCTGGATTTCCACGGTCTGCGGATCGGGCGGCATGGCGTTCTTCTGGAGCGGACGACGCCATGAGCCGTCTCACGAATTTTCCCGCTGCGTCAATCACTCACCAGGGCTGGCCGCCTGCGGCCAGCAGACGGTTGGGCAAATTCTTCTTGAAGCCGAGCGATCTCCAATTTATGGAATGTTATATTATAACATTCGCGGGATATGTTTAGATGGCTGGCGGGCGTTGGGTAGGCGGGATTTCCGCAGGAGTATTTTCAATCGTAGCTTTTGGATCAGCGCCGCTCCGCGCGCAGACGGTCGAACTGCCTGAGATCGTCGTCACCACGCCCAGCCCAATCTTCGCCAGACCCGACACGCCGCAATATTCGAGTACGAGTTTCCCGCTTGGCGTCCTGCCCGTCGTCAAGGACGCCTATTCATCCGTGACTGTCGTGCCAAAGGCCGAAATCGCCAGCGAACAGCCGAAGACCCTCGGCGACGCGCTCTTCGACAAGCCCGGCATCAGCGCCTCGACCTATGCACCGGGCGCTGCCAGCCGGCCAATCATCCGCGGCCTCGACGCCAACCGCGTCCGCATCCAGGAGAATGGCATCGGCATCCACGATGTCTCCAATCTTGGTGAGGATCACGCTGTACCGATCAATCCGCTGGTCGATGATCGCATCGAGGTGATCCGTGGCCCCGCGACTTTGCGCTACGGTTCGCAGGCAATCGGCGGCGTGGTCAGCGTCGAGAACAACCGCATTCCGCGCTTCATTCCCGCCAACGGCATACTAGGCGAGGTGCTCGGCAGCCTGTCCTCCGTCGATCGCGGCCGCAATGCCGCCGCGACCGTCGATGCTGGTGCGGGCAACGTCGCGATCCATGCCGATGGCTTCAAGACGGCTACCAGCGATTACAGCACCCCGCTTGGCCGCCAGCGGAATTCCGCCAGCGAAACGACGGGCGGCGCGGTCGGTGTATCCTACATCTTTGATCAGGGCTTTATTGGCCTCTCCTACAGCCATTTCGAGGCCGATTATCACATCCCCGGCGGAGAGGCGGCGCAGAGCTTCACCCATCTCGATCCGAAGCAGGACAGGCTCCAGCTACAGGGCGAGTACCGCTTCCAGAGCGGGCCTTTCGAGGCTGTCCGCTTCTGGCTGAACGGCTCCAACTACAAACATAACGAGATTGGTGTCGGCGATGACGGCGTCAACGGCGTGCAGGCGACCTTCAAGAACCGCGAGGTCGAAGCGCGCGCCGAACTGCAGCACGTGCCGATCGCCTTCGCCTTCGGCAAGCTGACGGGCGCGGCCGGTATCCAGCTCGGTCGACAGAAACTTGGCACCTCCGGCGATGCCGGTGGCCTGCTCTCACCAACCGATTCCAGGTCAGTAGCCGGCTATATTTTCGAGCAAGTCGCTTTTGACAAGGGCTTCAAGCTGCAAGGTGCGGCGCGGATCGAAGGCGCGCGCAATGCCGGCACAGCGACGATCTTCCCCTCCGATTTCTTGCCGAACGGCGTCGATCTCGAAGATCAGAAGAAGCGCCGCGACTTCGCGCCGAAGAGTGTCAGCTTTGGTGCGCTTCAGGATTTGCCCTACGGCTTCGTCGGTTCGTTGACCGGTCAATATGTCGAGCGAGCGCCCGCCGCCCCCGAACTTTATTCGCATGGCTCGCATGACGCGCCAGGCACTTTCGAGATCGGCGATCCGAACCTGAAGCTCGAACGCGCCCGCTCATTGGAGGTCGGCTTGCGCCGTGCCGAAGGGCCGCTCAGGATCGACATGTCGGCCTATTACACCCGCTACACCGGCTTCATCTATCGCCGCCTCACCGGCGTGAATTGCGGCGCCGATTTCGACAGTTGCGGCGTCGATACCGATTTCAAGCAGGTCGTCTATTCGCAGCAGAACGCCAAATTCTATGGAGCCGACCTCAGCGCCCAATATGATGCGCTGACCTATGGCACGAGCGTCTTCGGTTTAACCGGTCAGTATGATTTCGTGCGGGCGAAATTCGATGATGGCACCGATGTGCCGCGCATCCCCCCGCATCGCCTTGGCGGCGGCGTCTTCTGGCGCGACAGCACCGGTTGGTTCGCCAAGGCAAGTCTTCTGCACGCCTTCGCGCATGATAAAACCGCGCCCTTCGAGACGACGACGCCGGGCTACAACCTGCTCAAGGCCGAGCTCAGCTATACCTATAAATTCGACAAGCGCACGGCAGGCGTGAACGACGTCACCATCGGCGTGATCGGCGATAACCTGCTCGACGCGAAAATCCGCAACTCCGCCTCGTTCAAGAAGGACGAGATTTTGCTGCCGGGTCGGGGCGTGCGGATTTATGTGAGTGCACGGTTTTAGGCTGAAGCGGTCCCGTCCCTGTCCCGCACTTGATGCAAGACCCATAAACTCCGCCTTGTCCGGATAAGATTGCGTTTATGGGCCCCGGATCAAGTCCGGGGCACGCCATGCCTCTCCGCAATCGCCCTATAAATCCGGTCCGGCGCAAACGGCGTCTCGGTGAACCTGATGCCAGTCGCGTCATGAAGCGCATTGGCGAGCGCAGCGGCGACTGGATTATACGGGCTCTCGCTCATCGATTTTGCGCCAAGCGGTCCGAGCCTGTCGGTGGTCTCTGCGAAGAAAACCTCCGTGCGCGGCAGGTCAGCGTAAGCGGGAATGTGATAGTGCCGGAAGGTGGGATTGACGACGCGCCCCTCGCCGTCGATCCGCATATCCTCGTAGAGCGCCGCGCCGAGCGCCATCGCGACGCCGCCCTCGACTTGGCCCTTGCACTGCGCCTCGTTCAGCACCTTGCCCGCATCTGCCGCCTGGATCGAGCGCAGGATGCGGATGACGCCGGTCTGCCGATGCACGGCAATCACAAAACCTTGCACGTTGAAGGCGATGGAACGTGGAGATCCGTCCGCATGGCCGAGCGCCGAGGGAAACGCCTCGCCAGCATGGATTTTCTCTCGTAGCGCTTCCGCCGCACGCTGCACGGCCAGCCCGGCGACAACGATGCCGGTGCTACCGAAGGCACCGGTGTCATGTGCGACGTGGTCGGTGTCGGCCTGGATCAGGCGGATGCGCTCAGCCTCAACGCCAAGCGCCTCCGCCGCGATCCGCCGATGCACGGTGCTGGTGCCATTGCCAAACTCGACCGTGCCCACCGCCAGTTCGAAATCACCGTCAGACATCCGCGAAATCCGCGCCTCGGCATGGTGGCCGCGCGGCGGGATCGTATCGATCATGCCGAGCGCCATGCCCTTGCCGGTCAACCATTCCTCTGAGACCGGCTCGATCTCCTTCGCCAATTCCCGCTCGACGATATCGAGGCACTGGTCGAGCCCATAGCTGCCATATTCGACATCGCGATGCTCGGCGCTGATCGAGACCATCGGATCGCCGGGGCGGACGACATTGCGGCGACGAAGCTCGATCGGATCGATGCCGAGCTTTCGCGCCAGTTCGTCCATCGCGGATTCAATCGCGAAATTGGTCTGACTCAACCCATAGCCACGAAACGCGCCGCTCGGCAGCGTGTTGGTATAGACCGCGCGCCCCTTCACGCGCTTGTTCGGGCAGCGATAGACGCCGATCGACTCGTTGCAGCCATGGAACAGGACGCCGATACCGTGATTGCCGTAGGCGCCGGTATTGGAGAGCACATCGAGCGATAGCGCCGTCACGATGCCATCCCGCGTGGCGCCGAGCTTCACGCCGATCAGCATCGGGTGGCGCGTGCTCGTCGTCGCGAACTGCTCTTCCCGTGTCAGTTCAAGTTTCACCGGCCGGCCGGTCTTCAGCACGGCCAGCGCGACGATATCCTCGACCATCATCTCCTGCTTGCCGCCGAAACTTCCGCCGACACGACCGGCAAGCACGCGGATTTTTTCGCGAGGCAGGTCATAAGGCGCAGCCAGCGCATCGCGCGTCAGAAATGGCGTCTGCGTGCTGGAACGGATGATCAGTCGTCCGTCTTCATCCAGCCAGCCGATAGCTGCATGCGTTTCGAGATGCGCGTGCTGAACGCGCTGCGAGACATAAACGCCTTGATGCAGGACATCTGCTTCCGCGAACCCCTGCTCCACATCGCCGATCTCACTGTCGATCGCAGCGAGGATGTTCCGGCCAGGATCGGCAATGCGAGCCTCCGGCCCTTTGCTGTGGAGGATCGGTGCGCCAGGCCGCATCGCTTCATCGGGATCGAAAACGGCTGGCAGGAGATCGTAGCGCGCCTCCAGTTTGCGGCAGCCTTCTTCCGCGGCCGCTTCACTTTCGGCGATGACGGCCGCGACGCGCTGGCCGATGAAACGCATGACCTTGTCGAGAACCAGCGTATCGTCCGGGTCATCGAGCGGATTGTGATGGCGGGCGGAAGAAAAATGCCGCTGCGGCGCATCCTCATGGGTCAGCACCGCAATCACGCCCGGCACGGCCATTGCTGCCGCCGTATCGACTTCAACAACCCGAGCATGTGCATGCGGCGAGCGCAGGATTTTCATATGCGTCAGGCCGGCAACCGCCACATCCAGCGTGAAGCGCTCCGCGCCCGTCACCACGCCGAGGCTCGCCGGCGCATGTGGTGAAGTACTCATCGCGTCGCCTTGGATCGCTTCACCGATCATCCGGTAGCCAGTGCAGCGGCAAAGGTTGCCCTTTAGCGCCGCCGGCAGATCATGTCGCTGTTCCTGGTTCAGCGCTGCCGCGGTCATCACCATGCCAGCGGTGCAAAAGCCGCACTGGAAGCCTTGCGCCTCGATGAAACGCTGCTGCATCGGGTGAAGGTCGCCACCGGCCAAACCTTCAATGGTCGTCACCGCATGGCCTTCGGCGCGGAAAGCAGGCAGCAGACAGCTATGGATCGGTTCGCCATTGAGCCAGACCGTGCAGGCGCCGCAATCGCCCGCATCGCAGCCCTTCTTTACGCCGAGCCAGCCTTGCTCGCGCAAAAAGGTGCGCAGGCACTGGCCCGGCCGCGGCTTCACCTCATGCGGTTTGCCGTTGACGGTGATGCTCACGCCGCCGCCAGTTCCGCGCGGACTTCTTGCGCCAGCAGATGAGTGATATGCCGCCGCCAGTCTGGGCGGCCATGAACGTCATCATGATAGAGCGTTTCCGGGATCGCCTCGTTCAGCGCCTCGGCAAGCTCGCCGGGTTCCGGCATGGTCACGAAAGCAATTTTGACCGGCCTCACGGTCGCGGCTGTGACGGTCAGCGCGAAATCGCTTTTGCCGCGCGTTCCAATCAGCAGCGCGCCGGATCGGCCGAGCGGACTCAGCGAAATCTGCCGGAACGCCGAACGGCGGGTAAGTGACGCGGCAGGGATATGAGCCGAGCGTAATACCTCGCCGGGCAACAAGGCGTTTCGGCCAGCGCCAGTGACAAAATCAACTGCTGATAGCTGCCGCTCTCCGCCTGCCGCGTTCCAGATGGTGCAGGTCGCGTCCAACGCCGAAAACAGTGCCGCCATCGGGCTTGCCGGCAAGGCAAGGCAGAGATTGCCGCCGATAGTCGCCTGGTTCCAAACTTTGAACGAGCCCAGCAGAGCGCGGCAGCATTGCCGGAACACTGGCGCGGCAAGCCATTCCGTCGGCAAGGCCAGCGCCTCCAGCCGCGCGAAGATGCAGGTCGCCGCGATTTCCAATCCCTCGGATGAGATTTCGATGGGTTCCCAGCCAAGCGTCGTCAGGTCGATCAGTCGGGAAAGCGTCGGCTGCGGCTCGGAAAACAGCCAGGTGCCGCCCGCCAGCCATGCGTCACTCTCAGCAAAGGCCGGCAGTTCATCGCGCTGCTTCGGCTGGAGAATGGTGGTGACGGTGTTGAGGTCCATGCGGGCTCCCGGCTTGGTGACAGCTTGGCAAGCCTCGCCCAGCAACGCAAACTCCGTTCCAGATCAGCAAAAGGAGCCCCCCGTGACGCTCGTGCATAACACCTATGGCAAGGGCCGTGTCCGCGTGATGCGCCTGCACACGACGGCCGAGCGCCACGAGGTTCGGGAGCTTTCCGTGCAGGTGATGATCGAGGGCGATTTCGGGCGCGCTTATACGGACGCCGATAATTCAACCTCGGTTGCGACCGACACGATGAAGAACCTCGTCAACATCGTCGCTCGCGAAAATCCGGCGCTGGAGACTGAGCCGTTTTGTGCGGCTGTCGCGAAACGGCTGCTTGATCGCTATCCGCAGATCGCAAAGGCCATTGTGACCGGCTCCGAGACGCAATGGGTGCGGCTCTCGGTCGATGGCGCGCCGCACCCGCACGGTTTTGTGCTCGCTGGCAATGGCAAACCCTTCGCGACCGTGACGACAGCGCGCGCGGAGATGAAAACCACGTCCGGCATCGACGGCTTCACCTTCATGAAGACAACCGCTTCGGGCTGGGAAAATTATGTGATCGACGATTGCACCACGCTCAAGCCGACGGATGACCGCATCTGCGCTACCAGCATGCGCGCCGAATGGGCCTGGCGCAGCGCGCCCGCGGATTATCCGGCATCGCGGCAGCGCATTCTCGACACGATGTTGGAAGTCTTCCTGACTACCTATAGCGCCAGCGTACAGGACAGCCTCTACCGTATGGGCGAGGCTGCGCTCGCTGCTGTGCCGGAGATCGAGATGATCACGCTCGCCTGCCCGAACAAGCACTATATTCCGATGAACCTCTCGGCTTTCGGGCTGGAGAACGACAATGTGGTTTTCCTGCCGACGGATGAGCCGCATGGGCAGATCGAATGTACGGTGGGGCGGGGCTAGCACCAGCCTCGCCACACCCTCTGTCGTCATGGCCGGGCTTGACCCGGCCACCCCGATCGGAAGAACTCCAAAGCTTCAATAGCAACCGTCGCGCGTTTCCAATCTGGATCGGCAGATCAAGTCCGCCGATGACGGTCGAGATCTACGAAGGCAAATGCGACGTCCCCCGCGGCGCGGCATAGGGCGAAATCTCCCGCTTCAGGAATCGCCCCTGTCCCGGCTTCGCCAGCACCTTGCCATCATCATAGGCCAGCGCCCCGCGCAAAATCGTCTTCACCGGCCAGCCCGTCACCTTGAAGCCTTCCCAGGGCGTATAATCCGAGCCGTGATGCATCAGCGACTGGCTGATCGTCACTTCGCGCTTGGCGTCCCAGAGCACGAGATCGGCATCGCAGCCAATCGCGATCGAGCCCTTTTGCGGATAGAGCCCGTACATCTTGGCGTGGTTCGTCGAGGTCAGCGCCACGAATTGCTGTAGCGATATGCGGCCCTTCACGACACCTTCCGAGAAGAACACCGGCAGCCGCGTCTCGACGCCGGGCATGCCGTTCGGCACGTATCGGAAGGATTCCTTGGCCTTCGGGTTCAGCTTGCCCTCCGGGCTGTCATAGACGAAGGGGCAGTGGTCGGAGGAAAAGGTCGAGAACACGCCTGTCGTGATGCCTTCCCAGATCGCGTCCCAGCTCGGCTTGTCGCGCGGCGGCGGCGAGCAGACATATTTGCCCCCCGTTTCATCCATGTTGACGCCCTTCATGTCTTCGGCCGTCAGCGAGATATATTGTGTACAGGTCTCGCCATAGACTTTCAGGCCGCGCTGCTGCGCCCAGCGGATCTGCTCCATCGCCTCGCGGCCGGAGACATGCACGATCATGATCGGCACATCGATCAGCTCGGCATGGCTGATGGCGCGGTGCGCCGCCTCCCGCTCGACCAGCTCGGGCCGCGAGACGGCATGATAATAAGGCGCGGTCTTGCCGGCTGCTTCGAGCCGTTCGGTCATGAACTTGATGGCGTCGTAGCCCTCGCAATGCACCATCACCAGTGCGCCCTCGCGGCGGGCAACGTCGAATACCTCCAGCAACTGGCGGTCATCCAGCACCATGTCGTCATAGGTCATGAAGACCTTGAACGAGGTGTAGCCGTCGCCGACCAGCGCCGGCAGTTCCTGCTGCAGCACGGAGGGCGTCGGGTCGGTGATGATCAGGTGCAGCCCGTAATCGATCATGCTGCACCCTTCGGCGAGCGCCTGATATTGCTTCACGCTCTCACGCAGCGAAGCGCCACGCGGCTGCCCAGCAAAGGGGATGATCGTGGTGTTGCCGCCGGCCAGCGCCGAGGCCGAGCCGGTGAGGAAATCATCCGCCTGGCGGATGCCGGGGCTGTTCTGGCAAAGGTGGACATGGCTGTCGATGCCACCGGGCATGATGAGCAGGCCTGTGGCGTCGATCGTCTCGGCGGCATCGCTGATCGTATCGGCCAGCGCCGCGATACGCCCGTCGCGGATGCCGATATCGCAGCGCATCACATCCGCTGCCGTCACCACCGTGCCGCCCCGGATCGCCAGATCGTAAGTGCTCATCGTCTCTCTCGCTTTCTGCCTTCCTGCTTGGCATGATCCGTGCCGTTCTGTCAGCAGGCATGAGAAGGAGTGCGCGTTTGGGCCGGTTGTCGACGCATGTATTGGATACGGTCAAAGGCAAGCCGGCAGCGGGTGTGCGGATTGAACTTCATCGTCTCACACCGGAAGGCGGCTGGACGTCTGTCGTCGAGATGGTAACCAATGCCGATGGCCGCACCGATCAGCCGTTGTTGGCGGGTGAAGCTTTTGCGATCGGTACCTATCAGCTCAGCTTCCATATCGGCGATTATTTTAAGGCCGGCGCGACGCCGTTCCTCGATGTCGTGCCGCTGCGCTTCACCATCGCCGAGGATGCGCATTACCATGTGCCGCTGCTGGCGACGCCGTGGAGTTATTCCACCTATCGCGGCAGCTAGAATGAGGCTGCTTCCTTCCACAATGTCGCGCGAAGAATTTGTCGAAACCTTCGGCGATATTTTCGAACATACGCCCGAAATCGCAGCAGCGACTTTCGACGCGGGACTGACGTCGGCAGAAAATAACGCAGCGGGCCTCCATGCGGCGATGGTCCGGCAAATGCGGGGAATGAGCGACAAGCAGCAGCGCGCGCTGATCGAGCGCCATCCCGATCTCGCCGGTAAACTGGCGTTCGCCAAGGGTCTGACGGCGGATTCGAATACGGAGCAAGGTTCCGCCGGGCTCGATAGCCTCACGCCCGAAGAACTCATCCGTTTCACTGCGCTGAACGAAACATACAGGAAAGCCTTCGGCTTTCCCTTCATCATGGCGGTGCGCGGTTCGAGCAAACAGGCGATTCTCGCCGCGTTCGAGGCGCGCTTGGACAATACCGCGGAACAGGAGTTCGAGACCGCGCTGACGCAGATCGAAAGGATCGCGCTGTTGCGCCTCGAAGCGCGGTTTCAGAATCCGTAGAGCTCGGCAGGATTATTGGCGAGGATGCGGTTGCGGACCGCCTCATCCGGCACCCAGTCGAGCAGCACATCGAGCTGCGTCACGTCATCCTGCCGGTCCTTGCCGACATAGGGCCAGTTGCTTGCCCAGATCATCCGCTCGGGGTGGCTTTTTGCGGCTGCCTTCGCCAGCGCGCCGACGTCAGGATAAAGCGGCGGTCCGGCTTTCGAGACTTCGTAAGCAGCCGTCAGTTTCAGCCAGGTTTTTCCGTTGTCGAGCAGGCGCTGGATCGTCTTGAACCCCGCATGCTCCACCGTCACCGGTTCCAGGAACTTCCCGACGTGATCGATAACTACTGTGCCGGGCAGCCGCTTGAGCAAGTCTTCGCGATCAGAGAGCAGGCGGCCGTCCATCTGCACTTGCGCGTGCCAACCGAAAGCCGCAACGCGATTGGCTAGTGGCTCGACGACATCCCAGGGCAGCACGCCGCCGGGCATCATCTGGAAGCGGATGCCGCAGATGCCGGCCCTGGTCAGGCGGTCGAGCTCGGCATCGGTGACGCTCATATCGACCACCGCGACGCCGCGCGCGTAAGCGAGGCCAAGCTCGGCGATCGCGGCAACGGTGACGCGGTTGTCGGTGCCATAGGCGGTCGGCTGTACGATGATGGCGCGTTCGAGGCCGAGCTCCTTCTGTACCTCGCGATAGCCGGAGACCGTCGCCCAATCCGGCCCCGGCGTTGTCGCCGTCGGGATCATCGGCATGGCGGCGTCGTAGATATGGATGTGGCAGTCGCAGGTATGCGGCGGGGTTTTCACCAGAGGGGCGGGCATGGAGGCTCCAATAACTTGCTCAGGGCTTGTGTCCCGGACTTGATCCGGCACCCAGGGGTGGCCGTGGCTCTGGGCCCCGGGTCGAGTCCGGGGCACGAGGTCGAGGGTCGTTAGACCCGCCGCGTCCAGCTCTCTGCGTTCACCGCGCCATGCGGCACTTCGCCGGCCAGCAATTCCTTGATCTGCGAGACCGTATCCAGCGCCTGCGCCTCGATCGCCGGTGGCGTCAGTCCGCCGGTATGCGGCGTTGCGATCACATTCGGAAGTTTCGCCAGTTCCGGCGTCGGCATCTGGTCAAGCGCTCGGCCGACATCCATCGCCGCGCCCGCGATGCGGCCTTCGACGAGAGCGGCGGCGAGCGCCGGTTCATCGACGAGATTGCCCCGCGACAGGTTGAGGAAAAACGCCGTCTTCTTCATCTTCGCGAAGGCGGCGGCATTCATCAGGTTTTCCGTCTCCTCGGTCGCGACGGCAAGGCAGATCACGTAGTCGCTGTCGGAAAGCACGGCTTCGAGGGGCACCTGTTTGAAGCGCGCATCCTCGACCTTCGCGTAAGGGTCGGTGATCGAGACCGCCATGCCCATCGCATGCAGGATCGGCGCGAGGTAGCGGCTGATCGCGCCATAGCCGATAATGCCGACGCTGCTGCCGGAAAGTTGACGGCCCATACGGACTTCCGGCTTCTCACCGGCCTGATAGCTCGCGGTCGAGCGCGAAATCCCACGTGAGAGATCGACGAGATAGCCGATCGCCATCTCCGTCACCGATTGCACGAAGCCGGGCTTTGCACGGGTAACGAGAATGCCGGCCTTGGTCGCCGCCGGAACGTCGATATTGCGGATATCGACAGCGCAGCGCAGGAAACCTTTCAAGGCAGGCAGGCTTTCGAAAATCACGCCTGGCCCGGTGGTCAGCCGGTCAGCGATGACGAAATCGATGTCGCGCGCCGCCTCGATCAACTGCTGCGGCTGCAGGGCATCAGCATGCTCGTGCAACCTCACCTCCGCCATGGCGCGCAGGCCGGCAAGCGCCCGCTCACCATAATATTGCGCCCGCATATGCGGCGTATGCGTCAGAAGGATTTTCATCAGCGGTATCCGAAGGCGTGGGGCAGGGCTGTGCTGATTGCCGGTACGAAGGCGATCAGCAGCAGGCAAAGGAAGAGCAGGCCGAGATAGCCCATGATCGGCTTCACTGTCTGCTCGATCGGCACTTTACCAATCAGGCAGGCGCCGTAGAGGCCAAGGCCAAGCGGCGGCGCGAACAGTCCGATGCCCATGGCGATGACGAGCACGACACCGAAATGCAGCGGCTCGATGCCAAGCTTCGCCGCGACCGGCACAAGCAGAGGGCCGAAGATGATGAGCGCGGCTGCGCCCTCCAGCACCGAACCCATCACGATCAGGATCGCGATCGAGAGCAGCATGAACAGCCAGGTGCCGCTCGACTGTGAGAGCGCCACCATGAAGTCGCCGACCGCATGCGGCACCTGCTGGAGCGTCAGCACGAAGGCGAGCGACTGCGCGGCGGCGACGATGAACAACACCAGGCCGGAGCGGGTCGCGGCATGGACGAAACTTGTCGAAAGCGTCTGCCAGCTCAATTCGCGGAACACCACCGCGCCGACGACGATCGCATAGAGCACGGCGAAGGCTGAAATCTCGGTCGCGGTCGCGAAGCCGCTCTTGAAGCCGAAGAAGATCATGAAGATCAGGCCAAGCGAGACGAGGCCGCCGGTCCACATCCGCCGCACGGAGCCGACCGGAATGACATCGGCCGCTTCCGCCGCCTTGGTGCCGAAGAAGATGGACACACCGATCAGCGCGGCAGCCATCAGCGCGGCAGGCAATAGGCCGGCCATGAACAGTCCGCCGATCGAGAGATTGGCGACGAAGCCGAGAATGATCAGGTTGATGCAGGGCGGAATGGTTTCCGCCATCACTGCGGAGGCCGCGAGCAGCGCCACCGCGCCGCCGGGGTTCTGCTTCGAGCGCCGCGCCGCCGGGATCAGCACCGAGCCGACGGCGGCGACATCGGCCATTTTCGAGCCCGAAATGCCCGAGAACAGCACCATTGCCGTCACCATCACCACGTTCAGCCCGCCGCGCATCCGGCCGACCAACCGTTGCAGCAACTCGATCAGGCGGATCGACATGCCGTTGGCTTCCATGAGGTAGCCGACCAGGATGAAGAACGGGATCGCCAGCAGCACGAAATTATCGATGCCGCGCGCCATCTGCTGTGCGAAGATCACACCCGGCAAATTGCCCTCGACCCAGATGTAGATCAGCGCCGCCAGCGCCAGCGCGAAGCCGATCGGCAAGCCGCCGCACAGGGTCAGAAAGAAGCCGAGCAGCATGAGCGAGGCAGGGGAGGGCACGGTCGCAGGTGAGGCGGCATCCTAGCCGAGATAGAGGCCCGCAATCGCCGCGACCACGACGATTGTGCCAGCAAGTTCCCGCAGCGGCCGTTGCAGCAGCACGTCCAGCGCGAAGATCGCCATGCAGAGCGCGCCACCGCCCATCGGATAGAAGGTCCATTCGAGCGGCAGGCCCGAGCCCGTTGTCTGGCCGGTGGTGATCCACCCCATTTTCAGGGCGTTCCAGGCGACATAGCTCGAAATGATGAAGACCAGCAGCGCGCCAACGCCGTCGAGCAGGCGGCGGGCCGGTGGCGGCAGCAGCAGTACGAAGAACTCGACACCGGGATTTTCGGCGCGGGCGAGTGCGCTCGCCGCGCCGAAAAAGCTGGAGGCAACCATCAGGCCGCGCGCCACATCATCTGCCCATTCGACCGGTGCGTTGAAGAACGAGCGCGCCGTCACCGACCCGATCACCACGATCAGGTCGGCGGCCAGCATGATCGCCGCGACGGCGTCGGTGAAGCTGAGCAGGGCTTTGCTCGCCGGCCGGGAAATGCCGGCCGGCAGCGCGACGGTCGCGACGCTCATTCCGGATGCCCTTAAGCTTTGGTCGCGCGGATGGCGTCGACGATCGGCTTGGCCTCGGGCCGCGCCTTCACGAAAGCATCGGTCTGCGGCAGCACGCGCTTGCGGAAGGCCTCCTTGTCACATTCGGTGACGGTGACGCCCTTTTCCTTCAGCAGCGTCAGCGCTTCCTTCTCGACCGCGAGGCCGTGGGTGCGCGTATCGGCGGCGGCCTTCTTAGCGGCGTCGAGGAAACCCTCGCGAACCTTCGGGTCCATACGGTTGAAGGTCGCGTCGCTGAAATAGATCGCGAGCGGCGAGAAGTTGTGCTCGGTGAGGCTGTAGAACTTCACCGTCTCGAAGAACTTGCTGGCGATGATGGTCGGCGGGTCATGCTCCAGCCCGTCGAGTACGCCGGCCTGAAGCGCAGTGTAGATTTCACCGAAGGCGAGCGGCGTCGCGGCCGCGCCCATCAGCTTCAGGCATTCGGTGATGACAGGGTTCGGCAGGGTGCGAATTTTCAGCCCTGCGAGATCCTCCGGCGTCTTCACCGCCTTCTTCGCCATTACGGAGCGCGAGCCGAAGTTATAGGCCCAGGCGATGATGCGGATATTACCATTCTTGAGCAGCGCGTCCTCTACCGGTTTCGCCGCGCCGGCATCGAAGGCCTTGGTCTGCTGCGGGAAGCTGTCGAAGAGGTAGCCGAGGTCAAAGGTCCCAACGAGTGGCACAAGGTTCGCCGAGATTGACGAGCCCGAGACCATCATGTCGATCACGCCCAGCTTGACCGAGTTGATGACGTCGATTTCCTGGCCAAGCTGGTTGTCGGGGAAGAAGGCGACCTCGACCTGTTCTGCTAGCGGCCCGGCTTTGATCTGCTTGACCAGATTATCATAATAGACGCGGCCATTGGCGTATTTCGGATCATTCGCCTGCGAGGAAGAAAGCTTGAGCTTCATCGTCGCGGCCTGTGCGCGGCCGATGATTGCCGGTGCCGCGATCAGCCCGCCCGAAAGCGCCAATGATGACTGAATAAGACGCCGCCGCGTGATAATGGATGTCATGGTCTTTCTCCCCTGTCGCGGATCTAAGGCCCGCTGCTGGCGATGCCGTTTCGGCATTCGCATTTGATCTGAACATATTGTATGACTAGATTTTCGAGCGTGGCAAGCAAGATGCGCGCGTCGCGGCGGAAATTGGCAGGCCTGCTCAATCCATGCTAGGCGCGCCGACAAGAAATGCCGGCCACCGGTCGCGCGGATGAAGGTTTCGATGTTCCAGAGCGCTGTCAGCCCCATGCGCAACGTCCATATGCAGGTCGCCGAGCGTATCGGCACCAGCATCATTCGTGGCGAGATATTGCCGGGTTCGCCGTTGCCTTCGGAACTGCGCATCTGCGAGATGCTCGATGTCAGCCGCACGGTCGTGCGCGAGGCGATCCGCATGCTGACCGGCAAGGGGCTGGTCGAGTCGCGGCCGAAGAGCGGCACGCGGGTGCGCCCGCCCGAAACCTGGAACCAGTTCGATCCCGATGTACTGCGCTGGCAGCTCGGCACCGCTGATGTCGATGCCTATCTCGCCAAACTGTTTTCGCTGCGCCATGCAGTCGAGCCGACCGCTTCGGCTCTGGCTGCGACGGGGGCGACGGCGGAAGACCAGGCAGCGATCCGCACGGCTTGCGAAGCGATGGCGACGGCGACCAACAATGAGGATTTTGTTGCCGCTGATATCGCCTTCCACAAGGCGATCTATCTCGGCACCCGAAACGAGTTCTTCTGGCCGATCGCCCAGATGTTCGAGATTTCGTTGCGCCAGAGTTTTACGATCGCGGCGACCGGCAATCATCGGCCGCGCGCCTTGGCCGAACATCGCACCTTGATGGAAGCGATTCTCGCGCGCGATCCGATTGCCGCACGCGAGGCGACCATAGTGCTGCTTGGCCATTCGGCGGGCGATCTCGTTCGGATCAGGGGCACGGACCCGTTTGCCGGCAAAAGCGTCTGAGGCGTTCCGGCAAGCTGTTTGCCGACTGCCAAACACTGTTCCATGGGAAAATATCCACCCTTTGTCGGATGCGAAGCCCATTGACATGAAACTGTAATAACGCGCCCATAACAGGGGCGCGGGTTGCGACGATGAGCAAACTTGCCCGAGGATACGGGAAGCCCGATCCGCGCCTTGGGAGATGTTATTGTCGCGCATCGATATCGAGCGGCTGGAGAAGGCTTTTGGCGACAAGCGCGTCGTCGATGGCATTTCATTTTCCGTCCCGCAGGGCGAACTCTGTGTGCTGCTCGGCCCTTCCGGCTGCGGCAAGTCCACTACGATCCGATTGATTGCCGGCCTCGAAGAGGCGAGTGGCGGGCGTATCCTGATCGACGGCAAGGATGTTGCGGGGCAGACGCCGCGTGAGCGGCGCATCGCCATGGTGTTCCAGTCCTATGCGCTGTTCCCCCATCTTTCGGTGGCGGAGAATATCGTTTTTGGGCTGAAGGTTCGCCGCACGCCGCGCGCCCAACGCGAGGAAAAGCTGAGGAGCGTCGCGGCGCTGACCGGTCTGACCGATTATCTCGACCGCAAGCCGGCGCAGCTTTCCGGCGGCCAGCGCCAGCGCGTCGCCCTTGCCCGCGCCATCGCCGGCGAGCAGCCGATCTGCCTGATGGACGAGCCGCTCTCCAATCTCGACGCCAAGCTGCGTGGCGAGATGCGGCTTGAAATCCGCGCGCTCCAGCAGCGGCTCGGTATGACCATGGTCTATGTCACGCATGACCAGGTCGAGGCGATGACCATGGCCGATCGCGTCATCCTGCTGAACGATGGCCATATCGAGCAGCAAGGCGCGCCGGCTGAACTCTACGAGCGCCCGGCTTCCATCTTCACCGCCCGCTTCATCGGCGCGCCGGCCATGAATCTTATTCCCGGCGGCGAGGTCACAATTGGCCTGCGCGCCGAGCATATCCGTCTTGGAGCGCCGCTCGGCGATCGTAATGGCGCTGTCGCAAGCGTCGAATATCTCGGGCCCGATACGGTGGTTGGCGTGCAGATGGAAGGCGGCGCGATCCATGCCCGCCTGCCTGGCCGTGCGCCCTTCGCCGTTGGCGATAAGGTTTCGGTGAGCTGGAACGAAAGCGATGAGCATCGCTTCGAAACCGCGACCGGCCGCCGGATCGAAAGCAACCCTTCCATTTCAGTGATGCCGCATTTGGTGACCGCATGATTTTTTCCCGCCGTAATCTCCTCTCGACCGCCGGCGCCGCCTTGGCGCTGGCGCTTGGCGCAACCGCCGCTTTGGCCGAGACGAAGCTCAGCTTCTATTTCCCGGTCGCTGTCGGCGGCCCCGTCACAAAAATCATCGACGGCATGGTCGCGGGCTTCGAAAAGGATCATCCCGACATCAAGGTTCAGCCGGTCTATTCCGGCTCCTATCAGGACACGATCACCAAGCTGCTGACGGCTGCCAAGGGCGGCACCTCGCCGAACGTTGCCGTCGCGCTTTCGACCGACATGTTCACGCTGATCGACGAGGATGTCGTCATTCCCTTCGACGCGGTCGCCGGCGAGAAGGGCAAGGACTGGTTTGCCAGCTTCTATCCGGGCTTCATGGCCAACAGCCAGACCGGCGGCAAGACCTGGGGAATCCCCTTCCAGCGCTCGACCATCGTGCTCTACTGGAACAAGGAAGCCTTCAAGGAAGCCGGCCTCGATCCCGAAAAGGCGCCGCAGACCTGGGCCGAGATGGCGGATTACGCCAAGAAGCTCACCAAGCGAGACGCTGCGGGGAACATCACGCAATGGGGTCTCGAAATCCCCTCGGCTGGCAGCTTCGCCTTTTGGCTCTTTCAGGCGCTGACCACCGAGAATGGCGTTCTGCTGATGAACGAAGCTGGCGACAAGGTGGCGCTTGATGTGCCAGCGGTCGTCGAAGCGCTGCAATACTGGGTCGACCTCTCGACCAAGGACAAATCGCACCCGCCGGGCAATGTCGAATGGGGCACCACGCCGAAGGACTTCTTCGAGAAGAAGACCGCGATGATGTGGACGACGACCGGCAACCTCACCAACGTCAAGGCCAATGCCAAGTTCGACTTCGGCGTCGCCATGCTGCCGGAAAAGGTGAAGCGCGGCAGCCCGACCGGCGGCGGCAATTTCTATCTCTTCAAGGGCATGTCGGCCGACCAGCAGAAGGCAGCGCTCAGCTTCGTGCAATGGATGACGACGCCGGAGCGCGCTGCCGAATGGTCGATCGCGACCGGCTATGTCGCGGTGTCGCCGGCTGCCTTCGAGACCAAGGCGATGAAGGATTATCTTGCCGGCTTCCCCGCTGCGGCGGTTGCTCGTGATCAGTTGAAATTCGCGGTCGCCGAATTCTCGACCCACGACAACCAGCGCGTCACCAAGGCGCTGAACGACAACCTTCAGGCAGCCCTCACCGGCACGAAGACGCCGGCGCAGGCGATGAAGGATGCACAGGTGGAGGCCGACAAGGTTTTGAAGGCCTATCGGTAAGGCGTTTCCTCCGGACCTCGTCTCGGAGGATCGTCCGGGGAGCACTGGAAACGCCCTCATGTTTTGAGATGGCTTCCGGAGGAAGCCTGCCCGGCATGAGGGCTCAAGTTGAGTTTCGTATTTGACGTTTACGAGGGACTGAAAACCATGATCAGGATCACACGCCGCACCGCGCTTGCCGCCGCTATGGCCGCGGCGCTCGGCTCCACCGCGATGCCGGCGCGCGCCGCCGATGTCGAGCTGCGCTTCTTCTTCCCGGTCGCCGTTTCCGGCCCAATCACCAAGCTGGTCGATACGCTGGCCGCCGATTTCGAGAAGGACAACCCCGGCATCAAGGTCAAGCCGATCTATGCCGGTGACTACGTCCAGACCATCGGCAAGGCGCTGACGGCGATGAAGGGCGGCGATACGCCCGAGATGGCGATCCTGCTCGCTGCCGACATCATCACGTTGACGGATGAGGACGCCGTCGTCGCTATCGACGATCTCGTCAAGACGCCGGAAGACAAGGCCTGGCTCGC
>FTCZ01004062.1_pt1 | contig 20039 bp, 17 predicted proteins | sample 1658871 | NCBI WGS metagenome assembly FTCZ01 (sample SAMEA3914864, study PRJEB12502) | metagenome | biome: forest; material: soil | place: USA | collected 2012-03-12 | depth 0.3 m
CTCGACCGCCTGGTGCAGGCCGTCCGACCAGCGCCGGCCGTCCATCATGCGGCCGGTGAACTCGTCGATGATGATGACCTTGCCGTCCTTGACGATGTAGTCGATGTCGCGCTTGAACATCATGTTCGCGCGCAGCGACTGGTTGAGGTGGTGGACCACCTGCGTGTTCTCGAAATCGTAGAGATTCGCGCCTTCGAGCAGACCGGCCGCCTCGAGCATCCGCTCGACCGTCTCGGTGCCGTCCTCGGTCAGGGTGACGCTCTTCTGCTTCTCGTCCTTCTCGTACAGGTCCGGGCTGAGCTGCTTCACCACCGCGTCGACGCCCATATAGAGTTCCGACTTGTCGTCGGTCGGGCCCGAGATGATCAGCGGGGTGCGCGCTTCGTCGATCAGCACCGAGTCGACTTCGTCGACGATCGCCATCTTGAAGGGGCGCTGCACCATCTGCTCGCGCTCATATTTCATGTTGTCGCGCAGATAGTCGAAGCCGAACTCGTTGTTCGTGCCGTAGGTGATGTCGGCCGCATAGGACGCGCTGCGCTCGGCATCGTCGATATTGGGGACGATCACGCCCACCGTCAGGCCGAGGAACTTGTAGACCTGGCCCATCCAGTCGGCGTCGCGTCGCGCGAGATAGTCGTTGACGGTGATGACGTGGACGCCCTCACCCGGCAACGCGTTCAGATACACGGCAAGCGTCGCGACCAGGGTCTTGCCTTCGCCCGTCCGCATCTCGGCGATTTCGCCGCGATGGAGGACGATGCCGCCGATCATCTGGACGTCATAGTGACGCTGCCCGAGCACGCGCTTGGCTGCCTCGCGCACCGTGGCGAACGCCTCGGGCAACAAATCGTCGAGCGCCTCGCCATTGGCGAGCCGTTCGCGGAACAGCACGGTCTGGTGGGCGAGCGTCGCGTCGTCCATCGCCTGGAGCGTAGGCTCGAAGCCGGCGATCTTGTTGACGATGCTGCCGAGCGACTTGACGTAACGGTCGTTGGACGACCCGAAAATGGATTTGGCGAGTCCGCCGAGCATGATGGAATCCCTGTAACAGATATGCGCGGCCCGCGCGGGGCCGCGATGAAAGCGAGCGAAGGAGGAAATGGCCGGGCGCTATTCGCGCCGGCGGCTCGCAAAAGCGGGGATGGCGACGGACAGCGAGAAGCTCCGCCCGACCGCGACGACGGCCGCAGCCGGGCCGGCAAGCGCCTGGACCGGTCGCGCCGCGACCTGGCGCCGCACCTCGGCAGTCGCCTTGACCATTTTCGCCACGCTCGCGCTGAGCGTCGTCGGCGCCTGCGCCGCGCGCACGCCCGCCGTACCGCTCAGCGCGGACAGGAGGGCGGACAGGAGCAGGATCAGGTTCAAGCGATAGCGACTTCGAAATGGTACGACGCAGGGGACATAGGGACGCAGGCGACGGAGGTCCAATCAAAAGCGCGGCGGCATCCCGGCGGCAAGTCGGGGAGCGCAGCGGCGAACGACTCCGTCACCGGCGCGTTTTTCGGCGAATCGTCCCCTTGCGCCCACTGCTACCCGTACGCCGGACCTGCGCTTTCGCGAGCGGTGGCGCCGGCGCCACCGCCGGAATGTCCTCGTCCGCCAGCAGCCAGCGCATCGATACCTGCCACGTCCATTCGATCGGCTTGCCGGCCGGATCAAGCGCGGGTGCGAACCGTGCCTTGGACTGCAGGATGTAGCAGGTCGTGGCATCCAGACTGTTCGACCCGCTGCCGCGAACGACCCAGCACCGATACGGCATCCCCTTGCGGTCGATCGCCATGCGGGCGGTGACCCGCCCCTGCAGCCCGGCCCGCTTGGCATCGAGCGGATAATCGTCGTCGGTGACCCATGTCGTCGGGTTTGTCAGCGGCTTGGGCGCCACGCCCGGCGGATTGTCGGGCGGCGGCAATGGCGGCGCAGGCGGCGCCGGCGGTGCCGGCGGCATCACCACGGGGGGATAATAAAGCGGCGGTGCCGGCGGTGCGGGAAATGGCACGCGCGGGGCGGCTCGTACGGGTTTTCTCGGCTTCTTGGAAACGGCACCAGCCGGCATCGCCGACAGCAACGCGAGCACGCTGACCAGCGCCATCGCCCGGATCATCTGCCGGATCACTTCGCCGCCGCCGGCTTCGCGGGAGCGGCAGGCGCCGGCGCATCCTCGTAATCCGCCACGGCAGTCAGCGACAGCACGACCGTCCGCGCCACGCCGGCCTTGCCGGCGACGTCCGCCGGCGCCGGCTTGCCAACCGGATAACCGGCGCACGCCGTAGCCTGCGGCATGTCGGCGTTGAGCGACATGCAGGACGTCACCAGCCCGGCCTTGTCGATCCCCAGGCGGATCGTGCGGTTGAAGATGGTGCGCCTGCCGTCCGCCACCGCGATCAGGCTCTGCCCTTCCTTGATCGTGTAGCGGATTCGCGGAACAAGGATGCTTGCCGCGACCGGCTTGCCCGCCGCATCCTGCGCCGGCTGGAATTTTGCCCGCGCCTTGATCGCCGCGCAGGCAGTCGCGTCGAGCAGCGCCCAGCCGCTGGTCTCGACCGGCGCGCAACCGGTCACCTTGCCCTGAGCGTCGATGTCGAGCTTCACGCTGACCACCCCGGTCTGCCCTCGCGCGAGCGCTTCCGCAGGTACGTCGAGTTGCGCGAACCAGGTGGTGACCGGTGTTGCGGGGATCGGCGCCTTGGGCGGCGCCGGCGCGGCGGCTGCCGCTGGTGCCGCTGGTGCGGGACTGGTCTGTGGCGCGGCCAATGCCGAACCGGCGATGGTCGCGGCGACCGCAGTCACGGCCGAACGGATCAATGTCGACATATATATCCCCCCTTTTTGGTCTATCAGGGCTTGGTCGGTGTCGGTGCGCCCCCTGGCGCCGGGGCCGGTTCGGGCGGCGTCGTCTCCAGTTTCCACGTCACCGACGAACCCCAGCGGCTCGGAATCGGCTTGTTCTTCTTGTCGCGGGCGATTTCGAACCGGCCATTGGCGGTCATCAGCGCGCAGGTCGTCTCGTCGAGCAGCGGCGATTCTGACGTCTTGGTGATCTTGCAATCGGACACGTGCCCGGTCTCGTCGACATCGAGCATGAACGACACGCGGCCCTGTTCTGCCGATCGTTTCGCCAGTTCGGGATAGGCTCCCGCCGGAATCCATGCGCCCGGATTGCCGATCGGCTTGGCGCGCGGCACCTCGTCGCCCTGTGCCCAGGCAGCAGCCGGAGCGGTCGCGGCCGCGAGCAGCGCGAGGATCTTCATCGTACGCATCAACTCTCCCTTTGGCACCAACCTAGCCGATCGCATCGCGTGCGTCACTTGCCGGAGTCCGGTCGCGACATCGCCACCGTCATGGTCGCGCCGCGTGGGCCGCCGGGAGCGACGACGAACTGACCGAACGTTTCCCCGTCGCACAAGTCGCTCGGCGAGGAGAATCGTTCGATCGTGCGGCAATTCACCGCCTTGCCCTGATCGTCGATGTCGAAATGCACGACGTCCAGTGCGATCTGCGTCCGGTTCGCCCCCCGATAGGTCATGGCGGGTACGGCGGCACCGTCCGGAACGAACGCGGTTTCGAACGTCACCGTGACCTCGGACGGCCCCTCGCTGCCACCACGCAATGTCAGCAAGGCCGTGGCGTTGCTGCTCTTCATGTCCGCGCAGGACGGCATTTTCTCTGTAACAACCCCGACCACCGCCTCATCGGTGCACGACAACATGGCGCCGCTGCGGTCGATCCGTAAGACGCTCGCCGACCGGAACGGACCGGGCAGCGGTTCGGGATCGGCATCGGCCAATGTCCAGCGGGTGCGCTGGACATAGTCGCCGCGCACGGGCGTTCCCTTGCGGTCGAGCGCGGGATCGAACTGGCCGCGTTCCATGACTATCGCACAGGTCTGGTCGTCGAGCGCCTTGGACCCCGAGCTTTCGAGAATGCGGCAGGATTCGGGCTTGCCGTCGGCGCTCACCGTCACGTCGAACCGCACCGCGCCACTCTGGTTCGCGCGCTTGGCTTCCTCGGGATAATCATCGTCGCCGAACCAGCTGCCGGGGTTGTGCGCCACCGGGTCGCGCGTGCGATCGCGCGCCTCGGCCGGCATTGCCAGGCTCACCAGCACCAGCACCACAAACGGTAGATTGATCGCACGCCACATCACGCTAACACCCCAAAAGAATCGAAGACCCCAGTCTAGTCGTCAGGAAAATCATGTCACTCGATCGTTCGCCGCTGGCGCCCGCCGCCTTTCCCGATCTGCCCGAGATCGCCGGGGTGACTCGCCGCGTCGCACGGGCGCGTTACAAGACGTGGGACCGCTGCGACCTGACCTATGTCGAATTGACGCCGGGTACGGCGGTTGCGGGTGTGCTGACCAGGAGCAAATGCGCCTCGCCCGAAGTCGATTGGTGCCGCGCAGCGCTCGTCCTCGGCAAGGCGCGGGCTCTGGTGGTCAATGCCGGCAATTCGAACGCCTTTACCGGCGATCGCGGACGTGCCGCGGTCGAGGGATTGGTGGCGCGCGTCGCGCATCATCTCGATTGCCAGCCCTCGGATGTCTTCGTCGCCTCGACCGGGGTGATCGGCGTGCCCTTGCCGCTCGACAAAGCCGAGGCCGGCCTGACCGCCGCGTTCGAGGCCGAGCCATGCGGCTGGGAAGCCGCCGCCGAGACGATCATGACCACCGACACCTTCGCCAAGGCCGCGGTCACGCAGGCGGTGGTCGACGGCCGCACGGTCAGCCTGGTCGGGATCATCAAGGGATCCGGGATGATCGCGCCCGACATGGCGACGATGCTCGGCTTCGTCTTCACCGACGCGGCGATCGACCCCGCCTGGCTGCAGGGCGCGATGGCGCGCGCCAATGCGAAGAGCTTCTCGTGCATCACGGTCGACAGCGACACGTCGACCAGCGACACCGTGCTCGCCTTCGCGACGGGTGCCGCGGGCAATGTCGCAATCGCGCGCAACGACGATCCTGGTGCCGACGCCTTTGCCGCCGCGCTCGACGATCTCTGCCTGCAGCTTGCCCATCTTGTCGTCCGCGATGGCGAGGGCGCGCAGAAACTGATCGCGATCGAGGTGACCGGCGCCGAGAGCGACGAAAGCGCGCATCGCATCGGGATGAGCATCGCCAATTCGCCATTGGTGAAGACCGCGATCGCCGGAGAGGACGCCAATTGGGGGCGTGTCGTGATGGCCGTGGGCAAGGCCGGCGAGCCCGCCGAGCGCGACAAGCTGGCGATCCGTTTCGGCGAGACGCAGGTGGCGCTCAACGGCCTCGCGGTCGATGGCTATGACGAGGCGCCGGTCGCCGCGCATCTCAAGGGCCGCGAGATCGATATCGGGGTCGATCTCGGCCTTGGCGATGGCCGCGCGACCGTGTGGACCTGCGATCTGACGCATGGCTACATCTCGATCAACGCCGACTATCGTAGTTGATTTGGCGGAGCTAGCGATGCTGACGATCTGGGGCCGGCTCAACTCGCACAACGTCGAGAAGGTCGCGTGGTTCGCCGAGGAGCTCGGCGTGCCGTACGTCCGCCACGACATCGGTGGTCAGTTCGGGATGAGCGACGCCTATCTCGCTATGAATCCCAATGCCCTGATTCCGACGGTCGAGGATGACGGACTGGTGCTGTGGGAATCGAACGCGATCCTGCGCTACCTCGCCGCGCGCCATGGCGGCGCTCGCTGGTGGCCCGACGAACCGCAGCTCCGCGCGCTCGGCGACCGCTGGATGGACTGGCAGACCGGCTATGCCGACGCCCAGCGCGGCGCGTTCGTCAACCTGGTCCGGACCGCGCCGGAGAAACGCGACATGGGCGCGGTGGCACGGTCAGCCAGAAGGTCGGGCGAGCAGATGGCGATCCTCGACCGCTATCTGGCCGATACCGGCTGGTTGTCGGGAGAGGATTTCGGGATCGGCGACATCCCGATGGGGGTGTACGCCCATACTTGGTTCACGCTCGACATCGAGCGGCCGCAGCTGCCCCATGTCGCGGACTGGTACCGCCGCCTGCAATCGCGGCCCGGCTATGCCAGCCAGGTGATGATCCCGCTGACTTGACGCCCGGCGCATCGGCGCTCAAGGGAGCGGCCCGCCGCGATCCCGCGGCGCGACCAGGGGAGGCCATCATGCACCGCATCGATCATCTCGCCGACCTGCCCTGCTTTCGAGGTCAGCTCGAAACGGCGTAAGGGCTATCCGTCCGAAACCAGCGTGAAGCGCGGGTTGCGCTTCGTCCATGGCGATATCGAACTCGTCGAGAAGCTCGGCCGCAACGATCCGCGCCCGTGCGGGTCCGGTCATCGGTTTCAAATCGTGCTGCCTGGCCAGCGGCCGGTTTCGATGGATCCGAACGCCATGACTATTTCCGCTAGATAGAAAAAGGGCCGCACCCATGGGGATGCGGCCCTTTATTCACATTGAGTCCCAACTCAGGCGAGCTCGCCTTCGAGCCATGCCTTGATCCGGCCCTTAGGCTCGGCACCGATCTTCGTCGCGGCCGGGGCGCCGCCCTTGAACAGGATCATGGTCGGAATGCCGCGCACGCCGTACTTGGCCGGCGCATCGGGATGATCGTCGATATTGAGCTTCGCGATCGTCACCTGCTCGCCGAGCTCTTCCGAAATCTCTTCGAGGCTCGGGCCGATCATCTTGCACGGGCCGCACCATTCGGCCCAGAAATCGACCAGCACCGGCTTGTCGGACTCGAGCACGTCCGCCTGGAAGCTGCCATCGGTAATCTGTTTGGTCGCCATGGGAATCTCCTTTGAACGCGAATGTAGGCGGGACACCGGCCTTGCTCAACGGTTGCCGCCCTAGCTTTGCTCCGTGATGACAAAGTTGGGCTTGTGGGAAATCAGCACCGGATCGGCGAGATCGAACAGCATGGGACCCGCCGTGTAGAGCAATGCCGCCTCGACGCGGCGGCCAGGGAAGATCACGCGTAATGCCTCGACATAAGCGGCCATCTGGCGGAGGTGGAAGACCGGCACCTCTTCGAGACTGTCGGGCACGCGCCGTCCAGTCTTGAAGTCGACCACGCGCACGCGGTCGGCCTCGACCAGCAAGCGGTCGACCGTACCGGCAATGACCTGTCCGCCCGGTACCACCGCCGAGATCGGCGCCTCGCCAAGCGATTCGGGGCCGAACAGGGCGGCATGCGCGGGGTCGTCGAGCACCGCGAGGACGGTTGCTGTCATGCCGGCGCGCTGGGTCGCGTCGTTCACCCCGCCGACCGCCGACAGCCAGCGATCGGCTGCGATGGCGCGGCGGCCGGGCTCGACGGCGGGGAGCCGCTCGAACAATGCATGGATCAGTCGCCCGCGCTCGGCAGCGGCGCGCATCGCGGCGGCCGGCGGTGGATCGGCGACGTCATCCTCGCCGAGCGAGGACGGCGCCAGCGGACGCGGCGGGCGCGATTCCTCGGGCGCCGGCCGATGCGCCCAATCGGGCAAGGCGACCGCCGCAATCCCGTCCTTTCGCTTGTCGCTTCTCGCGACCGGCCTGTGCGCGTCGCGCCCTGCAAACGACCGCCTCACAGGATGCTCCTCGCGCTCGGCCACGCCCAGCCCCGCCAGCGCCGCGTCGGCGACCGCATACCAGCTGCTCGCCGGCGGCACGCCTTTCGATCGCGGTCCGAGCGACCCGGCGATCTCGAGCCGCTCCTCGGCGCGCGTCGCCGCGACGTAGAAGAGCCGCCAATGTTCGGCGAGTTCACGCGCGTCGGCGGTCTCGATCGCCGCCGCGATCGCACCCGACCGTTGCTCCTTGCGTGGACGAAAGACGGGAAGCGTCACACCCTCTTCCGCCTGCCATTCGGTCATCGCGCGCGGCCGCGCTTCCGGATCGCCGGTCGCGTCGGCGAGAATTACCAGCGGCGCCTGCAGTCCCTTGGCTCCATGCGCGGTCATTACCCGCACTGCGTCGAGCGGCTGCGACGGGTCGCGCACGATCTCGACATCGCCGCGATCGAACCAGTCGAGGAAGCGCTGCAGCGACGGGATCGCGACGCGTTCGAACTCGAGCGCCGCGTTGAGCAACTCGTCGATCGGGTCACGCGCCTCCTGCCCGAGTCGCAGCAACAGCTTGCGTCTCCCGTCGAGAGCGCCGGTCAGGATCTGTTCGAGGAACACATAAGGCGTGGTGAAATCCGCGCGCCGCAGCATGTCGGCAAGCGGCGCCAGCCGCTCGGCCGGCTGGTTCGCCTGGAGGTGCGCCCATAGTCCGCCGCGCCGCTTCATCGCGGCGTGCATCAACTCGTCCTGGCTCCAGCCGATCAACGGCGACACCAACAAGCTGGCGAGGGCGAGATCGTCCTGTGGCTGGAGCACGAAGCGGATCGCGGCGAGCAGGTCCTGCACCGCGAGCGGTGCGGTCAGCCTCAGCCGATCGACGCCCGCCACCGGCACGCCTTCGGCATAGAGCCGTGCGACGATCAGCGAGGCAAGCTCGCCGCGGCGCTTGACCAGGATCATCACGTCCTCGGGGCGGAGCGGCCGTCCCTTGCTCTCGAGGATCAGCGGGTCCTTCGGGTCGAGCCAGTCGCGCACTTGCCGCGCGATCCGGGTCGCATGGTTCCGCACCGCATCGGAGACCCAGCCTTCCTCGCCTTCATCCTCCTCGCCCGCGAGCGTCGGCGCCCAGAGGTTGACCTGCCCGGGTCCCGTGACCTTGCTGGCATGGCGCTCGCGATCGTCGACCCCCAACCCTTCCGCCGGCAAGGCATGGATCGCGGCATCGACGAAATCGAGGACCGGCTGGGTCGAGCGGAACGAGGCGGTGAGCGAGAGATTGGCGAAGGGGGTCGGCTCGATTCCCTCGATCTCGCTGGTGACATCGGACTTTTCGCGGAAATGGCGCTCGGCCCAGCGGAAGTTTATCGGATCGGTGCCCTGGAAGCCGAAGATCGCCTGTTTATAGTCGCCGACCGTGAACAGGGTCCGGCGCTTGTCGCCGCGCACCCCGAAGCCGTCGAAGAAATCGGAGGCGATCGCATCGACGATTTCCCATTGCCGCAAATTGGTGTCCTGGGCCTCGTCGATCAGGACGTGATCGGTCGCCTGGTCGAGCTTGAAGCGGACCCAATCGCCCATCCCCTCCTGCCGCAACAGCGCCACCGCCGCGTCGATCAGATCGTCGAAATCGACCGCGCCGATCCGGCGCTTGGCGGCGCGATAGGCGGCGGCATAATCGCGCCCGACGGCCAACCCGTCCGAGAGGAGATCGGCATAAGTCGCGAGGTCGCGCATCGCGATCAACCGCGCGCAAAGGTCGTAGAAATCGGTGGCGATGTCCTCGTAATCGGGCTCCTGCGGCGCCTGTCCCTTGCCGAACGAGCGCGGCGACCCTTCCTGGGTCGCCCAGACGGCGTGCACTTCCTTCAACGTCGCGGCGCGCGCCGCCGGATCGCGATCGAGCCACGCCTGGATCGTCTCGCCACGCGCGATGCCGCTTTTCGTCCCCCATCGTGCATTCATCGCGGCCAGTTCGGCCAGGCTCTCGTCATCGAAATCGGCGCACTCGGCGGCGATCGCCTCCTCGACATCGCCCGACGGCAGGCCAAGCGCGCGCCGAACGAACGGTGCAACGCCGGTGGGCAGCGATTCCATCGCGGCTGGCGCCCTGGCACAAGCGGCGAGAAACGCCTCCGCCCCCTCCTCGCCCAGCCGCAAGCTCAGTGCGCCGACCGCGCGGGTCGCACTGTCGCGCCCCTCGCGCTCGGCATCGACCAGCAATTGCGCCAGCGTCTCGCGCGCCAGTGCCGCTTCCTCGCGCGCTTCCAGCGGCCGGAAGCCGGGAGTCAGACCTGCTTCGACCGGAAAGGCGGCAAGCAGCGACTGGCAGAAACCATGGATCGTCTGGATGCGCAGGCCCCCGCCAGGCGCGTCGAGGACCTTGGCGAACAGCGTGCGTGCGCGCTTGATCAGCGCGTCGGTCCATGGCTCGCCAAGCGAGGTGAGGTCGGCCTTGATCTCATGCTCCGGTGCCCGCACCCAGCGCGCGAGCCGCTGGTTGATCCGCCCCGCCATCTCGGCCGCGCCGGCCTTGGTGAAGGTCAGGCAGAGGATCGCGCCCGGATCGGTCCCGCCAAGCAGCAAGCGATAGACGCGCGCCGCGAGTACCTGCGTCTTGCCCGTTCCGGCCGAGGCCGCGAGCCAGACGTGCGATTTCGGATCGCTCGCACGCGCCTGCTCGTCGACGAGCGGCGGGAGGACGCCGTCAGTCCCGCTCACGGCCATACCATTCATCGCGGCGCATCAGCTGGTCATAGTCGCTGTAAGGGGCATATTCGGGCTTGAGCTTGGCGGTGAAGGCATCGCCGCCAGTCAGCCAGCGACCCGCCGCCGCAACGAAATTGGCATGCGCACGCTCGACGAATTCGTCGGCCGGGATCGGGTCGCGCTTGCGCGGGTCGCAGGGCGATTCGACGAACCCGAACGCGGTGCCACGCTTGGCGAGCGACCAATATTCGAACCCGGTCGCCTTGCCGCTGACCCCGGCGAACTTGCCGCGTTCGGCGATCAACCCAAGCAGCCCGAGCTGCAGGCTGAACCCCGCTCGTACCGCTGCGACCGAAGGCGGTTGTCCCGTCTTGTAGTCGACCACCACCAGGCCGTCGTCATTCGCCCGGTCGATCCGGTCGAACCGGCCGGACAATTCGACCCCCGCCAGTTCGAGCGTGCCCTTGCCCTCGACCGCGATGATCGTGCGATCTGCGCGGCGTTTGTCGACTTCAGTCGCGATCCAGTCGATCGCCTCGATCAGGCGGGGGCCCCAGAGCGCACGGATCATCGGGTGCGTGCGGACGTCACCAAGCAGGCTTTCGGCTCGGGGACGCAGGGTGGCAGGGTTCGCGCCGTCCTGGTTGAACCACTCCTCGAGGATCGCGTGGACCTGGGTGCCGCGCCAGGCCGGGCTCGGCTCGGCATCGACCGGGTCGATCGCGTTGAGCCGCAACATGCGCCGCGCGTAGAAGGCGTACGGGTCTGCATTGAGCCGGTCGACTTCGGTCACCGAAATGGCGCGCGGCCGATCGCTGATCGGTGGCGACGGTTCAGGACGGACCGCCGGCTCGTGTCTGCCAGGATCGTCGATCGCCGCCGCCCAATGCGCCACTACGTCGCCAGCCTCGCGCGCCTTGCGGAAATTCTCGCCGCCCAGTGCTTCAAGCCGGAGCCAGAAACGTGAGGCGAGCGTCGGCTGGCGCCCGTCGCGCCGCGCGCGAGTGAGCAGCACCGCCGGCGCGCCCAGTGCATTGGCGAAATCGTGCGCGGCGATACCGATGTTGCGGTCGAGCCCAGGCAGGCCGAGCTCGGCGCGGATGCGCGGTGCGAGCCACGGGTCGGGCGCAGCGATCGCCGGCCAGGTCCCTTCGTTCAGGCTGCCGAGGATCATCAGGTCGGCGGTCTGCAGCCGCGCCTCGATCTGGCCGTAAATGGCAAGCCGCGGATGCCCGCCCTGCGGCGGCCGGATCGCGGTTTCTTCCATCAAGGTCCGAAGCAACGGTGCGACGCTCTCGGGATCGACCAAAGGTGGTCCATCGGCAGCACGCAATTCGAGCTCGGCAAGCAACTCCGCTGCGGCACGCCCGGCCGGCCCGGCCCAGACCGTGAAACCGCACAATGCCTCGGCCGTCTCGCGCAAGGTTGCGACCATCGCCGCCAGCGGCTGGCCGCCATCGCCGAAACAGCGCGCGAGCGGATCGAGCAGCTCGCGGATTGCCGGCCATACCTGGCGCGCCGCCGCGCGGATCGCCGCCTCGCGCTCGTCGCCATCGATCAGATGCGCCTCGATCCCGTCCAGCCCCGGCGCGGGCCGCGGCCCGCGCAGCGCCCGGTCGAGCGCACGGACACCGTCGAGCCACAAGGTGCGCGGCTCGCCGCTCTGCACCAACGGATGCTTGAGCAGCGCCAGCAAGGCGAGCGGCGCGAAATCCTGTGCTGCAGCCTCGGCTAGCATGGTCAGCAAAGTGCCCGGCGCCCGCGTCGACAGCGGCCGGCCGGCGGTATCGTCGATCGCGATGCCCCAGCGCGCGCAATGTGCGGCAACGCGCTCGGCCAAAGCACGGTCGGGCGTGACCAACGCCGCGGTACGCCCCTCGATCTCCAATATTTCGCGTAGCGCCAGCGCGACGGTCTGCGCCTCGTCCGCCGGGGTCGCCAGTTCGACCGCCTTGATACCTGTCAGCCGTCGATCTGCCGCATCGAGGTCCGTCCATTTGCCGGTGAAATCCGCCGGCGCGAAAGCGTTGGCGATTGCCCTGCCCCGCGCGACCGAAGCATCGTGTTCGCTGCCCTCGCGCCACACCCGGACTTCGCCACGCCCGGCGTCCATTCGGTCGAGCAGCAATTTGAGCTGGAATTGCGGATGGGTTTCGACCGATCGCGGGATCAAGCCGGTATCGGGGTCGCGATCGTGCGGGCCGAGTGCGCCCCATTCCTCCTGCGGCATCGTGGTCGCGAGATCCTGGAACACGACCAGTCCCTCGGGCAAACCTGCCACGCAACGTAGCAGCCGGGCCACTGCCGGCGCCGGATCGCTGATTCCTGCCGCGCAGACGAATCCGATTGGCGGCGTATCCTTCCACCGCGCCGCCAGCCGCCGCAGCATCAACGCCCGGCGGCGAGCCGCGTCCATCGCGCCAAGGCGCTCGAGTTCTGCCGGCCAGCGATCGATGACGATCCGGAACAGCGACAACGCATTGGTCCAGTGGCTGGTCAATTCCTCGGCCATGGTGAGGTCACGAAGCTTCACTGCTTCGACTTCTTCGACCAGCAATTGGTCGAGCGTCCGCGCCAGCGCGCCCGACAAGCGCACCGCCTCGTCAGCCGATACCGGTTCGCGTGCCTTCGTCCGCTCCTCCGCGATCAGGCGCGCGAGGATCATCCGTCGGGCAAGCGGCGCGACGGCCGGCGGCAGGGGGTCGGCCTCGTCGGCGGGATCGAGCATAGCTCCCGCCGATTCATCGAGCGCGGGATCGCCGATCGTCACCAATCGCGGCAGCAACAGGCCCGTACCGCTCGCTCGCACGAAGGCATCCTGCACCGCACGCCGCCCGCGATTGTTGGGCAACAGCACCATGCCGCGCGCAAGCCGCAGCGGGTCGTCGCCGAACCGCCTCATCAGGCCGATGACAAGGGCGTCCGCAAAGGCCCGTTGCGCCGGGATCGTGTAGAGCGCGAGGCCGCGCTCAGGCATCGATCAACAAAGCTTCCGTCTTGGCAATCGCCGGCGGCGTGCCGACGTCGAACCACAGGCCCTGGTGCACGAACCCGTAAGCCCGGCCTGCCTCGATCGCGCGGTTCCAGAACAGGTTCGTCGAGAACGGTCCTTCGGGCCAGTCGCGGATCACGCGCGGCGACAGGATCTGCACCCCGGTATAGACGAACGGCGCCACCCGCCCCGCCTTGCGCCGCCCGGTAATGCGGCCATCGGGCGCCAGATAGAAATCACCCTGCCCGCCATGATTGTGCGCGCGCGCCAGCGGCACGACGAGTAGCAAGGCATCCATCACCTCGTCGTCCCAGCGCGACGCGAGCAGGCGGATCGTGTCCGACGGACCGTCGACCCAGTAGTTGTCGGCATTGACCACGACGAACGGATCGTCGCCGATCATCTCGCGCGCCTTGACCAGCCCGCCGCCGGTTTCGAGCAACTTGGACCGCTCGTCAGAGACCAGGACCTCGATCCCCTTCACATGGTTCGCGAGATGCGCCTCGAGCGCATCGGCGAGATAATGGACGTTGACCACCGCCCGCTTCACACCGGCGGAACGGAGATGGCCGAAGACATGATCGAGCAGGGTCTGCCCCGCGACCTGGATCAGCGGCTTGGGGCGCGTCGCGGTCAGCGGGCGCATGCGCTTGCCCAGTCCGGCCGCCATTATCATCGCGGTCTCGGGCACCGTCCCGCCGGGATCGGGACGGATCGACAGCGTACGCTTCGGCCTCATGCGCCAATGATCTCCATGGGGTCGCCGCGCTTGTCGGCAGGGATGTTGGCGTCGAACCAGGCCTTGACCGGGGCGAGCGCCGGATGGTCGAGATCGGCGTTGAGGTAGCGCCAGACGCGCGGGCACATGGCGGGGTAGCGCGGCTTGCCGTCGCGCTGCCACAGTCGCGTGAAGATGCCGACGATCTTGGCGTTACGCTGCGCGCCGAGCACGCGATAGGCATTGTCGAAATCGTCGCCGACGCCCGTCACGCGATGATAGCGGTCGAGCATCGCCGCCTCGATCTCGGGCTCGACGTCGCGCCGCGCATCCTGCAACAGCGAGACGAGATCATAGGCCGGATGCCCGGCCAGCGCGTCCTGGAAATCGAGCAGACCGAGCGCCTCGGTCCCGCCGATCAGCATCAGATTCTCGGCATGATAGTCGCGCAGCACGGTGACCGGTTCGGCGGCAAGCGCGTGTTCGAACACGTCTTCCCATGCCGCCGTATAGCCCGCGATATCGACGGTCAGGCCAACTGCCGGGCAATACCATTCGACGAGCAAATTGGCTTCGCGGTGCAATTCCGGCCGGTCATAGGCACGCCATGGCCCGGCGGGTTCGCCGCGCAGGCGGATCAATATGTCGACCGCCGCCTCGTACAACCGCAACAGGCTTTCGGGCGCGGCGTCGACCGTCTCACGCATCCGGGCATCGCCGAAATCCTCGATCAGGACGAGGCCCTGGTCGAGGTCCTTGCCGATGATGGCGGGCGCAGGGAAGCCGTGCGCGCAGAGCCATTCGGCGACGTTGATGAACGGCCGCGGGTCCTCGTGGGGCGGCGGCGCATCCATCAGGATCGCGCTGCGGCCATGATCGGCGACGCGGAAATAGCGCCGGAACGACGCGTCGCCCGCCAGCGGCAGGACGTCGCCTTCGCCCCAGCCCAGGTTCGCGAGGAAGTCGGCGGTGCCCGCCGGCGGATTCATGTCAGGGGCCATCGGCCTTTCCATGCCGTCGGCACCGATGCTGTCAAGGCACGTCCGCCTGCCGGAGCAAAGTCCACGCCCAGTGCCAGCGCGTCGGGCCAGCGTCCGGGCGCGCGTTCGGGCCATTCGATGACGAGCAGCGAGTCCGCCCGCGCCTCGTCCAGCCCCAGCTCGTCGAGGTCAGCCGGGTCCTCGATCCGATAGAGATCGACGTGGATCACCGGGATGCGCGTCTCTGGCGGCTCATAAGGCTGCACGATGGCAAAGGTCGGCGACGGTGCCTCGCCGTCGAGGCCCATGGCGGCCAGCAGTCCGCGGGCGATGCTCGTCTTGCCGGCGCCGAGCGGGCCCGAGAGCGTGATGACATCGCCGGGGCGGACGAGGGTGGCGAGGCTGGCGCCGAACGCTTCGCTTGCTTCCGCGTTATCGAGGTGGATCACCGTCATATCCCGGTCAGCAACATATCAAGCGCGCGACCAATCGTGAACTCTTCACTCTCCAGCGACCCCAGCACCGATCCGAGATCGCGCAGGGTCAGGGCGCCTGCATATTGCGTCATCATCGCCAGCTTTTGCCCATCGAAATCGAAAAGGGGATTGAGTGTGTCGATCAACGGCAGGGGCGCGTCATCCATCGTGAACAGCGGGACGACTAGTCGCGTTTTCAGATGGAGGAGCGAGTCCGCCTGCACATCGAGCAGCAAGCCGGCGTCGGCGCGATAGACATCGAACCGCGCCATCAAAACATGCGATATTTGGCGAGCGGCAGGCCGTGTTTGCGAACATAGTCGTTCGATGCCTCCATCGCTTCCCGATTTTCCTCGATCCAGCGGCGTCGGCGTTCCTCGCGAACGGTGCGTTCGAGACCTTCCTCACAAGCGCGAGAGATGTTGATATCGAGCTTTCGCGCTTCTTCGACCAACTCAGCATCGAGGGAGACGTTGGTCGGACGCCGGAACGGGGCACGATCTTCGCGTACACGAGCCATGGCGCACTCCTTATGCGCACAATTTATGCGCATACCACGCCGCAATCAAGTCAGCGCGGCAGCTCGACCGTCAGCAGTGTCCCGGCCCCCGGCTCGGACAGCAAGGTGATCGTGCCGCCATGCGCCTCGGCGAACTGCCTGGCGATCGGCAGGCCGAGACCCAGGGCGCGATCGTCGCTGCGCGCACCATGTCCGGCAAAGCTGTCGAAGGCGTGGTCGACCGCTTCCTGGTCCATGCCGGCACCGTCATCCGACACGACGATCCGCGCCGCGCCCGCATCGCCATCGGTATGGAGCAAGACGCGCCCGCCCTCACCGACATCGCCGACCGCGTGGCGCAGCATGTGTTCGATCATCTCGCGCAATTTCCTGGCGTCGCCCTTCACGCTGCCGGTGGAAGGCGCGACCTCGATCGCGAAGTCGATCTTCTTGCGCTTGGCGATCGGCGCGATCGCCTCGGCGGCGTTATAGGCGATCGTCTCGAGATCGACGTCGAGCCGCTGGCCCCGATTGCGGTCGGCCTCGGTCAGGTTGAGCACGTCGTCGACCAGCGCCGACAATCGCGCGACCGATTCGAGGATGGCGTCGACATAGCCGTCGGCCTGCTTGGTCAATTTGCCCGCATAGCCTTCGCCCAGCATCTCGGCGAACCCCTGGATCGAGGTCAATGGCGTGCGCAGCTCATAGCTCATATTGGCGACGAACGCGGTCTTGACCTGGTCGGCCGCTTCCAGCGCCTCGTTGCGATCCCTGAGTGCCTGCTCGATCCGCCGGCTGTCGGAGATGTCGAGCATCGTGAACAGCGCGTTGCCGTCAGGCAGCGGCACGCCGGCAAATTCGAAATGCCGCCCGTCGGCGAACGCCACTTGGCCCGCGCGCTGGGTCCGCCCGACCGCCGCCGATCGGACCAGTTCGGCAATCACTGCCGCCCGACCCGGCTGGGCGAGCCTGGCCGCGCCCTTCTCGACCAGGGCATCGATCCGCGGATGGCTGGCGAGATATTCTTCCTCGAAATCCCAGAGCTGACGGAACTTGTTGTTCCAGATCTGCAGCCGCCCGTCGCCGGCGAACACGCCCAGTGCCTCGAACAGATTGTCGAAAGTCGCCGTCCGCACCCGCAGCAAGGTATCGCGCGCGCTCGCAAGCTGGACCTGTTCGGTGCGGTCTTCGAAGATCAGCAACAGCCCGCCATCGGGCAAGGGCTGGCCGACGACGCGGAGATGGACTCCGCCCGGCAAGGTCCAATTTTCTTCGATCGCGCCGCTGGCAGCAAGGAACCAGTCGCGCCGTTCGGCCTTCCAGCCGGGGAAATCGCGTACTTCGGGCAGGCGGTTGGCCTCGCGCATGCGTTCGAGCACGCGATCGAATTCGGGGCGGTCGGACAGCCACTCGCCGCGCATCGCGAACATGCGGCGGAACGGCTGGTTGCAAAAGGCCAGGCTGCGATCCGCGGCGAATTGCGCGACGCCCGCCGACAGCCGATCGAGCATCGCGCGCTGCGCGTCGGAGAAGCGCTTCATCCCGCCGCGCGCCTGTTCGAGATCCTCGATGTCGATCGCAAAGCCGGCGACGCCGCCGACCGGCCTGGGCATCGGCACGTCGTGGATCCGCAGCATCCGCCGCGCGCCGCCGATCGTCGCGGGCATCGCCTGGACATTGGGCTTGTCGCCGTCGCGCGCGACGATCGCGCTGGCTAGCGGGCCGCCCGACGCCGATCCTTCGATCAATTCGACCTGGCGCGCGATCACGTCCTTCGCGTCCTGCGCCTCGACCGCGCGGACATAGGCCGAATTGACCATCGCCAGCCGCATGTCGGAGCCGCGATACCACATCGGCAGGGGCGCGGCCTCGATCAACCCGCGCAAGGCGGCAAAGGCCTGGCCGAGCTCGGCGGTTTCGTCGCGCAACTGGCCGATCTGCGACTGGCTTTCGGTCGCATCGAAGAACCACACCACCACGCCGCCCGGCGACCCCACCTCGCGCGGCGCGCGCTGGCCGCGGACCGAGAGCATGCGGCTCGATCCCTGCGGGCGGATCGTCAGCGCGAACGGTTCGCCGGCTTTCTGCGCGGCAGTGACGGCATCGCCGAGCAGCACGGCATCCTCACTCGTCAGGCCGGCGCCCGGGGACACCAGTTCGGCAAGGAATTTGGGTGGGGGCGCAAGGCCGAGCCAGTCGGCGAGACGATCGGGCAATTCGAGCCGGCCATCGGCGCGTACCACCATCGCCAACGCGGGACCCGAGGCGATCAATGCCTTGAGCCGATCGTTATTGGCCACCGTCGCCGCGACCGCCCCCTTGGCGCGCAGCCCGGTGAACAGGATCCAGCACGCAGCCACGATCGCGATCGCCAGCGCGACCCCGACAAGGCCAAGGGCAGTCGTCGATACCATCAATTATTGGCCTTCTGGGTCACCGCGCCCTGGAACCTCCCGTTTCACCCGGTTTACCGAGCAAACGGGCCGCGACAAGCGCCGACCGAACGGTTGGTGGCGCGGAGGCGGCTGACTGGCCGCCATCACTACCAATCCCACCGTCATCCCGGCCTTGTGCCGGGATCCACTGTGCCGCAAGCGATGGCTTTGAACCTCTAGCCTTCTGAACCTCTAGCCTTCGCGCCCGCCTCCCGGCAGATCCCGGCACATGGCCGGGATGACGACGTGGGGAAGGAGGCGCGCCGCCTCCCCCGCCCAGGTTCAGCGATAGCAGACCTTCTTCACCGCGCTGACCACCTTGTCGGTCGAGATCAGCGCCAGCTTTTCCAGATTTGCCGCATAAGGCAGCGGTACGTCCTCATTGGCCACGCGGAGCACCGGCGCATCGAGGTCGTCGAAGCCTTCCTCCATGACGAAAGCCGCCACTTCGGACGCGATCGAGCAGGTCGGCCAGCCCTCCTCGACCACGACGATGCGGTTCGTCTTGGCAAGGCTCTTGAGCACGGTCTGGCGATCGAGCGGGCGCAAGGTGCGCAGGTCGATCACTTCGGCGTCGATGCCTTCCCCGGCGAGCTGATCGGCGGCTTCCAGGCTGATCCCCACGCCGATCGAATAGGACACAATGGTGACGTCCTTGCCTTCGCGCATGATCCGCGCCTTGCCGATCGGCAACACCCAGTCGTCGACCGCAGGAACGTCGAACGAGCGGCCGTAGAGCAATTCGTTTTCGAGGAACACGACCGGATCCTCGCTGCGGATCGCCGCCTTGAGCAGGCCCTTGGCATCGGCCGCGTCATAGGGCGCGATCACGATCAGGCCGGGCACCGCGGCATACCACGGACCATAATTCTGCGAATGCTGCGCGCCGACCCGGCTGGCTGCACCATTGGGACCGCGGAACACGATTGGGCAACGCATCTGGCCGCCTGACATGTAATTGGTCTTGGCCGCCGAATTGATGATGTGGTCGATCGCCTGCATCGCGAAATTGAAGGTCATGAACTCGACGATCGGGCGCAGCCCGCCCATCGCCGCGCCCGTGCCGACCCCGGCAAAGCCGTATTCGGTGATCGGCGTGTCGATCACGCGCTTCTCGCCGAACTCGTCGAGCAGGCCCTGTGTGACCTTGTACGCGCCCTGATATTGCGCGACTTCCTCGCCCATCACGAAGACGCGCGGGTCCTTGCGCATTTCCTCGGCCATCGCGTCGCGTAGCGCTTCGCGGACGGTGGTCTTGACCATCTCGGTACCCGAGGGAACCTCGGGGTCGGCGACTTCGGCATCGTGTTTCTCCGCTTCGAACATCTGCCGCGCGCCGGTCTCGACCAGATGCGGCTCGGGCGTGCCGCTTTCGGCCGCCTGTTCCTGGACCTCGGGTTCCTCGGCCTTCTCGACTGGCGCTGCCGCGGGGGCCGTATTGGACACGTCCTCGCCTTCGCTTGCCAGGGTCGCGATGACGGTGCCGACCTTCACATTGTCGGTGCCCTCGGCGACCAGGATCTGTGCAATCGTGCCTTCATCGACCGCTTCGAATTCCATCGTCGCCTTGTCGGTCTCGATCTCGGCCATGATGTCGCCCGACTTGACCGTGTCGCCTTCCTTGACGAGCCACTTGGCAAGCGTGCCTTCTTCCATCGTCGGCGACAGCGCCGGCATCTTGATCTCGATCGGCATCAGTACGACTCCACCAGCACGTCGGTATA
>FTCZ01000099.1_pt1 | contig 20019 bp, 20 predicted proteins | sample 1658871 | NCBI WGS metagenome assembly FTCZ01 (sample SAMEA3914864, study PRJEB12502) | metagenome | biome: forest; material: soil | place: USA | collected 2012-03-12 | depth 0.3 m
CCTTACGGTCGATTATATCGGCAACATCCGGAACGGCGAGCCCGTCGCCGTGGGCGTGACCAAGTAAATCAGCAAGAACTAATGGTCGGTCCATAATTCGGGGCTGATGGAAGCGATCCCCACGCGGAAGCCGTCTGCCGAACCGGCAGGGCGATGCAAACATCGAATAGACAAGATGATGCATGAACTTGATGCGCAAAGCCTGGGTGCCGTTCTTGGAGGAGCCCGCGAGATCTATGTGTCGGGGTGCTCGGCCGAGATCGCCGAACTGCCGGGCATGCTGGGGGAGGCGTCGGCGGGCGCCACCGTCACGGGGATCTTCAGCCCGATCCTGAACACGCAGTCCTATGCGGATGAGGGGCTGGGGCGGCGCTGCCGGACCTTTTTCCTCAATCGCGACCTGCGCCGGGATCTGGCGGCCGGCCGGGTGGATTTCTGTCCCTGGACTTACACGCAGATGGCCGGCTGGCTGGGCGCGCCCGGCCGGTTCGACACGGCCATCGTGATGGTGTCGCCGCCGGATGCCGACGGCCTTTGCAGCTTCGGCAGCCAGGCCGATTTCCTTCCCGATTTCCACCGGCATGTGCCGCGCCTGATCGGCGTCGTGAACCCGAACATGCCGAGGACGTTGGGGGAGCCGGGCATCCCGCTCGACCGGTTCGCGGCCTTGTTCGAGTATGACCGCCCGCTGCTGGAAATCCCGCAGAAGCCGGGGGACAGCGATCCGGTCAGCGACGCAATCGCGCGGGTCCTGGCCGGCATGATCCCGGACGGCGCCACGCTGCAGATGGGCATCGGGCGGGTGCCGCAAGCGGTGGCCACGGCGCTCGCCGGGCATCGCGGCCTGCGCATCCATTCCGGGCTGGTCGACGACAGCATCCTGTTCCTGGAGCAGGCCGGCGCCCTGGACCTGGATGTGCCGATCACGTCCGGCGTCGCCATGGGCTCGCGTGCGCTGTACGATCATATCCAGGGGAACGCGCGTTTCGCCTTCCGTCCGGCGTCGCATACCCATGCTCAGGCGGTGATCGCCGCGAACCCGAAATTCTTCGCCATCAACGCGGCGATCCAGGTCGATCTCTTCGGCCAGATCAATTCGGAGGGAAGCGACGGCCGCATGCTGGCCAGCCCCGGCGGGCTCCCCGAGTTCCTGCGCGGCGCCCGCGCCAGCCAGGGCGGCGTGTCGATCATCGCGCTGCGCGCCGAGCGCGGCCGGAAGGGCGGGGGAGGGATCGTGCCCGGCATCTGCGAGCCGCACCTCGTCACCGCCCCCCGCTACGACGTGGACGCCATCGTGACCGAGAACGGCGGCGCGCATATCCGGAACCTGTCGATCGACGAGAGGGCCGAGGCGCTGATCGCCATCGCCGATCCGGCCGAACGCTCCGCCCTTGCCGAAAGCTGGCGGGACATCCGCAAGGCCGGCTTTGCATGAAGGAGGGAAAGCGATGAAAATGACCGCGGCGGTGCTTTACGAACTCGGCTTGCCTCAGCCTTTTGCCGCGAGCACCCCGTTCCGAATCGAGGAGATCGAGCTCGAAGGGCCGGGGGAGGGCGAGGTGCTGGTCGAGGTCCGGGCGGCGGGCCTCTGCCATTCGGACCTCTCCACGGTGATGGGCCTGCCCAGCCGCCCGCTTCCGGCGGTCGGCGGCCATGAAGGGGCGGGGATCGTCCGCGAGGTCGGGGCCGGCGTCCGCCATATCCGGCCGGGCGATCATGTGGTGATGACGGTGGCGTCCGGCTGCGGCCACTGCCCGCATTGCGACGAGGCCCGGCCGGTGCTGTGCGACAATGTCGAGATCGGCCGGGCCGGCGGAAGCCTGGCGAACGGCCATCGGCGGCTCAGCGCCCAGGGGCGCCCCGTCTATCATTACAGCGGCGTGTCGTCCTTCGCCCAATATGCCGTGACCATGGCCGAGTCCCTGATCGTGATCGATCCGGACGTCCCGCTGGACGTCGCGGCGATTTTCGGCTGCGCGGTGATCACCGGCGCCGGTGCCGTCTTCAACGCCGCCAACCTGCGGGCCGGTCAGAATATCGCGGTGATCGGGCTTGGCGGGGTCGGGCTGAATTCCGTGATGGCCGCCAGGATCGCCGGGGCGAACACGATCATCGGCATCGATCTCAACACCGACAAATTCCCGCTGGCGATGGAACTCGGCTGCACACGGACCTATGCGGCGGAGGATGCCGATCTGGTCGAATCCGTCCTCGACCTGACCCATGGCGGGGTCGATTTCGTGTTCGAGGTTTCCGGAAACGCCAAGGCCGTGCTGACCGCCGAAGCCATCACCCGGCGCGGCGGCACGGTGATCTGCGTGGGCGTCGGCCCTGCGAACGCGCTTTACCAGTATCCGCACAACAAGCTGGTCACCGGCGAGAAGGTCCTGAAGGGGTCGGTCCTTGGCAGCGGCATGCCTCAGCATGAAATCCCGCGCTACATCGACTTCTACAGAAGAGGCAAGATGCCCGTCGACCGGCTGAAGAGCACGACGATGGGATTCGAGACGATGAACCTCGCCCTCGATCGCCTTGAGCGGGGGGAGATGTTCCGGCAGGTCTTGCTTCCCCATGGTGGCTGACGGCTGGAAGATCCGACATCGTGGAAACGGAATTGAGGCACAGCGGGCGGCGACGCCGCCCCGGCCTGGGAAAGAGGAAGGGATAGAATGAGTGACATGACAGGTCGGGTCGCCGTGGTGACCGGCGGTGGAAGCGGCATCGGCTATGCCACCGCCAAGGAACTGGCGACCCGGGGCGCCGTCGCCATCATCTGCGACATCGACGGCGACAAGGCGTGGGCCAGCGCCGAGCAACTGGTTTCGGAAGGTCTGAAGGCCGGCGGCTACCAGCTCGACGTTGCCGACCGCGCCTCCTGCGCTGCGGTGATGAAGCAGGTGCACGACGAGCACGGGCCGGTGGCGATCCTGGTGAACAATGCCGGCATCGCGGGAATGGCGCGGATGGGCGACGAGCTTTCGGCGGAACAGTGGGACCGCTCGGTCGCCGTCAACCTGACCGGGATGTACAACATCTCCATCGCCTGCCTTCCCGACCTGAAGGAGACCCGCGGGGCCGTCGTCAACGTCTCCTCGGTCGTCGCCTTCTCCAGCGGCTTCGCCCAAGTGGGCTACGCGGCGTCGAAGGGCGGTGTGCGGTCCCTGACGCAGGCGATGTGCCGGGAGCTGACCCCGTTCGGCATGCGCGTGAACGCCGTGGCGCCGGGCTATGTCGAAACCCCGATGACCGCCCCGGGCATGGACAAGTTCACCAGCTGGCTGGATTTCCACTGCCCGATGAAGCGCTACGGCAAGTCCGAGGAACTGGCGAAGGCGATCGTCTTCCTCTGCTCCGACGATGCCAGCTTCGTGAACGGCGTGACGCTGCCGGTGGATGGCGGGTACCTCGTCGTTTGAGCTTGCCTTCCCGCCCTCTCCCCGCTTAGTTCCCCACCGGCGTTGCCGACCCGCAGGGCATGAAACGGTGGCTCAGCGGCCGTTACGGCGCGTTGGAGCCCCTGGTAGCGAGGTCGTGGCGCCGGTTTGTTTCTTTCTAGGGGAGAGGGTGCGTCGGCGTTTTTCTGCGCGCGCAAGCCCTCGACGATGGGTCGCGTTTTAAAGAATTCACCAAGCCATCGCGACGCACCGGGATTTCTCCGGCCAGATTTTTCTGGACAACCACAGAACATCCGTTTATCAAACATTAAAGGACGGACCTTTAAAAGAAGGCTCGGAAACGGTACGGGAAGTCGCCTTTTCCGGCCGTTTGGTTCTTCGGTCCAAGGCCGTTTGGTCGGTGTAGGAAGTCGGGCTAGAGTGGGCTTCCGGTCTGTCCGGTGCGGACCGTTTTCCGCCGATACCGCGATAAATATTGGAATGCAGGATAATGCGAAACAAGACTGGACCATTGTCAGGCATCCGCGTGCTGGACGCGGCGTCTCTGCTGGCGGCCCCGACCGCCGCGTCGCTGCTTTCCGAATATGGCGCGGAAATCATCAAGATCGAGCAGCCGGGGACCGGCGACACGATGCGGCGCTATCCGCCGTTCCGGGGGGCCGTGTCGCTTTTGTGGAAGATCGTGGGGCGGAATCGGCAGAGCGTCACGCTCGATCTCCGGGCGGAGAAGGGGCGGGAGGTGCTGAAGCAGCTCGCCAGCAAATGCGACGTGGTCCTGCTCAATTACCGGCCCGAGACCCTGACCAAGTGGGGCATCGATTTTGAAGACCTTGTAAAAGTTAAAAAAGACATCATCGTCTTTCATCTGACCGCCTACGGCCGGACCGGCCCCTACGCGAACCGTCCGGGCTTCGCACGCGTCGCGGAGGCCTTCGCCGGCCTCACGCATAGGACCGGATTTCCCGGCCAGCCGCCGGCGCAGTCGGGCTATCCGATGCTCGGCGACGGCGTTGCCGGGCTTTACGGCGCCTTCGCCATCATGCTGGCCCTGCGGGAGCGGGACCGCACCGGCGAGGCGCAGCTGATCGACCTGGGGCTCTACGAACCTTTGTTCCGCATCATCGAGGACCAGGTCGCCGCCTATGACGAGGACGGGACCGTCATGGAGCGGATCGGCAATTCGAGCCCGCTGATCAGCCCGAACGGGCTTTTCCCGACGAAGGACGGGCGGTTCGTCTCGATCCCGGCCTCGACGGAACCGATCTGGCGCCGGCTGGTCGGGCTGATCGGCGACGAAGGTCTTTTGAAATACGACAGCAACCGCGTGCGCATCACGCACCGCGAGGAAATCGAGACCAAGGTGACGGACTGGACCCGCAGCCACGACCTGCTCGAACTGGTCGATATCTGCGCCGAAGCCGGCATCGCCTGCGGTCCGGTCTATTCCGCCGCCGAGATCGCGCGCGATCCGCACATCGCCGAGCGCGGGTCGATCGTCTCGGTGGAGGATTCCGAAACCGGAAAGCCGATCCGCATGGCCTCGTCGGCCGGACGCTTCTCCGGGTTCGAGGGCAAGATCCACGAGGCGGGCCCGGCGCTCGGCGCCCATACCGACGCGATCCTGACCGATCTGCTCGGCTATTCCAAATCCGAGATCGATGCGCTGCGTGACCAGGGCGTCCTCTGACGAGGCCGCCTGCGCGCCGTTGACGACCATGAGGGCATGATGACCGATCTGAAGGGTGCCTGCGATCCGCGTTTCCAGCGCGTCTGCGACGCGCTCGCCGAGAATATCGAGGCCGGGAAGGAGGTCGGCGCCAGCCTGTACCTCAATATCGACGGCGAGGACGTCATCGACGTCTGGGGTGGCTGGCGCGAGCGCGAGCGGATCGCCCCCTGGACGCAGGACACCCTCGTCAACGTGTTTTCCGGAAGCAAGACCATCACCAGCTTGGCGCTTCTGATGCTGGTGGATCGCGGGCAGCTCGACGTCGATGCTCCGGTGGCCCGCTATTGGCCGGAATTCGCCCAGAACGGCAAGGGCGGCGTTCTGGTCCGCCATCTGATGAGCCACACGGCGGGCCTGCCCGCCTGGGAACCGCCCTTCACCTTCGAGGACGCCATGAACACCGAGGCGTCGACGGCGAAGCTGGCGGCCCAGGCGCCCTGGTGGGAGCCGGGATCGCGTGGCTCCTACCACGCCAGCACCTTCGGCCATCTGAACGCCGAGCTGTTCCGCCGCGCTTCCGGGCGGTCGCTGAAGGAGTTCATCGCCACGGAGATCGCCGGGCCGCTTGGGGCCGACTTCTACCTCGGGCTGGCGGACAAGGATTTCGACCGGGTCGCGACCATCTATCCCGACGACGATCCGGCGCCGGCGCCGAAGCCCACGGCTCCCCTGATCGAGCAGACCGAGGACGAGGTCATCTCGACCCGGACCCGCGCTGGCTCCTTCTCCGGCACCATGGGCGACCCGCTGCTGGTGTTCAACTCGCCGGAATGGCGCCGCACCGAATTCGCCGGCAGCAGCGGCCACGCGAACGCGCGCGGGCTGGGCCTGATCATCTCGGCGCTGAGCCTCGACGGCGTGGCGCGCGGCGTGAAGCTGCTGTCCCCCGAGACCATCGCCCTGATCTTCCGCGAGCAGAGCAACGGCATCGACGCCTATTACCGCCGGCCGATCCGCTGGGGCATCGGCTATGCGCTGGCGCCGCTGGAGAAGAGCGAGAAGGGGCCGCTGCCCTTCATCCGGCCGAGCAAGCGGACCTGCTACTGGTACGGCACGGGTGGCGCCATGGCGATCGCGGACATCGAGCGGCGCATCACCATCGGCTACACCATGAACCAGTGCCAGTCGGGCCGGAACCAGCTGAACGGCGTCTATTACAAGGCGATCTACGATTGCCTTTGAGCGGGGCGGCTCTCCGAACCTCTGAATTCACAATGGCTTGAGGGAGGTCCAACGTCATGTACGTGGATCGCGACAAGGCGCTGCAGCTCACGCTGGCGCCACTGACCGTCGATATCGAGCGGGGGCGGCTGCGCCTCTTCGCCAAGGCGATCGGCGAGACCGACCCGATCTATACCGACGTCGAGGCGGCGAGGAAGGCGAGGCATCCGGACCTGCCGGTTCCGCCGAGCTTCCTGGGCAATGCGATCGAACTCGACATTCCCAACCCGCTGGAATGGCTTCTGGCCCTGGGCGTCGATACGACCAGCACGCTGCACGGCGAACAATCCTTCGTCTATCACACGATGGTTTATGCCGGTGACAAGCTGGTCCTCCATCGCAGCATCGCCGACGTCTACACCAAGAAGGGCGGCGCCCTGGAATTCGTCGTCAAGCAAACGGACATCAAGCGGGGAGATGAACTCGTGGCCGTGACCTTCTGTTCGATCGCCGTGATGCACCGCGAGGTGGCGGCATGATTCTCTCCGATGTGACCGTGGGCATGGAACTACCGCCGCTTGAGATCGGCCCGATTTCGCGCCGGACCCTGGCGCTTTTCGCCGGCGGCTCCGGCGATCACCAACCAATCCATATCGACCTCGACGCGGCCAAGGCCCGGGGGCGCGAGGACGTGATCGGTCACGGCATGCTGGCGATGGCCCATCTCGGCCGTTTCCTGACGAGCTGCGTCCCGCAGGAACGCATCCGCTCCTACAAGGCCCGCTTCGCCGCCGTCACGCCCGTGCTGGCGAGCCCGACCTGCCGGGGCCGAATCGTCGCGGTCAACGACGGCATGGTCACCCTGGACCTCACGGTCACGCTTGCCGACGGCACCGTCACGGTGCGCGGCGACGCCGTCGTGGACCTTCGATAAGCGACCTCCGATAAAGGAAATCCTCATGGCGGCGGATAGCTACCCGATCAACTGCGACATGGGCGAAAGCTTCGCGGTGTATCGGACGGGGGACGACGAGAGCATCGCTCCCCATGTCGATATGGCGAACATCGCCTGCGGCTTCCATGGCGGCGATCCGATGACCATCGGCCGCACCGTGCGGCTGGCGATGAAGCACGGTCTCAAGATCGGCGCGCATCCCTCGCTGCCCGACCATGCCGGGTTCGGCCGCCGTGAAATGAAGATCAGCCGTGAAGATTTGCGCGACAACTTCATCTATCAGATCGGCGCCCTGAAAGGTTTTCTCGACGCCCACGGCGCCACGCTGAACCACGTCAAGCCGCATGGGGTGATCTACAGCATGTCGGGCCGGACCGAGGAGCTGGCCGAGGCGGTTTGCGACGCCGTGGAGCCTTTCGGTGTGGCGCTGATCGGTCTGGCCGGATCGGTGAGCGAGGCGGTGGCACGCCGCCGCGGGATCCGCTACATCCCGGAATTCTACGTGGACCTGCCGTTCGACGATGACGGCCGCTATATCGTCGCCAAGGACAAGCCGATCGATCTGGACTGGGTCGCCGCCCGCCTGCGCCGTGCCTTGTCGGAAAAGATCGTGGAGTCGGCCGGGGGAAAGCCGTTGCCGGTCGGGTTCGAGTCGGTCGGCGTGCATCTGGACATGCCGAACGCCGCCCAGGTCGCCGCCACCGTCCGGGCTGTGATCGACGAAATGCGAGGCGTGCCCGCGCAATCGCAGGCGTGAGGCAATCGCGGCGTTTGTCCTGCGCCCGCTCATTCCGGCACTTCGGTGGCCGGCATGGGCGGGCGCATGCGTTTCCGGTACGGCAGCCGACAGGCAGATTAATCGGCCCGAAAAAAGGTCTGACCTTCATATTGACAAAAGCCGATCCTGCCTGATAATGCGCATCTAGTGGACGGACCAAATTATCCGTGGGTGGTTCAAAAAAAGCGCAGGGTTCCGCACTCGGCCACCCGGCGATCAAAGCGGTGACAGGGTTGCATCTGTTGGGAAATGGCGGCGCATAAGCGCGCTCGGCAATGCAATTACGACGTTTTTCCATACTCGTGAGCACGACCGTGACCGTCCTTATAGGACGTCCGTATAAAACACAGCAAAAATGAACAGCGGAGGAATGAAGAACATGTGGTGTTCGAAAATTGCCAAGAGCCTCCTGGTAGGCTCCGCCTTGCTTTGCTCCGCCGCTGCTTCAGCGGAAACGCTCATCGTGACGACCAACCTGCCGCCGGCCCATTGGGCCTCGACCAAGGGCGGCGAGCCGTGGATGGCCTGCGTCAAGCAGGCCACCAACAACGAGATCGATTTCAAATATTTCCCATCGGGACAACTGGCCAGCTTCTTCGAATCGCTGAAGGCGGTCAACGACGGGCTGGCCCAAGTCTCCTACATCGTGCTGAGCGCGCAGACGGACAAGATGCCGTTGAACGGGCTGGTCCTTCTCCCGGAAATGGGTGAATCGGTGGTCGAGATCACCAAGGCCTACCGTAAGGTCCTGGACAGCGACGGGCTCCTCGCCAAGGAATTCGCGAAGAACCGCATCAAGCCGCTTCTGATCAACGCCTTCCCTCCCTACCAGATGCTGTCGCGGGCGGAGCCCATGGACACCATCGAGAAGCTGAGCACGAAGAAGATCAGCACGGGCGGCGGCACGCTGATCATCACGCTGAAGTCGCTCGGCTCCAGCGCGATCGAGATGTCGTCCGGGGATCTCTATCTCGCTCTGCAGCAGGGGACGGTGGACGGCACGATGCTGTCGCTGACCAGCGTGAAGCCCTACAATCTGCAGGAAGTCGTAAAGTCGATGAGCGGCAACGCCAATTTTGGCGTGGCTGTGGGCGTCTGGTCGATCGACGCGGCACTGTGGAAGAAGATGTCGCCGGCCCATCAGAAGGCGATGACCGACTGCGGAAACAAGGTCGAAACCGACATGGCGGCGTACGCCGACCAGTTGCAGACGGATTTGAAGACCGAGTTCGTCAAGAGCGGGATCACGATCTTCAACTACACGAGCGAAGCGATGGCCGCCATCGACAAGCGGCTGAAGAAATCCAAGGATGATTACATCGCGCGCATCGCATCGCGCGGCCTTCCGGCGCAGGAAGCCTATAAGGAATATACCGGGGCTCTCGGGCAATGAATCAGGCAATTGCAAAAGCGGCCATGACAGGTGACGGGATGCTTTGTCGAATCGATCGCGCATTCCGCAAGATCGAGCTGGCCGCCGCGATCGTCGGCGCCGCGTTGATGCTCGGGACCATGGTCCTGATCTCCTTCGATGCTCTGCTGCGCTATACGTTCAACGCGCCTTTGAGTTTCGCTTTCTACCTGACGGAAAACTACCTGATGGTCGGGATGATGACCCTGCCGTTGGCCTGGGGCTTCCGGCGGGGCGGCTTCATCCGCATTTCGGCCTTCGTCCAGCTGATGCCGGAAATGATCCGCGAACTGTTCCTGCGCGTCGGGCTGCTTGCCGGCTCGGCCTATGTCGCTGTGCTGGCATGGCTTGCCGGGGGGCATTTCCTCGAGGTCTACGAGAGCGGCGACGTTCAGATGGGCGTCATCGACTGGCCGGTGTCCTGGTCCTGGGTGTGGATTCCGATCGGCGTCGGCCTGCTGGCCGTGCGCCTCGTTCTGATGGCTTTCGGGCCGAGTAGCGACCTTCACGGCAACCACGACGACGCCGAGGAGTTGACATGACCTTTCTGATGGGAACATCGATCCTCCTGGCGCTGATGGTCTTCGGCATTCCGATCGCCTTCGCGCTCGGGCTTGCCGGCGTCGCCAGCCTCGCCATGATCGTGCCGGCCAATTCGATCATCGCGATCATGACGAAGGTCGTTCACAGCACGGTCGCGAACAATCTGCTTCTGACGATCCCGATGTTCGTGCTGATGGCGGAGTTCCTGTCCTGCGGCGGTGTCGCCGAGGATCTGCTGCTGAGCTGCAACCGGCTGCTGCGCCGGATCCGCGGCGGCATGGCGATGGCCTGCATCATGGCCGGTGTCGTCCATGCCGCGGCGACGGGAAGCAGTGCCGCGTCGGCGGCCAGCCTGGCGCGCGCCTCCTTCCCCGCCATGCGGCGGGCCGGCTACGCGCCGTCCTTTGCCGCCGGGACCATCGCCATCGCGGGAACGCTGGCGATCATGATCCCGCCGTCGGTGCCGTTCGTCCTCTATGGCGTCGTGACGGAAACCTCGGTCGGCAAGCTGTTCCTGGCCGGCATCGTTCCGGGAATCCTCACCGCGATGGGCTACATGCTGACGATTTCGGTCGTCCTGCATTTCTGGCCGCATCTCGGCCCGGCGAACGTGAAGAAGGAGGAGGAGGCCGTCCAGGCCACGATGGCCGGTGCCAAGCCGGCGGAGCGGGCCGGGAACATCTGGCCGATGGTCGTCCTGATCTTCATTATCCTCGGCGGTCTGTACAGCGGCGTCGCCACCCCCACCGAGGTTTCGGCGCTGGGCGCGCTGGGCGCGCTGGTCATCTCCTACCACTCGCGCCGGATGACCCGGCATAATTTCCTGGACGCGATCGGCGCCACGCTGCGCATCACCACGATGATCATCGCGATCATCTTCGGCGCGCATTTTCTGGGATACTTCGTGTCCTTCTCGAAGGTCACGGATTCGCTGCTGTTCTGGATCGCCCAGTCGGGAATGCCGGCCACGGCGGTGATGCTGATCATCGTCTTCATCTATCTGATGCTGGGGATGATCCTGGACCAGGGGGCCATCATCATCCTTACGGCGCCGATCACCACGGCCCTGATGATCGGGCTCGGCTACGATCCGGTCTGGTGGGGAGTGATCATCATCAAGACGGCGGAAATCGGCCTGATCCATCCACCGCTGGGGATGGCGCTGTTCGTCACCTCGTCGGTAACGCGAACCGATATGAAGTCCTGCTTCATCGGCATCATTCCCTATCTGATAACTGAGCTTATCCTGCTCGGGGTTCTGATCGCCTTTCCCCAGATCTCGCTGGCTCTCGTGAACTAGCCGGATCGCGAAGACAGGCAGGCGGCACGGCTCCGGGCGGATCGCTCCGGAACCGTGTCGCCTGCTTGTCCTTCCAAGGGGCTGCTACCCTCGTCCCAACGGCTCCAGGGCCGGCCTGACGGCACGCTCTTAGAGATGGACAAAATGGACAGACCATATAAATCTAGTCCGAAACCGTCGGACCTCTTCCAGAGGAGAGAAAATTGACTTCCAGCACCGAAGGGGTGCATCGCGGGAACGCGGTCGAGCCTGTCCTTCTTCCCGAACTGCCCATCGTCGATTCCCACATCCATCTGTGGACGCGCGACAATTATTTCGCACAGGATTTCCTGGCCGACGTCGCGGCGGGACATAATGTGCAGGCCAGCATTTACGCGGAATGCGGGATGTGCTTCTCGGACGATCCGCGCGAAGAGTTCCGCCCCGTCGGCGAGACGCATTATGTGCTCGACCAGGTGAAGCTGGCGGAGGGGGCGGGCCATGCCCTGGCGGCGGGCATCCTCGGCTGCACCGACCTGATGCTCGGGGACGGGGTGAAGCCGGTTCTCGAAGCCCACGCCGAAGCCGCCAAGGGTCGTTTCCGCGGCGTCCGCTATCGTGTCGCCTGGGATGCCGATCCGGTCGCCGGCTATGGTGAGGTCGGCTATCCCTCGGAAAATCTCCTGCAGAAGGAAGAGTTCCAGAAGGGCGCGCGCTGCTTGGCGGAGATGGGGCTGGTGCTCGATCTCTGGGGCTTCCACACGCAGCTCGACGACATCGCGCGCTTCGCCGCCCGCCTGCCCGAACTGAAGATCGTGGTCGACCATGTCGGCGGCCCGCTGGGCGTCGGCCCTTACGCCGGCCGCCGCGACGAGGTCTTCAAGATCTGGTCCGCCGGGATCAAGGCGATCGCCGAGATGCCGAACGTCCACATCAAGCTGAGCGGCTTGGCGATCTCGCGGCTGGGCTTCGGCTTCCAGGACAACGGACAGGTCGCCTCCTCCGACGAGCTGGCCCGGCTGTGGAGCCCCTATATCCGGACCTGCGCCGAGCTGTTCGGGCCGGAACGGTCGATCTTCGGAAGCAACTATCCGGTCGATCGGGCGGCAGCGCCCTACAGCATGCTGCTGAACGCCTACAAGAAGATGCTGGGCGACCTGTCCACCGACGAGCTGACGGCGATTTTCGCCGGAAACGCCCGTCGGGTCTACGATCTGGCATAAGACGCAGGAGGACATTGAGATGGACGACACCATGTCGCCGCCCAGCGGCGAAGCGATTCTCCAGCGCATCCGCGAGCGGCGCGGCCATGTCTGGCCGTTGCACGAGCTGATGGCGGAACTCGATCCCGGCTTCCTGGACGTGTTCGACGAGGCCTATTGCTACACCCTGGGCTTCGAGCCGGCGCCGGCCGAAGGGTCGCTCGACGTCAAGTACCGCGAGCTGATCTGCGCCTGCGCCTGCGCGATGGCGCCGGTGCCGATCGAGGTGACGATCCACCATCTGGAACGGGCCTACAAGGCGGGCCTGACCGAACGCGAGGCGATCCAGGGTTTCCATGCTCTGCTGATTCCGGCCGGCGGGATCGCGCTTTCCAACGGCGTGCGGGCCATGCTGAAGATGCGCGAGGACGCCGCCCACCGTTAGGATGGGAGCATGGCGAAGCCGTTCCGGGCTGCGGGTTATCGAAGGGTAGGGTGAGCGTCACTCACCGGAGGGATCCGCAATCCGGCGGTCGGCCTTGGGACGCGAAGGGTGAGATTAGCGTGTCCAATTTCCGCTTGTTCGGGTTTAACAATAAAATATTGCCAATAAGTGCTTCCCGCGATGCGGTCTCTCTTTTGGGTTGAACAAATACTGACAGAACTGGCGTTTTATGGAGCCGCATCCTCTCCGCTTTAATGGTCTGACAATTTATGTTGACGGCTGCCGGATAGGCTCGGCAACATCGGCTTCAATAAGGTCCGGAACCGCGCGCCAGCGCCCGGTGGCTTGGGCCAAGCCTGTACGGGAGGGATATAATGGATTTCAGGAAGCTCGCGACCGCCTTCGCGGTCGGTCTCTGCGCGTCGGCCGTGATGGTGCCGCAGGCCAAGGCGGAAACGCTGAAGATCGGCCTCATCGCCCCGATGACGGGCGGAGGGGCACCCTGGGGATCCGCGATGCAACAGGCCGCGACCATCGCGGCGACCGAGGCCAACGCGGCCGGCGGGCTCGATGTCGGCGGCAAGAAATACCGCGTCGAGGTCGTCACCTATGACGACCAGTACAAGGCCGCCGAGGCCGTCGGCGCCTACAACCGCCTCGTCAACCAGGACGACGTCAAATATGTCGTGCTGTTGACCTCGGCCAGCACGCTGGCCGTGAAGAAGAACATCGAGTCCGACAAGGTGCTGGCGCTGACTGCGGCCTTCACCTCTAAGGCGATCGACGCCGACACGAAATACCTGAAGCGGCTCTCCAGCATTCCGCTCAACTATGCCAAGCCGCTGGTCGCCTGGCTGGCCGAGAACCGGAAGGAACGCCGGGTCACCCTCGCCAACCCGAATGACGAGACCGGCTGGGAGACGTCGAAGGTCGACGAGGAGGCGTTCAAGGCGAGCGGCTTCCAGGTGCTCGGGAACGAGCTGTTCGACCGCGCCCAGAAGGATTTCCAGCCTTTCCTGACCAAGATCATCGGTCAGAACCCCGAAGTCATCGATCTGGGCAGCACGGCCCCGCCGACCACCGGCCTGATCATCCGTCAGGCGCGCGACCTCGGCTACAAGGGCCTGTTCATCAAGACCGGCGGCCCGGGACCGAAGGAGATGCTGGAGGCGGCCGGCAGCAAGGAAGCGGTCGAGGGCATGATCGCCATGGATTACGCCGACCCCACGACGGCGGGCTTCCAGCGCATCGCGGCGGAATACAAGAAGGCCGTCGGCCAGGAACCCAACCACATGATCGCCCCGTACTACGATGCGATCACGCTGCTGCTGTTCGCGATCAAGAACGCCGGGACGGTGGAGGACACCGCGAAGGTGTCCGCCACCTTCGCGCGGGTGCTGCCGATGGATTCCGTTCAGGGCGGCACGCTGTATTACGGCGAGCAGCAGATCCTCTGCCCGATCTTCGTGACCCAGATGAAGAACGGACAGGCCGACGTGATCGGAATGGTCGAGGTCAAACAATAGCGGCGGGACCGGGAGCGGCGCCGTCCGGCGCCGTTCATGTCCGTCGTAATACCAGGGAATCGTTCGTAATGATCGAGCAGATGATCGTCAACGGTCTGTTGGCGGGCCTGATCTACGTGATCATGGCATTGGGCTTCACCATGATTTTCGGCATCATGCGCATCGTCAATTTCGCGCATGGCGAGTTCTATATGATCGGCGCCGTCGTCGTCTTCGTCCTGGCCGGTTCGTTCGGCTGGCCGTTCTTTCTCGCGGTGCTGTGCGGCGGGCTTGCCGCCGGGCTGCTCGGCATCCTGATCGAGCGCGCCCTGTTCCGCCGGCTGGTCAGCGAGGAGATGCCGAGCATGATCATGTCGCTCGCGGTCGGAATCGTCCTGCAATCCACGGTCCTGATCGTCTTCGGGCCGGCCGAGCAGTCGGTCAGCCGCCCCTTCTCCGGGGTGTGGACGCTCGGCCGCGCAGTGGTCCCCTGGGACCGGACGGTGGTCGCCCTCGGCGCGCTCGTGGTGCTTGCCGGCTTCTACGCCTTCCTGAAGCTGTCGCGCCTCGGCCTCGCCATGCGGGCGGTTGCCCAGGATCCGGAAACCTCCAGCCTGATGGGGGTCGAGGCCGGGCTGGTCTATTCGGCGGCCTTCGGCATTTCCTGCCTGCTGGCCGGGCTCGCCGGCGGGCTGATGGCGCCGATCTACACGGTCGGTCCCTACATGGGCGAGCTGCCGATGCTGAAGGCGTTCGTCGTGGTCATCCTGGGCGGGCTGGGCAGCGTTCCCGGCGCCGTGCTGGGCGGTCTGCTGCTGGGTCTGAGTGAATCGGTGCTGTCGACGCAGTTCAGTTCGGGGATCGCGCTGATCGCATCCTTCCTGATGGTTCTGCTGATCGTCGTCGTTCGGCCGGCGGGTTTGATGGGGCGCATTGCACGATGAAACGGATCACCTACCTCTACGCCGCCCTCGCGGTCCTGGCGCTCGTCCCCTGGTTCCTGGGCAACCGCTACGTCTTCCACATCGCGACCATGATCACCATCATGACGCCGATGGCCTTCAGCATGGGGCTGATGCTGAAGCTGGGCCAACTGTCCATCGCCCAGCCGGCCTTCATGGGGATCGGCGCCTATTCCGCCGCCCTGCTGTCGATGCAGCTCGGTCTGCCGACCCCGGCGGCCCTGCTCTGCGGCGGGCTGATCGGGGGCCTGATGGCGCTCGCCACCGGCCCGGTGTTCCTGCGGATCAAGGGCGTCTATTTCGTGCTGCTGACCTACGCCTTCGGCGAGGTCATCTTCCTGATCTTCCAGGAATGGACCTCCCTGACCGGCGGCATGAGCGGCCTCTACGGCATTCCGAAGCTGTCGCTCTTCGGCTTCCGGCTGGCCCAGACCTACCATTACTACATGCTGGGCCTCGTCTTCACGGTCCTGTGCTTCCTGGCGCTGCGGGGCATCGAGAAGTCGAACATCGGCGCGATCATCGAGGCGTTGAACGAGGACGAGATGCTGAGCCGGTCGATCGGCTCCAACGCGATCGCCTGGCGCGTGGCCGCCTATACGCTGAGCGGCTTCATCGCCGGCATCAGCGGCGGCATCTACGCCTTCTACATCGGCTTCCTGTCCCCCGATCCCTTCGGCTTCCGGGGCTCGGTCGATCTGATCGTCATCAACACGATCGGCGGCACCGGGTCGATCCTCGGCCCGCTGCTCGGCGCTATCGTCGTGGTGCCCCTGCCCGAACTGCTCCGCGAAGCCCGGCAGTACCAGCTGCTGATCTACGGCATCTGCCTCATGGTCTCGATCATCTTCATCAAGCAGGGGCTGGTGTCCCTCGGCAGCCGTCGCGGAGGTAAGTCATGACCCAGGTGCTCGACGTCCAGGGCCTGACCAAGAGGTTCGGCGGGCTGACCGCGGTCTCCGAGATCACCTTCTCGGTCGAGAAGGGCGAGATCTTCGGCATCATCGGTCCGAACGGCGCTGGAAAGACCACCCTGTTCAACGTCATCGCCGGCCATTACAAGCCGACCGCGGGCCGGGTGGCCTTCGCCGGGACCGACATCACCGCCCATTCCAGCGACGAGATCGGCCGCCGCGGCATCGCCCGCACCTTCCAGGCCGTCCACCTGTTCAAGAAGGAGACCGTGCGCGAGAATCTGCGGCGCGCCGAGGTCATCGCGCGGCTGAACCATCCCTTCGCGCTCTTCTCGAAGACCAGGCCGAACGGAGCGGTCGATCTGCAGGACGTGGCGCGCTTCGTCGGACTCGGCCCCCTGCTGGACGTGGTCGCTGGCGGGCTGTCCTACGGCCACCAGAAAATCCTCGGCATCGGCATGGCGATGATGGTGTCGCCCAAGCTGATCCTGATGGACGAGCCGGCCGCCGGCCTGAACCCCAGCGAGAAGAAGGAGGCGAGCAGCCTGGTGCGCCGGCTCCGCGACGAGCGCGGCATCAGCATCCTGATCGTCGAGCACGACATGCCGCTGGTGATGAACATCTGCGACCGCATCCTGGTGGTCAATCAGGGCAAGCGGATCTGCCTGGGAACTCCCGATTTCATCAAGGCCGATGAAAAGGTGATCGAGGCGTATCTGGGAGAGAATTATGAATTTGCTTGAGGTGCGGAACATTTCCGTCGATTACGGCGGCATTCACGCCCTGCGGAACGTTTCGGTCAGCATTCCCGACAAGGGCGTCGTGGCGATCATCGGCGCCAACGGTGCGGGGAAATCGACGCTTCTCAAGACGATCGCCGGTCTCGTCGCCCAGAACGCCGGATCGGTCCATCTGGGGAACGAGGACATCTCGCGGCTGAAGACGCACGAGCGGATCGATCGCGGCGTCGTCCTGTGCCCGGAAGGGCGGCGGCTGTTCTCCGAACTGACCGTCTACGAGAATATCCGGATGGGCGCCTACCGGATGCGCGACAAGCAGGAGTTCCGTGAGCGGCTGGATTTCCTCTACGGGATCTTTCCGCGCGTCGCGGAGCGCCGGAACCAGATCGCCTCCAGCCTGTCGGGCGGCGAGCAGCAGATGGTGGCGATCGCGCGTTCGCTGATCAACAAGCCGCGCATATTGATGCTCGACGAACCGACGCTCGGCTTGGCGCCGAAGCTGATCATCGAGGTGGGGAATCTGGTCCAGACGATCAACAAGGAAGGCGTGACGGTCCTTCTGGTCGAGCAGAACGCCAAGCTTGCCCTCAAGATCTCCGACTACGGCTTCGTCATCGAGACGGGCTCCATCGCGCTCCAGGGCAACAGCGCCGATCTGCTGAAAAGCGAGGAGGTTAGCAGCATCTATCTGGGCGGCGGCAAGGGCGAGCATTGAGCGAGGCGCCGTCCGGACGGCGCTTGAAAGTTCGGGCGGATTGAACCTCGCCCCATAGGGAAGACGGCCATTCGCCGTCGTTGTCGGTATCGGTGATGCACGCTGACGGTCATGACATCGACGGCGATGGTAAAGCTCCACCGCTCTGACGGTCGGAATCAAAAATAACGAACATGGGAGGAAATGGACCGATGAGAAAGCGAATCATGCTTGCCGCGATCGGGATCGTGACGGGTCTTCTGGCCAGGACGCCTGATGCCGTTGCTGCGGAAACGCTGCTTCTAAGCTCGATCTCCCCGCCGAACCACTGGTCGTCGACCGAAGGCTTCGTGCCGTTCATGGCTTGCGTGAAGACGGAGTCGCATGGCGAGATCGACTTCAGCTACTTCCCCTCCAGCCAGATCGCATCGGCCGTCGAGTCCCTCGACGCGGTGAACAAGGGGCTGGCCCAGATCTCCTATCTCGTCATCAGCTCCCTTTCAAACAAGATGCCGATCAGCGGCATCTCGATGCTGCCGAACATGGGCAACACGTCGGCGGAGATGGCCAAAGCCAACCGCAAGGTGCTGGAAGCGGACGGGATTTTCATCAAGGAATTCATGAACAACAGGGTCTATCCCCTGATCGTGATCATGACGCCGCCCTACCAGATCATGTCGAGAAGCCGGCCGATGGACAGCCTCGACGCGATCGCGGGAAGGAAGGTCAGCGCCTCCGGCGGTGCGCTGCTCTATACGCTGAAGTCCGTCGGCGCCGTTCCGGTCGAGATTGGCGGCAGCGACGCCTATATGGCTTTGCAGCAGGGCGTCGTCGATGGATCGCTGTTGGCCATCCCCAGCGTGGCTCCCTACAAGCTCCAGGAGGTACTCAAATCGATCAGCACCAACGGAGCCTTCGGATCGGCGGCCGGCATCCTGGCGATCGACGCCGGCGCCTGGCAGAAGCTGTCGCCGCAGAATCAGAAGATCATGAAGGATTGCGGCCTGAAGGCCGAGGCGCATGTGGCGCAGTATCTCGACGAGCTGGCCGCCAAGCTTAAGGTGGAGTTCGCGGCGGGCGGCATCAAAATGTACGAATTCACGCCAGAGACGAGGGCCGTTCTCGACGAGAAGGTTCGGAACGTGGCGGACGAGTATGTCGGCCGGCTGCAGTCGCGGGGCATCCCGGCTCGCGAGGCTTACGGCACCTATCTCAAGGCGCTCGGCCGGTAGGGTACGTGTCCATCGTCGGCCTCCCTCTGCGATCGGGAGGGAGGCCGACGATGAAGCTGAAGGTCAGGCCGGGAAGTCGGTGGTCACGCTGGTGGCTTCCCAGGCGTCCAACTCGGCGCGCTCGGCCTCGATCGCGCCGCGGACCTCACGGACGGCATCGCTTCCCAGCAGCAGGCGGAAGGGCGCATCTCCTTCGACGGCCTTGATGATCACGTGGGCTGCCCGCGTGGGGTCGCCCTGCTGCGTGCCGTGGCTCGTGTCGTTCTCCTTGCGGCGGCGCCCGGCGGTGTCCGTATAGTCGGCGATGACGGTGGAAGCCTGTTGGAGCGAGCGGCCGGCGAAGTCGGTCCGGAAGGCGCCGGGCTCGACCACGATGACCTTGATGCCGAGGGGGGCGACCTCCTTGCGGAGCCCGTCCGACAGCCCTTCCAGCGCGCATTTCGTCGCCGAATAATAGCCCGACCCGGCCGAGGTCCGGCGGGCGGCGATGGAGGAGACGTTGACGATGGTGCCGTGGCGCCGCGCCCGCATGCCGGGCAGCGAGGCCTTGATCAGCGCGACCGGCCCGAAGAAATTGGTGGCGAACAGCGCGTCCACCTCTCCCTCGTCGGCCTCCTCGACGGCGGTGCGGTAGCCGTGGCCGGCGTTGTTGACCAGCACGTCGACCCCGCCGAACCGGGCTTCGGCCTGCCGCACCGCGTCGGCAACCTGTTGGCGGTCGGTCACATCCAGGGAGACGGCAAGGGCGGATTCGGGATAGCGCGCCACGATGTCCTGCACCGTTGCCGGATTGCGCGCGGTGACGACCGCGTTCCATCCGCGCGCCAGCACGGCTTCGGCGAGATGGCGGCCAAGGCCGGTCGAACAGCCGGTAATCAACCAGGTGGGGCAAGTGGGGCTAGTGGACATGTCGTCGTTCCTTCCTGATGGTTGTTCTTTATTGGCGATCGGTGCTTCCCTCAGTCCCCGTGAGGTGTCCGGGCGACCCGTTCGACGAAATCTCCGAGTGCTTTCGCGGCGGCTTCCGGCGCTTCGATCATGAGGAAATGCCCGGCACCCTCCAGCACGACCGCC
>FTCZ01007279.1_pt1 | contig 20006 bp, 21 predicted proteins | sample 1658871 | NCBI WGS metagenome assembly FTCZ01 (sample SAMEA3914864, study PRJEB12502) | metagenome | biome: forest; material: soil | place: USA | collected 2012-03-12 | depth 0.3 m
GCGGACAGCGACGTAGATGGTGGCGACCATGCTCGCGAATGCAAGCCAGGCATAGGGACGCAACAGCGGCATGCCGATCAGGACGAGACCCGTGTTGCCGCCGGGAATGAGCCTGCTTCCGACACCCATGATCACGCCGCCGGCAAAGCAGCGGACGAGCCTCATCAAGCCCGGTACGACGAACTTCAGACGCCCGTCGGTCCAACCCCCGACCATCGCACCGCCCAATAGTGCGATTGTGAGTACAAGCTTCCACGCCATCCTCAGAGTCGTGCCCTGGGCGAGATCGCCGAGAAGGGTGGTGTAGGTCCACGGGCCGGCGGTCACCAGTGCGACGAGGAAGCTGATTCCGATCACTGTCGTCGCGACATGCGGCGACCAGCGATCGCTCAGCGATGAACGCCCGCCACGCGCTATTCGCCAGCCGTGAGAGAAGAGACGGGCAAGCAGAAGAGCTCCCACCACGATCGCGACCCACGCTGGTGCGACCGTCATGATAGACGGCCCCGCCAGCGACGCCGGGGCAGGCAGGCTCTGCGCGACAAGGGCGCCAATATAGAAGCCGGCCGGAGTCGCCAGATACGCCCAGTCTCCTGATCCAAGGCGTGCGATCGATCCGAACGCACAGGCGCGGTTGACGAACGCCCCGACCCCGAAGAGCGCGCCGCCCACAACCGTTGCGAAGCTGGCCGTATACCCCCCGGGTATTGTCGGAAGCTGACCCAGAGCGGCTAGCAGGACGAAGCCGCCTGCTACCCAGAGGGATGCTTCGAATAGCGCGATGAATTGTCCGAAGCGGCGTTCGGACACGAGCTCCTCGATTGCAGCCACGGTACAGGTTCCGCCACGCTGGTTCGCAAAACCCATGACGCCAACCGCGGCAAGGGCGATCAGGAAATAGCTGCTCTCCATCACGGATCCTCTCGGGCGGCCGTTCAAGTGGGCCGCTCATTGCATAGGCTGAGAAATCGGCCCGCGCGAACGCCGAGATGGTGCTTGGCGCGCTTTGCCTAGATCGAGCTGACTGACGACATGGCCATGAACCCGATCAGTGCTGTGAAGGCCGCGATCATCCCCGATAGGGGCAGCATGATCCTGAGCGCGTGCGCTTCGGCGGAGCGATTGGTGATGATCATATTGATCTCCCGTCCGGGCCGCCGATGCGCGGCCCGGGGGTGAGGGGTGTCAGTTCGATCGGACGGTTTCGACGTGGAGGCGCTGGACGTCTTCCTTGAGCAGGTAGACCGAGCCGGCGAGCAGGACGACGTCCTTCATCAGGAAGGGCACGTTGCCGACCATTGCGGGGAAACCTCCCGCTGACTCCGCCCAGCCATTCGGCATGAAGGGGATGATGGTGACCGTGCCGATGAAGGTCGCAACCGACCCCAGCGCGCCGAGCATGCCCGCCTTCTTGTTCCAGAAGCCGGCAAGGATGAGCGCACCGAAGGTCCATTCCGAGACGCCGAGGAAGGTGCTCGCCCCACGGATACCGAACACTGGATACATCCACGAGATGAGCGGACCGTTGCTGATATAGGGGATCAGCACCTGCGCCTCATATTCGAACCACTTCTGGTAGCCGAAGAAGGCGAAGATGATGACCATAGAGGCGCGGACCAGATGATAATCGAGGTCGCGCTTGAGCAGGCCGGACTTGGCGAGCGCGTCGACAATGAAATTCATGGGTTCCTCCTGTTAAAGGCTATGAAGATCATTCCGCGAGCAGGCCCGCGGGGGCGTCTGTGATGGCCAAGGTGCCTGGGCGCCGCAGTAGCAGCGCCCAGCCTGGTGGGGGCTCAGTCGACCGCCGGGAAATCGATGGCGGTATCGTTGATGCGGTTGAAGACGTTGGTGAAGACGATCACCGCGATCGCGAGGCTGATCTCGACGAGCTGCTGGTCGGTGTAGCCGGCGGCCTTGATCGCCGCGAACTCGGCTTCGCCGATGGTGCCGCTGGTGCTGGCGAGCAACTTCACGAAGCGGATCAGCGCGTCGCGCTTGGCGTCGCCGGTCGGCTGGCCGACGCGGATCGCCTTCAGTGCCTCCTGCGGAAGGCCGGTCATCTTGCCGATCAAGCTGTGCGCGGCGACGCAATAGTCGCAGCCCGCGACCGCGCTCACCAGCAGCTTGATCGTCTCCTGGTCCTGCTTACTGAGCGTGCCGGAGGCGAGCACGCTGTCCGCGGCCAGCATTGCCTTGAGCGCGGCGGGGCCGTGCGCGCCGATGGTGGCAAAGGTGTTGGGCACGCTGCCGGCCGCCTTCTTGATCTGGGCATAAACCTCGGCGGTGGCGCCGGTGGCGGTGTCGAGGGCGGGGGTGGGGATACGAGACATTGCTAGTCCTTTCGCAGGGGTCGTCTCTCTCGGCGACGAATGTCGTGTACGAAAGGAGAGTGAAATTATTAATCCCAACACGGTTCAATAATATGCTCATTAGTATCACAGTAGGAGGAGCGGACAAATGACGCGACAGATTGGTTGAGCCGCCCGCTCGCACGGTGCTCGCGAGCGAGCGTGTCGAACATCGCAGTTTTTTCGGAACCTGCTGGCGACTGACCTACGACCTCGCCGAGGCGGGACAGGTCTCCTAATATCGTGCTGGCGTGCGCGGCATATTAATGAGCTGCACGCGGCGGGGAACGAGGGCGCCGTTATCGCGTGGCGAAACGCCGTCGGCGGTCAATCAAACGCGAGAACAGTCGTACGAGGGCGCCCTCTAACTTCGACGAAGCACGCGCCTTCATTGCTGCCAATCTCGAGATTGTCGCGACGAATGTAGTCGACTTCGGTGCACTGGCGCCGGCCGTCAGCCCGCGTGTGCGTGAATGACGCGATCGAGCAAGAAGGACACAGAAACGTCACAGCCTGACGGCCTATCTGCGCGCTTTCGGCCTTGAGGTTCCGGATCACAGCCTCGTCCAGGCCGAGTGGCCCGATTTCCTGCTGGATTTGGGCGGCGGCAATGTTGGTGGCGAGGTCTCCGACTATCATGCCCGGGCCATCGACGAGAGGTCGAGGAGGAGCAACGCCCTTGATGCTCAGATCTTGACGAAATCGATGGTCGAGAGCGTACCGAACGGCAATGAGGCCAGAGGACCGCCGACATCGAGCGGGCCCAGGTCCACCGGGAAATGGCCAGTTAGTTCGATGATCTTACGAAAGTCGGCTTTCGCGTCGGGGTTATCGCCGGAGTAGAAAAGGACGCGCTGCCCGCCAGCCGCCACAGGCTCCGACAGGATGCTCGCGTCGATATGGTTGAAGGCCTTAACGACGCGCGCGCCCGGAACGAACTCGCGGAAGACTTGGCTGGAATGCTTGCCGCCGAGATCCGCCGCCTTGATGCCATAAGCGGCGAGCGGGTTGTTGGAGTCGTTCCGATCTGGTGAATTCTTGTCGAGAAACAAAACCGCGTTGGTCGCATCGACTACGATGCGACCGTTCCAGGCCGGCAGACCGCCCAGCACCGTTTCCAGATCAGCCCAACGCACAGCCACCACTACGATATCCGCGCTCGCCACTTCCTCGACCGAGGCCGCCCTGATCGAAGGGCCAAACTCGCGAACGAGGCCCTCCAGCGACTCCTTGCCCCGACTGTTTGCGATCATCGCCGAGATCCCGCTCTTCGCCAGCAACCGGGCGAGATTGGAACCAAGGGCGCCCGCCCCGATTATTCCGATACTCATTCTCTACTCCTGCGCGTGGTGGGGCAGATCCGTCGTGGAACGGCGGCGCCCCATGCCGGCCGTCCCGTCCCGCTCGACGACAATGTCAAACGAAATATCGTTATGTCAGTGACGTAATTACAATTATGTGCAAAGTGAGGGGGGTCATCTCATCAATGGTATACTGAACTTCCCAAGGCGCGCGACTTCCGCGGCGATGTCGGCGATCGTGACATTTGCCAGCTCGTCCTCAAGCGCCTTTCGCGCCCGCATCAATGTCGGCTCCATCGCTTCCAGGATGTTGCCCCCGACCGGGCAGGTCTCACAGGGCGGTTGGCGATGCGTTGAAAAAAGCTCGGTATCCTCCACAGCTTCATATACGTCCAGCAGGCGGACGCGCTCCGCAGGCCGCGCCAAGAGCGCGCCCCCGCCCGCGCCTAGCTGCGAACGGGTCAGCCCCGCTTCGTTCAGGCGCGACAGCAGTCCCCGGATCACGACCGCGCTGGTGTTCGCTGAATAAGCGAGATCCTCGGAGCGCACCGGCTCGCCGTCGCCGACCGCAAGCGCGGTCAGCATGTGTACGGCTACGGCGAAACGCGTGCTGGTCGGCATGACAAATTCCAATGTGTGTCATCGATATAGTTACAGATCGGCGAGTCTGTCAATATGCACTTCGCCTGATCCGGCAAAGCCAGCCCTTCAGCCCCCATCGCTGGCGCCCACACGCCTGCCTTCAAGAATGTTTTAGGCCCGCCCAAATGACCCCCAATTGGCGCAGACCCGCCGGCCTCTGACCAAGCGAGTGCCAGTCTACCTCGCTCAGTTGTGTTCGCAGGCCCTTTCACCGCGCCTTGGCGTTTCGCTAAGGTGAACCGACCGCGACGCCTTGCGGCCGGCACGACACACGCCCCAGCGGAGAAACCCTCGATGAGCGCCACCGACACCACCCCGCCCGGCATGCACGAGTGGCAGGAGCAGCACCTGCACCGCTACCTCCAGTCCGGCGGTACGGAAGGCCATATCTACGATTTCGGCCCAATCAACAACGAAGGCTATCAACCGATCTGTCTGATCAAGCATATCGGCCGCAAGACTGGCCGTACGCTGATTCTGCCGCTCATCTACGGCATGGTCGAAGGTGAGATCGTGATCGTCGCCTCGAAGGGCGGCTCGCCGACGCACCCAGCCTGGTATCTCAACATCGTGGCGACGAGCGAGGTCGAGGTCCAGGTCGCCACGCAAGCCTTCCGCGCCACTTGGCGCGAGCCTGCCGATACCGAGCGGCAGCGGATTTGGCAGCAGATGGTGGCGATCTATCCGCCTTATGCCGAATATCAGAAGAGTACAGACCGTCTGATCCCGCTCGTCCTGATGAAGCCGGTGGCTGCCATTCCGGTCTTTAAGGAAGCCGAGCTCGATCGCTGATAGTCGAGGCTGGCCGCTCAAGACGCGCCTGGGCGCCACATCATCCGACTATGAACGAAGGTCGGCTTTCAAGTGCCGCGCTCAGCGGATCAAACGGCAATGATGGGCGCACTGCTGTCGGGCGGCTTCTCGACGGAAGTGGCGGAAAAATGCGCGTCGGCATGGTACCTATTCGGTCCGTGCATCATCGATTAGGCACTTCGCGGGGGGCGCCGCCTCTCCACCGCTGAGTCTGAAACTCAGAACTCTGGGATCGTTATGCGATAGCCAGTCGTGCCCACCGGCTACAGTTGCAGATTGCGCTTCTTCATCTCAGCCGCGGCCAGATTTTCGATGGGCGATTCTGCGTCGCCGGCGAAGATGTCGTGCAGGTCCAGCAAATCCTCATCGTTCAGCCGTTCGATCGAGGCCTCTATCTTGCCGATGAGCTTATGGGCACGCGTACCGTGATCGGCCTGCCACTTGGTTCTCTGTCTCTGCATGGGCCGCCCCTACTACGAGCGCCGCCAGCTTCCTACTGTTAAACAGTCCTCGAATCGCACTGCCTTATAGTTTGGAGACGATAGGAATCCGCGCCAGCCTTGACCGCTCACATGACGAGAAGGTTGGACAAGGCTTATCGTCGTGACAGCAGCAGCGAGCTTATCGACGCCTCGGGCCTGAGCATGTCCGGATCGCCATGGCTTGTTGCGCAGGCCACTGGTCATTCGCAGGCAACGGAGCAATGAAGGCGCGATACCTCGCTCCGAACTCTTCCTCGGATTGCCTCATGCGATTTCGGTCATTGTCTTTAATTCTTTGTGTTTCCTGCCTGTATCGACCTTAACGTCGCAGCGCTCAATTGCTGCCTGCGACCATTGAACAGGTTGGCCCCGCCGAGGGCCAGGGTGAGGCGCGACGACGGGGCCCGTACTGGGGACGGCTGCATGCGCAACAGACGCCTGTCCCACTCCGCCAACGATCAATTTCGCAGGATTAATCCGTGACGCAGAAAATCTCCGCCGCGGCCGAGCGCTAGCCGGCAGTGCCCCAATCAGGTGTGCCATCTGAAGGAACCGAGCGCGCGGCCTTCGACGCCGCATTCACTGCAGCTTTCGCCACGGTGTCCTCGGCAGCCTCTGCCATAGCGTCCCACGCCATAGCCGATCGTTCATGCATCTCGCGGCGATTGTGGAGGGTAGTCTTGCGGGCCGCTTCGCGCTGGGCTGCTGCCTGGGCACGGTAAGTCTCGCTGGCGGTCATCTGCTTCCAGTCCTTGCTACCGTCGTGACTGCTAGATCGCCCCGGTATGTTCCGCCGGATCGCGTGCTTCTCACCGCGTTTTTCCCCATCCATTGCCCAAGTTGGCGATCCGGAAGTGCGGAGGAAACTAAGTCATTGAAAAACTTGGTGACCCCAACGGGACTCGAACCCGTGTTTTCGCCGTGAAAGGGCGACGTCCTAGACCGCTAGACGATGGGGCCGTCCGGGTGGAGGCGCGATTAGGGCAGGCCGCGCGCCGGGTCAAGCGATCCTGAGCATCAATCCGCCCAAGCGGCATCATCAACGTGCAGTTCGGCCGCAGGCTGGCGCGCCCAGTCGTCGATCCGGGCACGCCCCGCCAGCCACAGCCGGCGCGTCGGGCCCGCGCCGAGCAACGCCGCACCGAGCGCCGTGTCCCCCTGCCCGAACGCCATCGCCTTTATAGGGCGACCGTCGTCCCCAGCCACGATAGCACGGACATGGCCCTTGCCGACGATGTCCGCTTTCACCACCCGCACCCGGCCGGCGGCGACGCGTGGGCTCGGCCAGCCGGCGCCGTAGGGGCCGCCCGCCTCCAGCGCCTCGACCAAAGCAGGGGTAACGCCGCCGGGGCTCACCACCGCGTCGAGCAGCAGAGCGCGCGCGTCAGACGCCTTCGCGACGTCGGCCGCGAGGCGCTCGTCAAGGAAATTAGCGAGAGCGTCGAGCCGCCCCTCCTCAACCGTCAGCCCCGCTGCCATAGCGTGCCCGCCACCCGCCACCAGCAGTCCCGCATCTTTCGCCGCCAGCACCGCCGCGCCGAGATCGACCCCCGAGATGGAACGGCCCGAGCCCTTGCCGATCCCACCGTCCAGCGCGACTACGATGGCCGGCTTGCCGATCCGCTCCTTCAGGCGGCTGGCGACAATGCCAATCACGCCGGGGTGCCAACCCGCGCCCGAGATCACCGCGACCGCGCGATTGCCCTGGGTACCGAGCTTGGCTTCGGCCTCTTCGCGAACCGCCTGCTCGATCGCGCGGCGCTCCTCGTTGAACTGGTCGAGCTCTGCGGCGATGGCGCGGGCTTCGGCCTCATCGCTGGTCGTGAGCAGCCGCACGCCGAGATCGGCGCGACCGACGCGACCTCCCGCATTGATGCGCGGCCCGAGCGCAAAGCCGAGATCGGTGGCAGTCGGGTTGCGGGTGAGGCGCGAGGCCTCAATCAGCGCGGCGAGGCCAATGTTGCGACGCGCCGCCATCACCTTGAGCCCCTGCGTCACGAAGGCGCGGTTGAGGCCCTTGAGCTGGGCGACGTCCGCCACCGTGCCGAGTGCCACAATATCGAGCAGGTCAATCAGGCGGGGCTCCGTACGGCTCGCGAACCAGCCCCGCGCGCGCATGGTGCGGATCAGCGCGGCACCGAGCAGGAAGGCGACCCCGACGGCGGCGAGATGGCCGTGCGCCGCGCCCTCCCCCTCATCCAGCCGGTTGGGGTTGACGATGGCATGGGCAACGGGGAGCGACGTCGTGCATTTGTGATGATCGACTACGATCACGTCTAGCCCAGTATCGCGCGCCGCCTGCAGCGCCTCGAAGGCGAGCGCGCCGCAATCGACGGTAACGACGAGACTCGCCCCTTCCTCCGCCAGGCGCACCAGCGCGTCCGCGGATGGGCCATAACCTTCCAGCAGTCGGTCCGGGATGTAAGCGCCGGCCTTCAATCCCAGATCGGCTAGTAGGCGGATCAGCAGCGCGGCCGACGTGGCGCCGTCGACGTCATAGTCGCCGAAGATGGTGACGGGCTCGCTTTGCTCGACCGCATCTGCCAGCCGCTCGGCGGCGCGGTCCATGTCGCGAAAGATCGACGGATCGGGCATGAAGCCGCGGATCGTCGGCACGCGATGCATATCCAACGCGTCGCGCGGGCAGCCACGGGCGAGCAGCAACTGGTCGACCAGCACGTCGGGGCGGAAGCCCGCGTCCGCATCGTCGGCAGAAAGCCCCCGCCAGCGCCACGGCTGGCCGAGGATCGAACGGGTCACTCCGCAGGGGGCACTGGCACTCATGGCCCAAGCGGGTAGCCGATCGCCGCCCGCTTGGGAACGCGCGTCAGGCCTCCGCCGGGCGCAACACGACATGGCCGACGCGAGGCAGCAGCCAGCGCAACAGCGGCCCGGTCATCAGCGTGGTCACCACCGCCATCACCACAAGCATGGTGAACATCGACTGCGGCAGGAAGCCGAGGTCGTAACCGATGTTGAGCACGATCAGCTCCATCAGTGCACGCGTGTTCATGAGCGCGGCGAGGATGCTCGATTCATGTGTGTTGAAGCCCGACGCGCGACTGGCGAAAAACACCGGAATGATCTTGCCGCCGATCGCCGCCGCCAGCACCAGCAGCAGCAAGCCGAGATCGCTCGGCGTCAGGCCGAGCAGGTTGGTGCGAAGCCCGGTGAAGGTGAAGAAGACCGGCAGGAAGAAGACCAGCGTGAAATACCCCACCTGCCGGTTCCATGCCTCGACGAAGGCAGTGTGGCGGTGGAACAGCAGTCCGGCCGCGAAGCCTCCGAAGATCGCAAAGATGCCAATCTTGAAGGTCACGATGGCGAGCGCGAACATGATGCAGAAGGTAGCCGCCATCAGATTTGGCGGGATGCGGCCATCGACTAGCGGGTAGCGGCGCAGCAGTCGATCGACTAACGGCGATCCGACGAAGCGCATGCCGGCCAGCAGCAGGCCGATGGCCAGCAGCCGCCACAGCAGGAAGGCCCCAGAGAAGAGCGACGTCGCATAGGCCGAGATACAGGCTAGCATCACCCACCCGACGACGTCGTTGATTGCCGCCGCAGAGATGGCGACGACGCCGATCGGGGTGCGAGTCAACTCGAACTCACGCAGGATCCGGCCGAGGATCGGTACAGCCGTAATCGCCAGCGCAACGCCGCAGAACAGCGCATAAATGAGCGGATTGATGCCGGGAGCCACCGAAGCGGCCGAGGCGAGGCCAACCCACAGACCGAGCGCGAAGGGCACCGCGATCGAGCCGATCGCGATCAGACCGACCGCGCGCTTGGCACGCGCCTCGCGCAGATGCCCGAACTCGAAGTCGGCGCCGATCTGAAACATCAGCAGGATGAGTCCGAGTTGGCTCAGCATCGTGATCGGCTGGCTGGCCTTGGCGCCGAACAACGCCAGCGACGCCTCTGGAAAGATATGGCCGAACAGCGACGGCCCGAGCAGGAGCCCGGCGATGATCTCGCCGATCACGCCGGGCTGGCCCATCGCCCGAAAGGCGCTGTTCATCAACCGCGCGGCGCCGATCATCACGATCAGCTGCAACAATATCGAAAACAGCAGCTGCTCGCTTGCGTGGACCGACGCCATTCCCTCTCCCCTTTTCAGGAAGCGGACGCTACGCGGTTGGCTGGCGCTGTCAACGGGCCCGGTGATGCTCGCCTTTCACCCAGCGAATGGTGCGCGAGGAGGCGCGCATCACGACGCTGTCGGTGGTCATCACGCCATCCTTGCGGCGCTTGACGCCTGCCAGCAGCGATCCGTCGGTCACGCCGGTGGCGGCGAAGATGGCATCGCCCTTCACGAGATCCTCGAGCTCGTAGATCCTGTTGAGGTCGGTCACGCCCCACTTGCGCGCGCGCGCCTTTTCGTCCTCGTTTCGGAACAGCAGCCGGCCCTGGAACTGGCCGCCGACGCAGGAGAGTGCGGCCGCCGCCAGCACGCCCTCGGGCGCGCCGCCCGAACCCATGTACATGTCGATGGTGGTATCGGGATTGGTGACGGCGATCACGCCCGCGACATCGCCATCGGGAATCAGGTGGATGCCGCAGCCAAGCGCACGGAGTTCGGCAATCAGCTTCTCGTGACGTGGGCGATCGAGCACCATTACGGTGATCTCGTGCGGCTTCACGCCCTTGGCCTTGGCGAAGGCGCAGACATTTTCGGTCGGCGTGCGATCGAGCGAGACCAGCCCGCGCTCATAGCCCGGTCCGATCGCCAACTTGTCCATATAGACGTCGGGCGCGTTGAGCAGACAGCCCTCTTCCGCGATGGCGAGCACGGCGAGCGCGTTGGGGCCGGCCTTGGCGGTGATCGTGGTGCCTTCCAGCGGATCGAGCGCGATGTCGATCTTGGGACCGGTCCCACGCCCGACCTTCTCGCCGATGAAGAGCATGGGAGCCTCGTCGCGCTCGCCCTCGCCGATCACCACCGTGCCGTCGAATTCGAGCTCGTTGAAGGCGTGACGCATCGCCTCGACGGCGGCGGCGTCGGCGGCCTTCTCGTCGCCGCGGCCGACCAGCTTCGCCGCCGCGATCGCCGCCGCCTCGGTGACGCGCACCATCTCGAGCACGAGAACACGATCAAGGACCTTGCTGGCCGCGACGCTTTCTACTGTCATGATGTCATCCAAACCCTCTATCCTGCGGCGAGCGTTAGGGGACGAGTGTTACGATGTCGAGCGTGGCAGCGTTGATCCTGCTCGCCGCGACCCTGCCTTCCGCACCGCCCACCGCTGGGATCTCCGCCGCTGAGGCGAAGGCAAACTATCGCGCGATGACGAGGGCCGCTACGCGCGAAAGCGTGCCGACACGATCGTCGGAGGCTCTGTCGGGCGGGATTGTCGTCTGCAGCCGACACCCCATGCCGCCGCCCCGCGTGCCACTGCCGGGCAACGCCGCGATCCTGGCGAGACCGAGCATCACATCAGCGAACCGCGTAGAGCCGCCGAGGCACTGAGTGCCACCCGCGGTCAATGAGGCCCCGCGAGTTGCGCCCCACCGCAGCGGCTCGGCGAAGCGATGGGCAAGCTATTCGGCCTAACAGGAAGCCGTGACGGGCGAAGATCCGGACCAGCCCTAGGGCGGGCAATCAGACATCCAGGATATGCATCAGCATCGGCCGACCGAGCAGGCTCGGCGAACCGTCAAGCCGGGCGAGCGCGTCGGTGACCGCGCGTTCGGGCCCCTCGTGCGTCACCATCGCCACCAGCACGCCACCGTCGGACGTGGTGCCGCGCTGGATTAGGCTCTCGATCGAGACGCCGGCGTCGCGCATGGCCGCCGCGATCTCGGCCAGCACGCCAGGCCGGTCGACGACCGAGAAGCGCAGGTAGGCGCGGCCGCGCCGCTCGCCGGTTGGCGCCGGCGTCATCGCAGCGAGGCTTGCCACGGGCATTGCGAAGGCCGGGCCAAATTCGCCGCGTGCGATGTCAATCAAGTCGGCGACCACAGCCGACGCGGTCGGACCTTCGCCGGCGCCGCGCCCTTCGAAGAACAGGCGACCGACGAAATTGCCCTCCGCCACCACCGCGTTGAGCGATCCCGCGACATGGGCGAGCGGATGGTTGGCCGGCACCAGACAGGGGTGGACGCGTTGGAACAGGCCGGCGGTACTGCTGCCGTCGGGTTGCGCCTCGGCGAGGCCGACCAGACGGACGCGGTAGCCCAGCGCCTGCGCCTGTGCGATGTCGGCGGCGATGACATGGCGGATGCCGGAGATCGCCGCCGAGCCGAAATCGATCCTGGTGCCGAAGGCAAGGCTGGCGAGGATCGAAAGCTTGTGTGCGGCGTCGACGCCATCGATGTCGAAGCTGGGATCCGCTTCGGCATAACCCAGTCGCTGCGCCTCGGCGAGCACCTCGGCGAAGTCCCGCCCCTCGGCCTCCATGGTCGTCAGGATATAATTGCAGGTGCCGTTGAGGATGCCATAGACGCGCCCGATCGCATTGGCTGCCGCTCCTTCGCGCAGCCCCTTGATTACCGGGATACCGCCCGCCACCGCCGCCTCATATTTGAAGGCGACGCCCTTGGCTTCTGCGTCGCCTGCTAGATCGAGCCCATGATGGGCAATCATCGCCTTGTTGGCCGTCACGAAATGGCGACCGGCCGCGATCGTGTGCCGTGCCAGCGTCAGCGCCGGTCCATCCGCGCCGCCGATCAGTTCTACCACCACGTCGACATCGTCACGCTGGGCAAGCTCCGCCGCATCGTCGACCCACAGGAAACGGGAGAGATCCACACCGCGATCCCGCGTCCGGTCGCGCGCCGAGACCGCCACGATCTCGATGGCACGCCCGGCGCGCCGCTCGACGATCTCGCGGTTCGCGTCGATAAGCTTGATCACCCCCGCTCCCACGGTGCCGAGACCAGCCAGAGCGACACGCAGTGCATTGGACATTAAAAACCCTCCCGACGGACCGGCCTTGGCTGGCACGTCGGGAGGGGCAAGGGCAAGCTACTCCCTTCTTCACGGGCTGGAAGAAGGAATGGGCTCAGCCGAAGCGCGCTACCTTAGCGGCAGCGCACATTGCCGCGATCGATCGAGCGGCCGAGCAGCGCACCGCCGCCCGCACCGAGCACGGTGCCGAGCGTGTTGCCGCCGATCGCGTTACCGAGCAGGCCGCCGCCGATCGCGCCAATTACTAGACCGGTCGTGCCATCGTTGCGCTTGCAGTAATAGCGCCCGTCGCCGCCGCGATAGACATAGTCGTTACGGCCCAGACGCCGCTCGCGGTATCGCCGGTCGTCGTGATAGGACCGCTGCGGATCCCAGTCGCGACGATCACCCTGCCAGTGGTAATCGCCCCGATCATTATCGTGACGATCGCCACGCCAGTCCCCGCGATCATGATCGCGGTGGTCGCCCTGCCAATCCTGCGCGAAGGCCGCGCTCGGTGTCATCGTCGCGGGCATCGCCAGGGCAGCGACGGCCAGCGCGCCGAGGATTGTCTTTTTCATCGAACCACTCCTTACCTCACACCCCGCTCAACCGACCGCGTACCGAATGGTTGCGCAACCGGTTCGACCATCCTGCGCCGCCCCTGCTGGAGCGGCGCTGAACGGCACAGTCAGGCAGGAGACAGGATTAGGCCGGCTGGGTCGCCGGCTCGGCCGCAGTGGCAGGTGCGCTGACCCCCATCGACTGGAGGTAGCGCTTGATGTTGCGCGCCGCCTGGCGGATGCGATGCTCGTTCTCGACGAGTGCGATGCGCACAAAGCCTTCGCCCTCCTCGCCGAAACCGACACCGGGCGCCACCGCCACCTGCGCATGAGTGAGAAGTTGCTTGGCGAACTCCATCGCGCCGAGATGACGTAGAGCCGGCGGGATCGGGGCCCAGGCGAACATCGAGGCCTCGGGCGGCGGAATCTCCCAGCCGGCGCGGCCGAAGCTCTCGACCAGCACGTCACGCCTCCGCTTATAGAGCTGGCGGTTCTGCTCGACGATGTCCTGCGGGCCGTTGAGTGCCGCCACCGCTGCCGCCTGGATCGGCGTGAAGGCGCCATAATCGAGATAGGACTTCACCCGCGTCAGCGCTCCTATCAACTGCGGATTGCCGACCGCGAAGCCTATCCGCCAGCCGGCCATCGAATAGGTCTTGGACATCGAGGTGAACTCGATCGCGACATCCTTCGCGCCCGGAACCTGGAGGATGGAGGGTGTCGGCGTGTTGCCGAAATAGATTTCCGCATAAGCGAGATCGGACAGAACCCAGAGCCCGTGCTGCTTCGCGAATTCTACCACCTTGGTGTAGAATTCGAGGTCTGCCACATAGGCTGTCGGGTTCGACGGATAGCCGATCACCAGCACCTTGGGCTTGGGCACCGTGTAGGCGACAGCATGCTCCAGCCGGCGGAAGAAATCCGGCCCGGGTGCCGCCGGGATTGAGCGGATTGCGGCGCCCGCGATGATGAAGCCGAAGGTGTGGATCGGATAACTCGGGTTGGGCGCCAGCACCACGTCGCCCGGCGCAGTGATGGCCTGCGCGAGGTTGGCGAGCCCCTCCTTGGAGCCCAGCGTTACCACCACCTCATTCTCGGGATCGAGGTCGACGCCGAAGCGGCGGGCATAATAGCCAGCTTGAGCCTTTCTCAGCCCCTTGATGCCCTTCGAGGCCGAATAGCCGTGGGCGTTGGGATCGCGCGCCACCTCGGCCAGCTTCTCGATGACATGCGGGGCGGGCGCGCCGTCGGGATTCCCCATGCCGAGGTCGATTATGTCCTCGCCTGCCGCGCGCGCCGCTGCCTTCATCGCGTTCACTTCGGCGAACACGTAAGGAGGCAGTCTGCGGATGCGGTAGAAATCTTCGGACATATTCGAAAGACCTTTCCGGATGGCTCGCCATATTGGCGGCAGAGGGGTTATAGCGTGGGTGGGTGCGTCGTCACAGGCGCGTTTCGGCGGGAGAGGTCGATTGGCGGATTCGGGTCGCACGACATCGAGCGCGATGGATGCGTTCCAGCCCACGCTCGATGAATTGCAGCACTGGACCGGCGTAATGGGCCGCGCCCAGCAGATGATCCTCGAATATGCCGCACGCCAGGGCGCCGAACCCGGCGGACAACAGCTAATGCCGGACCTTGCCAAGCTGTTCGCGCCGCCCCCCTCGCTGCGCTTCGGCCTCGACACGCAGGCGCTAGCCGATGCGCACGCCGATTTCTGGAAGGACAGCCTGACGCTGTGGCAACGCTTCCTCAATCCGACGGCCGCCATCGATTCAGACGCGCCGGCGGAACCAACCGATGACCGGCGTTTCGCTGCCTCGCAATGGCGCGAACATCCGCTGTTTGATCTGCTTCGGCAATCGTATCAGCTCGTCTCCGGCCACATGCTCCGCTCGGTTGAGGCTGTAGCAGGGCTCTCCGACAAGCAGCGCGAGCAGCTGCGCTTCGCCACTCGCGCCTTCACCGAGGCTATGGCACCCAGCAACTTCGCGATCACCAACCCGCAGGCCCTGGAAAAGGCTATCGCCACGCGCGGTGAAAGCATGCTCAAGGGTATGGAAAATCTGCTCGGCGACCTCTCCCGCGGCCAGCTCACCCAGTCGAGCCCGGATGCCTTCGAACTCGGTCGCAACATCGCGGTCACGCCCGGCAAGGTGATCCACGAGACGCCGCTCTACCAGCTGATCCACTACGCGCCGGCGACCGAGACGGTGGCGAAAATCCCGCTCGTGATCTTCCCGCCTTGGATCAACCGATTCTACATCCTCGATCTCAATCCCAAAAAGAGCTTTGTGCGCTGGGCAGTTGAGCAGGGGCTGAGCGTATTCATGGTCTCGTGGAAGTCGGCGGACGAGAGCCTCGCCGGCGTCACCCTCGACGATTATGTCGCGGCCCAGATCGACGCGATCGACGTCGTGCGCGATCAGCTTGGCGTCGAGTCCGTGCATGCGATCGGTTACTGCGTCGCCGGCACGACGCTGGCCGCGACGCTGGCGCTGCTCGCCGCGCGCGGCGAGGTGGACAAGGTCGCCACCGCCACATTCTTCACCACCCAGGTCGATTTCAGCGCGGCCGGCGATCTCTCGCTGTTCGTCGACGACACGCAGCTCGATCTTGTTGCCGGCCTCGCGGGCGACAAGGGCTATCTCGACGGCCGCTACATGGCGGCGACTTTCAACCTGCTGCGCGGGCGCGATCTGATCTGGAACTATGTCGTCCAGAACTATCTGATGGGCGAGGATTATCCGGCGTTCGACCTGCTTCACTGGAACGGCGACACCACCAACCTGCCCGCTGCCTGGCATCAAGCCTATCTGCGCGACTTCTACCGCGACAACCTGCTGGTGCGGCCCGGTGGCATCCATGTTGCCGGCACGCCGATCGACCTGCATCGCATCACAATCCCCACCTATATCCAGGCCGGTCGCGACGACCATATCGCGCCACCGCAGAGCGTATGGAAGATTACCGAGCACTTCGGCGGGGAAACCCGTTTCGTGCTGGCGGGATCAGGCCATATCGCCGGCGTCGTAAATCCTCCGAGCGCGGGCAAGTATCAGTATTGGACCTGCCCGGCGCCCGCCTCCTCGCTGGAGGATTTTATTGCCCAGGCGCAGGAGACCAAGGGTAGCTGGTGGCCGGACTGGATCAGCTGGATCCAGGCGCACGACGGCGAAACAGTGCCCGCCCAGCGTGCGCGAGTGCCCGGCAAGGGTAAGCGCAAGGCCATCGAGGATGCACCTGGGCGCTACGTCGCCCAGCGCTGACCCGTTTCGTCGCACGCAACACACGATCTGACGCAGCCACATGCTGCACTGCACAATACGTCTTGCGGCCACCCCCTGATTCGGATATTGTGCATCGCAACATAAGTGTAAATGGTTGCAGCCTGGGAGTGGGGCATGGCCGAGAACACGAGCAAGCCGACGGCGAACACACCTTCGAAGAAGGAGGCGCCGGCACTCAAACCTGGTGTTGCGGCGAAGGTCGCTCCGGTGGAGGCCAAACGGGTCGCTTCTCCGACGCCGCCAGTCGCGGCGCCCAAGCCGGTACCGGTCGTAGCCAAGACCGTTCCGGCGGAAGCCAACCCGGTAGCAGTGGTGGCGAAGCCGGCTCCGGTTGAAACCAAGCCGGCAGCAGCACCGCCGCCGGTCGCGGCCATTAAGGAATCCTCCGCCGTTGCGGCCCCCAAGGCCGCCCCGGTGGCTGCGAAGCCGGCGCCCGAGGCGCCCAACACTAAGTCGGCCCCCACGGCTCCGGCGCCCGCGCCGAAGCCGGCAGAAGTGGCCGCATCGAAGCAGGACGAAAGGGCGGTCGGGCTGTCTGTGACACCCCCCGCCGCACCCACCGTCCCCATTGTTGCGTCTGTGGCGAAGCAGGAGGCGGCCCCCGTTGGGGTGGCTGCCATCACCGAGGGAAGCAGGATTATGAACGAGACCATGACGAAGGCTCAGGAAACCGCCAAGAAGTTCACCGCCGATGCCGGCGAGCGCGTCCAGGCGCTGTTCGGCGAGGTCAGCGAGCGGGCAAAGGGCGCCTACGAGAAGAGCGTCAAGATGACGGAGGAACTCACCGAGTTCCAGAAGGGCAATGTCGAGGCACTCGTCGAATCCTCGAAACTGGCCGCCAAGGCCGCCGAGTCGCTCGGCCAGGAAGCCGCTGACTATGCCCGCAAGTCGTTCGAGAACGGCACCGCCGCGATGAAGACCTTCGCGTCGGCCAAGTCGCCGAGCGAGCTCTTCAAGCTCCAGAGCGACTTCATGAAGACGTCGTTCGACGCCGCCGTGGCGGAAAGCTCGAAGGTCACCGAGGTGTGGCTCAAGCTGGCGGGCGACGTGGCCCAGCCGCTGTCGAATCGCTTTGCGGTGGCGGTGGAGAAGGTGAAAGCCAACGCCGCCATCTGATCCGCGCCGGCTGATCGACAATCGGACGGCCGTCCCCATTCGTGGGGGCGGCCGTCTTCATTTGGGGAGCGCTGGCCCTCCCTCGGTGGTCCGACCCGCGCCGATCCTCAAGCGCGCGCCGGAATCGCCGCGTCCGCACGCCACCATGCGCGCTGCGCCTCTTGCCCTCCGATGGCGGGATGCCATATTCTGCGCACAGCCATGCACATCCACATCGACAGCATCATCGGGGCCCGCGCCGTGCGCGCCATGGCCGCAGGCAAGGACGGCGACGACGCCGGCACCGGCCTCGGCGTCGCTACCCGCACACGCGCCCGCACCAAGAAGCCTTCGCTCTACAAGGTGCTGATGCTGAACGACGACTATACTCCGATGGAGTTCGTCGTGCTGTGCCTTCAGCGCTTCTTCCGGATGAACATCGAGGACGCGACCCGCGTCATGCTCCATGTCCACCAGAAGGGCGTGGGCGTGTGCGGCGTGTTTAGCCACGAGGTCGCCGAAACCAAGGCGACGCAGGTGGTGGATTTCGCCCGCCAACACCAGCATCCGTTGCAGTGCACGATCGAAAAGGCCTGACTGCCTCTCCCCCTCAGTACCGCATCGCGGTTTCGACCAGCTCCTCCGTCACCGGATACCCCGCGTCCGCAGGAATACGCAGCCAGGACCCGTCGGCGCGCTGCTCGATCCATGGCGTAATGATCCGCTGCGGCAGGATTTCCGCCTCGGCCCGCGCTTCGGCAAAGCTCCCGAAGCGGGCGAGGCGCTCAAGCAGGCGACGCGTCGGGAAGATCGCCCGCCCGCGCCCCGTGCGACAGCACTCCAGGACGTCGGACGCCGTCGCCCAGAAAGCGCTCGCGGTTTCCGCGCCATCGGCCACAGGCTCCTGTTCGCCCGTCGCCTGCGCCAGATAGAAGCGGGTATCGAAACGTCGCACCAGCTTCTCTTCGGGAAGCCAGCGGGCAAAGGGGATAAGCGCGTCGGCCTCGAATCGCGTCGCGGCGCCTGCGAACGGAGCGTCGGGAACGGGCGCAGGCGAAAGCCCGACGGCGATCGCGGTCTCCTCCCATGTCTCACGGACGGCGGCTATGCGAGCGCCACCATCTTCGCCCGACAGGTGCGGACACAGCCGGGTAGCGAGCAGGAAATCCTCGGGATCGACCCGACCGCCAGGAAAGACAAAGGCCCCCGCCGCGAACGCGAGCGCCGCGCCGCGCTGCACGATCAGCAATTCGGGTGCGCCCCCGCGTCTGTCGCGCATCAGGATCAGCGACGCCGCAGGCCGCGCCTCGTCAGCCATGGGCCGAATCCTTCCAAGCCGTGACTCGGCGCGCATGCCACACGACGTCGAATGGGTCGATCCCACAACGAGACCTTATGCCCACATGGTGGTGGAACACAGAACTGACGATTTTGAAGATTTACCCGAGCAGGGCTGGTGGAGATCGGGGGAAAATCGAACCCCTGACTTCTGCCGTGCGATTGCACCGGCTCCCACATTTTCATCATAATATGGCTGTTCCCCGTAGGGCGTTCGACGCAAAACGCGAAACCTGGCGCGAACATCGAGCGACTTGCGAGCTCAATGCGAGCCAAGAAGCCACTCGCTGATCCTCGGGCAACCTCGTTCGCATAAAGCGACCGGGGCAAATCCGGGGATCAACGACAGGCGGGTATTCATGCCTTCCCTCCTGGTCGCGTTACCCTGCATTGGCTCTTTCGAATCGGAACATCCCTCCGCGCCGTTCGTCGCCCGGATATGAGCCGACATCATCGGCGCAAGGAGAGTATCCATGAGAATCAATCATCTTATAGCCATTGCCAGCCTTGCGGTTGGCATCGCGGCTGTACCTGCCGTCGCCCAGATGAACCCCAACGGAGGAGCGGGTGATCTGAGCCGAATACCACACACGTCAGATGAGCCTGGCGCGCGACACATGGATGCCGGTCAAATGCATGACCAGATAGGAGATCATCGCAACGACCAGCGCACTGGAGACGATCATCACATGATCGGTGACGCAGGCGGCAATCGGGGCGACCACGTCGACCGTCATGATGATCGTGGCGATCGGAGCTGGAGCCACGACCGGGACTGTCGCACGGTTTGGCATCACCATCACCGCGTCCGTCGCTGTGATTGATTGCTGAGCGTGGAGGGAGAGCGTGCGCTAAGCGGCAGCAGCTATCTTCACGAGACCAGGATAGCACTTGATTGAGCGCACTATCTCTTTGGTCGATATGGCATCGAGTTCGGCGCGTTGGGTGCGGCGGTTGCCAGCGCGATCGGCCAGCATGCTCGCCGGCAGCCCAGGCGGCGGTTCGCCAAGCTGATCGAGGGCATGACGATACTGGACCCAAATGACCCGTTTGACGACGGTAGAGCTGCGGGCCCAGCGCCGATCCAACACGTCAATTTCGCCTCGGTGCAGGTCGGACGGCGGATCAAGATGTGAGGAAAAGTAACCCGGCGGGGCTGGTGGAGCTGAGGGGAATCGAACCCCTGACCTCTGCAGTGCGATTGCAGCGCTCTCCCATCTGAGCTACAGCCCCGCACCCGCC